>ERZ795032.2435-NODE-2435-length-10639-cov-3.702948_pt1 | contig 10639 bp, 10 predicted proteins | sample MGYA00375124_ERZ795032 | MGnify/ENA primary metagenome ERZ795032 (study PRJEB30167, sample SAMN05720154) | activated sludge metagenome | isolation source: Anaerobic digester | place: China | collected 2015-12-16 ...
AGGGGTCTGCCCTTGAGAATGGAATTTTGAAGAAATGATTCCCAACCAGAAAGCAGGACCGGCCCTTAAAAACCGGTCCGGTCAGCTTCCGAGCCGTTGAACCAAAAAGGAGAGAAAATGGATCTTAATGAACTTGCTCGCCGCTTGAACGCGCTGGAAAAAGTGGATATCTCAATTTTTCAGCGACGTGCGCGAGTTTTACAATCAATCTGGCGAGAAGAGCAGGGGTTTGGGTGTGGTGCGCACAAAACCAAGTCAAACTCTCGATTTTTAGGTTCGCGTTTACCCATGCCTTGGGCTCAGGAGACGCTTTCTAACTTTTTAACAACCAACATACGAGAGGTCGTCCGTCGCGAAGTCTGCGATCCTGAACGCAGCGCGGGAAAGTTATATGGAGTTCCGCGAATATTCAACGATTTGCTTTCTAGCCAACCTCTATGCTTCAATCTTTTTGGCGAGTTATCCATTGATCTGCCACTTGCATCCAACGTTGTTAGAGAACTTACCAAAGGGAGATTTTCACAAGTCAATTCTATAAGTTTTGAGCACTCTCCGGGCCGTCGTGATGCCCGTTATACTGGAGATCGTTCTGCGTTCGACGTTTTTATCGAGTGCGTAACTTCCTTGGGGGGACGCGGTTTCATAGGAATTGAAGTGAAATATCACGAGAACTTAATTGGACCTCCTGGAAAACACCAATCACGCTATGACGAAATTGCAAACTATATGGCTTGCTTTGCTCCAGATGCCGTAGATACACTGAAGTCTGAACCTCTCCAGCAAATTTGGCGTGACCATTTACTGGCTGGCATTTCTCGTGAAGTCGATAAATACGATGACGCTATGTTTGTGATGCTGTATCCAGCTGATAACGAACATGTACGGAATGCCGTAACGGCTTATCGCCATTGCCTCACTGACACCTCCTCTTTCTCCGATTGGACACTTGAAGACATTACCCGCCTAATTCGAGCACATTCCACACCGGAGTGGAATGACCGATTCATAGACCGCTATCTTTCATTCGAAAAAATTGAAACGCAACTGGATGGTAATTGATGGCACATGTTGTGTTTCCTACTAAATGAAAGGATTATTGCTTTGAGTCGCTGGATCAAAATGGAACCAGGGTATGTCTGCCCTCTTTGCCCGGATCATAGGGATGATGTTTTTATCTGGAATAATATTTTGCAGGCTCCCATCTGCCAAGGCTGCAATTACGAACTTTGGAATTATGTTTACGATCATGAGTTCAGACCCGAAAGCATGCTGTTGGATCGACTGGAGAAACTGACCAGTCTGGGCTACGAAGAATATCGTCTGATTGAGCTGAAAAGTGTTGTCGCAGATAGGTTGGAGCAAGGCCCTGTTGATCAAGATGCTCTGGAAAAGATTGTCGCAGAGTGTTCAAAATTGGAGGCGATCATAAACACCCCCAAGAGAAAAGAGAATTAGGCCTTTTAAAGTTGAGTAGTCTGAAAATTAGATCCCAACCAGACAGTTGGACACTGCCTGCCCGAAAAAGCCGGGCTGGCGGGTCAACTGCCGAGCCGTTGATCGCAAGAAGAAAAGATGATGAAGTTTTACGAGAAAAGATATTCCAAGAGCTTTTCTCGCGTCAGCTTGTGATGGGCTTCGATGTCGGACGAATCGCAGCGAGGGTTCCTAATTTCAAGGGATTGTGAGCGGGAATGGTAACGTGATGTTCGCCATTTTCGTTTGTAGAAAGTCGGATATGACTGCCGGTCTGACGTGTGACATGGTAGCCAAGTTTGGTAAGGGACTTCGCCAGATCATTACCGGTTATGTCACGAGGCAGCTTCATACGGCAAGGACTTCTTCGTGGACAAAATGGAGTCGGATCATTTTCGGAGCCGTACCTTCATCAAAGTGGCAGCGAACTGCATCGCGCACATTGGCATGGAGTTCTTCGAGACTATCCGCTTCGGTGAAAATTGATTCGCCGAGCCCTTTTGCCGTGAAGCCGCCCTCAGGGGCTACTTCAACCAGGAAAAATATTTCGTTCATCGGGTCCTCCTCTCGTTTGAAGAATAATAGCAAAGTGTTGGATCCTACGCAATAAAACCGTTGAAAAAGTAAGGCAAATATCTTCTATTGCTTCTTTTGACATGCAAAATCAAAAGAAGGCCTTCAATCAGGCTTATGAAAAGCTGGGGTGTCGGCCCTAGAAAGTTGAATCTTTACCAGGTTGACGAGCGGTGAACCCGCTCACCCGCCAGACGTTCCGGATCTATCATAGGCTCCCTTTGGTAGCGTCTGAAGGGAAGCGGCAGACCATGGATGCGTTTATGAAAAAGGAGAGGCGTGATGAACCTACTAGGTAAAAGAATGGTTGAAACGCTCGGGTTTGTTGTCGCGGCAATGATTCTTTCTATTTCCCCGGCTTCAGCATGGTCAGCCGAGGATATCGACATCCGGTATCTTGTCCAAGGCAAAAAGGTGATCCCCGTTTCCTGCCGCATCGGAGACTGGGAGATCACCGATATCAAACTGCCCGAACTGGTCGTAACGAATAGACGGAAAACCCCTGTTACCGTGGAAAAGGTGGACGTTATCGGTACGGTCTCCGGCATCGAGGCGGTGCGCCTCCGGATCTCCGGGAAGCCGCTGTCGGAAGCGATTGGCGGGACCGCCGACATGCTGAACAAGCAGAAGCCGCCGCTGCCGACCGTGCAGTTGTCTTTCGGAAACGTGGCGCTTCCCGAAGGGGTGTTGTCGGAAAACGGCACGGCGGTCTCGGGGCAGAGCATCCTGCTGCCGCTGTCGAAGGTTGCCTATCTCCATCATGTCGGTCACCGGAAACTTGACGGCATGGAGATTCTGCTGACCGTCACGTCCGGCGGGAAGAAGACGGTTTCCTCTTTCCCGGTGCGCCTCACGCCCTACGAGGTGAAGGGAAAATACGTCTTCCCGGTGAACGGCGATGTGCGGATGGCCTTTCTTCCCCTGAGCTACATCCACCACCGGGCATCCGCCTCCCAGGAATTCGCCATGGACCTGGTGGGCGCCAACCAGAAAGACGCGGCGTCCTTCACCGATATTTCACGTCCCAAACCCGTGAAGCTTGCCGATTACAGCATCTGGGGCCGGGATGTCCTTGCCGTGGGAGACGGTGTTGTCCTGGAAACCGGGTACAGGTTTCCCGAGGAGCGGATGAGCGACCCGGACACATTCGGCAAACCCGGGTATGCCATTGGTCTCGTCAAGGAATTGATCCCGAAGATCGGCTGGACCAATGCCGTGGCCGGGAACTTCGTGGTCATCGATCACGGAAACGGCGAGTTCAGCGCATACTGTCATCTCCAGGAAGGGTCCATCCGCGTCAAGCCGGGAGACAGGGTGAACAGGGGCACGGTAATCGCCGGGGTCGGAAATACCGGCAATTCCGGAGCTCCCCATCTCCATTTCCAGCTCATGGATTCCCCGGATTTCTTTACTGCCAACGGCCTTCCCATGATGTTCGAGAATGTGCCGGCACAGGTGATGATCGCGGAATTCCCGGTCACGGGCAACACCCTGAGCTTCAGCGACAGTATCTTTTCCGCGGTTCCGTGAGCGTGAATACGGATGAACATGCCCATGGCCGGACGAGCCGAAGCGGCCGAAGAGCGGTGTCTGCCGCGATAACCGTACGGTGGGTACTTCCGTGAACGTCCTTCTCATCACTCTTGGAAGCGCGGGAGACGTGCATCCGTTTGTGGGCATCGGAAAAGCGCTGCACGAGCGGGGGCACCGCGTAACCGTGGCCACCAGCGACTATTTCGAGCCGGTTGTCCGGGAAGCGGGGTTGGAATTTGCCGGCATATGCCCCTGTGCGGCATATCTTTCCCTGGTGTCGAACCCGGACGTCTGGCATCCCCTGAAGGGATTCAGGATCCTTGTCAGGGACTTTTTCCTGCCGCTCACGCGGCCGGTATATGAATTGGTATCCGGTATCGATCCGCGCGAGACCGTGGTGGTCTCATCCATTTTCTGTTTCGGCGCGCGGATCGGCTACGAAAAGATAAAATTCCCTTTTGTGTCGCTTCACCTCCAGCCGGCCTGTTTCACCAGCGCGCATAAGCCCATTGCAGGCATACCCCTGCCGGACCGGCTGCCGTTGTGGTGTAAGAAGTTTTTCCTCGCCGCCCTGGAAAAGACGGGAAGCGATCCGATGCTCGCTCCCACCATCAATTCACTGCTGTCGGAACTGGGGTTGCCGAAGGCGCGGAGGTTCCTCGGCGCATGGGCCCATTCGCCGCACACGATAATCGGCATGTTTCCCGAGTGGTTCGCGGAACCGCAGCCCGATTGGCCTCCCAGGGCCGAACTGGCCGGGTTCTATTCCTATGACCGGAATGCGGAGATCCCTCTCGGAAAGGAAATCCTTCGCTATCTCGACGCCGGCGATCCCCCGATCGTTTTCACGCCCGGCACCGCCAATCGGCACTCCCGGGAATTTTTCAAGGCAGCCATCGACGCATCCCTTCTCCTCGGCAAGCGGGCATTGCTGGTCACGCCTCACGGACATGAACTTCCCGCGCAGCTTCCGGATGACATCGCCCACTTTCCTTACCTGCCGTTCAGTGCTATTCTGCCGCGAGCGGCAGCCATCGTCCATCACGGCGGTATCGGCACCGCCGTGCAGGGAATGGCAGCCGGGATACCGCAGCTGGTCGTGCCCATGGCCTACGACCAGCCCGATCACGCCGCCAGGCTGGAACGGTTGGGAGTCGGCGCTTCGCTTCGTCCTTCGCGATTTCGAGGAAAGGAAGCGGCGCAAAAACTTGAGCGCTTGCTTGCCGACCGGGAAGTGCGACATGCATGCGCGACCGTTGCCGCAAAGATTGATTTCCGGCAGGCCCTTGATGCCGCCTGTTGCGCAATCGAGCACGCAGCCTGAATAAATGACCTTCAAGAGGATGTTTGTATGAGACGAATCTGTGTGTTCTGCGGATCCAGCCCCGGCGCCAGGCCTGAATATCTCGACGCGGCAGTACACCTCGGTCACACCCTTGCCCGCAACAATATCGGACTGGTGTACGGGGGCGCACGGGTCGGCATCATGGGCAGGGTCGCCGAATCCGTCCTGGAAAAGGGGGGCGATGTTATTGGTGTTATTCCGAAAGCTTTGGTGGAAAAAGAGGTTGCCTTCACCGGTTTGGCCGATTTGCGCGTGGTTGATTCCATGCACGACCGGAAGGCCCTGATGGCGGACCTGGCTGACGGGTTTATCGCCCTGCCCGGAGGACTGGGCACCATTGAAGAGTTTTTTGAAGTTGTGACCTGGGCGCAGCTCGGCATCCATTCGAAGCCGTGCGGGCTGTTGAACATCAACCAGTATTTCAGGAAGCTGATGGATTTTCTGGATCATACCGTTACCGAGAGATTTGTGGAACGGGAACATCGTTCGATGGTTCTGATGGATGACGACCCGGAGAGGCTGCTCCGTAAATTCGAGGCATATCAGCCGCCGCTGACGGACAAGGCGCAATGGGTTTTGCGGTTTTCCCAGGCCGAAACCTGAAAGGGTTGTGTCGCAACCGCGCCGCCAGGATGAAATTCTCCCATTTGTGTGCGAGGTGAATGAGAAACCATGGGCGCCGACCACGTCCCGAATGAGACAGTACGAGCGGAAAATGCAGACTCCCCTTTCAACCCCCTGTGTACGCGCAGGCAGGTCCTGATCTGGGGCGGTGTTTCCATCGCCGGGTTGTCCGCCCTGTCGCCGGCGCTCGTGCAGGCGGCTGTCAGGCCGCTTGTCATCATGGAGAACGCCGAAGGTGTGGTGGTCGCCGATCCCGTGGTGTGCGTCGGGTGCGGCCGCTGTGAACTGGCGTGCACGGAATTCAACGACGGCAGGGCCGCTCCTTCACTGGCAAGGATAAAGGTCGACCGGAATCTGAATTTCGGTTCCCGGGGCGCCATGGCGTGGCGGGAAGGGCACGGCAACCTGGGGGACGGCCTTATCGTGCAGGACCTGTGCAAGCAATGCCCCCATCCCGTACCCTGCGCAAACATGTGCCCCGAACACGCGATTGTCGTGTCGCCCGTGCACAAAGCGCGCGCCATTGACCCGGAAAAGTGCACCGGATGCGGAATATGTCTGCGGGCATGCCCCTGGGAGATGATTTCCTACGACCCGGACAGCCGGAAGGCGACCAAGTGCGACCTCTGCCGGGGAAAGCCGAAATGCGTTGAGGCATGCCCGGCCGGATCCCTGCGGTATGTATCGTGGCGGGACCTGACCGGGACAACCCCTCCCCGCAATCCGACTACTGCCGTGCTTCCCCCGCAGCGCGCGCTCAACTGCGTGGAATGCCACCTGCCCGGCCAGTGGGCGAATCTCGGGCAGGCGAGCGCGATGATGCGACAGGCGTTCGGAGGGGGGAGGTCCGCCTCTTCGGGAGGTATCGGTTTCTCCTGGATCGACATGGCAGGCGCGGTCCTCGTTCCCTTGGCGGCGGCAGGCGCGCTGCTCCATGCCGTGCTGCGAAAGGTCAGGAAACGATGAAACGTACCTATCTGCACCCCTTGCCCCTGCGAATCTGGCACTGGATACAGGCCGGGATCGTTATCATCCTGATCGGCACCGGCATCTATCTGCGGATGCACGGCATCGCGGCTCTCCGGCCCCATGATCCCGTTCTTTTGTGGCATACGCGCACGGGCCTGGCCATGGTTGTCTCGACCATCTTCTGGTTCGCCTATACCGTGTGGAGCGGCAACCTGCGGCGCCATTACGGACTCGGAAGGAGGGATCTCAGGGGCATGTTCGCCCAGGCCGGATATTACCTCGTCACGATTTTCACCGGGGCGGAAAACCCGTTCAGGGCGACCGCAGACGACAAGTACAATCCGCTGCAGAAGATTGCGTATGATGCCGTGATGTTCGTCTTTCTACCCGTGCTCGGGGTCACCGGACTGCTCTTTCTCGACATCCCCGCCGTGCGACGGTATCTCCTGGCGCAAAACCTGGTGGGTCTCGTCGGGGCTGTCCATGTGTTTTTTTCCTACATGGTTGTGCTGTTCCTCATCGTTCACCTCTACATGACAACCCTGGGCGATACCGTCTTTTCCCATACCAAGGCGATGATCCTCGGCTATGAAGAAACGGACCATGGGGCGGAAGAAGAAACCTGAAGCCGTGGCGGCTGAACGCCGAGGCGAGCAGAATGCCGGGGTTTCAACGTCGCCGGCGGCGTGTCATGCCTGCAACGCCGGGTGACCTTCGTCGGGCGGCCTCATGCCTCGGGAATGCAAAAAACCGAGGCGTGACTGCTGGGCGAAGGCGTGAAGGCGTCACGGATTCAGGAAGAGAATCAATGCTGATGTAAAAAGGAAATGGAAATGAGCGGATATGGAGGGTGGGCCGGCAGGGTCCTGCGCGTCGATCTGTCGACGGGCGGGATCCGGACCGAAGATACCATCGAGCGTTACAAGGAGTACCTTGGCGGCACCGGCATCGGCTACAAGGTGATGTGGGACGAGGTCCCGGCAGGGGTGAAACCGTTCGATCCCGAAAACAGGATCGTGTTCGCCGTCGGCCCGCTGGCCGGGACGGGCGCCCCGTGCAACGGCAGGACCGCCATCACCACCCTCTGGCCCACCTGCTGGCCGCTTCCTCTCGTCGCGTCGGGTCACATGGGCGGGCACTTCGCCGCCAAGCTCAAATATGCAGGCTACGACGCCGTTATCATCCAGGGAAAGGCGGATCATCCCGTGTGGCTGATGATCGAGGACCGGAAAGTCGAGATCCGCGACGCCCGCGGCATATGGGGGCAGGGCACCCGCGCCGCCACCTGCGCCATCTCAGAGATCATGGGCATGGACGCTGTTGTGGCCGCCATCGGCCAGGCGGGTGAAAACCTGGTACCCATGTCCATCGTGTTGAGCGGAGCTTCCCACTCCGCCGGCGGCATCGGATCGGTCATGGGGTCCAAGAACCTCAAGGCCATCGGCGTCCACGGCAGCGGCAGCGTCAGGATCGCGGGCAATAAGCATGAATGGGAAAGGCTGATAAAATATCATCTCTCCCTCCTGGGCGCCAACAATCAGCATGTCGTTCCCAACTCCCCGCAGCCCTGGGCCGAGTTCTATGATCCCAACTCGCGGTGGAATGCCTCCCGGGGCCGCCGCTGGGGGGGCGCGGCCCATCCCGTCGACACGGGAGCCTGCGACCCGCACGACCTGAACCGGATTGCCTACCGGTCGAACAACGCCGCTCATTTCCTGGGCGACGACGTCTGGAAGTATACGGTCCGGGGAAACGGTTGCGCCAGTTGCCCGGTCCGCTGCCATACCATCCTGAAGGTCCCGGCGGTCGCATCGAAATACGATATCCCGGCGGTGGGGCAGAAGACCTGTGTCGGCCTCAAGTTCGGCGCCAACTTCTTCAAGACGATACCGGGCGGCCCGAAGGGGGCCACCGGACTGGAGGCCAACATGGTCGGCCTCCACCTGGCCGACGACCTGGGCGTCTGGTGCAATTACGGCCAGCTGCAGCGCGATTTCATCAAGCTCTATTATGACGGCGTGATAGAAAAGAAGCTGGGCGCCCGGGAATACAAGAGCTACTCCTGGAGCAAATACGAAAAGGGAGACCCCTCCTTCCTTTTTGAACTCCTGCCCCGGATCGCCGGCAAGCAGGGGGAACTGGGCACTGCACTGGGCCTCGGCACCGGCCATCTGCTGGAGCGCTGGAACCTCTCCGAAGCTACGTGGCGAAAGGACAAGAAACTCGGATACTGGAAACTGGGGCACCCCAAACACCATGCCTCGGATGAGGTGGGCCAGTGCGGCCTGCTCGTAAATCTGATCTACAACCGCGACGCCGTGTGCCACTCCCACAGCAATTTCACCCGGAACGGACTGCCGCTGCCGATACAAAAAAGGCTCGCAGCCGAAATCTGGGGGGCACCCGAAGCCGTGGACGGCATTGGCGACTTCAAACCCATGCACCGGTCAAAGGCGCTCATGGCCAAATGGTCGCTCCTGCGCAAGGAACTCCATGATTCGCTCTCCCTGTGCAACTGGATGGGACCCTGGGCGGCGTCTCCCCTGAGGGAGCGCGGCTATTCGGGCGATGATTCCATGGAATCCATGCTCTACAGCCTTGCCACCGGGGACAGGAAGAACCGGGAGCAACTGGATGCGGTCGCGGAGCGCATCTTCCTCCTCCACCGGGCGCTGACGGTTCGCGGCATGGGGACAAAGGAGATGAGGACCCGTCATGACACGATCCCGGAATGGGTCTATACGGACACATCGGGCAAGCCGCCGTTCACCAAAGGCGCCGTTCACATGGACAGAAAGGACGTCGAGGTAGCCCTGGACATGTTCTATCACGAACTGGGATGGGACAGGGCAACCGGAGCGCCGACACGCGCAACGTACCGGAAATTCGGATTGACCGATGTCTCCGATGCCCTGGCAAAGGGAAAGCTGGTGCCGGAATGAAAGAGGCGATATTTGCGGAAGGATCTGAAAGGATTGCCGGGACCGCGCGTGCGGATGCCGTGGCGGACGCGACTGCTGCCTTGATACGGGAAAGGAGCGCGGCAGGAGATCTCGTTTCGGAAGCCGGGATTGCGCTCTTTTTGAAAGAGCATTTGTCGTCCCCTGGCACGAGCATGGCCGGTGACTGTGTAACGGCGGTTCTCGCCCGCTTGCTCCTGGAGAACGAGGATCTGCATGCCCTGAGGGGCGCGGATTCTCAGTGGTATTACTCCTCCCGCTCCATGACCGGGGAGTATGCGGAGATCCTGCTCCATGCGCAGGAGGGTCCCGTGCGGCTCATCGCAGAGACCGTCCGCCACAACGCCAGCGTATACCGGCGACCCGTTCCGCTCGATATTTTCGCCGAACCGCCGTTCAACCTGGCATACCGGCAGGTTCTCGACTGCCTGGCGACGATGGCGGAAATCGAGGGGTATGACGATATCGGAACGACGATAACTTCGTCGTCCGCTACCTATCTCTATTCCACATCTCACCTTGAGAAGGAATACGCCGTGATGCTTGCCGAATGGTTCGATGTGGGCGAATCGGAGAATCCCTGAACCAGAGTCAAGTTTGGTGAACTATACCAACCCACACCCCATTCCCGCAGGGGACGGAGGAAGACGTACGCCCGATGGCAGAGGTGATGATCCCATGGTACGAAGCATGACGGCATGGATAACCGTGTTGATCCTTCTGGCCGGGTTGATGGCCGGCTGCGGTGATGCCGCCAACAGGCTTCCCACAACGGTTTCCGCTTCTTTCGAGTCCGGAAGTATCGGTAAGGTCGCCAAGGTGAGCGATACGGAGTGGGAACTGTATATCGCGGACGACAACAATGACTCCAGGCTCCCTGCCTCATGGCGCAGCTGGTGGTATGTGCGGATGGATAACCTGGTGCAGGATGCTCCGACCACGATCACCGTGAAGAACTCGGGATGGCCCTACTACTACCTGCCCGTATACTCCTATGATCGGGTTGCCTGGCATCATTTTGCCGAAGACGAGGTAACCCGGAACCAGGACAACGAGATTATTTTCAGGAAGCGGTTTGCGCATGGCACGGTCTGGATGGCGCGGTTCTACCCGTACACCTTTACGGATCTGGAAAAGTATATCGCGACCCTTAAGGACAGCC
>ERZ795032.2439-NODE-2439-length-10624-cov-4.021383_pt1 | contig 10624 bp, 6 predicted proteins | sample MGYA00375124_ERZ795032 | MGnify/ENA primary metagenome ERZ795032 (study PRJEB30167, sample SAMN05720154) | activated sludge metagenome | isolation source: Anaerobic digester | place: China | collected 2015-12-16 ...
GGGACGAATACGCCGCCACGGGATCGATTTGCGCTTTTCCCCTGGAGAGCTGTGTCTACTCACACAGGGTGAACTTTATCTCCAAGATGGTCGGACGCGACCGGGAGGCAGAGACCATCCTCCGAGAGTACGAAAAGGTTGCGGGGGGAGAGTTCCGCGCGCTCTTCATTTCCGGGTTATCCGGCATCGGCAAAACCCGTCTGATTCAGGAGCTGCAAAAGCCGATTGTGAGGCATCGAGGCTATTTCACTTCGGGTAAGTTCGATGTCTACCAAAAGAACATTCCGTACAGCTCTCTCCTTCAAGCGCTCCGGAACCTGATGCGGACGTTTCTCACGGAAAGCGACGAGCAGGTTGATGCCTGGAAGACCAAAATCTTGAAGGCTGTGGGCCGAAATGGGAAAGTCTTGACGGATGTTGTTCCGGAGCTGGAGGTGCTGATCGGTAAGCAGCCCGAAGTGAGTAAGCTTCCACCCGTTGAATCGCTCAACAGGTTCCATGATGTTTTTGACGGGTTCTTGGGCGCCCTGGCCAGCGAAGAAAACCCGTTGACTTTGTTCATCGACGACCTTCAGTGGTGCGATGTTGCCTCCTTCGATTTTCTGGCCAACATTTTTTCGAACTGCCGGAATCATCCCTACCTTTTCCTGCTGGGTGCCTACCGGCACAACGAGGTGGATTCGAGCCATCCGTTAACCAAGCTGGTCCGCACGGTTCTGGAAGGGGACCTACCCCTGCAGGAGATCAGACTGGGACCGCTGGCGACGGAGCACTGCCAGGAAATGGTATCCTACATTCTCGACACGCCCCTCCTGCAAACCAAGGCGCTGTCCGATTTCATCAGCTCCCTGACCGAGGGGAACCCGCTTTTTGTCAGCGAGAGCCTTTCCTATCTGCACAGCGAAGACCTTCTTTATCTGGATGCGGAACAACACTGGCGGTGGGACTTGGACAAGATCCGGATTTCCCGCATGCCGACCACCGTCGTCGCCCTTTTCAGCTCGAAGATTCGCAAGCACTCCCGGGAATTGATCACGCTGCTTGAGTACTGCGCCTGCATGGGGAACACCTTTTCACCATCGGAGTTATCGGCAATCACCGGGAGAACCCTTCGTGAGACCTTCGAGATGCTTAAACCCGCTCTCGGGCAAGGGTTGCTCGTCGAAAGCAAGAACCGTTTGCAGTTTATCCACGACAAGGTCCAGGAAGCGGTATTGTCCGGCATTCCGGCGGAACGCCGCCGCGCGATCCACAGACAGGTCGGCGATTATCTTTTGTCCGCGGTTCCCGAGGGCGCCGATTTCGAGAAACTCGACAATCTGTTTACCATAGCCTCCCATCTCAATCTGAGCCGGGAGAGGGACTCCGATGCAGTACGTGCCTATTTTCTTTCGGACGTCAATTACCATGCCGGGAACAAGGCGCTGGATTCCTTGGCCACGGAAGCCGCAAACGAGTATTTCAGCCTGAGCCGGGAGTTGCTTCCCGGTGACTGCTGGGGGGATGACCACTACGAGCGCACCTTCCGGATATTCCAGAAAGCGGCCAAGACGGAGCTGATGTGCGGCAATTACGGAAACTCCGAACAATTGCTCAACGACCTTCTCGATCATGCCAAGAGCGATCTGGACAAGGCGGAATGCCTTGCGGAGCAGACGACGTCGCTATCTTCCATCGGGAATTTTATCAAGGCCATCGAGACGGCCAACCGGGGGCTGGCCTATTTCAACAAATCGATCCCGGAGGACCCCCGTGAAGCGGACAAGAGACGCCATGCCTTGATGGCTGAAATCGACGCCAGGAACATCGACGTTTGGGAGACCATCCTGAACATGCCTTTTACGTCCGACCGTAAGAGCAAGATTGAACTCGCCTTCTACAGCGAACTCATTCCTGACCTGTACATGTCGGGTCTCGTGTCTCAGCTTTATCTGTCTGCGGCTCAGTCGACTCAGCATTGCCTGGCAGGAGGCATGGACGAGTCGGTGATCTATTCTTTCAGCATCATGGGGCTTCAACTCGGCGAGGAGGGACAGTTCTCGGCCGCATTCAAGTACGAAGACCTTGCTCGCGATCTGTCGGCCAAGTATCCGAATACCTTCGGCGCCACACGGGGCATGAACGGCATCGTCTGGTGCAACATGCATTCGAGAAGCCATCCCCGTGAGATTGCCGATTATTGCCTCAAGGCGATTCAATGCGGGAAAAACTGCGGTGATCTTTACAACGCCGGTCTTTCCTACGGACCCCTGATGTGGAACCTTCAGGTGCAGGGAGTGGATCTGTCCTCGATCGAGGATTATGCCGCCGAATGCCTGCAGTTTTCCCAGAGATACCATCTCTCCTTCTCCGTGGGCCTGGCCGAGGCGATGCAGGCCGGCTGGATCGATCCGATGAAGAAGGACAATGCGCCGGCAGTCGCTGAGGAGAAACTGAAGACCTGGGAGCGGAGCAACCACGTCGCCTCTGCCGGAAGTTATTACGTCCATCGTGCCCTGACCCATTATTATTTCGGCGAGCATGAAGAGGCCGACGATTGCCTTGCCCGGGTCCGGAAGTATCTTTCCGGTCTCACCGACAATGTCCTGAAGCGGCAGTGGCACATCTTCAGGGTATTGAATGCCCTCAAGATGTATGAAAGGGGCTTGGGCTTTGCGAGCAAAACGGAATTATTGGCCGAAATAGAACCACTGATCCGGAAGGTTGAGACCTGGGCCAATCTGGGACCATTGCTGAAGCCCTACCTCGCGTTTTTATACGCCGAGCTGGCCAGAGTAACCGGTGATTGTAAAGAGGCGAGAGGGCTTTTCCTCGATGCCATCGAGGCTGCGCATGAGCAGAATTATACCTTTCTCGAAGGGTATCTCCATGAATGCCTCGCGGAGTTGCTTTTCCAGGCCGGTCAGCGTGCCGTGGGGATCTATTTCGCCGAAGCGGCCCGCCTCTACCGCAAATGTCATGCAAAACGGAAAGAAATTAACCTCCTGGAAAGGCGTCCTGAATATTTCGATGAAGGGGAAAAGGCTTATGCTCAGGTAGAGCCTGATTCCTTCACCCTGCCCAATCTCGATGTCGTCTACCTGATGAAATCCTCCTTTGCCATTTCTGCCGAGATGGAACAGGAGGCCCTCATGAAGAAAATCATGAATGTGGTCATCGAGAGCTCGGGGGCGCAGGACGGCTATTTGCTCATTGAAGATCGGGGATTTCTGATCGTCCGCGCGGAGAGCCATGTCGCGGAAAAGCAGACCCTTTGCACCTTGGATCAGCGACTCGAAGACGCCCCTGGAATCTGCAAGGCCATCGTCCGCTATGTATTTCGGACCAGGGAGCGGGTAATCTTGGATGATGCCTGTCAGGAAGGGGCTTTCAAGGACAACCCGGAAGTCCAGGACAGACAGTTGCGGTCGGTTTTGTGTTTGCCCGTGATCAAGCAATCGCGGATGATAGGCGTTCTCTATCTGGAAAACCATCTTTTCAATTCGGCATTTACATCACAAAAAACCCAGATGACGGAATTGCTTACGTCACAGGCCGCTATCTCGCTGGAAAATGCCGGTCTGGTCAACAAAATGATCAAGGCCGAGGAGCAAATAAAAAGATCCCTGCGGGAAAAAGAAGTCCTTCTCAAGGAGGTCCACCATCGGGTCAAGAACAATCTCCAGATCGTCAGCAGCCTCCTCAGCCTTCAAACGCCTTACATCAAGGATGGGCAGGCCGCCGATCTTTTCAGGGAGAGTCAGAACCGGATATACTCCATGTCGCTGATCCATGAAAAGCTGTATCAGTCCGAATCGCTGGCACGGATCGATCTGGTGGAGTACATTAACAGCCTAACGGCCAATCTCTTCCTCTCGTACGGTGTCACGGAGAGGACGGTCAGAACGAAAATCGCTGTTGAGGACGTTGACCTCGACATCGACGCGGTCATTCCATGCGCCCTGATCATCAATGAACTGGTCTCGAACGCGCTGAAACACGCTTTCCCGGATTCGTGGCGGAATGCAGACGGTGCGGGCGAGATTTCCATCGATTTGCACAGGGACGCGTCCGGTCAGTTCGAATTGGCCGTGGGCGACAACGGCGTGGGGCTTCCTGGTGGATTCACCGTGGAAAGATGCGAATCCCTCGGATTGAAGTTGGTTGGCGTACTGGTCAAGCAACTCCGGGGCGCTTTTCGTCTGGAAGCCTGCTGTGGAACGAGATTCGCGATCACCTTTCAGCCGCGAAAATAACGGAGGAGACGGACACGATGCCTGACGCCAGGATTCTGATCGTCGAGGACGAGGGCATTCAAGCTCTTGACATGCAGAGACGATTGACCGCTCTGGGATACCCGGTCCCCGATATTGCTTCTTCAGGAGAAGAGGCGCTTCGGAAAGCGACAGAGGCGCGGCCCGATCTTGTGTTGATGGACATCATGCTGCCGGGAAGAATCGACGGCGTGGCAGCCGCCGAGTTGATCCGATCCCGCTTTGATGCGCCTGTCATCTACATCACCGCTTATGCCGACGAGGATACACTGCATCGTGCCAAGATCACGGAACCCTATGGGTACATCGTCAAACCTTTCAAAGAACGGGAACTCCACATCGCCATCGATATGGCTCTGTACAAGAGCAGGATTGAGTCGAAATTAAAGGCCAGCGAAAGGTGGCTGGCGACAACCCTCAAGAGCATTGGCGATGCCACGGTTGCCACCGACGCGAACGGCCTCATTACCTTCATGAATGCCGTCGCCGAAGGCCTGATGGGGTGGACGAGCGAAGAGGTCCTCGGCAAGAAGCTGGTCGACGTCTTCACCATCATCAACCGCGATACGCGCCGGGCCGTGGAAAATCCGGTAACAAGGGTGTTGCGGGAAGGGGCGGTCGTAGGCTTGGCGAATCATACCCTGTTGATCTCCAGAAGCGGAAAGGAGATCCCCATCGATGACAGCGCGGCCCCGATCAAGGACGGCAAGGGAAACATGATCGGCGTCGTCCTGGTTTTCCGCGATATTACGGAGCGCGATCGGGTCGAACGGGAACGCGAGCTGACATTTGAATTTCTTCAGCTCGTCAACAAGAGCGCCGGAACCGCCGATTTGGTCAGGTCGGCAACGTTCTTTTTCCAGGAGAAGTCGGGATGCGAGGCCGTGGGGATCCGTCTGCGCAACGGGGAAGATTTCCCGTACTTTGAGGCGCGCGGCTTTCCGAGGGAGTTCGTCCTTGCGGAGAATCAGCTCTGCCAAAGAGATGCTGCCGGCGCGCTTGTTCGAGACAGCGGGGGAAACCCGTTGATCGAATGCATGTGCGGAAACGTGATTTGCGGCCGATTCGATCCTGCAAAGCCTTTCTTCACGACGAAAGGCAGTTTCTGGACGAACAGTACGACCGACCTGCTGGCCGGGACCACCGAAGCGGACCGCCAGGGCCGCACGCGGAACCGCTGCAACGGAGAAGGATATGAATCAGTTGCGCTTTTCCCGCTATGCGTGGGAAGGGAAAGACTGGGACTGCTTCAGTTTAACGACCGGCGCCGCGGGGTCTTCCCGGCCGATGCCATTTCCCTGTGGGAAAGGATGACGGATTACCTTTCCATCGCCCTGTCAAGATTCCGTGCCGAGGAGGCGGCTCTCCGGGCTAAGGAAGAGTGGGAAAGGACCTTTAAAGCGATTCCCGACTTGATCGCGATCCTGGACAACGAACACCGGGTGGTCAAGGTGAATCAAGCGATGGCGGACCGCCTCGGTCTGGTGCCGGATCAATGTATCGGTGCCAAGTGTCATGAGGTCGTCCACAAGCTCCCCCGGCCGCCGGCATTTTGCCCGCATGCGATGACCTGCCAGGACGGCGAAGAGCATGTGGTCGAGGTGCACGAACCGAATCTTGGCGGAGACTTCCTGGTCAGCACGTCACCTCTTCGCGATGACAATGGGCAGCTCATCGGATCCATCCACGTCGCGCGAAACATCACCGAGCGAAAGAGAATGGAAGAGGAATTGTTAAAGAAATCCATGCATCTGGAGTCAGCAAACAAGGAACTGGAGTCATTCTCTTATTCCGTTTCGCACGATCTCCGGGCACCGCTGCGCGGCATCGACGGTTATGCCATGATGCTTTCCAAGAGTATCGGGGACAAGCTTGATGAAGATGCCAAGAGGAAGCTCCAGATCATCCGCGATCAGGTCGGGCTGATGGGACAATTGATCGACGGACTCCTGACTTTTTCCCGTCTCGGCCGCGCGGCCATGTCTCCCTGTCGACTGGATATGGGAGAATTGGCCAAGCAGGTTTGGATTGATTTGTGCCGAATCAATCCCGGTCGCCGCATGGAACTGCGGAACGGTTCAATGCCGGAGGTCTGTGGCGACCGCACGCTGATCCGGCAGGTTCTTTCAAATCTTCTGTCCAACGCCATCAAGTTTACCAAGGCCAGGAATGCTGCCATAATCGAGATAGGCGGAAGCCGCCAGGGGGATGAATGTCAATATTATGTGAAGGACAACGGCATCGGCTTTGATATGAATTATTACAAGAAACTTTTCGGTGTCTTCCAGCGTCTGCACAGTGAAGAAGAGTTCGAAGGCACAGGCGTAGGACTCGCTATCGTGCAGCGTATCATCCACCGGCACGGCGGCCGGGTTTGGGGGGAAGGAAAAGTGAATGAAGGAGCCGCTTTTTATTTTACACTCCCAGGAACCTATCCACAGGTACCCTCATCAGATAGAATGACGGCTCCATGATGACGTGTCTCGCCTTTATGAGGCGCTCCAGCCTGACATAAGAAGGGCGCCATCCCCTTTTATCTCCGTTTCAGCGAAGCGCTGTCGATGCTGGGTCTCGCCGCGCCGCCCGTGCTGCCTTCGGTGCTTCACTCTGGGACGCTTTCTCCCGAAAATTAACTGATTCGAATACCAACCCTACGGCAACCTCTGTTCAATTTTTTACATCGGACGGATACGCACTTGCCGCGCCATGACGCCTTTATAAGCATTTTCGAAGGTTAAGATCAGGTTTAGGTCAATTGATGTTACGAGCGTCTCGATTAAGATAGTGAAGGCGACTCCGTGATCGGCGCCCCAATATTACCGAAGGAGGGTTAGAGACATGCATGATATCCTCAGGCAATTCATCGGCAAAACGGTCCGGATCTACACGGTTTCCGCTGTGGAATCGTATCTGGATGTAATCGAGGAAGTTCAGGACAACTCAGGGGTTACACCACGATTCATGTGCTCGCAAAGCCGCAGTATACAGAAAAAATGCTCGGTTAGGTCGTTGGCCGGTTGGTATTTTGCGTGTGTCGATGACACCCTTGGAGGGTGGAAAGAGCATGGAAACGGACCGTATTAACAGCAGGAATGATCTGGACGTACTCACTCGGATATTGCACCTAGGGTTGGTTGTATTCGGGCTGCTTGCCCTGATAACCGGAAACTTCGCTGATGACTATAAGAAAGTCGGCGGTCTTGGCTTCATCACTCACGAATGGGTAGGAATCGGCGTTACCTTCTTTGTTTCTTTGCGACTGGGGTATGGCTTCTGGGGGCCGGTTCCTGCGCGCTTTTCGAGTTGGCTTCCATGCAACAAAGAGCGTCTGAAACTCGTTATGGAAGACATCGCAGGCCTCTTAAAATTTAGACTGCCGGACCGGCAACCACATCAAGGCTTGGCAGGGCTCGTAGAAATATCAGGGTTATTGCTCTTCTTTCTGCTGGCGATGAGTGGCGTCTTCCTGTTTTTTGCGATCGAACCGGGCTATCGAGCACAAGGCATGACTCATTTTGTCAAGGAGATCCATGAGCTGGGAGAAATCCTGCTTCCGCTCTTCTTCGTGGTTCATGGCGGTGCGGTTGCGCTACATGCAATGACCGGCGCTCATTTATGGCGAAAGATGGTCTTCTTGAGGAACCGTTGACATGTTGAGAATTTCGTCATCTCCATCTACTCCTTTTACTACTTGCAAATTTTAACATGGAATTTCATGTAGATATTGATATATTGTTTCCATCACCGTCCGAAGAAGGACAGGCAAGTGGAGTTGCCAGGAATCCTTGAAGCAGTCCAGGCCGTTATGACGAAAGATCCCCGCGTTTACCTCGCCCAGATCCTCGAAAGAATCGAAAGGATCATCCACTTTCCTTCGGCAGGTAAAGATGAGTTCTTCTCCAGCCCGCTGACTCAGGATGCCGTTATCCGAAATTTCGAAGTGATCGGCGAGGCAGCCAAGCGCATCCCTGACGGATACCGCACAAGCATTCCGCTATTCCATGGAGAGCGCTTGCCGGGTTTCGCGATGTCCTCATTCATCAATACGAGGGGGTCAGCATTGTGGAAGTCTGGCAGATTATCGAGCAGGACCTTCCTGGCCTAAAGGTCCCGATATCCGCCGCTCTCCCGCCCTTTGACCAGCTGGAGAAAGAGCTCGCCGGTGAAATCTCGAAGGATGACTGAGGATAAACTTTTCCTGCTATGAAACCCCGCAGAAACCAACGCTCATTATTGCGGGCGAAAAGGAACTCGGTAGAGAAACCGAAAGGGGAAAACGGGAATGTCCAAGATTGTCAAAAAATCGGATTCGAAATCGGACAACGGAAAGAAAAAGAAGCCTGCAAACAAACGGAACGCGGATGTCATTCCTCTCTCCACAATCCCCTTTGGGACCATGTTATCTGGCGTCGCCGGGGGCGGCAAACGCCGGGCCATAGATGAAGCGCAACAGGTCATGTATGATGCCTGGGAAGCGAAGACAAAAAAGAGCCGGATCGCCCTGGCGAAGAAGGCGCTGACAATTTCGCCTGATTGCGCGGATGCCTATGTCTTGCTGGCCGAGGAGGAGGCAACCTCTGTCGAGGAGGCCCTCAGTTTTTATAAGCAGGGGATGCAGGCAGGCGAGAGGGCCATCGGTAAAAAGGCCTTCAGGGAAGATGTCGGCTACTTTTGGGGTCTCCTGGAGACCCGGCCTTATATGCGCGCCAGAGCCGGTTTGGCCGAATGTCTTCGATGGGCGGGGAAGCTGGATGAAGCTGTGGAACATTACTGGGACATGCTCCGGCTCAATCCGAACGACAATCAGGGTATCCGCGATCTTCTAATGCCCTGCCTGATCGAAATGGGACGCGTTGAAGATGCTGAAAGGCTTTTCAAACAGTATGAAGAAGATGCAATGGCCGTCTGGATGTACTCCCGGGCGCTGCTCGATTTCTGCAAGCATGGCGCCTCGGCCTTATCTCAAAAGTCATTGAAGCAGGCCATTGAAGAGAACAGGCATGTACCGGATTACCTGCTCGGCCGTAAAAAGGCTCCGAGTCGTCTTCCGGACCATTACGGATTTGGCGATGAGGCGGAAGCCGTCCTATATTGCAACTGGAATCAGGGCGCATGGCGCGCAACCCCCGGAGCGCTGGAATGGCTCGCGGCAATGCCCCGACATATCAGCTTGACCCCGCCCTTCTTCCAAAACCATCGTGGGTGAAGATCAGCCAGATCCGGACGCTGTCGGTGGAAAGAAGATCGGACAAGTCTCGCCGGATATCCTGGAACAGATCGTTGAAGGACTCAACGAAATCATAGGCGCTTAGAGTTGCTGATAAGGTTCCTTACAGATCAATCGGATCAAAGCTGCCACCAATCATTTCTCATCTCGTCGAGGTTGCCCGTCCATTGGAGACCCTCGCGAGACCCTTTGATCCCTCCATCCCCTTTCAGCTGGACCGGCAATTTCAAACCTTTTTCGATGGCCTCCTCCTTTGTCTTCACGCCGGATGCCTTGAGGGCGGGCGGATTCCATAAGTTCGTCATCGATGACGACGTTGATTCCTATATCTTCGAAAGAATGAATTGATGGAAAAAGGGGTGCGTTTATTGCGCGCGCTTAGATAAGCACCGAGCATGAACTAATTATATGAAATCAAAGGGAAAATACGATATATCTAAGGTTGTTGAAAAACCATTGTTTACGCTTCAAATCCGGGCGTCATAGATAAGAAAGGCGCAACTCCGTGCAATGGCGACTTTTTTTATCCGTGAAGCCCTTCCTCCCTTCCTTGTTTTCCTGCCGCAGGCCGTGCAGATCATCTCCCCAAAAAAACTTTGACACGGACATTTCGCCATGATAGAAGTGAGTGCGCGTTAACTGATAAAAAGCTGAGTTAACGACAGCTATTTTGTGAAACGGAGGGAGTCTCATGGGAGAAGCGGAAAAGCAACCACTGTCAAACACAGCCAGTGCGGAACTGTCTCAGGGCAAGAAATGGATCAACCGGATCATCGGGATCGCCGGCTTCCTGTTTCTGGTTTTCCTGATCTTCAAGATGGTTGCCAACAAGATGGGGTAGACGGATCCATTCCCCGTCACGGTGAAGGCTTCCGATCGGCAATAGGGGCCTGTCTTGGAACGGGCGGGTTTCTTTTCCCTTCCGGCTGAAAAGAACCGCGAGACCGCTACTTTGTCTTCACGAGGAAAGAACGGTACATCATCCATATGGATTCGTACCGGCTCAGGATGTTGAAGCTGCGGTTGCTGAGGGTCCACATGTTGACCATGCCCTGGATGACCCCGAACAACGTCAGGGCTGCCGTTTCCGGATTGACGTCGCGGCGGATCTCGCCGTCGCGGATGCCGCCGGCGATCAGTTCAC
>ERZ795032.2443-NODE-2443-length-10617-cov-6.355330_pt1 | contig 10617 bp, 2 predicted proteins | sample MGYA00375124_ERZ795032 | MGnify/ENA primary metagenome ERZ795032 (study PRJEB30167, sample SAMN05720154) | activated sludge metagenome | isolation source: Anaerobic digester | place: China | collected 2015-12-16 ...
TACCGTCAAGGTCGTCGCGGGCGGGAAAGAGCGCGGCGATCAGGGCGTAGCCGGGAATGAAGAGGACCATTGCCACCCCGAAGATGATCCGGAGGAAACTCTCGTTTAAAACCGGGACGTAGACGCAAAGTATGGTCGCAAGGCACGCGACGACGACCGCGACCAGGTCACCGGGGATGTCCCCGGCGGCCTGTGCGATCAGGGGTTGGTCTTCGGGGGGGTCCATGGGTTATTCGTTCAGAAGTCTCTGTGCCGTAGAAGTATCAATATTGCGAGAGCGAGGAGGGTGTTGCGCGGTCTGCGGTGGCTTCGCGGAGAGTCTTATACCTGCCGGCGGTTTACCCTGGTGGGTGGGATGGCACGCGGAAACCCCTTGGTGTGTGAACGGGATTTCAGGATGGGTTCCCGACAAGAATCCTCTGTCTTTTCCTCATCTTCGTGTAGTAGGTCTCTTGTGGGACCATTCACCTTCTGCTCCATGGCGGTGATGTAATTTATGGGTCTCCAGCATCCTCCTTCAACTGCAATTGGGTCGGGGAGCATCTCTGGAGGGCTAAACCCAAGCGTCGATATATTATATATCTCGATGCTTCTCGTTGATAGCAGCAGATTTTTATACGCTCGCGCAATGGTGTTATATCATGCAAACACGAACCATTGCAATCCTCCTGATACTCTGCGTCTCGCTTGCGGGTGGCGTGCAGGCGGCATCCCTGCTCGAGGCGCCTTCGGGGTCGGCGGATGGGGCATGGTTGCCTGTGAAGGTCTCGGGCATCTCGCAGGCCACAAGCGTTCAGTTCGATCTCCGGTATGACCCGGCTGTCGTGACCCTTGATGGGATACAACTGGCGCCCGCGTATGCCGATGCCTCCATGACCATAAACACGAACGAAGCGGGGCGGGCCAGGGTGCTGGTGATCTTTCCCGACCCGGTCGATATACCGTCCCCGACAGCGGTGGTGGAGGTGGCCTTCTCGGTGGCGGGAGGTGGGTCCAGTTCTCTGACACTCGAAGATGCCCGCTGGAGCGATTTCCCGGCGTTCTCCTCGATCGAGTTTGAGAGCGTTGCCGCAGGCGGTGTTACCGCCGGCACAGCTGAGGTCACGGCCGGTGGTGGTGGTGGAACAGCGGCCGGTGGTGGTGGCGAGACGTCTACGCCGGCACCCGCGGCGACTACCGCCACGACTGCTGGAACTGGTGAGACACCTGCATCCGTAGCGACCGCCGCGACCGCTGGAACTGGTGAGACACCTGCATCCGTAGCGACCGCCGCGATTGCGGTGGGTGATGAAACCGCGGCAACACCGGCACCAGCACCCCTCTCCACGGTCGCAACTGTCTTTGCAATCATTATATCGTTTGCGCTCTGTATCTTTTACAGGCGATAACCGTATCCTTTTTATAGGATGTGGTGCGGGAGTGGGGCAGGTGAAAAGGCCCAGGTCTTCTGGCAGGGGGTCGACGCCCTTCCCATTTTTCCGGTGAATGAATGGGTTCTGGCCTGGGCAGTATTGTTGCCCCATGTGGCGATGCTCACGCCCGGTAAATGAAATGCTTTAATACCAATAAGGTATTTTAATCACGTAGATGTGGTTGCCGTGCGTGCTATGCTACACCTCATTCTGCTTTCCCTGCTTCTGGTAGGGGCTGCGTCTGCTGCACCGCTCACCGGTGAGGCGCAGCATGTGATAATCGTGATGAAAGAGCAGGCCCCGGCCAGCGCGGGGCCTGCTGAACTTGCGGCATTTGCCGATCAGTCTCAGGGAGACGTGATAGCGACCCTGGAGAAGATGGGCGCGGCAGATGTGACACCGCTATGGTCGGTGAATGCCGTTGCCGCCACCCTCAGCCCCGAGGAAGTGAAAAAGATCGCTGCCCGAAGCGACGTTGCCATGGTGGTACCTGACCGGGTTGTCACCATCGATGCCGCCGCCCCTTCGGAGAAGGGCGAGCGTGGCATCAACTTCTACAGGCCTGCGGGCGAGGCGATCGAGTACATAAACCCTCCATCGATGTCTTCAGAGGATATCGCATGGGGTGTTGAGTGGATCGAGGCGCCCGAGGTCTGGGAGAACGGGTTTAACGGCACCGGGGTGACCGTGGCCGTTGTGGACACCGGGATCTATGCCGACCACCCTGACCTCGCCGGCAAGGTGGTGGGGTGGGATGACCTTGTAAACGGCCTTCCGCACCCGTATGACGATCACGGTCACGGCACTCACTGTGCCGGGACAATCGCCGGGACGGGTGCATCCGGGACAGAGACCGGGGTTGCGCCAGGTGCTGACCTGATCGGGATCAAGGTCTTCAACTCGGATGGGACAGGGAACACCTCTACCGTCATCCGCGGCTTTGAACGCGCCGTGGAACTTGGGGCGGATGTCATATCCTACAGCGGTGGGAGCATATGGTTTTCCGATGATGGAAGTGTTTACGAGACCATCAATGCCTCCGGCATCGAGATTGAGATCCCTGTTGTAAATGATAACGATGGGTTCGACCCCGGTTTCATCTGCCTCGAAGTGGATGCACCGCTCTATTCGGGGCTTGAGGTCACCATGAAGAAGCCTGATGGAACGGTCTACCCGGGTGTGGACTGCGACTGGTGGGATACTCCGGTGCCCACTTATGTGGGGATGGTGAAGTACATCGGGGATGCTCCGCTCGTTCCGGGTAACTGGACGCTCCGTATAGAGAACCCCTCGCTCAACGCAAGTGACCATGTGTGGTGGTCGGGTTCAGGCAATTATCTTGATAACACCCTGACACGGGAGTTCAACCTGACCGGGGTGGACTCGGCCACCTTCCAGATCACCTCCTGGTATGACATCGAGGATGGCTGGGATTACGGTTATGTCGAGGTTTACAACTCAGAGACCGGAGAGTGGGATACCCTGCTCACCTTCACCGGGACGGGGCAGGGCGCCTCGACAGCCGATCTGACACCCTACTGTGGCGAGGTGATCGATTTATGCCTCCGTTACGAGACCGATGGTAGCGTTGCCTGGTACGGCTGGTATGTCGACGAGATGGCGATCCCGGAGATCGGGTATTACGACGATGCGGAGGACGACGGTGAGTGGATCCCCTACGGCTGGAGCCGCATCACCGAGGAGTATCCTGTATGGTTCAGCTTCACCACCTGTTATGCGGATAACGGAACGTCTCTTCAGTCACAGGCTGTGAATCGGATAGTCGAGAACGGCACAGTGGTTGTCACCTCCGCCGGGAATGATGGTGATTACGGGCTTCGCACAATCGGCGCCCCCGCCGCCGCGGAGAAGGCAATCGCGGTCGGGGCGATTGGTGAGTTTGAAGATTATATAGCGGCATACAGCAGCCGCGGCCCTGTGGGGTGGGGCGCAAACCAGAGGATAAAGCCGGATCTGGTCGCTCCAGGATCGTATATTGTATCAACCTCCCGCAGTGGCGGTTACGTGACGATGTCCGGCACCTCTATGGCCTGTCCTCATGTCTCGGGGGTCGTTGCCCTGATGCTCGATGTGAACAGTTCGCTCACCCCTGCTGAGATCCGATCCGTTCTCCAGCGGACGGCGATCGACCTCGGCCCGACCGGCCCCGACACCGACTACGGTGCCGGCCGGGTGAGCGCCTGGGCAGCGGTGGAGAACATCACCCCGCTCCAGCCTCCGGTGTATGATCAGCCAGGGCTGTATGCCGGGTGTGCATACACCTACCTCAAGCCTGGTGTTGTGAACAACATCACCGCAATCGCCTGGGATGACGGGCCGGTTGCCGGTGAGGAGATCTGGTTTGGGGTAACAAATTCCACCGCCACCGTGCTGAATACGACGGTGATGACGGATGAGAACGGGCTGGCCGTCGCTTCGTTCGTGCCGGTTGGAGGGGGTTACAACAATTACCAGTACAACGTGAGCGATACACACGGTAATTTTGTTTCGGGTGTTATATACACCTACGAGGGCTACACGAGCCAGTTCAAGGCTTTTGACACACCTCACAAATCATACTGGGTGCCGTCCAACGGGACCGCCACAATCAGGTATACGCTTGTGGATCCTGCTACCATGGCGCCTTACAACGGTGATGTGGTGATGAAGATCGGTTCCTTCTACAACCGTACATTCACCCCGGTGAACGGGACGGTCTCTGTGGATGTAACAAGGGAGCTCCTTGGCGGTGATCAGTACGGGGGTTCTGTCTATCTCTATCCAGCAGATGACGTGAGCACAGATAAGGAGGTCTACGCTGGTTTTATTGAATTCATCGATTACACAGATACGGTCGCCGAGGTTGCACCATACATCATCCCGGCGGAATCCGGCGGGAACGCGACATTTGTGGTCAAGATGTACGAAAGCCTTGGCGGTACCCCGGTTGCAGACGGCACTCACTCTTTCTCTCTCATCTGGCTTCGTGAGGCAGATGTGAAGTCGCTTTATGCACAGTTCCCCGAAGAGACCGCAAGACTTCGCGGAGGCGAAGCCGGAGGTTTCAGCCAGGAGTTTATGGGGGAGATCAGCAACCTGCAGGAGTCGATGGAGCAGGTCTCATTCACAACCACAAACGGTATAGGGAAACTGAGTATCCCTGTTCCGCAGGGTGCCTACGTGGGGATGGTGGTGCAGGAATATGGGTCTGAGTATTATGAGACCGTTGCAATAATCCTGGTCAACCTGGATCCGTTCATGCACCACGCCACTGTTCCGGCGGAGGCCCATGAGTGGTGGCTCTCACTCGAGGGGTCATGGAACGGCACCTACAACGAGACAACAAAGCGGTTTGATCCAGGGGATGCGATCGACGTCAGGTGTTATCTTGAGGACGCTAAGACAGGTGCACCGATGGCCGGGACGGTCTACCTCTACACCTCTGATGGCTGCACCCCGGTGACCACCGGGACCGACGGTTACGGTTCGGCCACCATCCCGGTAGTAGCCCGTTTCCCGGGGGACTATGAGTATTACAACCAGGTCCAGGTGGTCGGCCTCTCCGGTGATGCGTATGCATCGTTGAGCCTCTCCCCTGAGGGACCGATAGTCCTGCTGAGCGGGGATTACGTCGGCGGGAACCTTGATGCCTCGTCCGCCGTCATCAACGCCGCGGGAGCAACCGTCCCCATGCCCGGGATCTTCGAGGTCGACCGCCAGGAGGGGTTTGAAGAATATCAGCAGTTTTATTCAACCGCGACGACACTCACTTCACAGTATACGACTGGCGGTGGTTCATATGCAGGTGCGGTTACCTACGGATCATACACCATCACCCACTACATGAAGGAGTTGGTCTCCCAGGGATCCTGGACGTCATGGTCGATCTCTACCGCAGCAACCCCTCTCTCCATAGAGACGCCGCCTGAGCAGTATTATGATACCCCCGGACCAAAGAACATAGCCGTTCGGATGGCGAACGGTGAGGCGGGTATCCCCGTCTACCTGGCCTGGCAGGCCTACCCGATCTCCGGTGAGGGTTCATCTGATTTCTATGGACACTTTGGAGGTGCAAGCATTCAGAGGACCGATGCGACTGGGCGTGCAACCCTTACGTTGAACGTACCGGAGAATTCGGAAGTCTACTGGGAGATCGGCGGCGGCACACCTGACCTGGTCTTCACCACCCGTTCCGGTTACTCCGTTCAGATGACCGCACCCCACGTGAAGGGGGACTTCAACGGGAACGGACGTGTTGATATAGGGGATGTCGCAAGGGTGGCCTGGATGGCCATCGGGTTGACCCCCGTGGACATGGAGGCAGACTTCAACGGCGACGGGAAGGTGGACGGCGCCGATGCAACGAAGATCGCCTACTACTATGTGGGGAAGATCCCCGCACTTTAATCTTAGGAGCGACTGATGAACCAGGTGTATGCTCTGTGTGGCACATGCCGCAGGAAGTGTTTTATAGTTAATTATGTATGTGATGACATATGACACGTTATGCGCAGATTCTGATATTGTGTATCCTGTCTATCTGTCTCATCGGCGGTGTTGTTGCCGCCGCGGGGACGGATGGAGTGACCGCCCCTGAGAACGGGAGCATGATGGTTGCTCCAGGACTTGATGTTGAACCCGCGGAGACGGAAACGCCTCTTGATGAAGAGATCCCTGCAGCCGCAGGGGAGACGGTCACGGCGGCGCCAAACCCTGCGTCAACGATAATCCTCGGATCGGCGACGGTTGAGGCGGGCAAACCCGCCGTGATCCCGGTGAAGGTAGCTAACCTAACCGAGATCGAGGGGATCGGTGGATGGGTGTTCTACGATCAGGGCGCCGGGACGGTGACGTCCGTCAACCTCACCGGGCCGCTTGCGGGTGCCGACCTCACCTACAACGCAGATCACCCGGGACACCTGCAGTTTGCAATCACCACCACGGAGCCATTTACCGCGGGGGCTACACCGGTGCAGATCGCCGAGATCCGTTTTGACACCTATAGAGAGACCCCCGGCAACTACACTCTCTACCCGGAAGCAACCTACAGCACCGAGTTTAACGAGTCGTATTTTGAACATGCTGTCGAGGGTTGGCTGAATACCACCCCGCCGCCGCTGCCTGACCTTGTCGGCTACCTCGATCCTGCACCTCCGCAGTACATCAAGAAGTACAGCAACGGCACCATCTACATGAACCCGACCTTCGTGATCGGAAACATCGGTGTGGCTGGTGTGACCGACGACATCGTGACCATGGTTGCGTTCGTCGGTGAGAGAGCAAACTACACGGTTAACGATGATATCGCCGCCGGCGGTAACTACACAATCTTTACCGATATAACAATCGATCCCAGCTATACCGGTGCCCTCAATGTGGTCGAGGTGAAGGGCACCGGTTCTGTGAAATTGATAATAACCGCCGGAGGTGACATATCGCCCGGGAACAAGCAGGTCTCCATCGATATCAACCCTGACCACACGATCGAGGAACTTCGTTACGACAACAACTTCATTGAGGCCCAGACAACCGTCACCTACACCGATCTCCGGCCGATCCTGGATATCACACAGATCTCCGGGCTTTCCAGCAGCAACACCACCATCCAGGAGGATGTGCTCCCGGGCACATACCGGGTGACCTATGGTGTTGAGAACAGAGCCCCTGGCGTATACTCTGAGCCAACATGGCTCCGTGTCTCAAAGAACGGCGTGAACACCACCTATGAGATCCCTGCTCTCCAGCCCGGTGAGAACTGGACGAAGAACGAGACCATCAACCTGGATCGCTATGCCGGGAGCGTGACCTACACCGTGAAGGCGAACGCCGCCGGACGGAGCGGAGAGGACCCTAAAGAGCGGATCAAGTACCCCGACAGCGGGACGGTCTCAAAGACCATCGAGAAGGAGTATGCCTCCTTTAAGCCGGTGACGGTTATCTTCCCCCGCATAAATGTGACCAGCGACGTGAGCAGTGTGGTTCCCATCGAGATCTCAAACATCTCGAGCGGTGCACCGGTTGGCTCCTTCAGCATCCCGGTGACCTACGACCCCTCCGTTGTTCGATTCCTCTGGGCTGAATGGGCTACACCGGGCGTGACGGTGAGCAGCACGGGCTATGGCCGTCTTCTGGTTAAGGGGGATGGTCTCTCCCTCTCGACCGATACGAAGGTGGTGGATCTCCGGTTCATATCTCAGTCGGAGTCCGGGCGGACATCAGAGATCGGTTCGACAAAGGACGCGTATGTCAAAACCACAAACAACCGCTACCTTGAGCTCGATATCACGAAGGGCGCCCTGGTGCAGGACAGTGTCACCGATGCCAGTGTCTATCTCTGGGCGCCGACAGCATCACCGGTGGACAGCAATGTCACCGTCTACGTCTACGTCTACAATTCAAAGGCAACCCCGGTGAATGTCTCGGCAAACGTCACCACGGGCGGGACGGTCCTCTGGAGCCAGGATGAGGTTGCTCTCGGGGCATATCAGACCCGTTACTTCTGGGTGGATACCTGGAAACCCTCTGCCACCGACACCTACACGCTGACGGCACGGATCGCTGGCGATGATAAGCCGACTGGCAACAGTGCCAGCACTACGGTCAGGATCGTTCCCTATGAGCTGAACATCACGCCACAGAACAGGCAATACTGGGAGAGTTACTACGGCTACAACGTCACCGCCGTTCAGGACCAGTACTTCTCGCTTGGCACCTACTTCACCGCCAACCAGCCCGGCTATGTCAACGGCACCCTCTCGATCTGGTATGCAAACGGCACCCCAGTTGACCTGAGCAAGGACAGGCCGTTCTACCTTTACTACTACCCGGCAAAGAGACAGATCTACTCTTACTCGTCGTCCTGGAACAGTGCCATGTGGTACTACGTCCGGCCAATGGAGCTTGGAACCTACAACTACTCCATCAGCCTTGAGTCACATGGGAAGCAGACCTACGTGAACGGCACCATCGTTGTCCGTGAACAGAACGTGGATATCAAGGTGCTCAACTCGACGACCCTGGATGACGAGACCGGTGGAGAGATCCTGTTTGATGTCTTCAACCGCGAGCCGTTCGAGGGGCGCGAGGTTGTCATCACCGCCGCCGCAGGAGCGGAGGGGCGAACCCTTCAGGGGCTTGACTACCTGATCGGTTACCCGCATGGCTGTCCGGAGCAGACGATGAGCCCGGCGCTTGCGGTGCTGCGGGTGAAGCAGTACTACGAGTCACGCGGCCAGCTGAACGATGAGCGTAACGCCACCTACCAGGCTGCGATGCTGGAGGCCTACAACCGGATGAAGGCGCCGGACGGCTACAACGCCCAGCAACTACCGATGTACACTGGCTACGGTGACCAGTCCGGCGGCTGGGCGTGGGGCCAGAGCTCGGTTCCATCGATGTTCTACACACTCTACCCTAACTACGTCTTCAGCGAGTTAAGGCAGGACATGGATAAGGATCCCGACTACTGGGGCTTCAACCTTACAAACACAAGCGAGATCAACCTGACGGCAAGCACCGTCTGGCTGATAAATAAGCAGAATGATGACGGTGGCTGGTATGACTGGGGCTACATCAGCAACTCTTACGAGTGGGCTGGTTTCATATCCGAGAAGTTTGTCGGGGAGTTTGACTACCTGACCCCTGAAGGCCAGCGGATGGTTAACGAGTCGCTGAACCGGTCGTTTGACTACCTGGTTCGTGGGAACTATGATAGACAGTCCGCAACACCTGTCGCTTACGCCGTATTCGGTATAGACTCCATCCGCGACCACTACGCTGATAACGCTACCCTGAATGCCCAGGCGGACGCGAAACTTGCTGAACTGCAGAATAGACTTATTGCTCTCCGGCAGGGCGATGCCGTTAACGGGTACTACTGGAGTTACTGGGCCTACGAAGACACCGCAAACGCGGTGCTGGCCCTGAACAGGACTGGTCTCCCGGCCGACAACGAGACTGTTCGCGGCGGTATCCGTTACCTGGTGGGCGTTTATGACACGAACGGCCGCTGGGGCAGCACCCGCGGAACCGCGGCGGTGATCGAAGCGCTGACCCAGGTCCAGATCCCGTCCTCCGTCAATTTCGATGTTCAGATCGGTGTTAAGGACGACAGCGGGGCGGTGATCCGTGGTCCACAGACCTACACATTCAACAACACCAACCCCAGGGTCTCCTTCAAACTAGACGGTAATCAGATCGCCGATCTCTACGGCAGCACCACAGGAGCGAACCGCACGGGTAAGATCACCATAACCGGAAAGACTGATACAGGGACGGATGCGACCGAGCTCGTTGTCGCCGTCCAGAGCCGGCAGAAGGTGCCAAAGTCCGTTGCCTTTGCAACAATCCCCGATGAGTTCATCGACCCCATAGCGACCGACCTCTTCCTGGACGTGACGGTGCCAGCACCTGAGACCGGGATTGTCGTCGGTGATACGGTTGATGTGGCCTTCACGGTCAGCAACACCGGGGATAACCGGACGATGCTGATCCTTGAGATCCCGACCGGAGACGGCGTAACCTTCGATGGAAGAGAGATGGCCGCCGACATGGCCTACTACATGGATGACGGATCGAAGGTCAACATCTCCCATATGTACAACGCTACGGCGAAGACGCTCTATGTCTACCCGGGTTCAGATGACGAGTCGCAGCCGAGCGTGGTCAGTGGTGAAGTTAAGAACTTCTATGTCCCGCTTAACTTCACGAAATCTGGTGATGTGTCGGTAGAGGCGCGTATCTACCCGATGTACGATGACGAGAACATGGCGCTTGGAAACGCCACAGCCTATGTGAAGGGATACGGTAACCTGACCCTCTCTGTGGTCGACGAGAGCCTGGCACCGCTAAACGCCGACTTCTACATCGACGGGACGCAGGTGGCAAGCGGAGCAAGCAACATCACCAGGGAGGTGCTTGAGGGCCAGCACAGCGTCTCAATCATATACATCAACGACACGGTGACGAGGACAGTGAACACCACCCTGACCGTCAATACTGGTGAAGCCACCGAGTACTCCGCCCAGATTGCGACCGATCCCACCATCCCGCACATCTCCATGGTTGTCGGCGATGCCGGTGACGTCAGGATCATGCCGCCGGAGATCAACGATACCATCAGCGAGGACAGCCTCTACTACTGGAGTGCGTTGACTCCGGCGAAGAAGACCTTCAACTCGACCATCTCCAGCACCGGCGGGACTGC
>ERZ795032.2447-NODE-2447-length-10597-cov-398.693322_pt1 | contig 10597 bp, 9 predicted proteins | sample MGYA00375124_ERZ795032 | MGnify/ENA primary metagenome ERZ795032 (study PRJEB30167, sample SAMN05720154) | activated sludge metagenome | isolation source: Anaerobic digester | place: China | collected 2015-12-16 ...
TCCAGAAAAAGATGTCTACATCTATTTCCGGAACAACATAAACATCATCGGTGTCGGGTAATACTACGACAGACGGCGGAGCGGCAAAAGCAATGACAGGGGGAAGAGAAATTCCAATGCTGATGTCTACCGCCGCCATTGCCGGGGCAGTCGAAAAACTCATCAGCAGAAAAAATATAGCGCCAAAAACAAGTTTCTTCATTCTTCTTTTCTCCTTTCTCTGGTGTTTATGGGAGTTCTGTTGCAGGCGGCTCTTTCAAGGCAAACGGAGCGCGCGGGTAACTGTACAGCGATTTTCTCATAACTCATTATAAAGCACCATTAAAATTCCATTCATTATTTATGCAAAGGCAATAATCACATTTTATGCCAATCTCAATAAATTTTAAAAGTGCCTTAATAATTAGCTGTTTACAAGCATCAGACGTAAGGGAGGGATGATCAGAAGGTAGATTGCCTGGGTACAAAGTACTCAATATTTCAGCATCATCTGGATAAAAAATACGCACTTTTCGCCGCTAATTTTTCCTGGCCGTAACTTTGAACAACAGGAAACTTAGAATCACCATCAGGACATTGGCTGATCCCAGCAGCATTAAAGCCTTCGCAGCGTTGTGCCCGAGGCGCGTGTAGAGTTCTCCGGCGATGCTGATCACGGCGCCGCCCAGACACCACGACCAGCCCATCAGGATTGCCGAGACAATGCTGACATTTTCGCGGGGGGCGATCCACTGGCCGAAAGCGACTCCCAGCGGGTTAACGGTCCCGAGAAAAGCCCCGCCGATAATGCACAGTACGATGAATGCCGGCACGGGCAGCGTCAGGCGGACAATCGCATGGTAGCTTACGGCGGACAGAATCGTCATTGCCGCCAGCATTCGTCGCCGGCCGATGTGGTCGGCCAGGTGTCCCATCGGCACCATGAAGACTGTCGCCCCGCAGATGATCAGGCCGAAGGCTCCTCCCTGCCCAAGCCAGGCGGGATAACCTTTCTCGTGGGCGAATTCCGGCATCAGGAAGAACAGACCGCTCATCACGCCGCTGGAGATGGCCAGAATGAGAAATAATGCAAAGATTGGCCCCGCTACCGGGCGAAGCGCGGCAAGAGAAGCGATAACGGATATTTTCCCGGTCGACGACGCCTCCGCCGGCCGGCACCAGATCCAGACGAACGTCCAGAGAATCGCCGCCGGAAGGAGAAGAATCTCGGTATGGTGGTTCAAATTGTTATAAGCGGTGCGAAAGCCGATTTGGCTGAGACCGAAACCGATGCTGCCGACGGCGATGAACAAGGCCAGAAATGTTGAACCGCGCCGCGCGGAAAAATTGCCCGCGAGTCCTGCTCCTGCCGGGTGAAACATGTCCTGCCCCAGCCGGCCGGCGGCAAGAATGAAAAACACGACGAGATAAAAACCGTCCAATCCGAACAGCGTCGGCAGCAGATGGTTTAATTTTGCCTGATAGTCGGCAAGCGGACCCAGCAGCAGGGAAAACGACGTCAGCAGCGTGCCCAGGAGGATAACGCGCCGGGTTCCGAAACGGTCGGCGATGGAACCAAACAGTGGCTGCAAAGCTGTTCCGCTCATGGCGATGACCGTGGCTATCCAGCCGGCTTTGGCGACATCCAGACCGGCAAGCGTCTTGTAAACCGGCCAGACGCTCAGCCCCATGAAATCGACCATGATATGCGCGATCACCACGGCGACAAACGTGCCGACCGTTCGACGCGCAGCCGCGGTCTCTGATAATCCACCACTGAAATGCACCGCCGGTGCGGCGGCTGAAGCTCGATTCTCTTTGTTCTCTTCTATGTACTTACTCCAATTTCACGCCGTTTGAACATACGGACATCGACCACACAGGCGCCTTCATCGTAAATCAGCACCGGATTCAGGTCGATCTGGTCCAGCTCAGGATTGTCGATCGCCAGTTGGGAAACTCCTTTTATGATTTCTACCAGCGCAGCCTGATCTTTGGGTTTTTGTCCCCGGACGCCGGCAAGAAGGGGATATCCGGTTATGGTGCGAATAGCCTGCAGAATTTCTTCATCAGATGCAGGCAATAAACAGAATTGCACATCCCGGTAGATTTCGGTAAAAATGCCTCCGAGGCCGAACATGAGGATCGGCCCGTACTGGGGATCTCGAAATACCCCGACAATGACTTCCAGGCCGCCGCTTTTCGCCATAGGTGATACGGTTACGCCTTCAAGACGGGCTCCGGGTGCTCCGGCTGCTGCAGCGGCCATAATTTCACTATAGGCCTGGCGAATATCTTCATCGCCGGAAAGATTAAGACGGACGCCTCCGACATCGCTTTTGTGCGCAATGTCAGGAGAGGCAATTTTCAGGGCAACCGGTGCTTCCAATTTGCGGGCCAGAACTGCGGCTTCATCCGGCGAGGCGGCGTACAATACCTCCACCGCAGGGATAGCCGCTTTTTTCAGCAGCGCGGCAGACTCCCCGGCGGTCAGCAATTGCAGTCCCGTCGGCGCAGAGGGAGCGGGAGAAGAAAGCCGGGCGGGGCTATCGAACCGGAAGAATTGATGCAGCGCCTTGATGCCGCGTTCGGGAGAGGGAAAGACAGGAACGCCTTTCTCCTGAATAAGAATTCTTTCTTCCCGCTCCACATCCGCGCCGCCTAAATAAATCACCAGTTCCGGGGCGCCCGGTGTGACGATTTGAGCAGCGCCGGCAACGGGATCTCCGAAGATAACAACCATGACATCGTACTCGTTTTTGGCCGTCGCCATAACCCGGGAATAGAGCGCAGGCTCGCTCATGACGTCGCCGGTCAGATCGATGGGATTATTAACGGAGCAGTGGGGCGGCAGAATCGCCCGCAATTGCTCCCGGAGCGCGGCAGACGGAGGAGGCGTCTCCAGACCCAGTTTCTCCGCCTGGTCAATGGCCAGGATGGCGGCGCCTCCGGAACTCGTTATGTTGAGCAGCTTCTTGCCGCGCGGCCTGGTCATATAGGCGAGAGCCTTGGCGGAATCGTACAGCTCTTCGATCGTATCCGCCCGGTGAACATGGTATTTCCGGAAAATGGCGTCGTAAACGGCGTCAACCCCGGCCATTGATTTCGTATGTGATTCGGCGGCAAGGCGGCCCCGGACGGTGCGTCCGGCCTTGAGAATGACAACCGGCTTTACGGCTGCGGCCAGAGCTTTCTGGAAAGCTGCCGGACGCCTGACCCCCTCGACGTAAAGAGCGATTACCCTGGTGCCGGGATCATTATTAAAATACTCTATGCAATCGGCTTCATCGACATCGGCGCGGTTGCCCAGGCTCACGAAAACGCTCACACCCAGATGATCTTCACTGGCCCAGTCCATGAGGGCCGCTCCCACGGTTCCGCTTTGCGAAATGAAGGCCATTCCCCCTTTTCTGGTCAGCAATGGCCAGGAAGCGCACATGTGATGATGCGGATTGTTCACCCCCTGGCAGTTGGGGCCGACCACCCGGATGCCATAACGACGCGCGATGGAGGCCAGCTCTACCTGAAGCTTTGCGCCTTCTTCGTCCGCTTCCGCAAATCCCCCGGTAATAACGACGGCGGATTTGACTCCGGCGAGGCCGCACTGCTCTATAGTCTGCGGCACCGCGCGGGCCGGAATGATTATTACCGCCAGATCCGGTGCGGGAGAAATATCGCTGATCTGTTTATAAACCGGAAGGCCGAGAATCGAATCGGCTTTCGTGTTTACGGGATATATCTTACCGGTGAAGCCGCCGTTGATAAGATTGTATAAAACATCGTATCCTATCTTTCCGGCGACCGGTGAGGCGCCGATGACGGCAATGCTGTTCGGTTTAAATACGGCGTCGAGTTGGTTCATCAATTCCATGATCGCTCCTTATTTTTTTCATCAATCCTGCATAACCGTTGGGCAGTACCGCGCCAGTTCTTCCAGAAACTGATCGCGGCTGCGGTAGTGAATAACATTACATCCCTTCTGTTCGGCCCGTGCGCAGTTTCCCGGATTATCATCGATGAAGAGCACGCTGGAAGCCGCGGTGTTCACTCTTTGCAGGATATCGTCAAAATGACTCGGTTCTCTTTTGCCTTTTCCCATGTAATAGCTGTTGAAAATATAGTCGAACCGGTGGAAGAAGTCATCACGGGTATTTATCTCTTCCAGCCAGTTGGTCTGATCGCTCAGGATGCCAACGCGAGCGCCGCAATCCCTGATTCTTTCCACCAGGTCGATCATCCAGGTGCGCAGGGTAAAGCGGGAGAGTATTTCCTTCCGGAAAGACTGGTCGTCTCCCCGGATGCCCGTTTTGTTCCGCAACAGTTCCCAGTAGACGCTTTCCGGCGCCCGGCCGGTGAGGTAGCCGCAGCTGTGGATGTTATCCTCGGCGGTTTTGTAAAAGATATCTTCGTCGATTCCGTTTAAACTGGCGATCTGCTTCAATCCGTCTCTGAATCCTTCTTCCGCCAGAACCCCTCCGTAATCAAACAACACTGTACTGATGCGACAATCCTCAGTCGAACACTTCATTTCCTTCCCGCCTTCTGCAAATAATAATCCAGTGTATGGGTGTATGGTCAATAAAAATGAAAAACAAGATAAATTCTTATTACAATAATTTGAATTAAATTAATAGAAAAAGCCGAAAAGCTGTTTGATTGAAAGTGATATCCGGATGTAATGTGTGACGGAGTACTTTTGATATGTGTATCGCTGAAATGGACATATTAGCCCTTCAGCAAATCTTCTGACGCCACGGCTGCCTGGGTAAACATTCCTTTGGCGACCAGCTTTTCGATCCCATGGGAAACAGAAAAGACTTCAGCTTCAACAACTTTGATTTTTTTACCGTTGTTTATTACTTTTGATCGGCAGATGATAACGGGACCAATAGCTGGCTTCAAATAGTTGATTTTAAATTCGACCGTCAAGATGCGGAATTTCTTTGATACGGTCGTAAAAGATGCGTAGCCGGACGTATGGTCCGCCATTGTTGCTATCACCCCCGCATGAACGAATCCGTCCTGTTGCTGGTGCTCATTCTTGACACTCAGGCGTGTTTCAAACAGGCCATAATCTGCGGAGCTGACTTCAAAACCACAGAACGCAGGAAAGCCTTGAACAAAATCTTTTTTTACAAATTCAAACCATTCAGACATCATGTCTATCCTATATTTTCAAAAAGGGATAAAGGGCGCATTGTTGCTTTAAACGACGAGATGAAGACAGTATTGCGCCCCACATCAAGAATGTAACTCGAACTATACCAATATTAAAAAATAATCAATCAACTTGTTCCTAATTTTCTCACTTAGGATGTCATCTGAGGTGGCATAATATCCCAACTCTTTTACTAAAGATTTTCAACTCCACCGGTATTAGTGATTACTGTTGGAACAATTTATTACGCATCCGGCGCTTTAAGAAATCTTTCATCAGATGTAAGACGACATCAGTCCTTTCCTGGTGAGGAACATGACCACATGCCTCCACCATCGCCTTTTGGGCATTCCATGACTTCGACGTGATTGAATCCACCTGCGCAACAGTGCCATATTGATCTTCGGTGCCCTGTAAAACCAGAACTGGACACTCTATTGCCGGCAGTAAATATTCAATATTCCAATGTTTAAAAAAGTTGCTGAGCCACGTGTCAGACCATGCTGCAAAGATTCCTTCCGCTTTTCGTCCATGATACCTGGATAGTCGGCGCAACTTTTCAGCATTAAAAGTATCCAAAGCGACCTGGATGCCATCCAATGTCTCTTTCTCAACAAAAATGTGGGCAGCCTCGGTGATGATCCCCTGGAGGTGAGCAGGTTTTTCTGATGCGTGAATCAGGGCAATACTACCGCCATCGGAGTGGCCGATAAGAAAGTAATTTCTGGCGGGGATTAAATGTGCAATAATTTCCGGCAACTCAGTAAGTGCATATTTATGCAGGTAATTTATCGTCCATAAATCCGTGAGTGGCGACGACCTGCCATAGCCAAGGCGGTCATAAACAATTCCGGGACAACCGGTTTCTTGGCACAACATATGCGGGAACTCCTGCCACATTTCAGTGCAACCCAGCCCTTCATGAAGAAAGACCAAATGGGGGCTCTCTTCCTCTCCGTCTATTGCCTCGTAATAGATTTGTTTTGCATGACTTAATTTTAGAATTGCCATGAGAGCAGTCTTCCTGATGCATAACAATTAATATACATGGTGGTATTTTCCGACATTCATTATCTTTATACTCTATTCAAAAAAGAATCGAAATTAAATAAATGGTTAAAATCAAATGGGATGAATTATGTCGCCGGATACTTCACGTTTATAAGGAGCAAAAGCCCGGTGGATAATTTAGAAGAAAGAGGGTACTTTAAATTATCAATTGATATGTGAATGAAGCTGAATTGATATTTTGAAGTACATCCCCTATTGGCCCGTCCCCTATTGGCTCCAAAATTTCTTCAATGATCTGGCGCTTGAGTTCAACAGCAAATACTTTGCGGTGCCTCATGGCATGTTCCTTTCTACTTCATTAAGGGTATCTGGTTTCTGCCAACTCCTTTAACATATTTTGTCCAACTTGGGGGTGCAGTCCATAGCGTCGGATTTCTTTACATCTTGATATGCAGAGAATAAGCCATTGTAATAATTATTATAAATTGAAATTAACTCTCATCATATCGCCCGTTAAGTGTTGGAATATTTTACAATTGGCGTTAATATGAAACTTTTATGTCTTATAATTTGAATAATATTAACCCCTTATGTATATGGCGCAGAATATGCTTAAAAGGTTATATTACAGGTTCTTTATTTGCCCCTAATGACTGATGATTTAATTCTATTTGACTCTCTTTGCTTCATCTAGATTGTGTAAATGTTCATCACTTAGTGAACTAATGCATTAACAAATTAATTATTTAAGGAGGGCGAAATGTTTAAATTCAAAAGTTTCATAATCGTAGCCTTGGTGGCGGCATTACTGGCAATGTCAAATGCTGCTTTTGCGACGACGATTAACTTTGACCTGAATAATTTTCTGATCAGCACGACCACAACGAATAGTACACCTCTTACATCCAACCCGGCTTCAGCTCCGGCGATCCCAGACGATAGCACATTTACTTTGGTACCGAATGTTACTGAGGTGGGAGAATCACATCCTAATTATTATTTTACCAATCTTCAGGGGAAATTCGCGCGCTACAACTTCGTTTTGCCCACTGGTTACAGCAATCTTTCCTTTTCGTTCCGGACATCCGTCAATGACTTATTTGCGCTATACATTAACGGTACTGTTGTAGCCATTCAAACTACGTCTTCAACAGAAAACTTCTATGATCCGTTGCCTGGGTTTTCCATGAACAGTGCTGGCTCAGCTGTAGATACGTCAGGGAAGTTGGAATATCTGCTTACCAGTGGTATGCAGTCCCTATTCCAAGTTGGCGCCAATGAATTGACTTTATTCGGAAGGGACACCATTTCGTATGGAGGTTTTAGCACCACTTATGGAGAAATCATCTGCAATGCAAACGAGCCGCCTCCTCCCAATGGCGTCCCTGAACCCACCACTATGCTACTTTTTGGTCTTGGTTTGATTGGATTGGCAGGAGTAAGGAGAAAATGTAAGAAATAAACTTTCCGTACATAGTGTCTCTTGAAGCATGATGCCTTCTATATAAAGGCAGGGTTCAGAAATGATCCTGCCTTTTCTATTTATAGAATTAACAATTGCGATTGAAAAGAGTGAATGAAAGGATAGAATTAGATAAACTTATAAGGAACATGATTATGAAAGATATCGATGTATTGGTTATCGGCCGAAGCTGCCTGGATATCATCTCCGTAGTTGAACAGTTTCCTCTGGAAGACACGAAGATTCCGCTGTTATACCGTACGGTGGAGGGGGGGCGGTCAGGGTGGAAATGCCTCCTGCTGCATCGCCCGGCTGGGAGGAGCGGTTGCCTATTATGGCTGCGTAGGAGCCGACAACGAAGGCTTATTTTGTCTGGAGCGTCTGAAGGACTTCGACGTCGGGATGGGAAAATAAAGGGACATCATACGAGTGATTTTTGCACCGGGATAAAAACTGGTAAAGAGTCCCTCTTCTGTTCAACTCAATTGGAGGTAATGAAATGATAAAGTTATTATACTTCGTCTGTGGTATCGTTATGTTATGTGTTCTTACAATGAATGCGGCGGCGATGCCGATCTTCTATATAGGTGTGGGCAACTCCACTCCTCACGATCCACAGGGAGAAGCAGCAGAAAAGCTCAACTTGACACTCAAAGATGCCGCCAAGAAACTGAACCAAGATTACATTTCGGTCACTCTCAAACCAAAGGAAGACAAGGAGGTAGGAGCCATAGAGATCACCGACGCCATTGCCAAAGTTGCTGCCAAAGCCCGACCGGGTGATCTTTTTGTGTTCTATTACGAAGGTCACGGAGGCCAGGCCGACAATACACCGGGCAAGGAAGACAAACAGGATAATACCGATCGGGCCATAAACAATGGTGACGAGTACATTGGCGCGGTTGGTAATTTGCTCTCAGATGATGAACTGGCTACGTCTCTCAATAAGATCAATGACAAGACTCACAAACTCGTGATTGTCGATGCCTGCTATTCCGGTGGGATGGTTAAAGGAGCGGACGACATCGACCGTTCCACGATGTCTAATTTGGTCTATCTGCTGTCAGTACCGGAAGATCAGAGAGATCAGGGATTGTGGGAATTTCCGAACTGGCTCAATGAGGCGCTCAAACTGGATAGCAAAAACAAGTATCCGGGCGACAGCAATGGAGATGGAAAGGTAACGATAGATGAATGGGTCAATTACGCGTATGCGAAGAGAATAGCCGAGCATGCAGGTGGTTCTACGGGATCGACAGGCTGGGAAAATAGCAATCCGAGGGACTACGTTATCGCCTATGTCATTGAACCAGCAACCATGATTCTCCTCGCCATTGCTCTGGTTGGGTTGGCCGGGGTAAGGAGAAAGTTTAATCACTAACCATGAGCAGGCTTCTAATTAAGCGAGGAAGGGGCAATTTGACTCTGCCTTTTTTATTCACGTTTCAATTATTACCATTCAAAAGGAAGTATACAAGTCAAATTTGGTTGATGCTTGACTACATGAAGAAAATTTGAAGACAGGCGGATTTATAATTGGCTGGTGGAGAGGTGCGGGTTTCAATTGGAATTCAATCATCTGATAATCCGTTCTAAATAAAATGATTTTAGGAAGTGATTTATCTCCATTTTCTTTTTGCAGTTATTTCACGCCGCCACAAAGCCGGGATATTCTTGACATACAGAATCACATTTCTTATAGTTCATCTCACGACAAGGAAGTTCTTATCAAAGTCAAAGGAATAGGATTATGAAAGATATCGATGTATTGGTTATCGGCCGCAGCTGCCTGGATATCATCTCCGTAGTTGAACAGTTTCCTCAGGAAGACACCAAGACCCCTCTTTTAAACCGTATGGTGGAGGGTGGCGGTCAGGGTGGAAATGCCTCCTGCTGCATCGCCCGGCTGGGAGGAGCGGTTGCCTATTATGGCTGCGTGGGAGCCGACAACGAAGGCTTATTTTGCCTGGAGCGTCTGAAGGACTTCGACGTCGGGATGGAATATGTGGATGTTATTGAAGACGGCAAGACGCCGATTGCGTATTTGTTCATAACCCGGAAGAGCGGCAAGCGGACAATTATTTATGAGAAAAGTACACTTCCACCGCTGAGCGCGGATAAGCTGACCAGGATCCTTATCAATCCGGTCAGGGTTGCCCTGCTGGATCCCGAGGTGACTTACCTGGCGGAAGATATCAGGGTTTTGGCCGGGGATGACGTCAGGATCGTATACGATTGTGAAAGATGGCGGGAGGATATCGCTCCGATGATGGCGACAGCTGATTATTTTATTCCCAGCGCTGATTTTTTGCAGGCGGAAGAATTGAATCTTACGGGGCTTTCCTTTGAACAGCAAATGTTTCGTCTGGCGGAGATGGTCGCCGGTTCCCTCGTGGTGACGCGGGGTGAAAAAGGCGCGTATTATGTCAGCGGGGATCAACTGATCAACATCCCAGCGCCGGAAACAGAGGTCAAGGATACGACAGGCGCGGGAGATAATTTCCATGCCGCTTTCAGTCTGGCGGTAAGCCGTGGGGATGACCTTTGTGCGGCCGTGAAATTTTCCGTGGCGGTGGCTTCCCTTTCCTGCCGGGAATACGGGGGCAGGCAGGGCGTTCCCGACATCACGGAGGCGCGGCAGCTGGCGCTCACGCTGGAAGAGAAGGTCGTGGCAACGAAGTAAAAAAGCCTTTCCCGGTATGGTTGTCCGATAAATAGAACTCAACACAACCGGCAAATCAATAATTAAGTTGTTCCATTTTTTCGTTTTATGCTACACTGCAACCAGAAATACTTTAAATATTGAATAATTATAACTTGCAGACGATACCGGCGGCAGGACTGGTCAATACAGGTCGCAACATCAAACGATAATTAATGTACGGAGGGCTCCATGGAACTGAAAAAATATGAAGTGCCGGCGGAGAAACTTCGCTGGGAATGCGATCCCAAACTTTTCGACTTTGGCTGTACAAAGGACCTTGCGC
>ERZ795032.2448-NODE-2448-length-10596-cov-3.519306_pt1 | contig 10596 bp, 6 predicted proteins | sample MGYA00375124_ERZ795032 | MGnify/ENA primary metagenome ERZ795032 (study PRJEB30167, sample SAMN05720154) | activated sludge metagenome | isolation source: Anaerobic digester | place: China | collected 2015-12-16 ...
CCGACTGGAACCCAAAACGAGAAAGCTCATTGAGGAAAAACTGATGAAAAAAGGTGATGTGCTCACCATTGCTGAAATTGCCGGAGTGCAGGCCTCCAAACAAACAGCTCAACTTATCCCGCTTTGTCATCCCTTGTTGTTGGACAAAATAAAAGTTGTAGTACAACTTGATCAACAAGGCGTCTATGTTGCATCGGAGGTGAGATGTTTGGGACGTACAGGTGTTGAAATGGAAGCACTTACGGCGGTTAATGTTGCCTTGCTGACCATTTATGATATGTGTAAAGCAGTAGATAAAAAGATGGAAATGCATGGCATTCGATTGCTTCAAAAAACAAAACAACCGCTTTAACCTTTTATGCATAAGTGAGAATAATATTTAATTTTATTATTGGATTTGCGTTGTTGTGTAGTTTGAGTAGTAAAGCTCAGGTCAACTACCGGCATTTTGTTTTAGCAGGCCGGATCGATCTTTCGGAAGAACGTTTTTTGGAAGCAATTCAAAATTTTAATACCGCTTTACGTTATAAATCAGATCATTTTGAAGCATATTTTTTGCGGGGTGTAGCAAAATTTAGTCTGAGTGACTATCAGGGTGCCTTTGAAGACTTTTCTAAAACCCTCGAAATTCATCCTTTGTATGTGCGTGCCTGGCATTATCGGGGAATAACCAACGACCGGCTAAGTAACTATTTTGATGCAAAGGCCGATTTTGCGCGGGCACTTGAGATCGATCCTTACGATGCCGATTTGCACCTGGCCATTGGTGCTACCAATATGCATATGAATGACTTCGGAGAGGCGATAAAGTCCTACGATATGGCCTTGCTCATTAACCCAAACATGTCGAATGCATACCTGAACAGAGGTGTTGCAAACCGACTTCTGGAAAGGCTTGGGGAGGCACTGGAAGATTTGGACAAGGCCGTTTATCATGATTATTTCAATACGGAAGCCTGGATGAGGCGTGGCATGATACAGCTTGAGCTGGAAGCTCCTGATAAGGCTTTGAAAGACTTCAACGAGGCTCTTCGTCTGGACGAACAAAACCCATTGCTTTATTTTCAGCGTGCCATGGCCTATTTAAATATGGGTGATACCACAGCTGCAATGCAAGATTATGAAACAGTTAACCGGTTGGATTCCCGAAATGCCCTGACCTATTACAACAGAGCACTAATACATAGTTTACAGAAGGATTACGAAAAAGCATTACCGCTTTATGAAGTGGTTACAAAGATAAATCCGAAAAATGTGTATGCCTGGTTTAATAAAGGGGTCACGCATTTTCAGCTTGATGAATTTGAAGATGCTGCTGTTGATTTTTCACGTGCAATAGATTTGTTTCCCGACTTTGCCGGTGCCTGGATAAATCGTTCGGTGGCACGTGAAAAGTCGGGCGATCGAAAGGGAAGCAGAGCAGACTATGAACAAGCTATGTCAATTATAAAAGCGCTTAACAATGAAGGTGGCAATCCCGATTCATTGTATGCACGTTATGCCGATTCTACTTATTTTGATCAGATTTTTGCCCTTGAATCTGATTTTGTAAGTGGCGAAGCTCAGCAAAGCAGGGTGCAGTTCAGGCAGATTGATATTGTCCCCTTTGGTTTGCTTAGTATTGTTCCGGTGGAAGAGTTTCCTCCCGGGAAGAAAAAAACCTATGGAACTTATATTGATCTTGGACTTAGCCAGCTTAATACCGCTATTCATGCAGGGTTTCGACTTGCTTTTGCTGAAGATGAGCATGTGTTTCTAAAAGTGATTGGCGATTCACTTATCGAAGGAAAGTATAACCTGCCAAATGATTTTTTGTTGGGTATCCGCTATCAGCATCAGGGGAATTACAACAAGGCAATAAACGCATACACACATCTCAGCGGACAGAAAGACTGGGAATTGTATGCCCTCACTAACCTGGTGAATGTGATGATTGAAAAAGCCGAACTGGTACTAGCAGAAGAGCAATTTGACCAAGCCCTTATGATTACCCGGCAAAAGCATCTTCCGACCAGCGAAACTAAAGTTGAAGTGCCCGATTATTCTGAATCGCGTATGCTGATGCAGCAAATCCTTCTCAATTATCCTGATTTTGCTTTTGGCTGGTACAATATGGGTAATATTCACATGCAAAACCGTGACTTCCATCCGGCTATTGATGCCTACAGCGAAGCAATCCGCTACGAACCCAACCTGGCCGAAGCATACTATAACCGTGCGCTTACATTACTCTATCTAGGCGAACAGGAGCTTGCCTGCAACGATTTGAGCAAAGCTGGCGAGCTGGGGTTGGAGGAGGCTTATGCGGTTATTAAGCGATATTGTAAGTAGCTGAGGTTTGTAAGGTTTATAAGTCAGGTTAAATTTGATTTTCAAACATTGACAAGGATTATATTTTAGCTTTGCTGGAAATATTGTTCGTTATGTTTAAGAAGGCAGCATGTAACACCAAGTATAGTTCCCTGGTTTTTTGGGCGATTTTAGCTGTTTATTTGGTTGTGATAGAGCAATTTCTGACAAGTTTACTGCATCCTCAGGGGATTCATTTTATTCGACAAACCGACAGCCTTTCGTTTGCATCCAATTATTTTAGGTTTGGGAATGGGTTTTTTAATCCGCAGGTTTATAACCTCAGTAGTGTTAACGGAAATGCAGCGAATGAATTTCCGCTCTTATATTTTCTTGTTTCTTTTATTTACAAACTGATTGGTGAGCAGGACTTTGTGTTAAGAATTCTGAATCTTTCGATTAGTGTTGCCGGTTTTTATGCGTTATTCAAAATCATCGGGAGTATCGTTGGGGATTGCTTTTATACCTTATTTTTTACCTTCACTTTGATAAGTTCGACCGTGCTAATGTACTATTCTAATAACTACTTACCCGATCCGACAGCATTGAGTTTTGCCATAATCGGCTGGTGGTTTTTCCTTGAAGGTATCCGTTCAAAGCGAAATTCAGTCAAATTGCCACTGGCATTTTTGTTTTTTACCTTGTCGTCTTTGATCAAAATAACTTATTTGATCAATCCCGTTGCTGCTGTATTATCCTGTTTTATATTCGTATTGTATAACAGAAATAAGCCTAACAGCACATTAAACTATGTTTCTGTGGGGCTGTTTTTTGCAGTCAGTTTATTACTGGTAGCTTTTTGGTGGTTTGTGTTCGTGAAAATGTATAACAGCACAAATAATGATTTTTATTTTCTAACCACTATCCGGCCAGTATGGAATTTAAGTTCGACTGAATTGAGTGCAGTGTTTGATGCCGTTAGTAGATGGCACACAGAGTATTTTTATTTTAATTCGTATTATTTATTTGGCCTTTTACTGACAGGCTTATTATTTTTGAAGCGTAAGGATTTTGTATTAATGATCGTTGCAAGTCTTTTATTATTGGGTTCAGTTTTTTATATTTTATTATTTTTTGCTCAGTTTCACGATCACGACTATTATTTTCTTGTTTTATTTATCCCTGTGGTTTTCACAGCTCTGTTGTTGTTTATAAGCCTTTACCGAAAGTTCAGAAGATTTTTCGACTCCCTATATTTCAAAGTGTTTTTAAGTATTTTTTGTTTGTTGGCCTTATTTGATACTACTGAACAGGTAAAAAACAGATATGATAACTCGAAGGACAAATTTTCGGAAGTAGGCTTTATTCTAAAGGGTTATGATTTAGTAATGGATAGTTTGGGGATTTCACAAGATGCAAAAGTTGTAGTGTATCCTGATATGACCCGAAATGGAAGTCTTTACTTCATTAAGCGCAAAGGCTGGACTGTTGGTGGGCAGGCAGATGATGTAAACAAAAAGATCACTCAGCTTATTGAAAAAGGTGCTGATTATTTAATCACCTTAAGTACAGTAAATGGTTTAGGCCTGGATACCTTATACGTTGATAAAAAAATCACAATTTATAAAACAAAAAAACCGCCCCATACTGAGGCGGTTCAACTTCAACCTACAGATTAATTACTTTTTTCATGATCGATTACTGCCTCTGCTTTTTCAGCAATGTTGGGTAGCTCGAGTCCGTAACCTTTGCGTTTGTCTTCGGCTTTAAGCAAGAGTGCCACAAAAATTGCCAATAAACCCGTTGCTGCAAAAACAATCATTGGGATTGTATAGTCATACACTGGTTTTCCGGCAGCGTTAGTGCCAATAATACTGTATTTATCCAATATCCAGCCGATGAGCAATGGCATACCCATCAAGCCCCAGTTTTGCACCCAGAAAATGAGTGCATAAGCGGTTCCTAATTGTTTTTCGGGGATTATTTTTGGCACAGAAGGCCACATGGCAGAAGGAACCAAAGAGAAAGTCACACCTAAGAAAAGGATAAGTGCAATGGCTACAAAGTAATGATTGAAACCTGGAACGGCAAAAAATGTGTGCACAACCAACAGAAAGATTGATCCCAAAAGCATGATAGAAGCACCACGACCTTTACGATCATACAGGTTACCAAAAATCGGAGTTAATAGAATTGTTCCAAAAGGAAGCAAACTGGGAATGGCTCCTGCAAAAGCCGGATCAACACCGTATTTGTTTATCATCAGGTCAGTCGCATAATAAAGGAATGGAAAAACACCCGAATAAAACAAAACACAAAGCAGAGCGATCAACCAGAATCCTTTGTTCTTGATAATAAAAAGGATATCTTTTACTTTAAATTCTTCTTCAGGATCAGTTGCGTCTTTAATGTCTTCTGATTTTTCGAGTTTGCGATCCATAAAGGTGTACCATATAAAAGCAATAAAACCAGCGACTAATAGCCCTAAACCCAGCATCACAGGTGCGGAGATAGCAGGCATTTCATCTGTCCCAAACCAGGCAGTAGCCATTGGGATTGGTAAGGAAAGTGCCAAAGCTGTACCCATACGCGCAGTGGCCATCTCGAGGCCCATTGCCAGTGCCAGCTCTTTTCCTTTAAACCATTTAACTATTACTTTTGAAACGGTAATCCCTGCCACTTCGACACCAACACCAAAAATACCGAAACCAAGAGCGCCTATCGCTATCTGGGCTTTCAGGCCAAAAATATAGGCATCGGAAGGGATCAGATTTTCGATGGCAGCATATTGAAGTGCTGTTCCTATTATCATGGTAAGGCTGGCACCCAGGCCCGTAAAACGGACCCCCATTTTGTCGAGTATGAGTCCGCCAAAAATTAGCATCAGGAAGAAAACATTAAACCAGCCATAAGCTGAGTTCCAGATGCCAAAATCGCGGCTTGTCCATTCGAGGTGTAGCTCAAGCAAGGGCTTAAGTGGTGAGATAACATAGTTGATGTAATAGCCGGTTAACATGGTAAACGACACCACGGCCAGTGCTCCCCAGCGTGCGGCTTTGTTTTCTCTTAACGATTGGGTTAATGTTTCTGTCATAATATGTGATTTTAATTAAGATTGGCTAAATTAAAGAAAAATCAATTCTATACAAATCACCTGATCGGAACCAGATGCAGCATTTTTTTTGTTTCAAAAAATTCACCTTTAAAATCTGGTGCTAAAGGAAAAACACGGTGTTTATAGTATTTACTGATTGCTTCAAGTTCTTCTTCCAGTTCACCACCTTTCAGGTAAAGGATGCCGTTGCGAAGGCTGTTGATCTGCTTTTTATGGATTTTGTTGCGTGTCCATTGCACAAAAGTTTCCAACCTTGTAACAGCACGACTGACGATAAAATCAAAGCTTTGACTGAGCTGTTCGGCCCTGATCTGTTTTACTTCAACATTTTTTAAGTCAAGATCTTGTATTATTGCTTCAACTACTTTCGTTTTTTTACCGATGCTGTCAATCAGCAAAAACTGAACCTGTGGAAAACGAATAGCCAATGGGATTCCAGGGAAGCCTCCCCCTGTACCTACATCCAAAACCTGTGTTCCGGGCTTGAAAGAAATAAAGTGTGCAATGGTCAGGCTGTGCAGTACATGACGTTCATAAAAATGATCCATATCTTTGCGTGAGATCACATTGATTTGGACATTCCAGGCTGTATATAGAGGCAAAAGTGCCTCATACTGTTCGCGTTGTCGTGAAGAAAGTTTTGGGAAATATTCAAATAATGTTTCAGCTGTAGCCATAAATATTATTTCGGTAAGGTGCAAATGTAAGTTTTAGACCGATGTTAGTAACAATCTTTTGTGAAAAACTACGTTTTGTAGCCGTTGGTCAAATTTCCGGGAAGTTTATTTTTGCATAAAACGAAGGCATTGAAGTATTTTTCATTTTTTTATGGATTTGGATTGTTTTTGCTGATGATATTTGCGGGCCATTCGCTTTTGGCGCAGCAGAAGATCAGCACCGAAGAATACATCAAAACCTACAAAACTATTGCCATCGAAAAAATGCGTGAGTACAAGATTCCTGCATCCATCACCCTGGCTCAGGGGATTTTGGAATCCGGAAGCGGCAACAGTAATCTGGCGCGAAAAGCCAACAATCATTTCGGGATAAAATGCCATACAGGCTGGACCGGTAAAAAGTACTATATGGACGATGATGAAAAAAATGAGTGTTTTCGTTCCTATCGAAAAGCAGAAGAATCCTATCACGATCATTCGCTTTTTTTAACGCAGAGAAGCCGGTATGCTGATTTGTTTAAGCTCAGGATTACCGACTACAAAGGCTGGGCCAAGGGATTGAGTAAGGCTGGTTATGCCACTAATCCGCGCTATCCCGAATTGCTGATCCGCATCATCGAGCGTTATGATCTAGCGGCATACGACAAGGAGGCATTGACAGGAAAAGCATCAAAAAAACAGAAAGCTGAAGAGCCAAAGATAAAAGTAACTGACATCCCGCCTAAAACTGCCGAATTTGCTGTGGTAAATCAATCAGAGCAGGGGCGTTTTATTCATGAAAATAATGGTGTGCGGTTGATTTTTGCTAAAGAAGGTGATCAAATAGTTGCGCTGGCGAATGAACTTCATATGTACAGTTGGCAGTTTTATAAGTATAACGATCTGCCAAAAGGAGCGGTTCTAAAAGCTGGTCAGATTGTTTATGTTCAAAAGAAAAAGCGTAAGTCGAAAACACATCATTACCATGAACTTCAAAGTGGTGAAACATTATGGGATGTCTCGCAGCTCTATGGGATCAGACTGCATCGAATTTATATAATGAATCATTGGGAAGAGACTTACCATCCGGCAACAGGAACCGCTGTTAAACTGCGATAATCAAGCATTACAGGCGGGCAGGCTGATTGAAAATGTACTGCCCTTGTCTTTTTCACTTTTTGCTGAAATACTTCCTTTATTGGCCTGCATAAATTCTTTACACAACACCAAACCCAGTCCGGTACCTTTTTCGTTTAAAGTGCCGTCTTGCTTGAATTGTGCATCTATCCTGAAAAGTTTATCAAGGTCTTCGGGCTGCATGCCTATCCCATTGTCAGTTACATTTAAAATGATATGATTGCCAGCTTTTTGGCTGCTTATCTGAACAAGCCCTCCAATGTGTGTGAATTTAATTGCATTAGAAATCAGGTTTCGCACTACTGTTGAAATGGTTTGATAATCAACAAACACACAGGTATTCTCAGGAATATCAGTAAGTAATTGAATTTTTTTTGATTTGGCCTGTTCGGTCAAAAAGCCAATATTTTCACTAACGATCTCATACAAATCCTGTTCGTGGATATCTAACTTAAGTTGTTTTTGCTGCGACCGCGCCCAACTGAAAAGTGTTTCGAGTAATTTGTAATTATCATTAGCACTGTTGAACATCATCGTGGCGATATCTTTTTTCTCCTTTTCACTCAGAAGGTCAAACTCATTTCTCATAATTTCTGTCAAACCCAAAAGAGCCGCCAGGGGATTTTTAAGATCGTGCGCTATGATTGAGAAAAACCGGTCTTTTGTGTTATTGGCGATTTTGAGTTCTTCTTCTGTTTGCAGTCTGATTTCGATCTCCGATTTTAGATTTGAGTTAGCTTCCAGCAATTCGCGGGTTCGGGTACTAACCTGTTTTTCCAAAGCTAATTTTTTATGCTCCAAATTGCTCAGCCTCAACCTGTAAAGTAAAATCAAAAACAAAATTAAAGCTATTAAGGTGCTGATCTTGAACCATGTAGTTAGCCGAAATGGAGGAGCTATGTAAATCGTTAGCTGTGCTGGATTAAAATTCCAGTGATTATCGTTATTCGAAGCAATTACCTCAATAGTAAAGGTGCCATGCCCGAGCCGGACAATTTCGATGCTGTTTGTGTTACCCAGCATTTGCCATTCATTCTGCAATTCCCTGATGCGGTAGGCATATTGATTTTTTTTGGCCTTGTAGAAGTTTAGCGCTGCAAATTCCAGTCTAAACGACTGATTATCATATTCCAGATTTACTTGTTTGGCCTGTGTTATGGGCGGGTCGATGATAAGTCTATTGTTTCCTACTGTCAGATTGGTAAAAATCACTTCAGGAGGTGTGGTATTGTCTTGTAGTGATAAGGGATCAAAAATTGATACGCCATTTACCCCGCCAAAATACATCGTTCCATACTGGTCAACAAAGGAAGCTCCATTGTTGAATTCATTGGCTTGCAGCCCGTCTTCACGCGTGTAATTGCGGAAAGATTTGTTTTCTGGATCAAAACAGCTTAAGCCTTCGTTGGTGCTTATCCATAAGCGGCCTTTAGCATCACTTTCGATGCGATACACCACATCATTTACAAGTCCATCGGAAGTGGTATAAGTAGTGAAAGTCTGGGTGGTCTTGTCAAATCGGTTCAGGCCGCTTTCGGTTCCAATATAAATTTCACCAGACCTGCTTTCGGCAACATAAAAAACATTGTTAGAGCTGATGCTCAATGGATCTCTTTGGTTGTTTTTAAATGATCGGAACGTCATATCATCATCTTTCATATAAGCCACTCCTCCACCAATACTTGCCAGCCAGGTGCGGCCTTTCGAATCCCGAAATATGCAACTTATTCTACCTTCGGGGATCGAAGTTTTGTTATTCGGATCGTGCCGGAAATGAACGGTTGTGTTGGTTTTTGTGTTAAGAAGGTTCAAGCCGGATTCGGTTCCGATCCAGAGTTCATCCTCACTTTTGAAAAGCAGGCTCATAACAAAATTTCCCAATAATCTGTTTTTCTCATTCGGTTGAACATTGCTAAGGTACTGTACGATCTCTCCATTTTTTTTGTTAACCAAATTTAGTCCGCCATTTTCGCGGCCCACCCAAAGCAGGTTTTTGTTTTTAGTATCAGGAAGTGTGATATAGGCAACATTGAGTGCGGGATTTTTCCAGATCGCATTGCCTGCTTTGTCAAAGGCATTCATTCCGCCATATCCACCCACAAATAAATTTTGATTCTTATCAACAAAAATTGTACGAATACTTCTAAAATCAAGTCCTTTGGGTTGTCCGGGCTGATACATTAAATGCTTAAAACCTTTGCTTACGGGGAAATAATAATTCAAGCCATAACCATTACCACCAATCCAAACACCACCGTTCGAATCTGCAAAGACTGTTTTTAATCCAGAGGAACTTACTCCAAAAGGGTTATCAGGACTATAACGGGTATTATAAACTATTTGGCGTTGAAGGTCGAAAACCTGAAATCCATATTCGTTAGTAGCCCAAATAGCTGTGTCGCCAACCAGAGCGATCTGCCGGGTGAATGCCAGTTCGTGAAAAACGGGTCCATGTTGTTCGAAATCAATTTTTGATAAAAGATTTTTCTCACGATCCAGTCTAAGTACATAATCACCAAAAGTTGCAACCCAGATGTTTGACGAGTTATCTTTTAAAATGTAAAGAATAGTTCCTTTGTTTGTTGTAGCTGTAAGATTTGACCTCATGTGATCGTAACCAATAGGTGTGAAGGTATTTGTTTTGGTGTTGAAATGTATTAATCCGCCATAGTCTGTTCCAATCCAAAAGTCTTCTCCTTCCGAAAGCAAACTGTAGATATTTCCAACATGAATTGAATCAACCATGAAATTCTGCATATCCAAAAAGCGCATTTCTTTGCTTTTTAGGTCAACAATTAGAATGCCTTTGTCGCTGCCGGCCAGTAACTTATTATTTTGATGATTTATTTCGATGCAAAATATTTTATCTCCAATATTAATATCATCCTCTTCCGATACAAAATTTTTCCAATTATAAAACATTTCGGTGATGGGGTCGAAGTAGGACAAGTTGTTTCCGAATGTACCAATCCATAAACGACCGGTTTTATCCTGATTTATTGAGAGGATATGGTTGTTAGGTAAACTCAGGCTATCATTAAAATTACGTCTGAAAACCTTGATCTCATGGCCATCGTAACGATTTAGCCCGTCTTTTGTGCCGAACCACATCAAGCCATCCATGTCTTCGAAGATGGCATTAATAGTCCCCTGACTTAGTCCTTCATTTTTTGAGAGGTGTTCAAAGCGATAATTTGGTTGGGCACTAACAATAACCACACTGAAAAAGCTTATCAGTATAAGCAGAAAATAGCAGAAATTCAAATTGTTTCGAAATGTGGTTAACATTGTGTTTGTTTGCAAATACTTAAAACAAGGTGTTTAAAGCTTCTGCACGAAGTTAGGAAAACATTTCCATATCTTCTGCCAAAAAAGTTTTTTATTTTGGGTAATGACCTA
>ERZ795032.2450-NODE-2450-length-10589-cov-5.392918_pt1 | contig 10589 bp, 9 predicted proteins | sample MGYA00375124_ERZ795032 | MGnify/ENA primary metagenome ERZ795032 (study PRJEB30167, sample SAMN05720154) | activated sludge metagenome | isolation source: Anaerobic digester | place: China | collected 2015-12-16 ...
TCTTGAGCATATTTATCTACCACCTTTTCAAAATGAATTGATTACTTTCGCTGCCCTTTTCCGCTGTTCTGAGTTTCCGTGTTTCCATATACTTATCCAGCCAGATATTTCTCTTGCCTGTTGGTATGCCGTTTTATTATAAGTCTCATCTTGCATTCTTCTTTCTTCCATGCGAAGAAGATAGGATTCAAGGCGATAAACCTTTAAGCACACTCCTTTACATACCACATCACCGGCATGCGTTATATGGTATTTGTTAATCATTTTTCCACACACATCACATTTAGCCGCCATAGCTTACCTCCTGTTCTGTGTTTTCTGCCGGGATACTAGCGCCATGAATGGCACGCCATTTCCTTTGGTATTGCTTTATCCTGGCTATTCTACACGGCTCACAAATTCTCTTTTTCTCCCTTTCCAAGAAGGTAGCTCCACACCGAACACAGTATTGAGGCCTTATCCTTTCAAATACCGTGCATTCGTCGCAATTCGTTTCCCCTGCAGTGCAGCCTTTTACATCATGCCATTTCATACACATATGCCGCTGCCAGTAAGGCTCATATCCAAGCTCATTTCTCCGGATAAGCAGCAGCTCCATAAGTCTTGTCAAATCACTTTTCACTGCAGCTTTTCGTCTGGCCTCATATACCGTCAGCTCCGGTTTTCCTGTCCCCCATGGACCGTCACCGAGCATAGTCCTAACCTTGTCGGCATTTTCCGTCCGGTAGAAATCATATACCCGGCCACGTACTGCCTTTTCTGATTTTCCTAATACCTCTCCGATTGCTCCATAACTGCAGCCGGCACGGATCATATCAGCGAGTGTCTGAAAGTGCCAATCTTCCCATGACTTATGGTTGTCCGCTTTTATAGGCCTTTCCTTTAGCCCCAGGTCACAGATCCGGCGTTGTATAGCTCCGGCAGAACGTCCTAACATTTTAGAAAGTTCAGCATAGCCATACTTGAATTCCCGGAGGTAGTATTTCAAGCTGGTATCTTCCTGCGAAGACCACGGATCCTTTCGGAAATTCATGTTTGAGTTAAAATCCTGTCTCCGTTGTTCTGCTACCCAGTCCGGCTCTTTACCAAGTATGAGAGGTTCCATCTTTGAAAAATCTATGAAGCTTCGATTTTCCTCAGCCCACTTCCAGAACTCGTCTAGATAGACAACTCTAAATGTGTTTTGGTTGTTCCGCTTGTTATGGACCGGGAGTCCTCTGTTCTTGACCCAGCTTGTCATTTTGTATGAGTAACTCTTATCGGAACCGGTAACTGCAGCAAGGAGTTGATTCAACGAGATATACTCTCCGCTTTCAAGGAAGGGCGGGAGACCCAGGCGTTGTACCCTAACCATTATTGCGTTCTTGCTTCGGTTAAGTTTTTTGCACAAGCCTGGCACAGACATTTGCCCCCAGTTATCAGATAGAAAATCCTCGTCCTCTTTTGTCCAGTTCCGCCCTATGCCCATTTACTCTACCTCTTTGAATAGCTCATGAGTTCCATCACGCATAGCCTGTTCCTCGTCAGAAAGCTCATATCCTAAGGTAGCGAGGAAGTCATAAACCTGGTCAAGATCGGCATTTTCGCGATGGGAACAATCCCAGTTGTAGTAATTTGCTCTGTCATTATCAAGCAAGCAATATGCAGCTAAGAGCATGTATCTTTCGGGCTGTGCGGGGAGACATTGAGTAAGCTCTTCAATTACCGCATCATCATCCTCGCTTAAAGTTATATCTAGCAAGCTGGCATAGTCGTCAGGCTCAATATCGCAATAGCTTTCAAGCATGGATTTTATAGAATACTCAATGATAGTTCCCATGCTTTTCTTAGCTTTAGTATTGGAAATGCTCTTCACAAATTCATGTCTAAGGCTATATGCTCTTTTGGATATCTCCCCAAGAGCATTGTACCTTGCTTTTTGCAGCTCTCTTTTTTCTATGGCAGCCGTGTCTTCCTCGGTCTCAACGTCTTTTTTGTAGAGCGTGATGTAGCCATAGTTGGAGATGAGGTAAAAATACTCTACTTCTCCGGAGTCATCGGGCGTTTTTATTTCATCATTCCGGGATAGGTAGTAGGAATCGACGTACCTCATTCCGCTTGAATTGTCTATTTGTGTTGCAAAGGTATTGAGCTTCTCAACATATATGGCCATGTTCTTGTCGCTCTTTTCTTTGTCGACAGCCTTCTGCAACTCATACTTAAAGTTGGAGGTACCTATCGAATCAAGCACTTTGTTCCTGAGTTCGATGTCCTCAATCTTCTCCAGTTCGGCATAGTCCATTAGGGTAACATTACGTTCAGCTGATGCCTTGAATTTCTCTGGGTCAAGCTCTAAGAGTTTCACTCTGCGGCGTACTGTTGTACTTGAAAAACCGGTACGCTCAGCAATATCATTCATGGTGTCACCGAGGTTGAGCATCATTTGAAAGCCCTGAGCCTGCTCATAGACCGTTAAATCTGCCCGCTGCATATTTTCGGACAGCATTGTTGCAACCTGTTCGCGATGTTTCATGTTGGATATTGCGCAGGGTACCTCTGTAAGACCGGCAAGCTTTGCGGCCGCAAGTCTGCGGTGACCAATGACAACGGTGTATCCCATTTCTTCCTGCTGCTTAGGATCGTCGCACCCAACGCCGGTGATTTTTGAGAACCATGGCACTACTGTCAGGTTTTGAAATATGCCATTTGCCTTGATGCTTTCTGCAAGCTCTGACAAATCGCCGAGGTCTTTACGAGGGTTATCCGGATGGGAATGTAGTTTTTCAATAGAAATATTTTGTATCATGATTTTTCTCCTTTCGATTAAAAAAGTGATAGTTGACCGTTTGCTCCTACGGTAAATTCGTTCTTGCTTTCGGGTGGTTCATCCTCAGGCTCAGAAGCCTTTTCAATTTCAAATATCTGTGAAAGCTTCTTTGCGGTACGCCGCCAGTGCCACGTATCAAGGAAGTAGAGAGGGGTGTACCAAACATTCTGATTTTCAAGTGGCTCTGTCGGCGGGGTAGTCAATGTGTTTCCGACGATAACGTAACCGGCACACCCCAGGAGTGAGAGTTGTATGTAGCACATCATGGCAGCCGTGAAGTCGATGTCCTGGGCGACGAACTCAATATGTTGCTGATAGTTAATGCCCTGGTCTATTGCTTCGTTGGCAAAGGCTATAAGTAGAGCGCCGGCTCCGCAGCAGGGATCTGTTGCCGTATCTTAATTGATACAATATAACGAAGCAGAATTCTTACTCCTTAACGATGCACCCGCACAGGTGCATTTTTGCACACCCCTCATAACGATGCCGTATGCACCGTTACGGAATAAAGGTATAAAAAATACTCCTTACCACCGCATTGGTAGTAAGGAGTTATTTATAGATTTATATTTTATGTACGCTCGAAGGTGACTATTTTAGTACGAATGCTCTCAGCAACATCCGCCACATTAAATCCTGCTTGTAGCCATGCTTGACAATGAGGGTGACCCTTTGGATTCCACCACATCGTGTAATTATATGCGCTGTTTGGTAGTTTGAATCCCAAGATACCTTCTATTTCAGCATACGTCATAACAACCCGCTGCGCTGTTTGTCTTTGCAGGAATTGCAGCAAAGAAGCATATTTACCGCAAGATTGCCCAGGCACTTTGGAAGCCGGTGTTTGGCTTTTAGACATGGTTGGATTAGAAGTTTCCGCTTTTATGATTTGCGGTCTTTGCCCACACAATTCTAACAATCTGCTAAACTCCTCTTCGGTTAACGGTTTTCCGTTCAATCCGCGTTTCAGCCACAGACCACTTTCACGGATTTCTTGTTCGGGACTGTAACGCCCGGACCATTTCAGACTTGGCATAAATTCCGGTTCTGCATTCAACGCTGCAATAATAGCTTCTTCCATTCTAATGCGCTCAACCTTGTCCGCCACTTGGAAAACGGTAAAGGTGAAATTCTCCCGTAGGAATTTGCTGACCCTACGCTCTGTGTCTGCATTTTTATCAACATTCAAATAAGCACGATTTTCAGGTTTAGATGTGTCTATTGTCCAGTTTGCCAGGTACGGATCACAATGAGCGTTTAGAATAGCCTTACCTATGTTCTTTCTGAAAATGCTGCCATCATGATTTTCATTAACAAAATGGTTTAACAACCGAGTTTTCAAACGGTCAGGGGAAGTGTGCGTTCCCACCCGTACAATACGCTCCATTCCGCGATACTGCTCGCCATTTTCAAAGATTATGTAAATCCCGTTGGTAAACGGAACCTCTCGGATCTGTTCCCAGGTATAACGAGGCATTGAGCAAAACAGCTTATGCAAGCGGTCACACATCGTTTTCGGGATATGCTCTGTTGAATCATTCAGAAGTTTTTTTAAGTATGCCATGCGTTCTCCCATACGTAGCCCGGCCAAAGGCAGACCGTGATTCGGCATATGCTGAACCAAATCCCTGCAATAAGTGTTTCCGGCAAGAAGAATGAAACTGTCAGACTCGATATCACATTCCTTCTGCAAAGCCCGCAACACACTATTCGCCCAGGACAACTGCTGCCGACGTCCCATTTCGTTCAGTGTCTGGTTGTAAGGCTCAAGTATGCAGTCCTCTGCAACTAACCCGTATTTCGCAGATAGAATATAAATCTTGTCTGCGTATTTTTTTGCGTATTGATATGAAAGCGAAAACAGGTTGCTGGCAGAATAGAGTTCATGCGCGGGGCACGGATAATTTTTCTTCTCTTTGCTGCAGGATATTAAAGCTATTCGCATCTGGTTTCACCGCCTTAATTATCATTATAGCCGTTCTTAATTGTGTCCAAGCACATCTTCCAGTATTGCTCACGCTCTAATATTTTTATAGGGTCATATGACAGACCAAAATACTCAAGGAGTGTGTATGAAAAATACTTTTCAAAGTACTCGGAACCTTTCTTCTCATACAGAGCAATCAACTTTTTGTTTCCGCCGTGCTTAGAATCAAGGTAGTTACCCCATCTTTGAGCAACACCTCCTTCACCGGTAGCAGAGCCAATATAATGTTTCCCGGTATGGGTGTCAGTCAGACAATAAACCCCAGTTATCTTCTTTAGTGCTTCATAATATGTAGGCAGTATTCTTCCATGGAAAATGTCAGCCAGACGGTGATACGGCAAATGAACTCGATCATATCCCTCAAAATTTTCACCACTATATAAGCACGAAAGTATTTCCTTTACAGTTGCTTGCTCAAGGTACTTACTGAGGTTGAATACATATCTTGAGAATGTATTGCCTTTTCGACATTTAATTACCAGTCTGCCAAACAACGGCACGAACCTTTCCAGCACATTAACGGTTGCCCATGTATCGACAGACACTTCTATAATTTCTGCAGCCGAAATCAGAAGCCATTCATCATCGGTCATACGGGCAAAGCTGAATACCCACTGTCCCGGATAAAAATTACGCTGTTTGCCGTACCATCCCCAATATGAGCAATCAGTGCAAGTTCCGGCCATTTTCTCTGCATCGCTGTGTTTGAGCCATCTATCAAGAAACGGCTGACCACCGCTACCGGCTTGCATATTAAATTCAATTTTACTATTATCAATCTCTTCTTTGGTGAGATTCAAAACACAATTCAATAACAACTCCACAGGCACACCTCACTATTGTTTTTTATGGCTTTCAATCCACTTCAAAAGATACGGTCTATCATTATTGGCACCCTTTTTCTCAAACCACTCGCAGCACATTCGATAGCGAGTGCCATTGATTTCTATCGGCTTAGCATAATAATGAAGTGGTGTTTCTGCCTCGGTTGCCAGCTTTAAAAGCGGATACTGTAAATCAAAATGCTGCTTGCTATATTCTGCAGTCTGCATTGCAGCAATTTCCTCATCTGAAGCACAACCATCACACAGCATTCTTCCCAGCACTTTCTGAGCAAGCTGTCCAATTTTCAATTCTTGATATACATCCGCATCTGTATAATCATATTCCAAATGCTCTAATTTGGGAGTAGATGTGGTGTTTCTTATTGTTCTGGCTGTGGTTCTCACATCGGAGAACATTTTATACATCTGATAACTGCGTAAAAAAAGTTCAGAGGTATCTGCCACACCATCACTTACCAGCAGAATAGGTTTCAAAACCAAGTCATTGTACTCTTCGTTGGCAATGACGCGGAAAGTAAAATCATAGCCATTGTCGGCAAACAGCAAGTTAAGTTCTTCCACACAAGGGATCAGATCGGAAAGCACAGACAAATTTATTTTCGGGGATGCAAAAATAATCTCTGCCTCCTTGGTAGATAAGTACCCGTGCAGGCAAAATGCTGTTCTTGCACATTTCTCAAGCACTTTCATTACCGTGATATCACGATTGCCGTAGTTAAGGCCCGCCTCATGGAACGCAACGTCTACAGCATAATATGTAGTCTCATCGGGCTGAATGGATATTCCCAGCACATCACATTCGCCCTGCTGCAGTAGCTGGGACAATGATGTATTCTGCTTGAAAATAGAATAGTTATGTTTCTCCGAATAATGTTTATCCACCAGTGTCATCAGTTTTTCAAGTGTATCTGCATCAGATAGTTGCCACTGCGAGGACACCTTCCAATTTGTTTGTACTATTTGACACTCTTTTACATGACGCAGCCAAGAATAAAAGAGTGATTCACCCATTTCTATTTTCATACTCGTTCTCCTAAAATGAATTTATTATTCTCTCTTTACATATTTCAATTCAATATCGTATCCCAGCGATTCCAGCATCTGAATGAAAGTTTTATTTACAATATTCTCTTTATTCTTTATAAGCCGATTCACGTAGGACGGAGTGGTGCCAATATTCTCTGCCAGCTTCGCTTGAGTGGTATCAGCTTCTATGCATTTTACCTTTACATCGACTTCAATATTGTTCTTCAGCATTAACTTCCACCTCGTCTTTCTCCTTTTGAAATAAATTGCACTAATAGTGTAATTTATTATAGCATGAATTTTGTAATTATTCAATCCCATAACAAAAAAGGCAATCAGCCGTAGCCGAGTGCCTTTCTTGCCTGTGTATCTGTTATGCTTGTATCTCCGTTCCGTCCCGGAAGGTGACCGTTATTTCTTTGTTCCTTCCAACCGTAATGAACTCAACCATGCTACCCCAAAGGTTACGGTCAAATTCCCGGATGGTGCCGTCTTGTGCTTTCAGCACCTTGATGAAATTTTCCAGTCGTTCGCTCTGTGCTTCCTTGTCGGAGATGGCGGCCACCACATCATCGTAACGGGCTTTAATCACGTCATACCGCTGAACAAGCCCATCATATCGTTTCTGATACTCGTCCTGATCCTGTGCAATGCGGGCATTCTCCGCTACGATGTTCTGCGTCATTTCCACAAGCACCGACATCTCGTCCTCCAGCCTGACCTTTTCTTCCCGAAGAGCCTCGGTTCCACAGAGAGTCCTGCGAATGATTTCCGCATTAGCGATGATTTCCTTCTTCTCTGTCACAAGTTGATTGTATGCAGAAACGAATGCAGTTTTGACCTCATCCTCAGTGATATGAAAAGTCTGACACTTCTCACCATTGTATTTGCGGTTACAGCGGTAGATGACCTTGCGGTAGCGGTCTGTGGAATGCCAGATTTTCGCTCCGTACCAACCGCCGCAGTCGGCACATTTGATTTTATTGGAGAAGATACTCACTCCACTGTACCGAGTGCCGCCCTTGGTGCGCTTTGCAATCTCTGCCTGCACCATGTCGAACACCGCCGGACTAATGATTGCCTCGTGGTTGCCCTCCACATAGTACTGAGGAACTTCTCCTTCATTCTTTTTCATCTTTTTCTCAAGGAAATCTACCGTGAACTCCTTCTGCAAAAGTGCATCGCCTTTATACTTCTCATTTGAGAGCATTCGGCGCACCGTCTGTTGATTCCACACATCCTTGCCTGTGGGAGTCTTTATACCACGGCGCGTCAGTTCCGCGGCTATGGAGTGTGGCGTCATACCCTCAAGGAACAGACGGAAAATCAGACGCACGATTTCTGCTTGTTCGGGATTAACTACAATTTTGCCTGTCTCATTATCTTTATCCAGACCGAGGAAGCGACTGTAAGCAAAGCTGACTTTGCCGTCCGCCATGCGCTTGCGCTGTCCCCAGGTAACATTCTCAGAAATGGAACGGCTCTCTTCCTGGGCAAGACTCGACATGATAGTGATAAGCAACTCGCCCTTGGAATCCAGCGTCCATATGTTTTCCTTCTCGAAATAAATCTCAATGCCCTCGTCCTTCAGTTTTCGCACCGTGGTAAGGCTGTCAACCGTATTTCGAGCAAATCTGCTCACGCTCTTTGTCACTATGAGATCAATTTTTCCGGCAAGAGCATCGGCAATCATCGCCTTGAAGCCTTCGCGCTTTTTTGTATTAGTAGCGGAGATGCCTTCATCCGTGTATATATCAACAAACTCCCAATCATCACGGCTCTTGATGTAATTCGTGTAGTAATCGACCTGTGCTTCATAGCTTGTGGTCTGATCTTCATTATCGGTTGAAACTCGGGCATATCCTGCAACACGACGCTTTTTTGTGCTATTAATTGGTGTAGCTGTGTACCGGTTGATGATAGCCGGAATAGCCGTTACTTTTCTTTGCGCCATGCTTTCCCACGCTCCTTCCGTATTTGTTTCATGTGTTCGCTCATTTGCTGCCGCACTTCCGCTGTGTATCTGCCTTTCATGGATTCTTTGAACTTAACTCTTTGCTCATCCGTCCACGGTCTACTATTTCGTTTAGGTTGTTCCCATGTGCGGTTAACCGTCCTGCCATCCTTAAAACAGAAAACCATCTCCGATGCGGAAAGCACATCGATGTGGTCTATCTGTTTGTCGAATTCGCTATCGTTAAATTCTGTTATCCCAATTGTTTCAGCGATGAACGGTTTAAGCAAATCCTCTCGAAAGCCAATCGTACCGCAGCCGTTATGCTCGGCGCATCGCCAGTAATGAGCCTTTCCGCTCTCCGAGGTGGCTGACTGTTGTGTAGTTCTGCGGAAATTGCATCCGCATTGCACACATTTAATTCTGCCCGTCATGACGGAAGAGCCTTTACAGTTCGGTTTTTCCCTGCGCTTTTCAGAAGTCTTTGCTCTATACTCAGCCGTCCAGCAATCCCGGTGTCCTGTGTTCGGGCAGTCCTTCGTAATGACCTCGCCATTTTTCAGATGGAATTCAAGCACATACCGCTCCGGCACATTGAGGTAGTCCACCTTGTCAAGAAAAACATCCTCATTGAATTCATCCAGTCCGAGAACCTCAGCACACGCCTTTTTCAGATTCTCATGATTTATACTGCCGCCCACTTTACATCTGCCGCCTTTTTTCTTTCTTGAGCCGCAAGACCAATATTCCATAATACCTCTATCCGTGCGCTTGTTGTGGGCGTAACTTATACCGCAATCCGGACACTTTAGCATTCCGGAAAAACAGGTTAGGTTTAGACTTTTATTTGCCCTCGGTCCAAGTTCTTTACGTCTCGCGATCTCGGCTTGTACATAATCGAACGTAGCTTTGTCAATGATGGCGGGATGTGTGTTCTCAACGTAATACTGTGAAAGTTGCCCTTTGTTCTTTTTCCGTTTTTTTGTAATGGGATCGGATACGAACTCCTTCTGCAGGAGGAGATTGCCTGTGTAGGTTATGTTCGTGAGAACTACCTTGATGTTGGAATCCACCCAACGAAAGCCCTCTCTTGTTGTAATGCCCTCTGCGGCAAACTCCCGTTCCGTTTCCAATCTCGACTTGCCGTCCAGGAAGTTCTGGAAAATGCGCCGCACTATTTCCGCTTCTTCCGGTACGATTACCAATTCATCGTCCTCCCAGCGGTAGCCGTATACCCGGAAGCGTCCGTTTGGTATTCCTTTCTCAAAACGTTTTCTGATACCCCATTTGCAGTTATCCGAAAGACTACGGCTTTCTTCTTGTGCGAAGGATGCGAGGATGGTCAGCATCAACTCGCCGTCACCGCTCATGGAATTGATGTGTTCCTTCTCAAACCGTACCTCCACGCCGATACCCTTTAGGTGCCGTACCGTTTCCAGCAGATCCACCGTGTTCCTGGCGAACCGCTGAATCGACTTCGTGAGGATGATATCGATTTCACCGTTTTCAGCGGCTTCGATCATGCGCCTGAACTCATCGCGTTTGGCTATCCCCGTACCGCTTATTCCATCGTCCGCGAACACGCCTGCGTACTGCCAGTCAGGATTCTTCTGTATTAGGGAACTGTAGTAGCTGATCTGTGCGGAGAGGGAATGGTTCATGCGTTCCGATTCCATCGAGATGCGGGCATAGGCAGCAACCTTCTTCTTCGTTTTTATGGTCGGCACTGCTCGATCGACCCTTGTGATTTTTGCCATGAAATCACTCCTTTCCGACACTATACATCACTCTTTACGCCTCAGAAGTCAACGATATATCAGAAAATAATGTGCCGAAAACAGGCTTGTATTTCTCAAGAAAGATTGTATCAATCTGACGATACTCTACCTCCGAAATAATACCCTCAATGAGCATCTTCCTGGCAAGGTGCATGGTGGTCTGATAGAGCTTTTCGTTTCTTAATTCCTCCTT
>ERZ795032.2451-NODE-2451-length-10588-cov-3.469667_pt1 | contig 10588 bp, 10 predicted proteins | sample MGYA00375124_ERZ795032 | MGnify/ENA primary metagenome ERZ795032 (study PRJEB30167, sample SAMN05720154) | activated sludge metagenome | isolation source: Anaerobic digester | place: China | collected 2015-12-16 ...
AGCATGGCGTTTGCCGCCTGGCTGTTCCGTCACCGCATGGACTGATGGGGTGATTCCCAAGGAGACCTCATCATGTTGCGCGTGCTGATCATCGAGTGCCTGTTGTTTGCCCTATTGGGCGCGGTGGCGTTTCGCCTGCTGTATGCCTTTATCGCCCGAACCTGGGCCGTGTGGGGCATCAGCCTGCTGCTGATTGCACTGATCAGCGCACTGACCTCGGGCGCGGTCGATCCACGCTGGGTTCAGGAATTCGGGGGCGACTCGCTGACCGGGTTTTCGCCGGGCATGCTGCTGGCCGCGCGCGCCGTGGCGTGGATCGTTGGCTGCGTGCTGGCTTGGCTGGCGTTGCGCCGACGCGCTGCATTGGGTTTGGAACAACCTGAAAACATGCCGCCGGGCAACGATTAGGGCCTGCTCACGCTATCGGTGCTCGCGTTGCATTTTGGAGCGTGTCTGACATTCGCAGGTCTGGCGAGCTTGATGCAAGTCAAACGCCATGTTGCGCCGCCGCAATCCAATGCTTTGCATTCTGCATAGAGTCTGGAGGATGGAATGGCACTCGAATTTTCAACCCCGCTGACCGCCCTGAGCGACGACGTGGATGTGCTCGTGCTCGGCGCCGGTGGCGCAGGGTATCCAGGGGCCTTTTTTCTCGCCAAAGCCGGGCGGTCGGTGCTGATGGTCGATCCGATCGGCAATCTCGGCGGCGACTGTCTGGCCGAGGGGTGCGTGCCTTCGAAAGCGGTGCGCGAGGCGGCGCTGGTGCGCGGTCTGGCGGACAAGTTCGACGGCTTCGGTCTGCGCGGCAGCAAGCCCACGGTAGACTGGGGCGCGGTGCTGGCGCACAAGGATCGCGTGCAGAACACCCGCTACGAGCAACATGCGCGCGAGATCGCCGCGGGCGGCGTCGCCTTCGTGCAGGGGCGCGGCGTGATCGTCGCGCCCGATCGCGCGCGCATTGATGCTGGCGATGGCAGCGGTTCGCGCGAAGTCCGCTTTCGCCAATTGATCCTCGGCACCGGCTCGGCGCCCGCGCGCCTGCCCATACTCGGGGCTGATCTGGCGCTGACTTCGCACGATCTGTTTCGCCTCGGCGCCGATCTGCCGCTGCCGCAACACCTCGTCATCATCGGCGGCGGCTACATCGGGGTGGAGACGGCGTCGATGCTGCAGGCCCTCGGGGCTCAGTGCAGCATTCTCGAATATGCGCCTCAGGTGCTGCCCGGGTTCGATGCCGAACTGGCGTCTTTTCTGCACGCCAGTCTGTCGCAGCGCGTGCGCATCGAATGCTCCGCGCAGGTGCTGAGCATCGCGCGCGATGGCGATGGCTATCACGTGCGCTACAAGCAGGGCGGCGGCGAGCGCAGCCTGCAGGGCGACGCCGTGCTCATGGCCACCGGCCGCGTGGCCGTGCTGCCTGAAGGTGTGGAGCACCTCGGTCTGGCGATGGAGCGCGGGCATGTCAAAGTGGACGACACCCTGCGCACGTCCAACCCGCAGGTGTGGGCGCCGGGAGATATCAATGGACGCAGCATGTTGTTCCATTCCGCCGTGCGGCAAAGCCTGGTGGCCGCGCACTGCATCGCTGCTGGCGGGCAGGCGGTGGACCGCATGCCCTTCCACGCCGTGCCCATGACGGTGTTCACCGAGCCCGAACTGGCTCATGCAGGACAGACCGCAGCGCAAGCCGAAGCGGCGCTGGGCGCCGACGCCGTGGCCGTGATGCGCTACGACTATGCCGAAGACTCGCGGGCGCAGATCTACGCCGAAACGCAAGGGTTCATCAAACTGGTGTTCAATCGCCATGACGCCCGCTTGCTGGGGGCGCAGATCGCCGGCATGGACGCCGCGCAACTGATCGCCCCGCTGGCGCTGGCACTCGAACAAGGGCTCGGCGCCAAGGCCCTGGCCGATACGGTGTTTCCGCATCCCATGCTCAGCGAAGGCATCAACAAGGCCGCACGCGCCTTCAAGTTATAGGAACCCACGATGGCCGCAAAGACCCCTGCCCAAGCTGAAGCCGAGCCCGTGCAGTCGGGCGACTGGCCTGAGACAGATCCAAGCAAGGGGCTGAGCGCGAGCGAAGCCGCCGCACGGCTGGCCCGTGTCGGACGCAATGCCATTGCAGAGCAGACCGTCCCGGCGTGGCGGCAACTGCTGGCGAAGTTCTGGGCACCGGTGCCGTGGATGCTCGAAGCCGTCATCGTGCTGCAGGTGCTGCTCGGGCGCGGGCTGGAATCGCTGGTCATCGCCGTGCTGCTGGTGTTCAACGCCGTGGTGGCGTTCGTGCAGGAACAGCGCGCCAAGGATGCGCTGGCGCTGTTGCGCAAGCAGTTGCACGTCAGCGCGCGCGTGCGGCGCGACGCGCAGTGGCAGCAGATTGCCGCCGAGCAGGTGGTGCCGGGCGATGTGGTGCACATCCGCGCTGGCGATATCGTGCCGGCCGATCTGCGGCTGCTCGATGGCGCCGTGTCGCTCGATGAGTCGGCGCTCACCGGCGAATCGCTGCCGGTGGACGCGGGTGCGGGCAAACCGGCCTACACCGGCGCCATCGTGCGACAGGGCGAGGCTACGGGCGTCGTCACCGCGACCGGCGCACGCACCTTCTTCGGCCACACCGCCGAACTGGTGCGCACCTCCAACGCACCCAGCCACATGCAAAGCACCATCTTCGCCATCGTCAAACGGCTGGTGGTGTTCGACCTCGTGCTCGTGGCCATTGTCATCGGCTTCGCGCTGTGGCATCACCTGCCCTTGCTCGACACGGCAGTGTTCGCGCTCATGCTGCTGGTGGCCTCGGTGCCGGTGGCGCTGCCTGCCACCTACACCCTGGCGACGGCCGTGAGCAGCCAGTTGCTGGCGCACCAGGGCGTGCTGGTCACGCGGCTGCCCGCAGTGGAGGAGGCGGCGGCGATGGACACGCTGGTGTCCGACAAGACCGGTACGCTCACGCAGAACAGTCTGCGCTATGCGGGCGCCACGGCGCTCGTGCAGGGCGCGGATGAAAACGCCGTGCTGCGCGCTGCCGCGCTGGCCAGCGACGATGCCACGCAAGACCCGCTCGATCTGGCCCTCCTTGCCCCCGCGCGTGAGCGCAGGCTGCTGGCCGATGCGCCTGTGCGCAGCGCCTTTCACCCCTTCGACCCCGCGACGCGGCGCAGCGAGGGGCTCTACACCGTGGACGGTCAGCCCTGGCGCGCGATGAAGGGCGCCGCCACGGTCATTGGTCCGCTGTGTTATCTCGACGCCGCGCAGCAGGCTGCGCTGGACGCGGCGGAGAAGCAGCTCGCCGCCAGCGGCGCGCGCGTGCTCGCGGTGGCGGCGGGCGCGAATGATGCGCTGCAGTTGCTGGGCGTGGTGGGCTTGTCCGATCCACCCCGGCCAGACGCCGCCAACCTCATCGCCCAGATCGCGCAGCTCGGCGTGCGCGTGTGCATGGCTACCGGAGATGCCGAAGAAACCGCGCGCGCCGTCGGCGGCGAGCTGGGCCTGGGTACGCGCGTGTGCCACATCCAGAAAGACGTGGCGCTCGACCCCTCGCAATGCGACCTCTACGCGCGCGTGTTGCCCGAGGACAAGCACCACATCGTCGCCGCGCTGCAAAAGGCCGGGCATGTCACCGGCATGACCGGCGATGGCGTCAACGACGCACCGGCGCTGCGCCAGGCCGAGATGGGTATCGCCGTGGCCAGCGCTACCGATGTGGCCAAGGCGGCCGCCGGCGTGGTGCTCACCGACCCGGGGCTGGGCGGGGTGCTCACCGTGGTGCGCGCCGGGCGGCAGGTGCACCGGCGCATGCTCACCTACACCCTCAACAAGGTGCTGCGCACGCTGGAAATCGTGGTGTTCCTCACTTTCGGCCTGCTGCTGACCGGGCATTTCGTCATCTCGCCGCTGCTCATCGTGCTGATGCTGTTCGCCAACGATTTCGCCACCATGAGTATCGCCACCGACCGTGTCCACCCCTCGGCCCAGCCGCAGCACTGGCAGGTGCGCCGACTCATGGGCGCGTCCATCGTGCTCGCGGTCTTGAGCCTGTTGTTCGCCTGGGGCGTGTATGTCTGGGCGCAGGCGCAGGGGCTGAGCCTGGCGCAGTTGCAGACCGTGGTGTTCCTGATTCTGGTGTTCGGCAATCAGGCTGGCATCTATCTGCTGCGCAGCAACGGCCCGCTATGGTCGCTCGCTCCTTCGCGCTGGATGGCGGCAGCCAGTATCGGCGACGTGATCATCGTTTGTCTGCTGGCGGCTTTCGGCGTGTTGATGGCCGCCCTGCCCGGATTCGTCGTGGGCATGGTTTTACTGGCGACGGTCGTTTTCACCCTATTGCTGGATTTGTTGATCAAGCGAGCCCTGTTCCGCCGCTTTGCCATTGCCTGAAGGAGGTTTTCCATGTCTGACCCCAAGCCCAAGCCCAAGCCCGCCAAACCCAATCTCAACGTGCCTTTTTTCTGGCCGCTGCAACTCGCCGCCGATATGGCCGAGCAGGGTATGGAGCTGGCGGCGCGGAATGTGAAGTTTCTCGACGAGGAGTTGCGTCTGCACGGGGGCATCAAGCCCAAGCTCGCCACCGAGCACACGGTGCGGCTGAAGCTGCGCACCCTCGATCTGTGCGACTACTCCGTGCCCGGCGCCAAGGGCATTCCCACCCTGGTCAATGCGCCCTACGCCGGCCACACCTCGATGATCGCCGACTATCACGAGGGCCAGAGCCTGATGCAGACGTTGAACGACAACGGAGTCGGCCCGCTATTCCTCACCGACTGGCACAGCGCCACGCCGGACATGAAAGACCTCGAAGTCGATCAATACCTTGGCGACTTTCTCGCCTGCGTCGACGACCTCGGCGGCCGCGTCAACCTCGTCGGCCTGTGCCAGGGCGGCTGGATGGCGGCGATGCTGGCTGCGCGCTTTCCCGACAAGGTCGCCAGCCTGGTGCTGGCGGGCTCTCCCATCGACACCCACGCCGGCCACGGCCCGTTGCTGAAAATGGTCAAGCAAACGCCGATGAGCTTCTATGAAGAGCTGGTGGCAAGCGGCGGCGGGCTGATGCTGGGCAAATACATGCTGGCCGGCTGGAAGAACATGCACCCCGAGCAGCATTATGTGCAGGAGCACATCGACCTGTACGAGCACATCGACGATCCGGTGTGGCTTTCCAAGACCGAAGCCTTCGAGCGCTGGTACGAGAACCCGCTCGATCTGCCGGGGCGCTGGTATCTGCAGGTCATCGACCAGTTGTTCAAACGCAATCTGCTGGCCAAAGGTCAGTTCATCGGACTGGGCCGCTCGCTGCACCTCAAAGACATCACCTGCCCGCTGTATCTGCTTGCGGGCGAGAGCGACGACATTACGCCGCACGAGCAGGTCTTCGCCGCTGAAAGCCTCTGCGGTACACCCGCCAGCCAGATCGAGAAGCGCATCGTGCCTGGCGGACATGTGGGCCTGTTCATGGGCAAGCGCACGCTCGACGAGGCGTGGCCACAAATCGGCGCGTGGATCAAGACCAAGGGCGTTGACAGAGCCTAAACATTCGCTGTGATTACGCGCTGCCGATCAGGATGCCCGTGGCAAAAACCAGCAAACCGCCGACAACCACCTGTAGCACCGCCAAGCCGAAGGGCGTATCCATATAGCGCTTGCGAATCCAGGCAATCACGATCAACTCCACGCCGACCACGAGGAAGGCCAGCGTGGTGGCGAGGTGGAAGTTCGGGATCAGGTAGGGCAGGGTGTGGCCCAGGCCGCCCAAAGCGGTCATCAGACCGGTGATGCCGCCGCGTAGCCAAGGGCTGCCACGCCCGGTGAGCGAGCCGTCATCTGACATGGCTTCGGCGAACGCCATGCTGATGCCAGCGCCCAGCGCGGCTGCGAGGCCGACCAGAAAGGTGGCCCAGGTGTCGTGCGTGGCGAAGGCTGCGGCGAACAGCGGCGCCAGGGTAGAGACCGAACCGTCCATCAACCCCGCCAGGCCAGGTTGAACGAAGCGCAGCACAAAGGCGCGGCGCTGGGTCTCGCGCTCGGAGCGTATGGCTTGCGGCGTGATGAACTGGTTGCCGAGCGCTTCGGCTTTCTGCTCGTGCGCCGCCTCGGCGGCGGCGAGATCGCCGAGCAACTGGCGGATGCCGGTATCGGTCGCGTGTCGCGCGGCCTTGGCGTAGAACATGCGCGACTCGGCTTCCATCAACTCGGCCTGGGCGCGAAACTTGTCCAGATCGATCGGCTGCACCAGCCACAGCGGCTTGCGCTCGATAAAGCCGCGCACGTCCTGGCGGCGAATGAGCGGAATGCGGTCGCCAAACCGTTTGCGGTAGAGATCGAGCAGACGATGCCGGTGGGTGTTTTCTTCGGCCGCCATGCCGCGGAACAGCGCGGCCGTGTCGGGATAATCGGCGTTCAACGCCTGCGCGTATTGGCTGTAGATGCGCGCGTCGTCCTCTTCGAGCGAAATGGCCAGGGCGAGCAACTGCTGCTCGTTCAAGCTGGAAAAGTCCAGCGTGGCGGTGTTGCCGGGCATGGAGAACAGCGAGCTCAGGTTCATTTTTGGGGCATTAAAAACAGTGCGATTGCCCCCATTGTCGGCAGGCGCGTGCGGCCGTGCAATGCGCCCCTAAAATGCACTCATCGCGCCAAAACCTGGAGAATCGTGTGGAGCAACCTGTGATTGATGTCGACCTGGATACGCGCGGACTGAACTGCCCGCTGCCTATCCTCAAGGCCAAGAAAGCACTCGCCCAGATGCAAAGCGGCCAGGTGCTGCGCATCGTCTCCACCGACATCGGTTCGGTGAAAGACTTTCAGGCCTTCGCTCGTCAGACCGGCAATGCCCTGGTCGATCAAAAGACCGAGGGCGGCGAATACCACCACCTGCTGCGGCGGCGCTGAAGGTGCCGCACACACCCACGAAGGGCGCTTCCCGTATTCGATAGGGCATCGAAGGGCCTTGGTTCGCTCATCGGCCAGGGTGCCGCAACGCCATTTTTACCCACGCCCCGAGCCCGACTCCTAGGCAAGCTTTAACTTGCCGCGTGGCCTGTGCACAAATTGTTGATATAGGCGCTGAATTCCGGTCCGGTCTCGGGGTGAGACATGCCCAGTTGCACCGTGGCTTCGAGATATCCGAGCTTGCTACCGCAGTCGAAGCGGCGGCCGCTGTAGCGATAGGCGTACACCGCTTCTTCATGCAGCAGCGCGGAGATGCCGTCGGTGAGCTGAATTTCGCCTCCGGCGCCGGGCTTGCCGTTGCGCAGATGATGAAACACGCGGGGGCTGAGGATGTAGCGGCCCACGACCGCCTGGGTGCTGGGCGCGACGTCTGGAGCGGGTTTTTCGACGATGCCCGACAGCGAGGTCAGCCCGGGTGTGATTTCCTGCCCGCTGACGATGCCGTAGCGTTTGGTGTGCTCGCGCGGCACTTCTTCGGTGGCGAGGACGCTGCGGCCATGGCGGCTGTGAATATCGACCATTTGCGCCATGACGGGCGGCTCGCCGACGAGCAAGTCATCGGCGAGGATGACGGCAAACGGCTCGTCGCCCACCAGACGCTCGGCGCAAAGTACCGCCGCGCCCAGGCCGTTGGCCACGGGCTGGCGCACGAACACGCATTGCACGTTGTCGGGTTTGACACTGCGCACCACGTCGAGCATGGCCTGTTTGCCCGCTTCTTCGAGTTGATGCTCCAGTTCGTAGGCGGTGTCGAAATGATCCTCGATGGCGCGCTTGTGGCGGCCGGTGACGAAAATCATTTCGGTGATGCCCGCCGCGTACGCCTCTTCGACCGCATATTGAATGAGCGGCTTGTCGACCACGGGCATCATCTCTTTCGGAGTGGCTTTGGTCGCGGGCAGAAAACGCGTGCCGAGACCGGCAACGGGGAAGACGGCTTTGGTGATGGTCGGGGGCATGGGGAGTATGACGGTGGGGTCGAAAATGAGATCGATACTAACAAGGGAATGATTGATGCTGCGGCGCAGTCATCCACCGGGAATGCGGTGTTGGACTCCACCCGGCAAGAGAACTCAATCACGCCGTCGCGGAACATAGCCCTCGGCCAGAATGCGCGTCCAGACCGCGCGCTTTTCTGCCGGGCTCATCTCCACCCAGCGACCGACCTCCGCCGCAGTGCGCAGACAGCCGCGGCAAACATCGTCGAACCCGGTGGAGCACACGCCGACGCAGGGGGTGTCGGGCTCGCTCGTATCGTCGGGTTGACCCTCTGAAGCGACCGAAGTGCGCGTCATACGGCGGCACCTTGCAAGGCGAGGGTGCCGCTGCGCCCGGCAATGCTGCCCAGGCGGACCGCATGGTGTGGCAATGAGGCCAGGTTCAGCGAGTCGGCATAACCGCGCATCGAGGTGCAATGCAAGCCAGCCGCCTTCCAGCCTTGCAGCAGACGGTCGAACACGGGAGCAAGACGGCCGCCTTCCAGCTCGGCGTGCAGGGTGTAGACATGGTCGCGCCCGTCGGTGCTCAGGCGCAGGAGGTGATCGGCCACGTTGTGTTCATTCAAGCCGTCCACGCCGATCAGCTCGTCAAGCGTCGGCAGGGTGGTTGGCAACTGGGGAACGGAAAGCGTGCGTCCCTGCACCACCGGCAAAAAGGGGTGGGTGCCCCGACCGTCCGAAGCCAGGGTGAAACCGAGTTCCTGCTCCAGCAAATAGGCCGCGTCGTTCATCTGCCAGCCGGCGGCGCCGTGCACTTGCGGGGGGCGGCCGAAGATGTCGCCATAGCGGTTGGCTGCGAGCTGCAGCTGACGGCGGGTCCAGTCGGCATTTTTGCGCACCACGTAGTCTTGCCAGAGGATGTGATCCCAGGTGTGCACGCCGGTTTCATGGCCGGCGCGGTCGGCGTCTCGCATGGGATCTGCGGCTCGCAGGCCGATGTCCGGGCCGGGCAGCAGTGTGCCGTACAGCAAGGTTTTCAGGCCATAGTGGCTGGTCACCGATGTGCGCTGAACCTTGGCGAGGAAGCCGGGGCGAAACACCCGCTTGAGCGCGCGCCCGGTGTGATCTGGCCCGAGGCTGAATAAAAAGGTGGCGCGGAGTTGATGTTTGTCGAGCAGGCGCAGCAGGGCAGGTACGCCTTCGAGCGTGCCCCGCAGGGTATCGACATCGACTTTGAGCGCAAGAATGGGCATGGAATCAGACCGAAACAGGGCGAGCCTTTGAGAGCCACATCGTAGAGGACTTGACCTGACACAGCCTTCGCGCAAAGCGGGTCTGCTTCAATGTTTGCAGACATTAAGAATGCATCTGGAGGAATGGACATGCACGCCTTGTTTTCAACCTGTGATCTGTGCGATGCGCACCGCGACGCCCTGCACACCGATGCGCTGCGGGTGCTGCCGCCGGTTTTCCGCTCCTTCGGCAAGATCAGCCGTTTTCGCGGCAAGATCGCCACGGTGCAGTGTCACGACGACAACGCCCTGGTACGCGCCACCCTGGAGTCGGCCGGCATGGCCCGGGTGCTGGTGGTGGATGGCGCCGCCTCGATGAAACGCGCGCTGCTGGGTGGCAACCTCGCTGCGCTAGCCAGCCAGAACGGCTGGGCCGGGGTGCTGGTCAACGGTTGCGTGCGCGATGTGCATGAAATTCTGCAGGTACCTATCGGCGTGCTGGCACTGGCGCCCATGCCCGCTCCACCGGAGAAACACGGTAAAGGCAGGGTCGATGTCGCGGTGACGATTCAGGACGTGATCGTGCGCCCCGGCGAATGGCTCTACGCCGATGAAGACGGCGTGATCATCAGCCGCGAGCCGCTCGGGCTGGCGCTCTGAAATCACGGGCGCCGTGGAGCAGCTTCAGGTCAAAATGCGACGGCGGGCCAGGGGCGGATTGGTGTCGAGGTAGGCGCGCAGGCCTTCAAAAATAGCGCGCGCGATCTGCTTGCGATAGGCCGGGGTCTGTAGCCGCGCCTCTTCTTCCGGGTTGCTGATGAAGGCGGTTTCCACCAGCATCGAGGGAATGGTGGGCGACTTCAGCACGGCGAACCCTGCCTGCTGCACTTGCTTGGAATGCAGATGCACCAGCTCTCCCATTTTGCCCAGCGTGGGTCGGGCCATTTTCAGGCTGGCATTGATTTTGGCGGTAGTGGACATGTCGAGCAGCACCTTGGCCACTTGATAGCTGCGCGAGTTGATGTCGATGCCGCCAATGGCGTCGGCCGCGTTCTCGCGTTGCGCCATCAGCCGCGCCTCCACGCTGGACGCGCCGCCATCGGACAGGCAATACACCGAAGCGCCGCGCGCCTCGGGCGTGAACCAGCCATCGGCATGGATGGAGGTGAACAGGTCGGCATTGGCCGATTGCGCCTTTTCCACCCGCGTCCACAGCGGCACGAAGTAGTCGCTGTCGCGCGTCATCATCACTTGCATATGCGGCGTGCTCATGGCCAGGTCGCGCAGGTGGCGGGCGATGAGCAGCACGACATCCTTCTCGTGCACCCCGCTGGGACCCGTGGCGCCAGGGTCTTCGCCGCCATGGCCGGGGTCGATCGCCAGCAGCACGCTGCGAAAGTTGCGGCGGTCGCGGCGCACGGGGTCGGGGCGTTGCGCTGGTGGGGGCGCATCGGCGCGGGCGAACTGCTGCGGTTG
>ERZ795032.2453-NODE-2453-length-10577-cov-310.210701_pt1 | contig 10577 bp, 8 predicted proteins | sample MGYA00375124_ERZ795032 | MGnify/ENA primary metagenome ERZ795032 (study PRJEB30167, sample SAMN05720154) | activated sludge metagenome | isolation source: Anaerobic digester | place: China | collected 2015-12-16 ...
GTCTTCGCCTGAAGGCGAGGGTTTTTCTCCCAATCCCCGAGGGAGACAATAATATGAAAGTCCCCAATCTTCTAATTCACGAAAAAAGTCCCTACCTGCTTCAGCACGCCTATAATCCTGTCCAATGGCATCCCTGGACAGAAGAAGCTTTTGAAAAGGCAAGGCGGGAGGACAAACTGGTGTTTCTTTCCATCGGCTATTCCACCTGCCACTGGTGCCATGTCATGGCTCACGAATCCTTTGAGGATAGAGAAGTGGCAAATCTTCTAAACGATTTTTTTATCTGCATCAAGGTTGACCGCGAAGAGCGCCCTGATATTGATAAAATCTATATGATGGCCTGCCAGGCTTTCACGGGAAGAGGAGGCTGGCCGTTAACCATATTCATGACGCCGCAGCGACAACCCGTCTATGGCGCTACATATATCCCCCGGGAAAGCCGCTCGAACATGATCGGAATGCTCGATCTTCTGCCCAGAATTCAAGAAATCTGGAAAAACAAACGCGAAGAAGTATTGAAGGCAGCCAGTCAGGTCGTATCCCTGATCGGCAAGACGGATGATAGAATCGCCGCCGGGCTCAACAAAAAAGATTTAACTGTTGCTTTTCAGTCGCTGGCGGCGGAATTTGACAAAACATATGGAGGTTTCGGCCCGGCACCCAAATTTCCCATGCCTCATCAAATAATGTTTCTGCTGCGTTACAATCTTTGGAGGGGCGACAAAAAAGCGCTGGAAATGGCATCAAAAACACTCGATTTAATGGGCAGAGGCGGCATTTATGATCATCTCGGCTTTGGTTTTCATCGTTACAGCACCGATGAAAAATGGCTCGTCCCTCATTTCGAGAAAATGCTTTACGATCAGGCTCTGCTGTCCATGACCTATGCGGAAGCTTACGGCGCTCTTGGTTTCCCTTCTTACCGGGAAAAGGCCACCGAAATTTTTAACTACGTTCTCCGGCATATGACGTCACTTGCCGGCGGATTTTTTTCCGCCGAAGATGCCGATTCTGAAAACGAAGAAGGAAAATTTTATTTGTGGACTTTTGACGAAATCGAACAGGTGCTATCCCGGGAAGAGGCGCAACTGATAGCTGAAATTTATAATGTGGAAAAAGAAGGCAACTTCCATGAGCCGTTGACGGGCTCGAAAAGCGGCCGCAATATCCTGCATTTGAAAAAATCATGGCCGGAAATCGCTTTATCTTTGGGCATAACTGAGGACGAATTAAGACGTCGGACGGCAGAGGCGCAGCATAAACTTTTTGCTGCCCGCGAAAAACGAATCCGGCCCCATAGAGATGACAAAATCCTGACTGACTGGAACGGTCTGATGATCGCAGCGCTGGCCATCGGAGCGCGTCTCTTGAAAGAAAACAGTTATCTGGAAGCGGCGTTGCGCGCCCTGGATTTCATAATGACCACCATGCAGAAGGCCGATGGAGGATTATTGCATCGCTACCGGGAGAGTGAAGCGGCCATTGAAGCCAATCTGGACGATTACTCTTTTTTAATCTGGGGATTGATCGAATCTTACGAAGCAAGCTTGAATGAACATTGGCTCCAAAAGGCTCTGGCGCTAAATAATTATTTGACGGAACATTTCCGTGATGAAAAATCGGGCGGCTTTTATTTTACACCGGATTTCAGCACCGATTTGATTGTCCGCCAGAAAGACAGCTACGACGGCGCCGTCCCCTCGGGCAACTCCGTTATGCTGCTCAATCTGCTGCGGCTTTCCCGAATTACCGGCAATTCCCAACTGGAAGATGCGGCGCGGCGCTTAAACCGGGCTTTCGCCGCCTCGGTGCGTCAAAACCCGGCAGCACATACCCAGTTCATGACCGGCCTTGGCTTTGCGGAAATTCCCTCTTCTGAAATTGTCGTTGTCGGCAAGCGCAGCGATGCGAATACGAAACTAATGCTTGATGAACTCAAATGCCGCTTCTTACCCAATGCCGTAGTTATCTTCCGGCCTGATGACGAACCCGACGCCGCCATAACCCATATTGCTCCTTTCACAAAAGACATGAAATCTATAGACGGCAAAGCAACAGCTTATGTCTGCTCCAACTTCACCTGCAGCAAACCGACAACTGATATTGAAGAAATGCTGGCATTGTTGAATACAAAGAATCTTTCGGATGTTAATAGTTCCGGGCACTGATGCCCTGACCTTCACTGTTAATGGATAGGAGCTGTTTATGACTGATCCTCAAGACTCATCTCCCCGACTCCGCGTTTCCGATTGCCCGGCATTGAGCATGTGTGAAAAAACCGGGATAACCAACCGGTATTGCCGTAAATCCTCTCCGTTGGACTATGACGACGGCGACTGCAAACTGGACCAGTTGCTGCACGGGCGGAAGGCGGATCATCGGAATAACGGCGGTCAGGAACATCGCTGAGATTCGCGGTTAGTTGCGCGGTAGCTGCCCAAATATTGCAAAATATTTACAATTAGGTTCGTTCTAATTCCAAAAAGAAAAAGGCAGAGCCATTATGACCCTGCCTTTCTATAGCCAAAATTCTGAAGAAAGATTCAGTTTTTAAACTTTTTCTTCACACCTGCCAATCCCACCATTCCAAGGCCAAGAAGCAGCATTGTGGCAGGTTCGGGAACCGACGAGGTAGTTTCACGTGTCCATGTGCCTAAGGCGGAAGACGCTACAAGACCCCAACCAGCTTTATGAAGGTAGTCATATCCGTTGCCGTGTATATCTTTCATGCTAGCTAGCTGAAATACTCCTTGTGTATGTGTGCTCACATCTACCCATTGACTGCCACGAAAAGTCCAGTCAACAATATTTCCTGAAACAAAATGACCGGTCAGATACCCATCTGCATTAGCCTGTCCAAAATTAACAGTGTATCCAAATGTCGGAACAGTTTCAGTTATGGTAAACGCTGTCACATTTCCAAGTGTGCTGGAATTCTCAGTAAAATACCCTTCGTAAAACCCTGTAAAATCAGGCGTAATATCAATTGTTATTTTACCTGTTAAAAGGGAGCTCGTATAGTCATAAGTTACCGGTATTGCACTTGCCTTTATCGGCAAAAAAGCAAGAATGGCAACTGCTACAAATACAGCAACAATAACGCTTACTTTTTTAAATAATTTATCCGTTGATAATTTCACTGATCGCACCTCAATTTCCCTCCTTTATTTTTTTATAAAAATTTTACTCGTCACATAAACAATATTCATGCCAAACTGCGGAGATTATACTATTCTTATGACGATCTTCTGTGCTATCTAGTTAATATTATAACATTCATAATCATATCAAAATAGACATATATGTTTTAGAAGTGTATTGATGTCATTAAGTCAATAAGTACTTATTGTAAAATATTTCGACACCTATCAAATGATTTAATGGGTGTTGATTATGCGCAAAGTTAGAGCTACATTGACTTTGGTGGTAATTATATACATGTAAAGAATTCCGACAATGGTTTGCATACTTTTTACAGTTTGCTATCGTAAAGGCGGTAAGCGACGCTACGGCTGAGCGCCGTCTTACCACCGCTTCGAAAAAGTTCCTTATAGAAAAAACTAAAGGAAAATCAGCTGCGCTGTGCGCCTCAGCCGATGATCCGCTTTTTCCTTCCTCCGGCTTCTTTAAATCCAAGCAAATTATTGCCCCGGATTCCGCAAGCAATAGCCTCCACAAAAAATAAAAAGGAGCTAGTCAAAAGTGACTAACTCCTTGATTTGTCTGGTCGGGGCGGAGTGATTTGAACACTCGACATCTTGCTCCCAAAGCAAGCGCGCTACCAAGCTGCGCTACGCCCCGAAAGAGAACCTTCCTAGCGTTTTCGAGGTCTTTTGTCAATATGAAAGACCACATTTCATTGTGGAGCCAGCCATGAAGCTGATGACAAACCAGCGCTCAGCTGAAATTGTCTTCGAGTTGCCGGTTCAGGAAGTAGCGGACTTCTCCCTCTTTGGTGAGCGGAATGATGGAATTGCGATAAAAGGCCATGATTTCCTCAGCAGGAATGCGCCGCCGAACCTCCGGATTGATCTCGGCCTGTATATGCTCCACTTTATCCGCAACTCGCTTAAGAATTTTCTCCTCCACCTCCGTCCGGGTCAGGGCAGCAAGCAATCCGGCCCGGTTTCCGGCTTCGATCATGGTTCGATATTCAGTTTTATGGGATTGGTATTTGCTTTCCGCCACATAGAGCGAACCGAAATGGATCCGCCGCGCAATTGCCTGGAGCGCCATGACATCGTGCTCCACCGAAGATCCGTACTGACCGTCATCTCCTTCGAGGCAGATACGCGGAATCAGATTTCTATACGCGTCGAGTATCTCGTCGGCCATGTTGACGGAATTCAAGTCGCGTAAAAAAAGACCTGTTTCCGGCAGGATGACACGCCGCCTGGGGTGCGGCAGATCTGAAGTAAAGGGACGTTCTTCCGGAACGCAAAATCTGCCGAATACCGCGTCCATTTCTTCATGATAACGGAGGCGCAGTTCAAACAGGCTCATATTTCCGCCACCTTCAAAACCGCTGTGACCGGGGTCATAGGCCGCTTTATTGGCCGCAAACTGCGCGCGGTTGATCAGCATGAAAATGATGGTTTCTTCCAGCCCTTCCAACACGGCTGCGATTTGGTCTAAATCAAATTTTCCCCGAAATAAAATCGGTTTTATCGACGTCGGCATGGGCGGATTCTCTTTGTTGTGGCATTGTTTTTTGCAGAGCGAGTATATGAAGTTAAAATTTTGATGTCAAGAAAGTTCGGCCCACAGAAAGTCTGGCTCACACGGGTCGGCAGTCCATTGCCCAAATCCCCTCTTCTCCGTTGTCAGTTGCGTCCCTTGGTCTTTCTTGTCGGAACAGCGTTCCAGGGATCGTCGGGCCAGGGATGCTTCGGGTAGCGGCCCTTCAGTTCTTTTTTTACCTGCGAGTAACCGGTGTTCCAGAATTCTTTCAAATCACGGGTGATTTGCACGGGCCTGCGGGCGGGCGACAGAAGATGGAGCAGCAGTTTTACCCGTCCACCGGCAATGGCCGGCGTATCGGCGAGACCGAACATCTCCTGGAGCTTGACGGCCAGGACCGGGATCTCCCCGGACACATAATCAATTGGAATGTTGTGGCCGCTGGGTACGGGAATGGATGCGGGTGCACGATCCTCCAGGAGTCGCCGCTGTTCCCACGTCAGCCGGTCTTTCAGCGGGGGCAGGATATTCAGAGCGGCAAGCTGCTGGACGGTGCGAATGCCCTTAAGACAGGGCAAAAGCCAGTTTTCCGGTGCTGACAGAAGCATTTCTTCAGATAAGTCCGGCCAGTTTTCTTCGGGATAGCTTTGTTTCATTAAACGCACCCGGGCCTGAAACTGCCGGGCCTCCCTGCTGAAAATGATATTGCCCGTCCTGGAGCGGATGGCATCACAAAGCAGAGATGCGACTTCCTCCTCTGACGGATTGACCGGTTGGGAAGAAAGCGTGATCGCCCCCATGCGTTCATCCAGGGCAGCAATAATCCGTCCTTCCTGCCTGTCCCATTCGACCCGCCGCAGGGTCTCGATCTGTCCACCCATTTCCTGCCGGATGAGCTCCTCCGTCAGCGATTCGGCCATATGCACCGTGCCTTCCGCCTTTTCGCCCTGATCGACCACAACAGCAATAATGAAGGGGCTTCCGCCCGGCATGAGCTTCGCGGACAGCCTGACCCCTCTTCCCGGACGCAAAAGATAACGGCCGTCGTTTTCTTCGCGCCTCTTGGCGATGCGGTCGGGAAAGGCGAAAAGCAGCAGAAGTGGAATCATGCCGCCGGCTTCTCCTCCGGATTTTTCACTTGTTTTGTCCAGCAGGCGCCGGAGTTGCTGCGCTGTTCTGTCTACGGCACGCAAGGCCCAGGGATCGGCCTTTCCGGATGGTATGTTTCCCCGCCGCCATTTCCGCAAGAGCTGGAGACGTTCGCTGAGATCAAACTCGCCGGTTGTATTGGTGAAAGGAGAATGGCGATGACGGATGATGTCCCGCTCGGACAAGAGTGCCGCCAGATCCGCTCCGAGTAACGGACAGCCCAGTTCGGCCGCTTTCAGCAGCAAGCGGCTCAGGCGGGGATGTAGAGGCAGGCGCGCCATAGCCTCACCGACAGGCGTAACCGTCCCCTTGGCATCCAGAGCCCCCAATTCTTGGAGCAGTTCCTGCGCCGCTCGCCAGGCCGCGGGCGGAGGCGGATCGAGCCAGGAAAGCATGGCGGGATCTTGGACGCCCCAGACGGCGAGATCCAGGACCAGTGACGAAAGATCGGAAACAGCGATTTCCGGCGGGGCAAAGGGAATCAGGGATTGGAAGGTATGGCGGCTGTAAAGACGATAGCAGACACCCGGCCCGAGACGTCCCGCCCGACCCTGACGCTGCCGGGCCGAGGCCTGTGAAACCATGATGGTGATCAGACGGTTCATGCCGGTAGCAGGGTCGTACTGCAGCCTTCGGGTCAATCCGCCGTCAATCACGACACGGACGCCTTCAATGGTCAGACTGGTCTCCGCGATGTTCGTAGCCAGGACAATCTTTCTTCCCGGTGAAGGAAGGATCGCCCGTTCCTGTTCCTCAAAGGGCAAATCACCGTAAAGGGGATGGAGGGAAATGTCTTTCAGCGCATTGTCATCGAGCGTTTCCGTGAGCGCTTCTCGGGCGGCCCGAATTTCCCCGGCCCCGGGCAGAAAGACGAGGATGTCGCCCGACGTTTCCCGCAACGCCTTTTGAACAACATTCGTTATTCGTGCTGTAGCGTATTTATCTGTGTTGTCCCCGCAGTAGCGCTCCTCCACGTGATAGGCCTTGCCCTGTGAAGTAATAATGACCGCCCCATCCAGAAGGGCGGCCACCGATCCGCCGTCCAGCGTGGCGGACATCACCAGAATCTTCAGATCTTCCCGCAGCGCACGGCGGATATCGATACATAGGGAAAGGGCCAGGTCAGTTTGAAGGCTCCGTTCATGGAACTCGTCGAAAATAACCATGGCGACGCCCTCCAGATCGGGATTTGCCAGGATGCGCCGCGTCAGAATCCCCTCCGTCATAACTTCGATGCGGGTCTTTTTCGAGACCCGACTGTCAAACCGGATAGAATAACCGAGCGTCTGGCCAATCTCCTCGCCCAAAGTCTTTGCCATCCACCGGGCAGCGGAGACGGCGGCGATTCTCCGTGGCTCAAGCATGACTATTCTGCCATTTTGAGGCGGGAAAATATCAAGGAGCGCCAGGGGAACCCGTGTCGTTTTGCCGGAACCGGGCGGGGCTTGAAGAACAACGGCGGGATGCTGACGGATGGCTTCCGTCAACTCCGGGAGGATGTCGTCAATGGGGTAAGAATTTAAAATTTGTCCATTCTCTGCATTTTTCGGCATGCCGGAAGTATAGAGGGGGCAGCTGTTCCTGTCAACGCCATCCTGCCTCCGTTAATTATTTAATTGACTGTTCATGGCAGATTCCTTATATTTTCATCGTAAAGTGCTTTGAAATGCTTCCTTTCCGATCTTGGCAAAGAGCGAAGCGACGCGACAATAGAACAAGGGGTTGCAACCCCTTGTTCTTCCATTAAATGATGATATCGAGGCGGCAACCACCCCCTACCCCCGTAGGCGACGGACAGAGGCAACGAGGCGTGGTTCGACAAGCTCACCATTACCGACTAAGAGTTCTGAGCCTGCCGAAGGGCCAACAAAGATAGCGCTGAATTTATAAATGGAATTCAGGAGGATTATTATGGGATCTGCACCTTTTGCTGATGACAAGGTAAAGCCCGCGGCACTGGCCGGCACATGGTATCCCGGTGACGCGCGTAAACTGGACAAAATGCTGAACGACTGCCTAAAAAAAGCTGTTCTGCAGGAGCTCAGCGGGGAAATAGGAGTTATCATCTCTCCACACGCGGGATATGTCTATTCCGCACCGACGGCATCTTTCGGATTCAAGGCCGCATCCTCCCAAAAGGTGAGCACAGTGATTATTCTGGCCCCATCCCATCTGTATTCCTTCGCAGGCGCTTCCGTCTGGCCGGAAGGAGCATTTGAGACGCCGCTGGGCGCACTGGAGGTGGATAAAGAACTCGCGGCCAAAATCATGGCGTTTGATAAGCGATTCATTTTCCGCCGTGATGTGTTCGAGGGAAGCGCCGGCCGGCCCGAGAATTCGGTGGAAACCCAATTGCCGCTGATCAAAAAGATTTTTCCATCGGCCAAAATTCTCCCTGTTATCGTCGGCTATCCTCCGGATGCAGATATGGTCAAGACCATCGCGTCCGCCCTTGATGCGGCGATCGGCGACCGAACCGATGTCCTGATCGATATCAGCGTGGACCAGTCGCACTTCCATTCTTTGAAAGAAGCCAAGGCAATCGACGCCCGCGGCCTCCAGGCAATCGAGGATATGGACATCAACGGATTCTGGAACGGACATGCCGCCGGTGAGATGGAGGTGGACGGCTTTCATGTAGTTACGGCGGGTATGCTATACGCCTATGCGCGCGGCTTCAACAAGGTGAAAGTTTTACATTACGGGACTTCCGCAGATGAAACCGGCGACAGTTCCAGTGTTGTCGGATATGCATCTGTTGTGTTTTATCGCGAAGCCTCGACCGCAATAGGCGATGAGTCGTCAAAAAACAAATTGACTCCGGAGCAGAAGGCCAGGCTTCTGGCTATTGCCCGTGAAACGCTCGACACGTTCGTTCGAACAGGAAAGGCGCCGAAATACAGCGAAAAGGACCCGCGGCTTTCGCTGGAGGAAGGCGCGTTCGTTACCCTGAATAAGCACGGGGATCTGCGGGGGTGCATCGGCAATATCCTTGGCAGGGGGCCGCTTTATCAGACGGTAAGCCAAATGGCGGTGGCTGCGGCATCTGAAGATCCCCGGTTTCGTCCGATCAGAGCCGATGAATTAAAAGATATTGAAATCGAAATATCGGTGCTTTCCAAACCACGCGTTGTCCGCAGTGCAGATGAGATTGAGCTGGGGAAACATGGGGTCATCGTGAGCAAGGGATATTTAAACCGCGGCGTGTTTCTGCCGCAGGTGGCAACCGAGACCGGGTGGAGTAAAGAGCACTTCCTGGCGGAGCTTTGCTCTCAGAAAGCGGGTTTACCGCCGGATAGCTGGAAAGATCCGTCCGTCAAGCTCGAGGTCTTTACGGCGGATGTGTTTGAGGAAAAAGAGTAGCCGGTCAACGTGCGGCCTTTTTCAGCAGCCAATCTTTTAATTGTGCCACCGCCTGTCCTCGATGGCTCACTTTGTTCTTAAATTCCGGGGGCAGTTCGGCGGCGGTCTTTTTCAACTCGGGCACCCAGAAGAGAGGATCGTAGCCAAAGCCGTTTGCTCCGCGCTCTTCCTCGATAATCCGGCCGCGCCACCGGCCTTCGAAAGATTCGTAGGTGCCGTCTTTGCGATATAAAATCAAAGAACAATGAAAGGCCGCCGTTCTTTTTTCCGCCGTAATATTTTTTAACTTGGCCAGTAGTTTGGCGTTGTTTTCCCGGTCGGTTGCCTTGTCGCCCGCATATCGGGAAGAGTAAATGCCGGGCTCGCCGTTTAAGGCGTCCACCATCAAACCGGAGTCATCGGCCAGTGTTGTTTCACCGGTAAATTCGCAAATAATCCTGGCCTTTTTTAATGCGTTTTCCTGAAAACTCAATCCGTCTTCAACAATTTCCGGAACATCTTTGTAGTTGTTCAGAGAAACCAGTTCGATTCCCGTTTCCGACAGCATGGAGCTGATTTCTTTTACCTTACCCTCATTTCCGGATGCAAAGACTATCTTCATGACCGCCATTCGCCTGTAATTTCTTTTTGCCTGGCGGTTATCTTTCTAATTCCAACAGCTGCCAGTTCCGTCATTTTATCCAATTGCTCTTTATTGAAGGGCTCTTGTTCGGCGGTTCCCTGAACTTCGATAAAGAGACCGGAGCCGGTCATGACAAAATTCATATCCACTTCCGCGCGAGAATCTTCTTCATATTCCAGATCAAGGACAACTTCATTATCAACAATACCGACGCTGATCGCCGACACAAAATCATTAATCGGAATTCTTTCTATAATACCATTCCGCTGCATCTGTTTGAATAAATCCACCAGGGCCACAAAACCGCCGGTGATGGACGCCGTTCTTGTTCCTCCATCGGCCTGAATAACATCGCAATCAATGTAAATTGTTTTTTCGCCAAACGCCGACAGATCCGTTACCGCGCGCAAAGACCGGCCGATCAGCCGCTGGATCTCCTGGGTCCGGCCGCCCTGCCGACCTCGTGAAACTTCCCTCGCGGTTCGAGTTTGGGTGGCCATCGGCAGCATCGAGTATTCCGCAGTCAACCAGCCTTTGCCGGTGTTTCTCAGGAAAGGCGCTGTCTTGTCATCCAGCGCAGCCGTGCAAATGACTTTTGTATTGCCGAATTCCACCAGCACTGATGCGGCGTGCTGCAAATATTGGTTGCTGATTTTGATGGGCCTCAACTCATCCCACTTTCGACCGCTGCTTCTCATAATTCAACACTCATCACTGGAAAAATAATTTTATGCTTCTGGCCAGACTGACGGCTATTTCCGCT
>ERZ795032.2456-NODE-2456-length-10567-cov-3.863299_pt1 | contig 10567 bp, 4 predicted proteins | sample MGYA00375124_ERZ795032 | MGnify/ENA primary metagenome ERZ795032 (study PRJEB30167, sample SAMN05720154) | activated sludge metagenome | isolation source: Anaerobic digester | place: China | collected 2015-12-16 ...
GCTGCGACCCGGGATAGTATTTGAGCTGCCAGCTCACCTTGTGTCCCCCTTTGTCGTAATTGCCGATAAAAACGCCCAGCCAGGCTTCTCCCTGCAGCAGAGGCAACAAGTCGGTAAGTTCCTGCTTGTAGTAGGCGGCATCTTCCCATTTCTGACCATACACCTCTACCTTGTCGTTGTAGCCGCGCACGCCAAAAGGAGTAAAAAACCTCACCAGCTCAACCACCGGCGAAAAGTCGGGGGTGGCTGCCACGCCCTGGTAATTTTTTCCGTTACGGGCTTTGACGGCCGGGACCTGGTCGATTCCGTTGCGCAGGGCGTCGAGAAACGACTGTTTTTTGTCGGTCGGGACCAGAAAGGCGGAGCCCGTCCGGTCGTAGGCATCGCCGTTGGAATATTGGGTCACTTCGGCAAAAACCTGGTAGTCGGGTGTCACTTCCGGAAGTTGTACCTTTTTCAGAATGACCGTTCCGCCAGCATACCGGAAGGTGACCGCCGGTGTTTCCGGAGCCGGATTTTCAATCGGGTTACCCCAGCTGATCTGCTCGTCGGTGAAAATGTCGACGGTGGTTACAAAACTTTCGGTGACGCGGTGCCGGTAAAGCGGAAGTTCAACTTTTTCTCCCAAAGCAGCAGGCAACGCCGGCCGGTCGTCCCGCTTCTTCGAAAGAAGGATGGAGTCGGCTACAATTTCGTAGTTTCCGTTTCGGACAATTTTCAGTACCAGCCCGTCGGGAATTCCGTAAGCCATATGGGGTGTTCCGCGCAGGTCGGTTTCGCGGGTAAACCAGATGTCGATGTGGTTTGAGCGAAGTACCGACGTGGCTTTTGTGCAGCGGTAGCCCAGAATCTCGGCTGTTTCGCCGGTCACCGTAACTTCAGGATAGGATGAAAACGTTGTTTCATAATTGATGACTGAGCCGTCGGCAAGCCGGGCCACCTGCCAGGTTTTCTGAGCCGAATAATCGATAAACTCTTTCTCTTCGGGCGACTGCGGGATCAGTTTCATCCCCGATTTGTCGCTCCAGGATGCCGAAAACGACTCGCCGGCCATTAAAACCGGCCGGCTTCCCCGCTCCATGGTGCGGCCGTTGACCACGGTTTTGTACAAAATTTTGGCAGCCTCGTGCCTGGAGGCCCCCAGACTGCTGTAACTCCAGCAGGCCAGTAAAAACAGCCCGATTGTTATTTTTTTTGTCATAATCCTATTGGGTATTTCCATGTGTTAAGATCTTCTTTACCGGTTTTTACCGGTTGTCCTGCTTCCAGTTGCTGATCCGGATAAACCAGGGGCGGTACCGGTCGGCGCTTCCGGGAGTGTTGAAATTATCCCGGAAATTGTGCGGGTTGGCGCTGTATCCAACCACCCGTACGCCGGCTTCAGCAAACGGGAGGAAAGTTTTGGCCTCTTTCAGGAGCCGGGATTCAGTGCGGTGAAACTTTAAAAAAAGGTTGCGGAGCGATCCGCAGGCAAAGGCAAAAAGAGGCTGTTCCTCGCGAAACAGCCTCTTTGTAAAGTAGTTACCTGTAGAACATTGATCTGTAACAAAGATTATTGGCCGTTGCCATAATCGGGAGCGTTTTTGTCCCACCAAACCCGTTGAGTATTCAGGATATCCCCGAAGTTGTCATCAGGAGTAAATCCTTGCTGTGAGGTAGCAGCCTGCCAGTTGGCTTTGTTGTTTTCGATCGTTGGGGTACCCCACGGGAAACGGCGCGGCAGTTTGAGTTCCTGTCCAACGGCGTTGTAAGGTTCCCAGGCCCAGATCGTACTGGTTTTCTTTGGATAACCGGTGCGGCGGGCTACTGCCACCATTTCGTAAGGATTGTCAAACAGATTGACGAGCTGCTGAAGGATAATTTTTTCCTTGTTTTTACTGTCTCCGTTAATATACCGTATGTCCTCTTTGGCCAGAAGGGCTTCGATTTCTCCGGTTTTCAGGCCACGGATGCTGTAATCAGGAATTTGGGCCAGTGAAGCGCGTTTGTCCATATTCTGGACCGACATTGTAACCCCTTTTTCGTACCATTCTTTGGCAGTGCCGATACCGGAAACATATCCTTTTTCGATAAACTCAGCCAGGTAGAGACAAACTTCGGGTGCACCCAGAACGACATTGCGGTATTCGCCCAAACGGCCGTCCTGTTTTGGTTTGATGAAGTTATACTCCACGGTTGGTAACCGGCGGTATTGGGTATTGGCTGCATCGACAAGAGCCGGTCCGAAATAGTCGTTAAGTCCTAAGCTGTCGGGAGCGACGGGTGCTCCAATGAGGCGGTCCCACGGTTCATTGACCGGCTTTTTGGCAAACTTGGGCAGGACGACGCCCGGGGTGGCTTCCAGCGCGGTGATGGCGGCATCACTCAGCGAATTGGCCCGGAAGTATAACCGCAGGCGGGGATCCAGGTTTTTGCGCATGAATTTGCTGAAGTTTTTGCTGGGACCGTAATTTTCGACCCAAAGCGAGTTGGTACCACCGGGGCCCAATTCAGTAGCCGAGGGAGCCCAAATGGCTTGCTGGTTGAGTTCAGTGATCAGCAGCAGTTTTCCATCACTCCCTTTTTTACTGACAATCGAGGAAAGGACCTGTTTCATTTTGGCATTATCGGCAATTTCCAGCCTGGCAGCAATGCGCAGTTTCAGGCTGTTGGCGTAACGTGCCCAGGCTTCCCAGTCACTTTTGAACATGAAGTCCTGATTACCGATTTGTACCTGGCTGGCACTTGCCGCGGTCAGCACAGCAAGGGCATCATCCAGCTGTTTCAGCCAAATATCAAACAATTCCTGCTGGGTGTCAAATTTGGGGGTCATGTTGCCTCCGTAACGTGCATCGATTGCTTCGGAATAAACCATGCTTCCCTGCCAGTCGGATGCCCGGATGGCCAGTTCGATCACCGGAATATAGGTGACAGCTTTAAAAGCCTGGTATACTTCCTTGTCTTCGGGTTTCATGTTGTCGATCCTGTTCTGGATCTCCCTCATGTCGATCATCACCCTGTATAACGGAACGCCACCAAGAGCTGCGGTGTTGTTAAAGTCGGCCGAGGTCCCCGAGCGGGAAACCGTGACCTGGGCAAACCGCCAGAAATAGACACTGTTATTGTAAAACCATTGCAGGTACTCGTCACCAGCACTGTTGTACAAAGCGTTGGTGAACAGGTGGGAAAGGTCGGGATCAGTGATATCGCCGGGATTGATGTTAATTTCGGCAAATCGGTCGGTACAGTTAACCAGTAACAATGCGGTTAAAGTGAATACCGTAAATATTTTGGAAATTCTGTTTTTCATATTTCTCCTGTTTATAATTCTAAGTATGCCACATGTTACAAGGAAAGATTAAGACTGAAGCCCAGCGTCCGGGTGTACGGAATCTGGTTCCATTCATGGGCAGAACCTGCCTCATTGCTTCTTACACTGAAAGGATGGAGGTTGTTTTCCAGTGTTTTATAGACGAATCCCAGGTCACGGCCAAAGAGGGAGATGTCGGCAGAGGTGAGTTTGAGCTTCTGGCAGAATTTCTGCGGAATTCTGTAAGTCAGCGTCATTTGCCGGATGCCGATATAGGAGTTTTCCTGTAAGACGTGTTCGTTGATGACGCCACCTCCCCACGAGTTGTTTTTAAAATGCCACCAGGCTCCGTGAACCGGATCAACCAGCCCTTTGTCGTAAGCTTCCTGGTAGGTCATTCCGCTCACATCATTTGTAATGGTATTGCCGGCTGCATCTTTCATCTGGACTTTGGTGCCTTTTTCGAAAACTCCCTCCGGAATGAATCCGTCGTCGTAAGATTTGCCGTTCCAGTTGGTCGACCATTCGAACCCACCGTGCTCTTTGTCGCGGTTGTCGAGTGTGGATTCAAGCAAACCATAAGCTACACCATATCTGCCCGTGTAAGTAGAGATTTCACCGCCAATTTTGAAGTCGAAGAGGGTTTCCAGTCTGAAATTTTTGTATTCAAAGCCGGTCAGCACACTTCCGGTGAAATCGGCATTCATGTCGCCCACTTTCTGTTTTTCAAAGCTGCGGATATAATAACCGCCACGCTGCGAAGCATTCCAGCGCAGAATTTTCATCCCGTTTCGGGGATCGTTGGGATCATCTTCGTTGTTCCATACGGCAGGAGCTGAGTCGGAATAGAGTTCTCCCCAGTTGCCACCTACAATGGCCAGTGTGCCAATGCGGGTATTTCCGTAGTTCCAGCTTTCATAGAGGTTGTATTCGGTAATTCCCTCGTGAAGATCGATGATCGTATTGCGGTTACGGGCAAAGTTGACATTGAAGAACCAGCTGAAATCGTTGACTTTCACCGGAACGGTATTCAGCATGATCTCAATTCCCTGGTTTTGAATATTTCCAGCGTTGATCAGCTGGCTTGAAACGCCGGTGTAGTAGTTTTCCGGAATCGACAAAATCTGGTTGTAGGTGTTGTCTTTGTAATAGGCAAAGTCAAGCCCCAGGCGGTTGTTGAAGAATTTGGCTTCTAACCCTAATTCAATCGATTTTTTGTCTTCCGGCCTGATGTTGAGATTGGGCATCTGTTCGTTTTTGAAGCTGTAGGTCGGAAGGTCGCCGTTGTAACTTTGAACGGTTCCGGTGCGGCTGAATCCCGGGTTGATAGCGTAAGGCGCATAGTCGTTACCGACATGAGCCCAGGAGGCGCGTAGTTTTCCGTATTCAAACCAGGCCGGCATTTCAAAAGTTTCCGTAAATAACCAGGACAAGCTGACGGAGGGATAGAAGTAGCTGAAGTTTCCGCTTCCGTTGGCATAGGTCAGGGTCGACGACCAGTCATTACGTCCGGTAATGCTGAGGAAGAGTTGGTCTTTCCACGAGATATCGGAGAAGAACATCAGGGATTGAAGAATCCGGGTGTTGCTGATTGATGCCTCCTGTCCAGGTTCGTTTTTACTGTTAGAAAGTGAATACTGACCGGGAACGATCAACCCTCCGTTGGTCCATGCGCGGGTGTAACTGTCGCCCGATTCCCAGTGTTCGGCTACGGTCGAGAAGGTGACATCCAGTCCATTGTCGAAATTTTTGAAAAAGTTGAGCCACAGTTTCCCGTCATACTGCTGTTTGCGGGTGTGTCCCAGTGAATAATAACCTCCTGCATTCCGATATCCCTGTCCGAGTTCTTTGGTTTCTGCCTTGATGTAGTAATTGTTCACATAACCGTCGGCTACGGCATTAAACCAGGGAGTAATCTTGAAAGTCATTTTACCGGTCAAACGGAGTGACTCTTCAATCTGGGTATAGCTGTTTTCGTAAATGCTGAACCAGATGCCTGCTCCAGGAATGTTGATACCCGGGTCGTTGTAGTTACTCTGCGGAATACCCCCGTGGGCAGCTTTGTAGCGCGTGCGCCAGTACGAGGTATTGTAGTTACGGGGCCAGGGATCAAGGAAATATTTCAGCAAATCCTGCGGCGGATTTTTCGGAGCGGAGTTGACATAGCTAATCCCCAGTTCGGTGGTGAGAAATTTGCCAAAATCACGGGTTACCTTCGAATAAACCGATTCACGGGTGAAGTTGTTCCCCGGATAGGTTCCCTGTTCGCCAAAGTGGGAGAGCGAGATCAGGAAGGTGGAGTTGTCCCCGCCTCCGTCCAGTGTAATGTTGGTGTTGGTTTGGTAACCATTCTGGTAAGCGTCCAGCGCATTGTTGGGCTGCGGGTCATAGCTTACCCAGTTGCCTTCCCAGTCGCGTACCTGCGTTCCGTCCATTTTATGTCCGTAGCTGTAAGGAGCCCACCCGTCGTAATAGCCTTCCAGTATGGGTTCTCCCTGGGCATTCTTTTTAAAATCGCGCTGTGGGGCAAATACATCGGGATAGCTGGTGTCGTAACCCGGCATGGGGCCTTCTCCATAAATATTCTGGTAGGCAGGTCCGTCGTAAACATGTTTTACGTTGAAACGCTGCGAGATTTTTATTCCCAGATCTTTTCTGGCTTTCCCTTTTTTTGTGGTTATCACAATTGCACCGTTAAGTGCGCGTGAACCATAAAGAGCGGTTGCGGCAGCCCCTTTCAGTACCGAGACTGATTCGAATTCGTCGGCATTCAGGTTTTTTAGCTCATTACCCCAGTCAACACCGCCCCACTGAGAACCTCCAGAGGTGTTGTTGTCCATGATTACGCCGTCGACTACGAAAATGGGCATGTTGTTGCCTTTGAGGGTGGAATTACCACGGATTGTAATCTTGGATCCGCTGAAAACCCCACCTTCACTGGGGGCGATTTCCACCCCGGCAGCCCGGCCTTGCAAAGCATTCACCGGGTTAATGGTGGTTGACTCTGCCAGTTTTTCGCCTCCAACCTGGGAGACGGCATAACCAAGTTTTTTTGCTTCTTTGGTAACACCCATGGCGGTTACCACGACTTCTCCAATTCCGATTTCGCTGGTTTTCAGTGTTACGTCTACTGTCGCACGCCCGTTAAGCGGAATTTGCTGGGTTTCCATCCCGACAAAGGAGAAAACCAGGGTGGCGTTTGACGAGGAAGCACGTAAAACATATTTCCCATCCACATCGGTAATGGTCCCGTTGGTGGTTCCCTTTTCAAGGATGGAGGCTCCTGGTATTCCCGCTCCATCCGTGCCTGTAACTCTTCCGGTTACAGTCAACTGTGCCCAGGCGCTTCCTGAAATTGCCAGGCACATCATCAAAATAAACAAAACCTTTCGCATAGATTTTAGTATTAGTGATTAATCAGATTAGTATGTCTTATACTTATCTTTTTTCATACGGGCGGAAAACCTACTCGCTGAAGAGCTGCTGGTAGACCATGGCGGCGCAGCCCAGCAGGCCCGACTGTTCGTCGGTTTCCGAGATCAGGATCGTTGTGCCGGAAAGAATTTTTTCCAGACAGTATTTGTTCAGAGACTGCTGAATCGGAGTCAGCACGAACTGGTTGGCCTTTGAAATCGGGCCGCCCAGCACAATTACCTCCGGGTTGAGCAGTTGAATCAGCGCGGCCAGCCCCTTGCCCAATTCGAGCCCTATTTTGTTCAGGATCGAGATGGAGAGCTCGTCGCCCGAGCGTGCAGCAGTAATGATGTGTTCGGTGGTTATCTCTTCAAGATGGTCGCGGAACCTCTCGGTAAGCTGCGAAACTTTTTCTTGCTGAATTGCTTCGCGGGCCATTGCCAGCAGGGCATTGGCCGACGCTACGGTTTCCAGACAGCCCCGTTTGCCGCAGATGCAGAGGTCGCCGGCTTCGGCCATTTTGATATGGGAGAGCTCGCCGGCAAATCCGGTAGTGCCCCCGTAAAGCTGGCCGTTCAGGATCATCCCCAGTCCCAGTCCCCAGCTCCAGTTGACTACGATGGCGTTTTTGCAGTTCATGGCCTTCCCGAAAACATATTCTCCAAAAGCCTGCATCCGGGCGTCGTTGTCGACATAAACCATCTTTTTGAAACGTTCTTCGAGCCGCTCTTTTACGTTTTGCATCGAAGGGTCTTTGATTGTGTAGTTAATTCCGGCCGAGGCATCGATCAGGCCGGGCATGTCAACGCCCAGGGCTTCGATCCGGTCGGCGGGAATGTTAAATTCGCTGATCAGCTCTTCGGCAGCTTCATAAAGGCGGTCAACCAGCAGGGGGTCGTCGATATCTGTTTCAATATATTTTAAGGGGGTGACACGTTCGTTGTGACAGTTCAGGATGGTCATCTTGGCCGTGTAGCGGCCCATGTCGCAGGCAATCACAAAATTTGATTCTTCGGAAAGTCCATAAAGCAGCGGTTTTCTTCCGCCGGTGGAAACGCCGGTGCCGCGTACCGCGATCAATCCGGAGTCAATCAGGTCGTTTAACAGCAGCAGCATGGTGGGCATGCTGATCCCGATCATTTTGCTCAGCTCAGGCGCAGAAAGCGTACTGTTGTTGTATAACAACCTGAGTATCTTTTTTTTCTGCCGGTACTTCTTTCGTTCGTTTACCGACATCTTCAAAGCGTTGGTTTCGTTGGCCAGAATCATTTTTGTCTTAACTAAACTTAAGCCAAGTTACGAAATTGTTTTTTACAAAAACAATAGTTTCATAAAAAATCTTAACAAGTTTTAAAAAGTGTATACCTTTTCTTATGAAGACAAAAAAGATCGGCTGATTGTTTTCAATTGATCACGGGCTATTGAAGATTGTGTGGAAAAAATGTAGGGGTAGGTGGCCGGAGAGCATAAAGAAAACCGCACATCCTGTTTGTGATTTTATACAAACAGGATGTGCGGCGGCTGATTTGGGATAGCGCAGGTTGGTTTAACGGTTATATTTTTTTGTAATTGCTGAAAGAAACCGTTTTTGTTTCTTTTGAAGTTGTTTGGTTCGGAACCGCCATCCCCAGTTTCCGTTGGCCAGGCCGGGAATATTCATGCGGGCTTCAGCTCCCAGTTCCAAAAGGTCTTGCAGCGGGGTGAGCGCCCACACCGCCGTTGAGGCCCAGGCCATTTCGATCAATCCCCAGGCCGGTTTGCGGTGGAAATGCTGCAGGTAACTTGCGGCCCTCTTTTTTTCTGTTTTTTCGGCGGCATGCAGCCAAGCCCAGGTGGTGTCGTTGTCGTGGGTGCCGGTATAAACAATACAATTGTTGGAGTAATTGTGGGGTAGGTGCTCGTTTTTTTCGTCGGAAAGGAAGGCAAAATGCAGCACTTTCATCCCCGGCAGGTTAAAATCGTCGCGCAGTTTTTCCACTTCCGGGGTAATCAGGCCGAGATCTTCGGCAACCAGTGGAAGTTTTCCGATCTGTTTCCGGAGGAGTTTCAGGACTGCACGGCCGTGAGCGGGAACCCACGCTCCGTTTTCTGCCGTTTTTTCGTCGGCCGGTACCGACCAAAACGACTCCAGTCCGCGGAAATGGTCAATCCGGACAACGTCGAACAGGCGGAGGTTGAAATGGATCCGGGCGATCCACCAGCTGTAGTCGTCTGCTTTTAGCCGCTCCCAGTCAAAAACCGGATTTCCCCAAAGTTGTCCGCTTTTGCTGAAATAATCGGGAGGAACGCCTCCCACGCGGATGGGATTCAGTTCTTCGTCGAGCTGGAAGATAGAGGGATTGGCCCACACATCAGCGCTGTCGGTGGATACATATAATGGGATGTCGCCAACAATGTGCACGCCCCGTTTGCCGGCATACTCCTTCACCCTTTTCCACTGGCGGAAAAAGCAGAACTCCAGAAATTTCCGGAAGGCAATTTCGCCCGAGAGTTCGTTGCGGTACTGCGCCAGCGCATCGGGCTGACGAAATTTTAACGGGTGAGGCCACCGCATCCATTCGGTGTTAAAGTGAGCTTTTGCGGCTGCAAACAAGGCGTAATCGGCCAGCCACCAGTTGTTCTCGTCGAGAAACCGCTCGTAATCGTGGTTGAATTTTTTTCCGGTTTCGCCGATGAATTGCTGGAAAGCTTTCCGCAGCAAAGGGAATTTCCACTTTTCTATTTTGTCAAATTCTACCTGTCGTTGGTCAAATGCCGGGATCCGCTGCAGATCGGCTTCTTCGAGCAACCCCTCTTCCTGCAGCATAAAAAGGTCAATCAGCAGCGGGTTGCCGGCAAAGGCCGAGTAACACTGGTAGGGAGAGTTTCCGTAGCCGGCCGGTCCCAGCGGCAGGATCTGCCAGAGGCGCTGACCGGTTTCCTGCAGAAGATCGATCCAGGCAAAAGCTTCATTTCCCAGCGTCCCGATTCCTTCGCGACCGGGGAGGGAGGTTACATGCAGTAAAATGCCGCTGCTGCGCTTGTTCATGGAGATTGTCGGTTACAGTTTGACGGAGTTTCTGAATTGGGCGAGATGGTGGGCTGTTTCGCGCACCAGGCGTTGAACTTCAAGTCCGTGTGCCAGGTCCGGAATAAAAGTATCGGGATCTTCGCCTCCCAGGAAGAGGTAGTGGGCATGCACCATCGAACGGAGCCAGCCGGCCGGAACGTGTCCCGACGGGAAAGTGGTGATGCCGGCATAGTTGCTGCCAACCGGCTGGTTTACCCAGCGGCCGTCCTCTTCCAGGAAGTAGCTGAACTGGTCAGGTTGGCGGTTTGAAAAGCACAAGACCCCTTTTTCGGCATAAATCTCCAGCTCTACCAGGTCGCCGGAGCCGGAACTGATGCGGCTGGCTGATAAATGTCCGGCTGCACCGCTTTGCGGATCATAGAGGGAGACCGCGCTGAACAGGTCGGAACCGGCCGGCACATCGTCGAACTGACCCGCCTGAACGGCATGTAACATTTGCAGGCCGTTGCCCAGAAATGCCGTTAGCAGGCTGATGCCGTGCGAGCCTAAGTCGGCCATCGCGCCGCCGTCGGGGGCAGGGGTGAGGCGGGTTCGCCGCCGGGCGCGGTACGCCGGCTGCAGATAGTCGCCGTGATAATATTTCAGGTCGAAATGGAGCGCCCGGCCCAGGATTCCTGAGCGCCAGAACCGCAATGTTTCGCGGACTGCCGGTGTTTGCAGGTACTGAAAACCGACCTGCACTTTTTTGTCGGAACCGGCCAGCAGCTGGGCCATCTGGCGCTCTTCGGCTTCTGACGAACAGACCGGCTTTTCCAGGTAGATCCGTTTAACTTCCGGCATTTGCAGCGCTTTCT
>ERZ795032.2458-NODE-2458-length-10560-cov-3.843313_pt1 | contig 10560 bp, 8 predicted proteins | sample MGYA00375124_ERZ795032 | MGnify/ENA primary metagenome ERZ795032 (study PRJEB30167, sample SAMN05720154) | activated sludge metagenome | isolation source: Anaerobic digester | place: China | collected 2015-12-16 ...
CAACCTGCTCGTCGGCAGCCCGACGCCCGCCTTGCTCGTCTTCACAGTGCAGCGCGAATTGGCCGACCGCCTCGCCGCCGCTTGCGACACGGCCGACTATGGCCCCCTGAGCATCCTTGCCCAGGCTCTTGGGACCGTCGAATGCCTTCATGACCTGTCGCCGAACGTCTTCTGGCCCAAGCCTCAGGTCCACTCCACCCTGGTCCGCATACGGCCCGATCCGGCCCGCTACGAGGCCGTCGGCGATGTGCCGCTGCTTCAGCGACTGGCCGGCGGCCTGTTCGCCCACCGCCGCAAGACCTGCCACAAGAGCCTCGAACTGGCCTTCGACGAGCCGGCCCTTCGTGGCCGCTGGGGCGATCTGCTCGCCCGCGTCGGCATCGACCCCGGCGTGCGCGGCGAAACCCTTGCCCTGGGCCAGGTGCTGTCGCTCCTGGCGGCCGTCCGCGGCACGCTGGCCGACTCGTCCGACGGTCGTCGCTGAAAGTTTGCGGAGATGTTTTTGACACGTCGCCTGCCCCGTGCTACGATAAGGGATTATTCCATCACACCACCTTTGCCGGGAGTGCACGCCGCCCATGGACCATCGCATTATCGCCGAAGCCGTGACGTTCGATGACGTTCTCCTGGTTCCTGCCTACAGCGAAGTGGTGCCGCGCGAAGCCGACCTGAAGACGCGGCTGACGCGCGAGATTCGCATCAACATCCCCATTGTCTCCGCCGCCATGGACACCGTCACCGAATCGGCCCTGGCCATCGCGCTGGCCCAGCAGGGCGGCATCGGCATCATCCACAAGAATCTCAGCGTCGTCCAGCAATGCCGCGAGGTCCGCAAGGTCAAACGCAGCGCCAACGGCATCATCCCCGACCCCGTCACGATGACGCCCGATGCCACGGTCGGCCAGGCCCTCGAGGTCATGGCCACCTACAATATCTCCGGCATCCCGATCGTCGACGGACGCAAGCTCGTCGGCATCCTGACGCGACGCGACCTGAAGTTCGTCGATTCCAACGAGACGCCGCTGCGGGACGTCATGACGTGCGAGAACCTCGTCACGGCCCCCGAGGGCACCAGCCTCGAAGAGGCCCATCGCATTCTGATTCAGCACCGCGTCGAGAAACTGCCGCTGGTCAACAAGCAGTTTCACCTCGTCGGCCTCATCACGATGCGCGACGCCGACATGCTGTCGCAGTTCCCGAACGCCTGCCGCGACGGCCGCGGGCGCCTGCTCGTCGGGGCCGCCGTCGGCGTTCACGATTTCGACCGTGTGGCGGCCCTGATCGCCGAGGACGTGGACGTGATCGTCGTCGATACCGCCCACGGGCACTCCCGCAACGTCATCGACACCGTCCGACAGATCAAGAAGACGCACCGCATCCAGATCGTCGCCGGCAACGTCGCCACGGCCGAGGCCGTCAAGGACCTCGTGGCCGCAGGGGCCGACGCCGTCAAGGTCGGCATCGGACCGGGCAGCATCTGCACCACCCGCGTCATCAGCGGCGTCGGCGTTCCCCAGATCTGGGCCGTCTCACAGTGTGCCGCCGAGGCCGACAAGGCCGGCGTGCCGATCATCGCCGACGGAGGCATCCGCCACTCGGGCGACATCACCAAGGCCCTGGCCGCCGGAGCCTCCAGCGTCATGCTCGGCAGCCTCCTGGCCGGACTCCACGAAAGCCCCGGCGACCTCATCATCCACCATGGCCGAACCTTCAAGACCTATCGTGGCATGGGGTCCCTCGGCGCCATGGTCAAGGGCAGCGCCGACCGCTACGGCCAGAAGGGCACCGAGGCCGGCAAACTGGTCCCCGAGGGCGTCGAAGGCCGCGTCCCCTACAAGGGCATGCTCGCCGACTTCGTCTACCAACTGGTCGGCGGCGTTCGCGCCGGCATGGGCTACTGCGGCGCTGCCCAGCTTGAAGACCTCAGAACCAAGGCCAGATTCATCCGCGTGTCGTCGGCCAGTGTCGTCGAAGGGCACCCCCACGATATCGTGATCACCCAGGAAGCACCCAATTACTACCTGTCCGACGAGGACGATTCCTGATCGGGAGGGTCTGCCATGCAACGTTCGGCCTGTTGGCTTGCCGTGATTGTGCTTGTGGCCGTGCCTGCCGTGGTGTGGGCCGACGACGCGCCCGCGCCGATGCAGCCGATGGCGGCCCCGACGCCCGCGGCACCGGCGCCGACCGCCGCCGCAACGCCTGCGCCGACCGCCCCCGAAGCCGACCGGGCTGTCTCCGCGGCGGCTGCCGCCGGTTCTCCCAGGCGAACGCGATGGGCGCCGATGACCGTGGAGTACCTCATGGCCAATATCCATCATCCGCCCCTGGTCTTCGACAGTCCGCAGGAGAAGCTCAAGCACGACGACGCACGCACAAGGGGCCTTGCCGGAACCTTTGCTTCGGTCTCTTACGAGATTGTCCATTTTCCGGACCAGTTGGTCTTGTGTCCGGTCTATCTGGTGACGAAACCCGTCTGGTGCCGCGAACGGGCCGAGCCCTAGGTGTCATCGCTGGCGGGGATGGTTCGTGATGAGTTGTGCCTGACCCATTGGAGCACGCCCGGGCCGATGGTTTCCGGCCCATTGTCTATGGTACGTTGAGCAGGATCGAGAACCGACTATGGCACAAGCGCCCAGGGACGAACTCGTCGTTGTCATCGACTTCGGAAGCCAGTACGGGCAACTCATCGCCCGCCGCGTCCGCGAGCAGCAGGTCTACTGCCGCATCCTCTCGCACCGCACCACCGCCGCCGAGATCGCCGCCATGAAGCCCGTCGGCATCATCCTCTCCGGCGGACCGGCCAGCGTCTACGAGCCCGGCGCGCCGCGATGCGACGAGGGCCTCTTCAAGCTCGGCATCCCCATCCTCGGCATCTGCTACGGCATGCAGCTCAGCGTGCAGATCCTGGGCGGCAAGGTGGACCGAGCCGACCGACGCGAGTACGGACGTGCCAAGATCGACGTCATCCGGCACGAGCCGCTCTTCCACGGGCTGGCCGACGAGTTGACCGTCTGGATGAGCCACGGCGACCAGGTCCACGCCATGGACGGCCGGTTCGAGGTCCTGGCACGCACGGCGACGTGCCCCTATGCCGCCGCACGCACGCGCGACGGCTCGTTCTACGGCGTCCAGTTCCATCCCGAGGTCACCCACACGCCCGAGGGCAGGCATATCCTGCACAATTTCCTCTACCGCGTCTGCGGATGCACCGGCCAGTGGCGGACCGAGGCCTTCATCGAGAGCCAGATCGAAGCCATCCGTCGCCAGGTCGGTGACGCCTGCGTCGTCTGCGGCCTCTCCGGCGGCGTGGACAGCTCCGTCGTCGCCGCCCTGGTCCATCGTGCCATCGGCGACCAGTTGACTTGCGTTTTCGTCAACAACGGCCTCCTGCGCCTCAACGAGCCCGAGATGGTCGAAGACGTTTTCCGCCAGACCTTCGGCATCAACCTGCGCGTTGCCCAGGCCGAGGAACAGTTCCTGTCGCAACTGGCCGGGGTCGTCGATCCGCAGGAGAAACGCCTTCGCATCGGGCACACTTTCATCGAGATCTTCAAGCAACAGGCCGCCGCCATTCCCAACGCCCGTTTCCTGGCCCAGGGCACCATCTATCCCGACGTGATCGAGTCCGGCGCCCGCGAGGGCGGCGCCGCGGCCGTCATCAAGCACCACCACAACGTCGGCGGACTGCCCAAGGAACTCGGCTTCGAACTGGTCGAGCCCCTGCGCGACCTGTTCAAGGACGAGGTCCGAGCCGTCGGCACAGCCCTCGGACTGCCACGCGACCTGATCCTGCGGCACCCGTTCCCGGGCCCCGGCCTGGCTGTCCGCATCGCCGGCGAGGTCACGCGCCCCCGCCTGGACATCCTTCGTCAGGCCGACCACATCATCCTCGAGGAAATTCGCATCGCCGGCCTCTACGACCAGATCGGCCAGGCGTTCGGCGTCCTGCTGCCGATTCAGACCGTCGGCGTCATGGGCGACTGCCGCACCTACGAATCCGTCCTGGCCGTCCGCGCCGTCGAGACCAGCGATTTCATGACCGCCGACTGGTTCCAGTTCCCCTACGACGTGCTGGCCACCATCTCGAACCGAATCATCAACGAGGTGCGAGGCGTCAACCGCGTCGTCTACGATGTGTCGTCCAAGCCGCCCGCGACGATCGAATGGGAATAGCCGACGTCCCCGCGCCGGCCGCGCAGCCGCCGCAACGGAGCCTGCCATGATTACCACCGACCACATGCTGGCCGCCGCCTTGGTCGGCGAGGTCGCGTTGCGACGCAAACTCGGATGGGCCGGCCCCATCGTTGCCGCCGTCGCGGGCCTCATTCCCGATCTCGACCAGGTGGCCATCGCCCTGTTCGCCGACGGCCCGTTCGCCTACCTGAAGCACCATCGCGGCCTCAGCCACTCGCTGCTGTTCGCCCCGGTCCTGGCCGCCGTCGTCGCCGCCGTGGCCTGCCTGGTCTGCCGCTCCAGGAAGTTCGGATGGATGTTCCTGGCCGCCTTGGCCGGTGTCCTGTGCCAGCTCGCGCTCGACTGGCCCACCTCCTACGGAACGCAACTGCTCAATCCGATCACCACCACGGCCTACGCCCTCGACTGGATCTTCATCATCGACCTGTACCTGACCGCGATCCTGATCGTCGCCCTGGTCCTTGTGTGGCGCAGCCGCCGCCACGGCGGCGACTATGTCAGGACCGGCGTCCGCGGCTTGGCCGCCGCGACGGCCTATCTGCTGTTTCTCGGAGCGCTGCATACCATGGCCGTGGACCGGCTCGACCGCCAACTGGCCTCCTTGGGCGTGGACCGTGACGAGGTGGGGCAGACCGCCTGTCTGCCCGTGCCCCTGATGCCGATGGTCTGGACCGCCTGCTACACCACGCCCGGCAGAACGCACATGGGGCTGGTCCACGTCATGGGCGATGCGCCCATCGAGTTCCGCATCCTGGCCGACGCGCCGCCCTCGGCCGCCATCGCCGCCGTCGGAGACGATCCCCGCGCTGACGCCTTCTTCGACTTTGCCCGGCTGCCCGTCTACGAGGAAACCATAGACGAGCACGGCGTCTCCACCGTGCTCGTCTATGACGCCCGATTCCAGGGCTACATGCCCGGCTGGGGCTGGGTCCGCCGGCGACCGTTCCAACTGCGGGCTGTCGTGAGCCCCGACGGCCGCGTCGTCTCCCTGGACCGCTCCCGCTGGGCCGAGCTACCCGACTAACTCGAATTCGCTCTTGCCCGCCCCGCATTCCGGGCACACCCAGTCGTCGGGAAGATCTTCAAACCGCGTGCCGGGCGGCACGTTGTTCTCCGGATCCCCCTTCGCCGGATCGTAGATGTACCCGCACACCAGACATTTCCACTTGGCCATGACCGGTCTCCTTTTCTGTCGGCTCCATTAGCGCGCTGCGGCCGACAGCAGTGTCGCCGATTCTCCGTTTTCGGACAAGCCGTCTGAGGCCGTTCACTGCGAATTCGGAAACCTAAGGGGCTGCCGCGGGCGCCTCAGGGGCCAGACGCCATTCGCCGCCGGATGGACGCAGAAGATGTGCGGAGGGAGAGACAGTACAGAGCGGCAGACCCGTGGCGTTCGTCACGTCGGGCTGGGACTTCCGTACGCAGAACCGCGCCGGTCGCGGCGGCCTGCGCCCCGCGGACATGCTGGTGCCGATGCCGCTGGCCGGGCCCGGCGTGCCGCGCGCCACTGTGAACATCGCCCAGACTGTCGATCTGACGCCTGCGCTGCCATACCTGCTCGGGCGGCCGATTCCCGCCGATCCCGACCGCCGCGTCCTGCCGGGAGTGAGGAATCGTCAGGCGTTGCCCGACGGCACCATGGTGGGCGAGGGGGGAGTCGAACCCCCACGGGGCCATAGGCCCCTCGGGATTTTAAGTCCCGTGCGTCTGCCGGTTCCGCCACTCGCCCATGTGTCGCTTGCAGCCCTGATACTACAGCGGCGCCCCCTTGTTGACAAGGGGGTGCGATCCTGCCCTGTGCGATCCCGCCATCACGTGTGCTCGCGACAGTACGCGCGAATTGAGCAGCGTCACCGATCATGCCTGTGGCGGCCATGTGCCGCCCTGGACGATTCGGCGCGTTGCCGACATCACTCGATATTGACCTCGCGACCGGCGGCAGACCGGGTCGCACCGGCGGGGAGGTGTTGGTCAGGCACGTTCACGGCAGGCGACTGACGATAGGTGTTCGCAAAACGATGATCCAGTCGGCCGCGTTTTTCGAGATGCTCAAGACAGGCTCGGAAGCACCCCTGAGCGCCGCAGAATGCACAGGACAGGCCCAGGCTGCCAACGAGCGAGAACAAGGGGTGATTGTAGCGATCAATGACTTCGCTGCGCGCCTGGTGTCCAAGCACGTAGGCCTCGGTGTCGTCCCGGGCATCGCGTGCCATAGCGGCATACTTCTCGTCGATGTCAGCAATGTCGAACTCCGCCGGACGCCCCGGATGCGTCTGTTGAATGGATCCATGATGTGCCCGCGTGCAGCGGTACATGTCGACCTTGGCGTGGCGGACGACCTGCCCGTCGATCTTGAACTCCACCGCTTCGTGCTGCGAGATGGCCTGACCCGGGCAGCCCCTCACGCAGGCCATGCAGCCATCGCAGATCTGACCGAGTTGCAGGGGGTCTGACGGCAGGTCGGCATCGGTCAGGATGACGCCCAGCCGTTGCAGGGGGCCGAAACGCTTCGTGAGGAAGACCTTCGACCAACCCAATTCCCCCAGTCCCGCCGCTACCGCAGCCGTCCGGTGGCAGATGATCGGCTCCTGGTGTGGCGTGCCGGTCCACTGGATGACGGGGATTGCCGAGAATCCGCTGTCCTCAAGGCGACAGGCCGTCTGCTGCAGCGCGGTCCGCATGTGGAGCATGTTGATCCCCCCATACCCGAAGGCGTTGTACGGGATCAACTGGCCGGCATCGAGCGACTCCGCCAGCCCGCGCAATACGCGCACGCCGATCACAACCACCGTACGCACGGCCGGGTAGATGTTGCGAGGATGGAATTCGGCCGGCGCGTCATCGAACCGGCTGATATGGGCAAAGCCAAGCATGTCGGCGCCGTGCTCCAGCGCGAAGTGACGCAAGTCTTCCTTGAATCGCACTGCATCCGTATCCGAAAAGGTTGGGCACATGCCGTTCATCGGTTAACCTCCTTGTGTCCCGTATACTTGCGGCCGACCTGCGCTGTTGCTGGAACGCACTCGGCCAGACGGATTGCCATCTCGTCGGCCGCTGCGCGCAGGGCCTCGAGAATATGCTCGCGATGCTTCGGGGTTGCTCGTGTCGTCGGCAGGGCGACTCCGGCCGCCGCCACGCAGCCCTGCTTGCCAACCCTCACGGGCACCGCTATCGAGAGCACGTGCCCATCGGCCGTCGTTCGGTATGCCACCTCCCGGTCGCGGATCCCCGCCAATTCGGCTTCGAGGCTGGAGGCCACCGCCTCGGGCCATTCGTTGCCGGGCTCGTCCAGCAGGTGAACGGCCGCTCGACGCTGTTCCGCTGCGACATGTGCCAGCAGGACACGCCCGCATGCCGTGGCATAGACAGAATCCGTATCCACACGCTGCGGATTCACGACCACTGACGCATTGGGATAGGCCTTGGCCAGATAGACGACCTTCCGACCGCGAAGGACTCCCACAACAGCGTGCTCGCCGACGCTTCCGGCGATGCGGTCCACGGTCGCCTTGGCCAAGCCCACCATGGTGTTGCGCAACAGGCGCTTCGTGGCCAGACCGAGCAACTGCGGCCCCAACGCGTAGACGCCCAGGCCGGTCTTCTCGGCGAACCCGATTTCACAAAGGGCGGCGCAGATCGTCGCCAGGGTGCTCTTCTTCATCCGCGTGCGTTCACACAGGGACGCCAAGGTGCATTCGTCATCAGACGCCAGCGCTTCCACCACATCGGCTGCTCTTTGAAGAACTTGTATCATGGGCACCTCGTTCGATTAGCTCGAATGCGTTTGATAATACAGAATACACCGAATCCTCCAGCTTGTCAAGCGGTTGATGCTCGAAAATGCTGTCGCCAGCCGCAGCGGTTGGCCGCCGGCGGCGGGGCGGCTCAGGCAGGAGACCGAGCCCATCGCAGAAGAGATTGTCCATCATCGTGTTGTATCATTGCATGGGCGCCGACGGCCGGGCGAGGCCAGCCGCGTTGAAACGGGTGTCTGCCGGGACGTGCCACCACCGTTCCCTTTACGGGAAATGCAGACTCGGGAGGGGCCGACGGGCGTTTCATGGTCTGGACGGGGGACTCGCCGCGGCGTGGAGCCTGCGGCCCGGCATCAGGCGTTCTGAAGGAGAGGCTATGGGACGGCAGATCGCAACGTGGGCGGTGTGGCTGATGGCGTCGGGACTGGTTCTGTCCGGAGCGGCCGGCCTGACTGTGGCGCAGACCGAAACCGCCGAGAAGCCCGTCACCATCCTCGATGCCTCCAACAGCGTATGGCGCAGCTACACGACCCTGAAGCCGCCCGTCGTCGACGCCGGCGGCAAGCTCCGGCCCGTCACCTCCCTCTACCCGTGGGTGGACCGGGAGACCGATCTGGCCCCCGAGGGCTGGAACGCCCGCGGCTACGCCGACCACGCCTGGCTGCGGGGCAAAGCCCATGCCGCTCCGGGGACGCCCTATGCCTCCAACCTCTACCTGCGAGCCCGGTTCGAAGTCGCCGACCCGGCCCAGGTCAAGGACCTGAAGCTCTCGGTCACCTACCACGGCGGGGCCATCGTCTATGTCAACGGCCAGGAGATCGCCCGCGGCCATCTGGCCAAGGGGGCCGACGAGGCCACGGCCGTGGCCGAGAGCTACCCGAAGAACGCCTTCGTGCTCGACAACGGCGAGATCATCCTCGACAGTTGGGCCTACAAGGGCCCCAAGGAGAACCTCCGGGTCCGCGACCGGGAACTGACCGATGTGCCCGTCCCGGCCTCCCTTCTGCGCAAGGGCGTCAACGTCCTGGCGATCCAGATTGTCCGCGCGCCCTATGACCAGTCCGTCGCCGAGTACTGGGACAAGTCCAAACGCAAGGACACCCGCGAACTGGGCGGCCCCGAGTTGCCGTACGACTTCAACTGGTACACCTGCGAAGTGAGGGATGTGACGCTGACGGCCGCCGGCCCGGGCGGCATCGCTTCCAACGCCGGGCGGCCCGAAGGGGTGCAGGTCTGGAACAGCGACGTGCTCACCAGCGACACCGGCGAGGACCTGGGGGACCGCTGCGAGCCTCTGCGCCCGGTCAGCATCAAGGGCCCGCGCAACGGCTGGTCGTCGGGCAAGGTCGTTCTCGGCTCGTCCGACGCCATCGAAGGGCTCACGGTGACCTGCGGCGACCTTCGTCAGGGCGACGCCGTCATCCCGGCGTCGGCCATGCGGGCACGCTTCGCCGTAGCGTTCTCCGACGAAGCCGACGCACGCAAGCCTCTGGAAAGCCTGCTGGAAGAGCCGCTGGACTCGTTCCCAGCGGCGCGCGGCGGATGTGTCGTGCCCATCTGGCTGACCGTCAAGGTTCCGGCCGATGCCAAGGTCGGCGTCTACACCGGTCAGGCGACCGTGGAGCTTCGCGGTCGCGAGCCGCTGAACGTCCCGGTCTCCCTCGACGTCTCCGAGTTCGTCGTCCCCGACACGCAGGACTACCGGACGTGGATCGAGCTGATGCAGTCGCCCGAGACGCTGGCGATGGAGTACGATGTGCCCATGTGGTCCGAGCGGCACTGGGACCTGATCGCCCAGTCGATGCGCTACATCGGCGAGATCGGCAGCCGCGTGCTGATTGTCCCCCTCATCGCCCAGACCAACTCCGGCGACAGCGAGTCGATGGTCCGCTGGATTCCCAAGGACAACGGCCTATACGACTACGACCTCACGATCGTGGACCGGTACATCGACACCGCAATCAAGCACATGGGCGAACCGAAGTTCGTGGCGTTCACGGCGTGGGAAATCTACCTGGTCACGCCCGAGCACGAGATCACTAACCGCGACCCGCGGTCGGAGGAGTCGTGGAAGGCCGCTCGATGGGACCTTCGCGGCAAGGGGCCCGCCGTGACGGCCCTGGACCCCAAGACCGGCCAGACCTCGACGATCCACCTGCCGCGGTTCGAAGACAAGTCCGCCCTGGCCGTCTGGAAGCCGCTGTTCGACCGCCTGCGCAAGGGCATGGCCAAGCGCGGCCTCGAAGACACGATGCTCCTGGGGATGGCCTCGGACCTGTGGCCTAACAAGGACGAAATGGCCACCATCGACAAGGCCTCGGGCAGCCTGAAATGGATCAACCATACGCACCAGGGTCACCGCGGCGCAGCCATGGCCGGCGGCCTCGGGTTCGTCGCCTACACAGCCTTCGTCTGGCCGAACGAGTACCCCGGCGACCCGCGCGAACCGCGCGTCTACGGCTGGAAACGCCCCGAGCTGAACGTCGAGTTCCGCCGCTTCAGCGCCCTGACCGATTGGCTTCTGCCGACCCAGACGATCTTCCCCGAGCTCCAGATCACCGGCAACCAGCGCGGCCTGGCACGCATCGGCGCGGATTTCTGGTTCACG
>ERZ795032.2459-NODE-2459-length-10553-cov-60.774147_pt1 | contig 10553 bp, 12 predicted proteins | sample MGYA00375124_ERZ795032 | MGnify/ENA primary metagenome ERZ795032 (study PRJEB30167, sample SAMN05720154) | activated sludge metagenome | isolation source: Anaerobic digester | place: China | collected 2015-12-16 ...
CCGATAGTCCATCGTCGGATCGGCGACGATCTCTTCGACGACCTGAGCGAGAACCGTATTCCCGAACAGGCCGCCATATGGTTTGTCCAGGAACTCTTCGAGTTCTTCAGGAAGCTCCGGCAGTTTTTTCTCTGACATAGTCACCTCTCCTGTGCACCCACAGCACCCGTGCTCCTATCACGAGCGCTGTGGGTGCTCCACCTGGTGGTAAGCAGTAATAGTAAAAAAATGTTCTGAAATAGAAACTATTCTTTCAGTTTGGTCCAGTGCCGGTGATGGGGCACTTCGAGGTCGTAGTATGTCATCCACTGGTCCGCCCACACTAGTTTTTCAAGTTTGATGACTTTGTCCCCCCTGCCGGTGCGGTACAGGCGAATGTAATCCTGTCCCATCGTATCGACAAATTCTTTCGCCTCAAAGCCGTTCTCCCGACACTTTCGCTGACAGTCCTGTACCTTCCTCATGCCGCCGCGTTTCTTTAACCACCCAAGAAAAATAGCTCCCTTCACCTCAGGGTCAGGGCCATCTGGCGTAGGGAGGTTGCGTTCTCTCACCGGGCGTCACCGCATGGGATATTGAGTTTATGGTTTTATCAATGTTTTATTTTGCTTCTTATCTTGAATCTGGCTCAAAATACGTGTGAGTTGACCTGTTCCGGCCGAGGTCATCACGCACAATGCCGGGAAGATTGAAATGTCGGTTCCCTTATTGAAAAGCCTTCCCGGTTTACAGTCGGGAGAACGGGGTGGCGGTGGCGGCTCCCATCGCACCCCTGTTTGGCAACCATGCGCGCAGATTTTGATCGGCCGCATATGCTTCAGGAGTACGGTCGCTGCCATCGGCTATTCTTCTCCCGTCTTCGGCAATTTCATTGCATTCACGTCATATCGCATCTTCAGCTGTTTCCACGCAACAGAGATTGCTGCGTTCAGCCTCTCCTCCAGCACGACCTTGGGCGGCAGTTCGGTCAGGTATTCCGCCACGTGGATCCCGCTTCTGCCGAGTTGGAGCAACTCAATGTGCTCTGCGGACTTTCCAGCGCATAAGATCAAGCCCATCGGGGACTCTTCTTCCGGCCGTCGCTCATATCGGCCGAACCAGCGCAGGTAGAGCTCCATCTGACCTTTATCGGCTGCCTGAAACTTCCCAATCTTCAGGTCGATCGCCACCAGCCGGCGCAATCCTTGGTGGTAGAAGAGTAGGTCGATGTAATAATTCCCATCAATGATAATCCGCTTTTGACGTGCGATAAATGCAAACCCTGCTCCGAGCTCAAGCGGGAACCGTTCGAGCTCCCGGAGAATCGCTGTCTTGAGGTCCCGTTCGCTGTAGGTATCGGCAAGCCCGAGGAAATCGAGCAGGTAAGGATCGCGAAAAACCAGATCTGAACAGCGCTGCAAAACGGATCATCCGGGTCAGATTCGGCTGGCTATATCCGGGCCCGTACTCTGCTATCAATTCTTTCGACAGTGTCGAAAGAATTCTCTTACCGTATGACGCTCGTTCCTCCTTGAGTATATCCCTGCCGATTCGATCGCCGATATGCCAGTACAGCAGGACCAGTTCCACGTTTACTGCATTCACAGCACGGCCTTTTGCCCCGGATGAGGTTACGGAGGTCTGAAAGGAGGAAGGAGATGTCCGGTTGCGGCGCTATATCCTCGGCGGGCGTATCGTGCCGTTTAGCCTTCCGTCCCATCTGCAATCACTTCCGGATATTCTCCATGCTGATGGGCGTGTCTGAACCGTTCATGGCGGAGGACATATTCTGGAGAATAGTAACTGTGAAAGAGCATGGGAAAAAGATAGGATCCGACCACGCGTGGTGCAGGACTGTCTGACCACGATGGCCTGATGCTTTCATACATTAATTCTCCTTCCCCAGGCTAATTTTCCAAGTATTCTCGTCTTCTCTCCTCCCAGTAATCCTTATCTTCAAGCGTTATTGGACGCAGGACCCTGCACGGATTGCCGGCGGCAATCACGTTATCCGATATATCTTTCGTCACGACGGAGCCGGAGCCGATCACCACGTTGTTCCCGACTGTTACGCCGGGATTGATGACAACATCCGCCCCAACCCAGACGCTGTTGCCTATTGTTATCGGTCTTCCATACTCGAGAATCACGTTTCTCACCCCTGCGTCGATCGGGTGCGCGGCGGTATAGACGCCGACCCGGGGGCCGAAGAAGACGTGATTGCCTATGGCCACATCGCAGACATCGAGGATGATGCAGTCGTAGTTTGCGTAAAAATTGTCGCCGATACGGATGTTGCAGCCGTAATCGCAGCGAAATGGCGGTTCGATAAAGATCTGCTCGCCTATGGATTGAAAGAGTTCCTTGAGCAACTCTGTCCGGTATTCCAGCTCGTCTTCTGCTGTTTCGTTGAACAATCGTGTCAGTTTCCTGGCTCTCAGTCGTTCCCGCTTCAGTTCTTCGTCGTATGCGAAATAGATCTCTCCGCGTACCATCCTCTCTTTCTCTGTCATAGCCGGCCTCCTGATCCGGGTATAGTTGAGGCACTGGAGAAAAGGTTGATCATGAACTGTGACCGGGCCGGTGTGTTCATTCTTAGATGGTCGGGGAGGGTGGCCGGCGCTCCGGCCATGCACCGGACAGAGAGGCCGGGGGCGCTCGACGGCTTACGTTCTGGCGGAGAGAAAATGAGAGGCGAATCGACAGACAATCGTCAGGGCAAAACCCGTAATCGTCGGATGGATCGCCGCCGTCTTTCGGTCCCGGTTCGCCAGATAATTGTCAGGTGCGTCACCGGTAACGTCAGGACACTGATGGCGACCACGACCGCCACGAGGAGCACGATGATGAAGGTGAGAGGGGGAGAGATTTCTGTCATTTAATGTGGGGGCAGGGCGGCATGACCGGGAGCGATGGCATCTCTCGTTTTCGGTTGAATCCTTGCCGGGTAAGCCTCCCGATATTCGACCGGACACTTTAGCGGAATAACTTTCCGATACAGTCTGTTCCCGGTGCGACTATGGGGCGACCTGCTGGAAGGCGCGGTAGGGTATCTGATCGAGAGCCCAGGTCGGGTTCCCGCTACACCTTATCGGTCCCACTGTTTTTCAACACATCGATAACAGAAGTTGATCGTGGGTTTAACGGCGGTGTCAATATGTGTATAGTATTCAATCTCCCAATCAGACTCTTTTTCAGCGATCAGCCCCTTGCACACATTTCCAGCACTCCCTGCAATGCAGTCGGTGAGCCCGATCTAGACAAGGAGCATGACGTCCTGCTGGCTTTTCAGTCCGTGCTCCATGAGCGTGGTGAGTCGTTCCAGTTCCATCGAGACCGATTGTATCAGATTGGCCGGCTCGTCTCTCTTCGGCATTGCGAGGACAAAGACATGGGCTACACTCCGGTCGACCAGTTGTTTGCTTAAGAGGCGGTCATATGTTGTGTCTGAGCGACATCGCACTCGGTGGGATCTATCATCTAAGTCTTCTGATATGCACGCATTGAGGTAGCCATGCCCCCTCATGGTATCCCTCAACCCGAGCAGGTCATTCTTTCTCTCCTGATAGAATGAGCCGTAGATGCCGATGGGAAGCTCTTGTTTCAACCTCTCGAAGCGGACGCGATCCGCATTCTGTCTGGTCGAGCATCCCCATGGAGGTACCATATCTGGAAAGTATTATCATTCGGGTATTATAACTATTAGTTAGCGTATGCTAACTGGTGTTAGAGTGAGATTAATATAAGTTAGTATAATATAACTTACATTCATGTTGGGGTGAGATATGGAACAGGCGGTTGTCGAGAAATACCTGAGCGAAGTCCCCTGTGAAGCCCGGGCTGCTGTTATGGGACTGAATAATGACCTGCGGTGGGCTGTGTATACCGCCCTGGTGCTTGGGGGCCGGAAGTACTTCAACGAGATCAAAGGCGAGTTCAGGGCGAACCCAAACACCATCGGCCCGGTCCTGAAGGATCTCGTTGACAGCGGGCTGGTTGCCAGAAAGATCGCAAAGTTCGAGGACTTTGCCGATAAACGGAAGGTATTTTACGAACCGACCGGTCTGGGGCTTCGGCTGTTTGAGATGCTGGGCGATGTCGCCGTTCCGGGGAGGCGGGTGTCTCGGGAGCCGCGGGCAGGGGTTGAGGCGGCATCAACCTCCGACGTAGATGCAAGAAAGAACACAGGAACCGGGGACAGATACGCGAGGCAACCAGATACGCCGGCCTTGAGATGTGGTGGAGACGTGTGCAGGCGGTGGAAACCGGCGAGAGCGATCCGGAACAGATCCGCCAGGAAGAGGGGAGCAAAACAGCCTGGGTTGGCCTGATCGGGTGGTTACAGGGCCTCTCCGTTCTCCTGATCAAGGAGACGCCTGTAGGGGGTTTCATGGGATTGGCAACGCACAGGAACTCTATACGGGCCTGTCTTCTTGCTTCCGCCCAACTTCTGTCGAGGATCGTCTCCTCTCCAGACCCCCGGGGACGTACTTCTCCATGCCTTCCTCGGTATGCACCCTCTCAAGAATTCCGCTTAGTGCTTCAGCGAGTTTCTGTGCGGCGGCATGCGACATGTAGATCCGCGTTCCGTTTATCAGCGCTCTGCCGTCCCGGCGGACGCCGGGCATCTCCAGAAAGTCGATACAGACATCCCTGTGCGCTACCTGCACATACGCAAGGTTCGAGTAGGAACTGTGGGTGATATCCAGCTGCAGTTCATCAGGCTCGAACCGATAGAGTTCACGGAGATCGATGGCAGTCGCTCTTTCTTTCTGCTCCTCCCCCATGATTACGCCCCCACGGAGAAGATCGAATACCCTGACTCTGCTTCCCGTGCAGAGCAGTCATCTCCGACTGTCCATTCGCCGGTATAGTTCGTTGCGACTGCAAGCGGTTCTACCTTTGCCCTGAGCGATCTGTTGTAGTAGTCCAGGATTGCCGTGTTCATGCAGTCCGTCCCGTCCCGATCGTCGATTACGGCATACGCCAGGAGGGAGAGTGCAATGAACTTCTTCGACTCGACGACGACCCGGTAAACGGGATGTTGTACGTCACTTGATACGTTCTCGATCAGTCCGAGTTTGACGAGCACCCTGAGTGCCTCTCTGATGCTGGGGGCCTTTTTGCCCGTCATCTCCTCAAGGTACCCGGGCCGATAGTCCATCGTTGGATCGGCGACGATCTCTTCAACGACCTGAGCGAGAACCGTATTCCCGAATAAGCCGCCATACGGTTTGTCCAGAAATTCCTCGAGTTCTTCAGGAAGCTCGGGCAGTTCCTTTTCTGACATAATCACTTCTCCTGTGCAACTACAGCACCTGTGCTCCCCTCACGAGCGCTACGGGTACGCTGACGGGTAATAAGCAGTAGTGAGTGATAGTAAAAATATGTTCTGATACAGAACTTATTCTTTCAGTGTTGTCCAGTGCCGGTGATGGGGCACTTCGAGGTCGTAGTATGTCATCCACTGATCCGCCCACACGGGTCTTTCAAGTTTGATGACTTTATCGCCCCCGCCGGCACGGTACAGGCGAATATACCCCTGTCCCATTGAATCGACAAACTCTTTCGCTTCAAAGCCGTTCTCTCTGCACTTTCGCTGACAATCCTGCACCCTGGATTCCCGACAATACATAACGAGTCCGATCGACCCGCGCCATTATTGCCCCCTAAATCCCAATCATCCTTTGAAATCAAAGCAATCAATTTACACCTCGTTATGTGTAACACATAACGAGCCCGTTTATGCCAATCCACAGAATTCATTCTATTTCGGATTTTAATTGAAATACAATCAGTTTGGGCACAGCTCGTTATGAGTTCCGGGAATGTAGGGATCTCAATGGTGGAACCGGAGGGGGGATAGGTGGATCAATTTATGGTGAGCCTTTTGGGCAAAAGTGGATCAGTTTACAGTGAACCAAAACATAAGTGCTCTATACATGAATTGCACAAATTTGTAATGTTTTTAGTTAATCCTTAGCCGCGGACCTTCCAGAGCTTAAACAAATAAAAATTTTTCTTTAACATTTGTATTTTATTATCAAAGGATTACTCACAACAAATACCTGTCCCATTTAATAAAAACCAAGAGCAAGGATGATCTTCCTCTCCTTTAAGCCAAGAACTTAGCTCTTCTAGGAAATCTATACAATTTTCAGGGATAATCCATTTTATTGACCTGAGTAAGTGGAAAATGGAATGAATGCTCTCCTCGACCGTTAACGAACGAATATTCTCATAACAAACCAGCTCATCTGAAATAACTGCGTTATCTGTAAGCAAAGCTACCTCAATTAGATGAATATCCCTATCAATTTCTCTCCATACACTTCTAATTTTATCCTTACCATCTCTAGAAAATACCAGACAGACGCCATATTGTAGTTCGTTGCGAAGCTGGATATTCAAGTGATCTTCAATCAATTGTACTTTCCCAGCTTTTCTCATCTCTGCATACCAATCATAACCAAAAGAAGAAAAATTGTCTTTATATTCTCTTTCTAATTCGGGAGATATAACAATAGTATGATTTTGATTGTAAATCAGTTCAAGTATTGCTCTTGAGCGCTGTGCATTTGTGTGGGGATTACATTTGTTATTAGTCGAAGAGCAGTAGATACAGGTATCCACTACAAGCCGCATTTTAAACCCCACCAGCGCCCTTTTTTGCCAAGTGCTTTTCGCTGGCGGTAAGAAAACGTGATTTGGCATATAAATTTATAGATCCAAAATCTGAAGGCCATGTTTCATGATTATATGATCCATCGATATTCAAATACGATGAATTAATCTCTGTAAAACCATCGGGATTACGCGAAAACCAATGCAGAATTACATCCTTCGGATCGAGCTTGCCGTCAGCAATAAGAGTTTGAATGCCCAATATTAATATATCACTGTGCGTTTCGATTACAACTTTCACTCCTCGATTTGCCGCATCAACGATAATCCCACCTAACTCATATTGAGCTTTAGGATGCAAATGAATTTCAGGTTGTTCAATATATACTAACTGTCCTTCGGCTGCAACCAAAAGTGATACAATTACTGGCAATGTCTGTGATACTCCAAATCCAACATCTGCAATGTTTATACTTCGCATGGGCCTATTCTTGTCTTGAGAAACGAGGGATACATTTATTTCAGCGTAGGTATCTTCAACCTCTTTAGTATTGATTGCTTTTGACAAACCCATTTTATCTAATGCACCAATTAATTTCTGATTCTTCTCCTTATCACTGTTTTTCCATTTTGTTATAATACTAGCAGTGTAATTTTCAAATGTGCCGGGAAACTTCAATCCAATTGCAGTTTTAGGGTATAAACGCTTTGGATTTCCCCTTAAAGCAGGGAGATGTATAATACCTGATATATGCCCTTCAATCCTTGTTGAATTGAATAAACCGTATTGTATAGAACCTCCAGATTTTTGTCTTATTATTAAATCCTTGATTTCCAAAAAACATCTATTTCGTTTGATCTCTAAATGTAACTTGGCTTTTTCTTCTTCTTTCAACTCTTTTACATTATCCTTCTCCTTTTCGAGAATTCTATTATAAAAATCTGCAAGAAAAGGATTTTTCTTAGCTATCATATCGTGGGACCAATAGGGCCTTAAAATAATTTTTCTGATTGTATCATCATATTTTTCCTCATATAGTTTTAATCCTGTTTTAGCATCTTTTTGATAAGTGAATTTATATTTTACACCCTCTTCATCTTCAATGGAGACTGAAAACATTTTACGTCGTGTATTTTTTGATAACATTTGGTCAATTTTTGTAAAAGTGGCATGCGGTCCATCCAGCAATAAAGGCCCTGGATCATAGCTTTTCTCAATGGTCTGTTTCATTAGTAAAAGGGGCTGGATTATACTGGATTTACCAGAACTATTTGCACCAGCCAAGATAGTTAGTGGTCTAATTATAATTGATTTTAACTGTGGATACGATTTATACCCAGACACTTCTATCTTGGCTATTCCTTTTAACTTTTTAGTGCTATCTTTTTTAGACTCTTCCAGCATATTGATTTCTGCAATTAAGAAGGTTATAATCTTTTCTTATTGATTGCAACTCTTTACTCATCTGAAAAAAATATTATAGAATAAAACCGTAATCGTACTTTACGAATCATTTCCTTAGTATCACGCCGCATTTTCTGAATTTGATCATCTACAAGTCGCCCCCGAAAACAGCAAATATTCGGACGCACCACAAACGGCGATAGTTACATCCTGTTTTTACCCTCACACCGATAACAGATCGGTAATACTGTGGCCACACATAGCCACAGGTGGCTACAAAGAGAAAAGGCGTGGGAAAACATGAGTAAAACCGAGGAAAACGAAAGCGCAACAAGCAAAGGCCGAATCCGGCAAACCCGACACATCACCCTGTCGCATGAAGCGCAAGAAATATTGAATAACTCGACGCATAACGCTTCCCGATTTATCGATACTCTGATTAAAGAAAGCGTTTCCGGCATTCAGACCAATTTCATAGTCCTTTCGCCAAAAGGGAGTGCTGCTAAGGGGATTCGAACCCCTGTCGTCGGCGTGAAAGGCCGACATGATTGGCCCCTACACTATAGCAGCGGATATGATGCGTGCACCGAAGTGCTATACAACTTGGGCGTGAGCGGATAAAAAAGTTATGTCCGGAGAATCCCGGCCGGTCCGGTCAATGGCCAGTCTTTTCCCTTCTCCGGGGCACCACGCGCCGCCGCCCCCTCTTACCCGCACCCGCCGCCCCGGCGGGGCTTCTGCTTCCCAAGCGCCTTGATGAGGTGCTCTGCGCCGGCAAACCCGAGCGTCCTCTGGCTGCCGTGCATCATGTCCAGGTGCTCGATCCCGAGCGATGCGGCGAGGGGCTTCTCGAGCATCCCGCCGAAGACCAGGTCGATCCGGCAGGCCTCGAGCTTCTCCCGGATCTCCTCCTGTTCGGGCTCGATCAGGATCTCGCACTCCGGGCCGGCCAGGTCCTTCAGCCGCTCCAGGGTGTCCGAGTCGAAGTCCACGACGATGAGTGACGGCGCAAGGCCGAGATCCGCGAGGAAGAGGGTCATGGAGATCGCCCGCGTCGGCCCGCTGATAATCGCCACCCGCCGGCCGGCGAGGACTTCGCGGCAGGTGCCGTCGGTGTCGGGCTCATGCCCCGCGTAGGACGGAAGCCCGAGGGACTCGGCGATACGGTCGAGGAACCGGACGGTGGCAGCGTGCCCGACGGGGATGTCGGCGACGATGAACGGGGTGCCGCAGATCCGCTCGAGCGCCTCGGCGGCCTCCTTCCCCGCCGGCTCGCAGACGACGACGTTGAGCGCCGCAGAACCCAGGCGCTCGAGGTCATCGAGCGTTGCGTCGGCGGTAAGCGCCGCGTTGACCCGGATGCCGGCGAGGTCGAGGATGCGCACGAGCTCCCGCAGGTCCGGCCCGCCCCGGAGAAGGCCTATCAGGTTGACGGACCGCTCCTCGGCAACGCAGGGTCCCCGGACGAACTCCTCGACGAGCCGGCGGAGGGTCTCGCTGTAGCCCGTCCGGAAATCGCCCTCAAAACCCCCGGCTTCAATCCCGACGACCCGTGCGTCTGTCGAGGCGTCCTTCACCGCGGCGATGATATCCTCGCCGATGATGCTTGAGACGCAGCAGGAGAGGACCGCGATGAGATCGGGCCGCAGTTTAGCATCGAGTTCCTCGATGGCCTCTCTGAGTTTCTCCTCGGCACCGAAGATGACGTCGTGCTCGTCGAGACACGTCGAGTAGATCTCGGACGGGCGGTCGCCCCGCATCCCGAGGATGTAGTTGATGTGGTAGACGCAGCCTTTCGGCCCGTGCACGAGCACGACGCACCGTTTGATGGTCGCGAGCGCCTTTATCGCGCCGAAGAGCTTGCACGTCGCCCGGGGGATCTTCACTGCCCTGGTGGTCGTCATAAGGTAGCCCTCATCGGTCCTGCCCTGCAGGGAGCAATCACTCCTGTCTTGCCCTGCGTACTACTTATACATGCGAGGCGCCCGCGGGGTCAAAAAAAGGGAATCTGCCGGATTACTCACGCGTCGATCGGGCTTCCTTCCTTCTGGGTGACGGCCTTGAAGGCCGCCATCAGCTGCCGGGTGACGGGGCCGGGCTTGCCGTTCCCGATGACCCTGCCGTCGATCTCGCGGATCGGGCCGACCTCCGCCGCGGTCCCGGTGACGAAGACCTCGTCGGCGGTGTAGAGGTCGAAGTAGCCCATGTTCCGCTCGAGGAGGGTGATCCCCATCGACTCCGCGATCTCGAGGACGACCGCCCGGGTGATGCCGCGCAGGTTGTTTAAGGTCGGCGGGGTGATGATGGCGCCGTCCTTGAAGATCGCCTCGTCGACGCCGCGGTAGTTCGCCTCGATCTTCGCGAGGATGTTATTTAAGTAGTTCAGGCTTTTGACGTTCGGCGGCATCGACTCCGGCGGGGTGCGGCGGACCGAGACGCAGACTGCCCGCAGGCCCTTCTCGTAGAGGTCGCCGTACATCGCGCCCCAGGTGACGGCGATGACGATGACGGTCGGCTTCGCGCACTTCCGGGGGTCGAGGCCGAG
>ERZ795032.2467-NODE-2467-length-10519-cov-5.537653_pt1 | contig 10519 bp, 12 predicted proteins | sample MGYA00375124_ERZ795032 | MGnify/ENA primary metagenome ERZ795032 (study PRJEB30167, sample SAMN05720154) | activated sludge metagenome | isolation source: Anaerobic digester | place: China | collected 2015-12-16 ...
GGCGTGCGGGCAGGGGTCTTTGCCTGCCGCAGTGAATACCGACCCAATCTGATTGGCATGACGATCATGCCAATCCTGAATATCGATAAAGAAAAGGGGATCATCACACTTCCATGGATCGACGCATTCGATGGATCGCCCGTTTTGGATCTGAAACCCTATGTTCCGAGTTCAGATCGGGTCAGAGATTTCCGTGTTGCGGATTGGATGAAGGCGTGGCCGGAATGGATGGAAGATGCGGATGCTTTCTTCAAGGAAAATGAGGTAAATTTCGGAGGTTAGATTTTCCCCGCTCCTGGTTCCGGAATGGAAAAGCGGGACCAGGAGTAAAATGAAAACAAAAGAGAGGGCGTAAAAAAGTGATGCAGCCTGTTGTCAGCGAAGAAAAGCAGATCACGCTTGTTGGCATGAATTTTTATGGCGATCCGTTCGATGCCCGCGCAGGGTGGGATGATGAAAATGAGATCGGGCATCTCTGGAAGCGTTTCATGAAATTCCTTTCCTCCCATCAGAGAGAAACGATGGGAAAGCCGCAGATATTTTATGAAGTCCATATCTACACCGCTGAGACCAGAGAGATCGGCAAGTTTGAGGTTTTTGTGGGAGTGGAGACTGACCTCGCGCAGCTCAAAACGCTTCCGGTCGAGCTGTGCGTCAAAGTGTTGCCGGAAACCCGTTACGCTATCTTTACTTTCCACGGCAAGGAGATCACGACCGATTGGGAAAAAACGCTTCAAGATTGGCTTGTCACTTCCGGGTATGAAAGCCCGTATTCCTATAATTTTCAATATTATGATGACCGCTTCAAAGGGCTAGACGGGATGGATGAATCCAGCCTGGATGTATATGTTCCAATTATAAAAACTGCCTGAGTTATGTATACGCAGATAGAGATCATTTATCAGGCGATTGAGTTCATGGAATCTCATTTGCGATCCAGGGTCACGATTGCGCAGATTGCCGAACAATCAGGTTATTCCCTCTTTTATTTCATTCGCACTTTCAACAAAGTTGTTCAACAGACCCCTTATGATTATCTGGTCACCCGCAGGGTGAGCGAGGCGCTGAAAATGATCACTGAAACCGATCGCCGCATCACGGATATCGCCCTGGATTTTTGTTTTGAAACCCCCGAGAGTTTCTCGCGCGCTTTTAAACGCCTGTTTGGAGTGCTTCCCAGCCTCTGCCGAAAGGGGAGTATGCCTGAAGATGTTTTTCCGGTTCCTCCCAGAACCTTGCAGGACTTGCAGTTCATCAACCGCAGTGATTTCGCTTTGCCCGAATTGGTGGAATTTGAAGAGATGACTTTGATTGGACTGTCGTCCATTATCGATGCCCAAGATCATGGAAAAGGGGTTGATCAAACTGAACGACTGCGAATGCAGTTGGCTGGTTATTTGAAAGAAAGGAAAACAAAAATCGTCTCGGTATGGTCATACAACGATCATCGGAAGCAAGATTTTTTGTTCAAGGGCATTGCAACAGAGAAGGGAATTGAGGCATTCCCGCCATTGATTATCCAGCGAATCCCATCCGGGAAATATGCCAGGATATTCTGCAGAGCAAACGACCAGCAAGCAGCTTTACACTATCTGTTATATACATGGTTACCCCAAAATAGCTGCAAACAAAAGTATCGATTCATGATTGAGGAGGAATCGGAAAATACGAATTCAGAGATGGAGCGAGCAATAAGGATTCCAGTTTTGATGATATAGAATTTTAAAACATCTTTATAATTAGAATCAATGGCAGGATGGATGCCTACCCACCAATGGATTTAATAATTTCACTAACATATGTTGCCTTTTGATTAATCTATTATAAGAACTGGCTCATTTTAACTTTATTGATTTAAACTGATGGTTTTTATTATCATAGGGGAAATCAGGTCAAGAATTGTTGCAAAGTGTGGTTTAGATTAATATTATTGTTGAGGATAGAAAATGCAAAAAATTCAAACTGTTCTGGGATTGATCGATGGCGATGAGATGGGTGTGACAAACTATCATGAACATCTTTTTGTTAATTTACCTCCCTGGGCTTACCTTGTGCCAGGCTGGGAAGATCATCGAATTGATAATGTAGAAAAGAATATTGCGGAACTGAAATTATTTGAAAATTCAGGTGGAAATACCATTGTGGATGCCACTGCAATTGATTTTGGACATGAGCCATATATGCTGTTGAAAATTGCCAAAGCGGTTCCAAGTGTGAATATCATTGCGACAACAGGGTTCAACAAATCAGCTTATTGTGACCGGTTCGTGTACGATTGGTCTGTTGAAAAATTGGTCAGTGTGGTTTGTGACCATATCACGAAGGGAATTAATGGCACGACTGTTAAAGCGGGAGTGGTAAAAGCAGGCACCATGTATATGAGGATGAACCGGATAGATGAAAAACTTTTAAAGATCGCTTCCGAAGTTCACAAAAGAGTGGGTGTGCCCATTTCAACGCATACGGAGGGTGGTTCCATGTGTATGGAACAGGTCGAATTCTTTGAGGCGGAAGGGATCGATCTGTCGAAAGTGGCTATTGGTCACAGCGACCGTAATCCAGATCCTGAGCTTCATATATCTATGTGTAAAAAGGGAGTCTATCTGGGATATGATTGCCCCGGGAAAATAAAGTATGGCCCAGATAGTTGGCGTATCGATTTGATAAAGAAAGTCATAACGGCTGGTTATGGAAACAGGATTCTGATCGGCAACGATCTTGGAAAGGTATCCTATCTAAAATCATATGGCGGGGGACCCGGGTTGGGATATTTACTATCACGTTTTATACCAACTCTACGCTCGCAGGAAGTAGCTGAAGACGATTTGCGAAATATCCTTATTAACAACCCGAGAAGTTTTTTCGCCTATCTTTAATTAAAAGTTTTTATCAATCTGGTTTTTATCAAAAAAGTATTCTCGACGATTATAAAAATATGTCATTTAAATACTGCATTGAATACTTTATATTCTAAAAATTATTTTTCTTCTATCTTTTTCTTTTGTTCTGCCCTGACTTCTGTTGAAGATTTCATTGATTTGATCTTTTCGTGACAGGGTTCTTTGCTGCGGTCAAGGCGAAAAGCATAAAGTTCTTCCTTGTGGGGTGGATTCTTCTCAATTTCATCAATATATTCCAATAACAAACGCGCCGAACGCACCATGATGCAGCCGCAAATGGTAGGCGCTTCACCGGTTGGAGGTTGGTCTTGTTTGAGAGCTGTACAATTGGACGTGCCGAATTCATCCAGAAAGCGCTGCCAGAATCCTCGTGCAAGGGAAGGCGCATAACGATCATCGCCGGTCATATTTTCACGACCGTATTTTGCACCAATCAGCAAGATCGGGACAGTCAGAGCACCGCAGTGGCTTCCCATAGAATCGGCGATGCCGCCATGCAGCACCATGGTCATCCGCAGCATGGCATCCGTAAGTTCTTCTTCGGGGAGCAGATAGGGCCATAAGACGCGCATCAGGGTTTCGGAACAGTGATAGCCAAGCTGATGATGCACTTCACGCACCAATTCTCCAACCTCGCGTTTGCTGCCATCAGAATTGAAAATATTTACTCGATCATTATCGTTGGACATGATTATCCTTAAAAGTAATAATTTTAATTCTTCCTGAACTCAAGTATAACATCATAAACCACTGCATGAAAAAAAGAGAATAAGTCCAGAAAATTTTAGAGACAATGGTGTAATTGAAGTAATGCTAGTTTTTGTCATTGAAAATGTATCTACTCGGTATCAAGCCCCCATTTTTGAATAATTCTTTATAGAATGAAGGCTGAGGGAAATCCGGCATCATTCTCCGAGTTTGCTGCCGGTAACTGCGTCCATTCTTTTCAGCCTGCTGCAGGGTTTCAACAAGCCCCTCAAGTTGGCTGGTTATTTAAAAGAAAGGAAAACAAAAATGATCTCGGTATGGTCATACGGTGGTCATTGGAAGCAAGATTTTTTGTTCAAGGGCATTGCAACAGAGAAGGGAATTGAGGCATTCCCGCCATTGATTATCCAGCGAATCCCATCCGGGCGGTATGCCAGGATATTCTGCAGGGATTCTGATCGACAATCAGCCCTGAACTATCTTCTATATACCTGGCTGCCGAAAATGGACTGCAAAATAAGATATCGATTCTTTGTTGAGGAAACGCGCGAGGGTACGGTTTCGGAGATGAACTGATCTATCCGTGTTCCCATTCGGTAATCCGTTTCCCTCTCTATTTTTCTATGATTCAGGATATCCGCTTGTAATTTCCTTGCTATACGTTCGTCCTCCGCAACATCAACTCGGTTTACGAAAGTTCATTGTGTAAAGCAGCCAGTTCCCAAAATCTTTATCAAGTACAAAACCAGCTTTTTCTGCCCATTGGATGGTAGTTCTTTGGCGTGGATAATCCGGGTCCAAAAATTCTTCTGTTGTCGAAAATATACCACCGGGCTTTAGAACTCGGTACACCTCTCGCAGACCTTGTACAGGATCGGGAATTTCGGGGAGCACGGTTATCATAAAGGCTCAATCGACGCTTCCATCAGGAATTGGCAGTTCGTATGCGCTTGCGACATGCGTTTCTACATTCTTGACTCCTGCTTTGCTGACCCGTTTCTCTACCTCCGCGATCATTTCTGGCTAGACGTCCACTGCTATTAGTTTTCCCGCATCTCCAACCATGCGAGCAGCGTCGATTGTGAAAGCGCCTGGTCCTGGTCCCAATTCCAAAACGATTTCGCCCGGTTTTAATCCCACATGATCAAGCACTGACCTCATATAGCGCTTTCGAATTGGTAAGTCAACAAGCCAGCTTAGTGAGCCTGGACATGGGGCACTTCTCCCTTTGCCAAGTTTGATCATTAGCTTCAGTCCAAATAACCAGAATATTGCTACTCCTAACACTATGTACACAAATGCTTTTATGAAAGTCATACTCATTCTCTCCAGTTTTGTATTAATAACGATTTTCAGGGTGAGTTCTCAGTTACCTTGTTTGTCGAATCAGATGTGAGCTGTAATTCACCTGCGGGGAATTGGAAGGTCTTGAGCTTTCTGATTTGCCCACTGGCTGAATACGATCAATTTTTTTCTTTTCTGGATGCACACCTTTGAGAAGCCAGTTATACAATTCTTCAATTGTACGGCGCTTTGGACTTCGTCGGTTAATCTGATCATTGCTTTTTTCTCCACCTCTATTTTTGGGAATAGTGTATTGTTTCTTTCTAAACACGTTGTTCTATAGTATAATCCTGATATTATTAATAATATAGATAATTTTGATAAAAATAAACAATTTTACAGAAATAAAAGGAAGGAGTTTCTGATGCAAAAGATAGGTCTTTTTTATGGCACAAGTACGGGTAGTACACAAGAAGTAGGCCAACTGGTTGCAGAAGAAGTAAAGAAAAACAATTCATGGCAAATTGATATCTTCAACATCGCCGATGTGAAAACCGGCGAACTGAAGAACTACAAATACCTGATTGTTGCCAGCTCCACCTGGTATGACGGTCAATTACAGGACGATTGGGATAACGCTCTTCCAGAGTTGGACCAGATGGACTTTTCGGGTGTTCAGGTGGCGATTATTGGGTTAGGTGATCAATACAGCTACCCATCAAATTACTGCGATGCATTGGGAATATTGGCTGAAAAGTTCGAAGCTCTGAAAGCCCAATTAGTCGGATTCACCCCATTGGATGCCAGTTATGATTTTGACGAATCAAAGGGGGTAAAAAATGGACAGTGGCTGGGTCTGGCAATTGATCATGCCAATCAAAGCGACCTGACAAAAGAACGGGTTGCAAAATGGGTCATGCAGATCCTGAAAGAGTTTTCCAGTCAGAGTGAATAAAGTCTGGCTTGCAGACCAACGCTTTGCAAAGGTAGGGTGAGGCATTTCTATTGGATAGGTGGTTTTAGTGTGTTCTGGTTATAAGACCTCCTTCTTTTTCGGGTCAGAAAAATAGATAAAAAAAGAAGGGGATTCTTAATTCTTGAAGAATTGACGCGCCAGCCTTACAATTCTCACAAGGGGATCGTAAGGCTTTTTCCTTGAGCTTGACGATCAAGCGTTTTGATGAGATGGATTCCCCGCCCACCAAAAAAAGGTATCCCACTTTCCATTGCGCATGTCATGTTGAGCGAAGCGAAACATCTCACCATTTGTAAGTTGAACCAGCCAACAATTCAACTACATCTTCATAGAAAACACGCAGCGACTTGCCGTTTGATTAACTGCGAAATGGAGAGATTCTTCAGTCGCTTTGTCCCATCGGAATGACGTTTGATTAGCACGAGGATTCTCGACCTATTTTCTCCTTATGAACACAAAATGACGCACCAGGGAATCGAACCCTGAACCTACTGATCAAGGGTTTTTACATTGTTACCCATATGGTATTTTTTTTTGGACAAATTCGTATTGCATTTGCAATGTCCAGCAACAAAAAGAGGCTGGCTCTAAAATTTGAGGCAGCCTCTAAATTCTTAATCTAAATCTTCGCCATTTGAGGTGATAACTTTCTTATACCAGTAAAAACTTTTCTTCTTATACCTCTTCAAAGTGCCTTCGCCAATGTCATTTCTATCCACATAAATGAAACCGTAACGCTTTGATATTTGACCAGTGCCTTCGCTGATTAGATCAATCGGACCCCACATGGTGTATCCCATTAATTCCACGCCGTTACAGATTGCTTTTTTCATGGCAAGAAAGTGCTTGGTAAGATAGTCGATATATATAAAACAGCTTTCTGGTTTAGTTAGCATGCCATCAAGCCCTTTTCGATTATTTAATCTCTTTGTTAAGGTATTTTATTTAATTGAAACTCATTCCAAATGTATATGGTTCAAGCCTTATCTATTAACTTGAAACCATTAATTTAAAGATTTTTTAGGTCTATGCTATATAAAATCATTTGATTTTCTTTGCGATGTGCAGCCTCAAATATCAGGCTGCACATCTTCTTTAGGTTACTTGCGGGAGGATCTCTTTCCAATGAGCAAGAAGTTTTATTTCGTAAATATTCATCGGAAGGATTCCATTCATTTTGAGTAAGTTGTTACGACACTCTTTCCTTTTTTCACTATGCCTTCTGTGGAGAATGTAATTTGATAATCGTTACAATTTGTAAAAATCATCAATGCGGTAGTGTCGTAGCCTTCCTTTTCAACAAAGTTTTTATCAATTTGAATGATAGGGTCTCCCGTTTTTACTCTGGAGTTGACGTTCACAAATTTCTTGAATCCCTTACCTTTCAGCTCGACGGTGTCTAGACCAACATGTACTAATATTTCAATACCGTTATCGAGCACGAGCCCAAAAGCATGCATGGTAGGGAACATCATCTTTATTGTGCCAGCTGCCGGAGAGACGATTATATTTCCGGTCAATTCTATAGCAATACCGTCACCCATTATTTTTTTTGAGAAAACTTCATCATTGATCGTGAATGGTCCGTGGTATCGCCTTGTCGTGAGGAACAACATAGTATGCAGTTCGGTTGTGAGAAACATGCCGCTTGAGGTTGTAAACACGATCGTAACCTTGCTGGCGGATCGAATTGTTTTCAGGGCGTCATGACCGATGACCAGCGCTTTACTTTCCATGGGTTAATTATGCTATAGGAATGATCTAGAAGAAGAAATATTGTTTAGCTATCCGAGATTACGATGATTTTCTAATGAAAATCTAACAATGGCTAATTAAGTTGAAACATAACATATCATAGAATCGAACCCTGAACCTACTGATTAAGGATTAGTTGTGGGGATATCCATACAGAAGTGTAGATTTCATTATGTCCAACCCCTTCCCATTTGATTGAGCTAGTGTTCTTCCTTTGAAGAATGATAACGTATTTATGTTATCATTCTTTTAAAGTAGCAGCAATCCTTAAGTTTAACTTTTATAGTTTGAAACATAAAGGATTATTGTTGTGGAAACTTTATTCTTTGGGGTTAGTCAAACTAGGAAAAATAATAGATATATTTCTGTTTTAATAAATCCTCCTGGAGGATAACTTGATAACATCTTATATATCTGAAGGATTACCTTGGGACGATAATTTCTTCAAGTTATTTATTAGCCACTTGGCGATATATAAAAGCTTTGCAGAGGAATTGCAACACTCACTTGAGATTTATAACATTACAGCTTTTGTCGCACATAAAGATATAAAACCATCTCAAGATTGGGAAGAAGAAATCAAAGATCGATTAAGGACCTGCGATTCTCTAATTGCTATTTTACATTCTGATTTTCATAATAGTGATTGGACAGATCAAGAGATTGGAATTGCAATTGGCCTTAATAAAATGGTAGCTTCAATCAACCTCGGCTCAATGCCATATGGCTTTCTCGAACGATTCCAAGCGCTCAATGGAAATGGAAAGGTTTCGAATCAGATTGCACAAGAAATTTATGAAATGTTACGTGATAATAAAGCCACGCAAAAAAAATATCAGGAGCGATTGTTAAAAAATTTATTGAATCAGATAGTTTTGATGCAGCGAAAAAAAATATTTTATTAATTGAAGGTTTAAAATATTGGGATGACTCTCTTTCAGTAAAATCTTTACAAAGTGTTATAGATAATCAGCAAATAAAAGATGCGTGGGAAGTGCCTGAAAAACTAAATTCTTTTATTAAAAAGGTGAGTAGATGAGTCAAAAAGAGTATTATGCGGTAGCAACATTTAAAGAGAAAAATGTTCCAGAAATAATTTATATAGAGAGAAAGAGGTTTAATTCCGATGATTTTTTAGAGGCTTATAAAAGCGACAATCCAAGTTTTTATTGGCAATCTTTCCCATTCCCATTATTTATCCAATTAAACCATCCAGAAATGGCGATAAATGATGTGATTAGGATATTGAAAGAAGTAAAGAAATTTGATGAAGAAAAGTACAATAGTTTTCATAAAGGGAATCCTTATTATTGGTTAGGCACATCATTTTTTTTACTTGGAGATTTCCAAACAGCCACTTTTTTTATGAGTGCGGCAGTTCGGGAGGATTTGAATCGAGGATTAGAAAATACTCCAGCGACAAAATTTATTGAATTGAGAGGAGAGGAAGACCTACAAGCTTCTCGAAGCCTTGTAGAATATGCGCAAAATAAATTAGAGGAACAAATAAACATATATAACGAATTTATAAATTTCAATAGTGAAAAAGCTACATATGAATATATGGTAGAAGATATTAGAGTAATGTTTTTAGAAAAATCAACTAATATTAATTCACCACAATTACAGTCTTTAGCCACGGCATTTATTTCATTTATATTAGAGTTCAACTCAAAAACCGATCTATTAAATTTAGTAAAGAATCCAACATCGAAAGAACCATTCTTATTGCATTTGTTTAAAGGATGTCTTCTTTTAGAATCATTATTGAAAGAAAATCCTACAAAACCTCAAAAAGAACCAAGAAAAACTCTTGGATCAATATATCAAGCGCTTCATAAGGAATTATTTATCAAACCAAATTTAAAAATTAACACAACTGATTTCAATGATATCCTTGATTTACTAAAAAATTTTGATAATACACTGAATATGGCGTTTCAGATTGCTGGGATGATTCGTAATACCGTTGGGCATTCTCTTGGATGGGAGATTGATCTCAATTCTGATATATATAAAAAGCAATTTGATATTATTATGAATTGTTGCCTTCATTCTATTTTTTCTTTATATAAGTAATTGAAAGGATGTTTATTTAAAGAGATTTAAAAAACAGGACTATCAAAACGAAACTTCAAAAACCCTTTACAATGGACTTACTTTAACAATTAATGATAGAAGTGTATTTTTCTAGAAATGATATTTAATAAATGATTTGTATTTGTGTAAAAGCCTTACAGAATCGAAATGAAAATTATGAGCGATACAAGTTATTATTTAATGAGATTATTTTTCTCTTAAAACAAAAAAAGTACTTGGAACCTTTGTCTCGCATTGTCTGAGCAAAGCGAACCCAAGGTAAGGTTGTTTTATTGCAATATTAACCACTTTCCGTTTTGTAACGCCTCCAGATTTGTGCAATTGGTCTAGTAAACTGGATTGAATGTTAGTGATATGAAATTATTATACTAATATCAAAAGAGAAAAATGTTAGAGCAAAAATTGAAATCATTAATCCCAAAAGAAATAAATGAGTTTCCGAAAATTAAAAGAATTGGTGATCCATACCATTTTGAAAGCTGGGAATTGGATAAAAAAAGTAATGAATTAATCATGAGATATTGGTTTTGTAATATAGCGAAAAATAGCACGAATAGAAAAAGAGTATTCGTAAACGAATTTGAATCTCTTTTAAGACTTTTACTTAAAAGTGGTAATTTTGAGAAGTCAGATTTTGTAAAAATATGCCCAAAGACGAATAGCGATGGCGGTTGCGGTTTTGCAGTAATGGTAGGGATTTTAGAACAGCAACGAATTATTGATAAAACGGGTCGTGCAAGATATTCTCTTATAAATAGAGAGAAAATCAAGGAATGGTTGATGTAAAAATACTTAT
>ERZ795032.2482-NODE-2482-length-10474-cov-562.390057_pt1 | contig 10474 bp, 19 predicted proteins | sample MGYA00375124_ERZ795032 | MGnify/ENA primary metagenome ERZ795032 (study PRJEB30167, sample SAMN05720154) | activated sludge metagenome | isolation source: Anaerobic digester | place: China | collected 2015-12-16 ...
TTTAGGAATATCCTCGTGCACCAGTACCTCAGCGTCAATCCCCTGCGGGTCTGGAATGTCATCGAACAATATCTCCCCCTCCTTACGGGGACAGTCGCCCGGATGCTCGAAGAGATCGGAGATGGATAAGCCTTCACCAGCGACGAAAGAGGTTGGTGCGTTCGAGTCATCGGTCCCGGCAGGAGTGAAGGTGTTCGACAGCGCGTAGATCACGACCACGTTCGCCGGACAAGCATCGCAGGAAACCTGACGCCGTCCTACAATAGGGAGGATGCCGGGAAATGCATCGGGGACGCGGACTCGATCTGCAGCGCCGCGAGGCAAGCGCTCTCTTTGTGATCGAGCAGGTCAGGGACCTTGCCCGGGGGACGCGTCTCCGCCGTCATCCTGCACGGGTCGTTTGCCCGCGGCGGCTTCCACGAGGGGAACGATCTCGCCCCGGGACGTTCACGAGCGGTCCTACAAAACCGGGCGGCAGCCGCCCTCGATCCGACCGATCTGCTGCACCGACGAAGAGTTCGCCGAACCGGAGCGCGAACCCGTTCATCCTCCTGGCACTTGCCGAAGGCGTCCGGGTGTAGGCACGGACCCCGACGATCGGACTCCCCCCGGATAGTTCCACGGCGTCGGTTGCGATCGACCCGGCGAACAGAGGCTATTCACAGAGCACCCTCCGATCCCCATCGAAATACATCTGATAGCGCTGGCACTGACTATTAGTCATGACCCCGGCTGTCATCATCGATAAAAAGAAAATCAGTATAATCCGTATCTGCTGTGCGCCTGGTTCACTCCCATCACATCATCTATGAGGACCCGCTTGTTTTCGTCATCAATACGATAGAATACGGTGTGTGTCATCGATATGTGAAGGCGGTACGTGCGTTTCTTAGAACCCTTGAGGAGTTTCTTGTTGCATCGCCTGGTTATCGTTTTCAGGAACTCTCCAAGGCATAAAGAGATGACCTCTTTCACATGTGCCAGGTCTTTTTTCGGTATTTGTGATAGGTATTTGAGCGCTTCCTCACTGAAGATCAGTTCATACACCCTTGAATACCTCTTCGAAGGTGTAAAACTTAGATTTCTTCTCGATGTTATCTAGATCGGCGTCCAGTTTTTCAACATCCCAATTTTCATCGTTGACCATCTGAGATATCACATCATCGTATGTCATGTTCCCCTTCTTCAGCTTCTTCAGCTTCTCCTGGGTCGCACGGCTGACACGGATACTCACCATATCGGAATTATCTGGACTTGCGCTCTGAGTCATAGATAGTGATGATCGCTGCAACGGTATTATGTTTCTGCCGGTGCCGTGGGTGCCGAAGCTGTGGACCGTGAGGGCTATTCGCCTCAGGGGGTGGCGGCTCGCGGGGAGGAGTCTTCCCCTCCCCTGTTTTGCGCAACGATCCGCACTAACCATCAACCCCACCCGCACCCTCAGTGCTCGAACTCCTGCCGTTCGGCAGTCGTTCCTCTCCCCTCAGGGGCGGGGCAGTCATGGCATAAGCGACGTTCCGGAACGTCCGGAACTCGAGCACCACCAGGTGCGCAGCCCGAGGAAAAGCCGTACCCCGGACGGCATGCAAGCGAGAACACCCGCAGGGGATCGCAGACTACCAGGTGGCTCGGGGGGCACCACCCAGACGATCAGCCCGGGTCCGTATGGCCGCGAGGAAAAACCATCCGCACAAGCGACCCCCGACCCCGCCGAAATATAGTTAAGAGCGCTGATGATGACTACCAGTCATGACCCCGGCTGTCACCATCGATGAACGCTATCATGTTCGCCCCGGCATGCCTCGACTGCACGCGGTCGGCTGGTGGTGCCCCATGGGTGGGTCATTTCGGACCTATGTGCAGAGCCGGATTGAGGGGGAAGCGATCGTTCGTGCCGGTCGGGTGGTGCTGCGTCGCGTGCCGGCTAACGAGCTGGGATTGACCTATCGGTTTCGCAGTTTTTGCGACACATCAATATTTCCGATAGACGTTGCTCCGGTTGCCGACATCGATCACGGCAATAACCATCACATTGTCCTCGAACACAAGAGTGATCCGGTACTGTCCCACACGAAAAGAATACAACGGACTATTCGGATGTCCTTTCAGTTTTTTGGCGTACAGGCGAGGGTACGGCTCGTCTGCCAGGGCGTCGAGTTCGTCCTTGATTCGTTGGGCATCAAGGTCCGGGAGTTTATTGAGTTTCCGCTCGGCCTCTGGCAGGAGGTGAAGCCGCCAGATCATTTAAGGCCACGTTCCCGAGCATACTCTTCGAAGGGGCGACCCCGACCGGCCCGCATGTCCGCAATGCTTTCTTCGATCTCCTGCAGGGTCTCTTCAGAGAGCGGTTCCGGATCGAAGAACGCGTCCAGGATACGATTGAGTGTCTCGTCATAACTCTCCCGAGGATGCGTTTTCAGGGTATCCAGGCGGGACTTGGTCTCGGGTTGGAGCTGGATCGTCGTTGCCATAACTACCCATAGGTTACCATAAGGCATAAAGATTTTGTCAGGGCTCCGTTCAAAATAACGGGCTGAGGATTCCCGCGACTTGAGTCGTGGGAGGAATCGGCCCTCCACATATCCCGATACACGTTCACCTCGCGGCGGTATTCTTTATGCCGGGCGAGCGCCAATCGAGACGGTGTATGCAATCGGCGACTAAGTTGCGGTTTTTTGCGTCTCCCGACGAACGACTGCTGCTGTTCGCCACGATGGAGCGGTACAATGCGGCCTCGCCGGTTGCCTTTTCTGAGGGGCAGTTCTCTGACCGTGGGCTCCAGGCCAGACGGTATCATCGTATCCGGGGGACCTCCGGGCTCTCGGCACAGATGACCCTTCTTGCCCTCCGCAAGGTTGCCGGGAGTTATCGGAGCACCCGGGAGGCGATCAAGGAGCAGAACAAGATGCTCGCCGCTCTCGGCAAACCCCAAAAGTCTCTCACCGAGATCTCGTTCCGGGAGCACAGGGCCATCTGTTACGATGCCCGGGTACTCTCCCTCGGTCGGGACCGGGTAAGCATTTTGACGCTGGACGGCCGGATCAACCTCCGGTACAGGAGGCGGTCTCTGAATGAGACCGCCGAAACCCTCCATAACCTCCTCGCGGGCGAGGCCGGCCTGCCGGATGGTCGCTCGCAATATCCCTCTCCCGGGTTCTTCTCTCTGATGGACAATGATACTTCTTCCATCAGAATGCTGCAGAATGATGTGACTGCCCCTCTGCCGGGTAAAAACCCATATCGTCTACCGGGATCAACCGGCGCGATCCAAGGCCAACCCCTAACCGGCAAAACCTCATATCCCCTGATGGCAAAGAACTATCATCGGCAAGTCCCGGAGGCGATCGCTGGTGAAAGAATATCAATCCATCAAACCGCAAGTTCTGGCCCTCCTTGAGCGTGAGCTTCAGGTCCTCCGAGAGAAATAGATATTGAAACAATCGGTATCTTCGGCTCCGTGTCGCGTGGGGAGGATACACCGGAATCAGATCTGGATATCATATACTCATTCTGCCCGGAAATGGACACGTATGACAATCTATTGGATTTAGGGGACTTTCTTGAGGACCTCTTTCAGAGGAAAGTAGATCTGGTCTCCGTTGAGTGGATGAGTGAGAGGTTCCGTGCTAGCGTGATGGCGGAGGCTGTTTCCTGTGCACGCGAGCGAGGTACGGCATGACCGGGTTGCGGTTGCGATCGGCCGTATACGGGAGGGAAACCATCCCCATAGCAGCCCCGGGTTCCATCGAAACACGTTGCGCTGGAACTGGCGGTGACTACCGGCCATGACCCCGACCGTCACCCTCGATGAACTCTATCTCGAGATCAAGAAGATCCAGGAGACAATGGTCCGGCGGGAAGATCTCGATGCCCTCCTCGATACCATCGAGATCTCGAGCGATCCCGAGACGATGGCGATGATACAAAAGAGCGAGGAAGATATCGCTGCCGGACGATTCCGAGAGATCTCTTCGATAGACGACCTTTTCAGCGAGTGATGGAATGGACGATCCCGAGGATCGACACGTTTGACGAGAGCCTCTCAAAACAAACAAAGAATGGATAACCGACCCGGAAAAGGCTCCAACGCTTAAAACAGGAAGTAGAAGGTCATAAGCCGGGTTAATTCACATCTCTCCCTTTCGCTCGGCCTCCTCGACGTTTTTTTGATTGAGCGCCATATACTCTGCAAGCGACTCATAAAATTGCCGGGTCATCCGTATCTGGAAAAGAAACACCCTTTTCACCTCCGGAATACTGAGGTTTCCTTCGTTATCGACCTTCGGCTCAATGACGTCACAGAAAAAGTCGATGGATCCGGCCTGGGCGTTCAGCCAGGTATAAGCCCCGTCTATACTGATAACCCTATAATCCGGCGCCTTCTCTGCGATAATGTGAACATTCCCGTCTTCTGGCATAATTACGCACCTACCGCCGTCGGGAGTCTTGGTTTGGCTGCACCCCTGATAGCGGACGATCTACCGTGTTGAGACCCCCCAAGTACATGCGATGCGGGATTCATGGGTGACGTGACTACCTGCCTGTGCTCAGGCGAACTCGTGCTGTAAGCAGGCGGTGCATTTCTTTTTGGGGGAATAACCAGATCGAACATGGCGTTGTAAAAATTTTGACCGAGCATCGATAATTCGTAATAGGACCTGGCGTTATCATCTGCGTCTTTGAGGCTTTTAGCACGTTTATAGACAATTCCGCCTGCAACAAGCGATTTCAAAATTCTATCGATCTGAGATGGATTCATATCGAACAAATCCCTCAACTCGCTGAAACTCATTCTCTCGTTTTGAAGAAGAGCAGCGTAGACAGCCCATTTTTCATTCGCGTCCAGGTTTTGCACCAATTCCCTGGCCTGCACGGGAATTTTATTGAGATAGGTATCAACCACTTCCTGATCCATCGTCTCAGCACCTCACCCCGGGTTTAGAACCTGTAACTTATTATATCTTTATATCAGCAAAGTTACATTTTTTAAACTAACTGCCTTAATGGTTTGTAGGGGACTATGATAGTAACGTATGATACCTCCGGACAATCGCAGTAGAGAGGAGGAATACACTACATTTTTTAAAGACGGTTCAGATTGGTATTTTCGGTTACTTCTCTCAATCCCGCATAGATGACCTGGCGAGAGTCAAAGAATCTTTGACAAAGCGTGGATTGAACGTAAAAATGTCGATAAACCTGCATGAAGCGTTTCCAAGACGACCAGATGAGACCTATGCAGGATACTCCCTTCGGATCAGCGAAACGCTATACAATTCAAGTAAAATATATATTTTCGTTCTTATTCCGCCCGCCGAAAGAGAAACAAGACTGCTCGATTCCGTCGGGATGGAATACGGCTGGTGCTATCGAGATAGAAAACCACATGTTGCGACGTTCATAAGAAAAGGAACCAATCTGGCAACATTACCTCAAGGGGCACTTGATAGTATGAGGCCTACATGGACCGTAGATAGCTACAACAAAATTGACGATATCTTTGCTACTGCAATAGCATACTGCGAATCCGCTATTCGGGAGATGTTCTCCAGAGTCAATTGAGCCTGTTGCTTCGCCGTATGCTCTCCGTGACAACAATGAACCTCTCCGGGCGGTCGCTTTCCGCCTTCCTGGATGAGGAACCCGATCTCTATACCGCGAGAGATGCCAGGGCCGCGTGCCGGCGAACGGGGTACTAAGGTATATCTACACAGAGGGCGAAATTACACCGTAACGCACCAAAGCCTGCGAGGATGGTGATAACATGGCCCAGAAGATTGAATTAGGCCTCTACCTGGAAGGCGACGACGCCCGCCGCTTTGAGGAGTACATGGCGGATCCCGACCGGTACGACACCCCGGAAGGGCGGGAGATGACCACGGTCGGGTACGTGCTCACGGAGAGGAACTGGTAAAATCCATCCGCTGACACCTCTCGGCTCCGACCTATTTTTAAGCGATTGAGATGCCCTCCAGAAACCTCCCGGCAACCCCGGACGCCAAACTACCAAAGATACCCCTATCGGACATATCTTTCGAGCACCTCGCCTCAGATCACGACCTCCTGTCTTTTTCCTGCAGGCAACAGGAACTGAACGACTACCTGACCGCCGACGCGCTGAAAAATCAGGATGCTCATGTTGCTGTTACCTATCTCGCCATCTACGACGGAACGTGTGTAGGCTATTTTTCAATCTTAAACGACAGTATCATCAAGAAGGACATCGATCCTGAGGACGATAAAGAGTGGTATACCCACTCTTATTATCCTGCAATCAAGATCGCCCCTACACACCAGGATTACGAAGGAAGAGACATTGGGCGAGCCATGTTAACCGCGATACGGTCGATAGCGACGGAAGTATCGAGACACTCAGGATGTTGCGTTCTCACCGTCGATGCCAAACCCGATGCCGAATCATTTTACGAGAGGTTTGGATTTCACAGAGCTTTGAAAACCAGGAAGAAGAACACCATACCAATGTATCGCTGCAACATATTCTGAGATCCCGGGTAGGATCACGTCATGAGGGTTTCACGGCATAGAGAGGCCTTAGCATCCCCTGTATTGCAGGTAAGTCGTTTCCTCAGGCCCCCTCACCCCGGCGGCGGAGCGGACGAAGATTGATAGTTCCTGCACCCCATACAGAGGTAAGGAGGTCACAGCAGTTGAGTGCAGAGCGCTATGTCGTCGATGAACACGGCAACCGGGTCGCAGTCATTCTCCCCCTGCAGGAGTACGAGCAAATGCAGGAAGACCTTCACGACCTCGCCGTTGTAGCGGAGCGGCGCGACGAGCCGGCCATAGAGTTCAGCGAGTCCAGGAAGCGGTACAAGCGGTAATGGCGGGATGCGCGATCCGCATCAAGGCAAGCGTCAAGAGAGATATCGTGGCATTGCCGCACGATATAGTTGCGATGGACCGCAGCACCGGAGTTCGAGCACAGAAGGTGCGAGCGACGACTGTCGGAACGACAGGAGTTCGAGAAGCCGTCAGGCTTCGAAGCCGCGCATTCTCCAGAGTATAGAGGCTCTCTCCGAGACGCCCCTGCCGTTGTGCGCAAGTTAAGCGGCGGCAAGAGCATCTCTACCGGATCCGCGTGGGGGACTATCGGATCATATACGCCGTACACCACGCGGAGCAGGAGGTTATCATCCTCTACATCCGCCATCGTCGCAGTGCCTACCGTGGATTGTGATCTCAAGAACTCGTGGGCCCGGAGGGGAGACCGGGGCGATGATGAACCTCTCCGGGCGGTCGTTCTCCGCCTTCCTGAACGACGAGCCTCTATACCATAGGGGACATGAGAATCATTAATAGTTCCCAAAGACCATGATCACCAAGAGGGGTACAGGAGGCGGTCTTTGAATGGCAAAAACACTGAAAGTCCTGTTTGACGGCTCGGTCTTCCGGCCGTCCGGTCCCGTCGACCTCGAGGCGGGGAAGAAATACACCATTACGGTACAGCTCGCCCCGGAGGAGCCTGACAAGGATCCCGCTTTCGACATCGCGTCGCTTGCCGTAGATACCCATATCTCCGACCTTGCAGAGGAGCACGACCACTATCTGTACGGATCGCCAAAACGGGTTGCTCATGAGTAATGACAGGTGTTTTGTCGATTCGGCTTGCTGGATCGCTCTCCTGAACAAACACGACAATCTCCATAAAACCGCCGAAACCATTTACAAAGACCGAATGGAGGCAGGATCCGAGTTCGTCACCACGTCCTCCGTACTCGTCGAGACATCCAACGCTCTCTGTCATCCCGCATTCAAACCGTCCGTCATCGCATTTCGCCGCCGCCTTGAATCGTCACCCCGGGTAGAGATTGTCTTTGTCAATCCCGACCTATGGGTGAAAGGATGGAGTATCTACGAGACACGGCTGGATAAAGCCTGGAGTCTTACTGATTGCATCTCCCTTGCAGTCATGAAGGAACAGGGGCTCTCCGATGCCCTGACCGGTGACCGGCATTTTGTCCAGGCCGGCTACCGAGCTCTGTTCGTCGACGACTGAGGATGGCCGGATAGAAGCAGTCGAACGGGGGAGCCGGCGCACGTATACCTTCAGCGACAAAAGGGGCGCGAATATGCAGGAAACGGAGAGAGATCTCGACAGCGCCTATATTACCCGGACAAGCATCGCAGGAAACCTGACGCCGTCCTACGATAAGGAGAATGCCGAGGAGTGCATCGAACACGCGGACTCGATCTGCAGTGCCGCGAGACAAGCGCTCTCTTTGTGATCGAGCAGGTCCGGGACCTTGCCCGGGGCGCGCCGACACGTCTCCGCCGTCATCCTGCAAAGGCTGTTCTCCCCGGCGACTTCCACGAGGGAAGCGATGTCGTCGGGGACGTTCGCAAGCGGTTCCACGAGGCCGGGCGGCTCGATCTCCCGGTCGAACCGATCTGCTGCACCGGGGAAGAGTTCGCCGGTCCGGAGCCCTAACCCGTTCATCCGGGAGGGCGTCCGGGTGTAAGCAGGAACACACAAGCTTCCCGATACGTTGCACTGCTGAGCCTCTCGATTTGCGGTCTCCGCGGTGCACCCCGGTGACCGTGAGAGTGCCTCCGGCGCCAGTCGACGACCGGCTCAGCGTACCACCGTCCCTCGATCGCTTCCCTGACGTTCTCCAGCCTCTCCTTGACCGTCTCGCCCGGGATGCAGCGTCCCGAAAGCGCCGGACCCCACCGTCCCGGGTGTCGCGACGACGAGACCCGGTCAACCTGCACGCCCCGTTCTAAATTAAGCAAACTTAACATAGAAGGCGATCCACCACTCTAAGTAAACAAAAGTTAACTTAGAAAACACTCATCTCACAGGTGCACCATGCAAGAGAGTCGATCCGGGAATTTTGTTCACCAAAAAGGTGGCTACAACGCATTTATACCAAAGAGCCTCCCACCCGACCCGCCGATCGTGTACGATGAAACACTACAGTACCTCCTCTCGGAGGCCGACCGGGCGCTTGCAAGGCTCGACGGCATAGCGGTGACGCTCCCCAACCCCGACCTGTTCATCGCCATGTACATGAAGAAAGAGGCGCTGCTGAGCTCACAGATCGAGGGGACAGAGGCCTCGCTCAAAGGGGTCCTGGAGTTCGAGGCGAACCTCAAACCGACGGAGAACATCAACGATCTCCGTGAGGTCGTCAACTACCTGCGGGCCATGGACAGCGGGCTGGAACAACTCAAAAATGCTCCGATATCCCTGGATCTCATCAGGGACATCCACTGCATCCTGATCAAAGGGACGCGGGGTTCGGATCGGGAGCCGGGCAACTTCCGGACCGTCCAGAATTACATAGCTCGATCGGGGGCAACCTCGATCCGGGAAGCCGTCTTCGTGCCGCCACCCCCAGAACGCATTGAAGCCCTGATGCAGGACCTCGAAGCCTTCATCCTCGAAAAAGGCTCTATACCGCCGCTCATCAAGATCGCTCTCATTCACGCCCAGTTCGAGACCATTCACCCGTTCCTGGACGGAAACGGCCGTATGGGGCGGCTGCTCATAACGTTTTACCTCTGCGGGAAAGGGATCCTTGCAAAACCGCTCCTGTACCTGAGCATTTATCTCAAAAGACACCGGGAGGAGTACTACCGGATCTTGAACGAGATCCGGACAGATGGAGCATGGGAGGCATGGCTCCGGTTTTTCCTGCAGGGAATCATCGAGGTCTCAAACGAGTCGATCGCGTCGGCACGGGAGATCATCCGCCTGAAAGATAGTGTCATCGATACGCTCCTCCAGCACGACATCGGTGGGGCGAACGCCGTAAAACTGGTGTACGCACTCTTCGATGAACCGATCATCACCACGCGGGAAGCAGCGGAGGTGCTCGGGGTGAGCGGGCCTACGGCATACCAGTTGATCGGGAAACTGGAGGAGATCGGCATCTTAAAGGAGATCACCGGGAGGCAGCGGTTCAAAAAGTACATGTTCACGGATTACGTCTCGATCATCGAGCAGGGGACTCGACCGCGCCCTGGAAGTTGAGATCCCACCAGAGTGCCGGATCTTTCGGGAGGGATACGCCTGCCCGATAGCGATGCCGGCCGGATTCCATACTGGTGAGCGCGATGCTGATACGGAGCCGGCAGATAGCCTCCTGCTCCCGGGAATCTTCACGAGTAAGCTCCCACTAAGTAAAGAAAACTTAACGTAGACGGGGGAAGCCCACTCTACGTAAACAAAGCTTAACGTAGAGGAACCCCGGCGGGTGGCCCGGGCATCCCGTGGGGACCCTCCGGATCAAGACCACCGCCCCACGAAACCGCCCGATTCCCCCCACCCCTCCGGAAGGGGAATACCACAGTTTCAATAGAATTATCACCCGTAGAGCCGAAAAATGATCAGGATGGCGGGTGCGAAGAAATACCATGCGGCGGCCGTGCTCGCAGCCTGGCTCATCATCGTCGCCTTCTTCATGGTCCTGAACCGCACGCTCGACCTCGAGGTCTTCTTCGTCCTCGC
>ERZ795032.2485-NODE-2485-length-10464-cov-3.877414_pt1 | contig 10464 bp, 8 predicted proteins | sample MGYA00375124_ERZ795032 | MGnify/ENA primary metagenome ERZ795032 (study PRJEB30167, sample SAMN05720154) | activated sludge metagenome | isolation source: Anaerobic digester | place: China | collected 2015-12-16 ...
TTCACCGTTATCGTGCTCATGCGTCAATCTACCGTACCCGTTTTGGGTGCGATTGTACCCAAAACGGGTACGGATATCAATAAGAAACGTTGATCTGTAATTGATTATTTCTTGAAAAGTATAGGGTGTGGCCTTGCGGGCATATATGGAAGACTTCAAATACCTATACGTAACAAAATGGTGATTGACAGTCTTTAGGACAGGCGATCATCATCCATCTGTTTTTCTTGTTGATTCAGGAGAAAGGAGAACAGATGATGACCCCTGAGATCAACTTAATCCCCATCACCGAACCCATTCTTTATTACCAGACAAGCTTTCGGTTCCGGCCCCGGCCGGAAGGAAGCATTGAGGCCTTGCAGTCGATCCTGAGAGAAATGGCCAGGAGGGACTCGCTGGGCAAAGAGCAAGTCGAGGCCTACCTACGGCGACTGGCCCGCGGCAATCGCAGACCGAGAACTCTCTATAGCCGCTGGGGCACACTGCGTATCTTCCTTGAGATGCTCAGAGACGAGGGCAAAACACGGCTTGAAGAGATTACCCGACGAGACATGGAGGCCTTCATCGAGCATGAGCAGGACCGGGGGATCAAGGTGACCACGATCCGGATGCGACTCACGGGGGTGCAGTCGTTCCTGCGCTACCTGGAAGAAGAGGGCGTGATCGGCCGAGAGGTGTTCGGCAGGAGGATCCGCCTGCAGATACCCGATCGGCTGCCCAGGGCGATGGACCCGGGCGACCTTAAAAAGCTCTTGTCCGTTATTGAAGGGAGCAGGGACCGGGCAATTATGCTGGTACTGTTGAGAACGGGGATGCGCATCGGAGAGCTGCTTCAGACCAAGGTGATTGATGTTCACCTTGAGGAGCGTAGGATCGAGATCTACGAGGCGCAGAAGAACCGCCTGGGAAGAGTGGTGTACCTGAGTGACGATGCCGTGATTGCTCTGAAGGGCTGGATAAATAGGAGATCTCCTTGGGGGGATTACCTCTTCCCTGGTCAGGACAAAATGGAGCCCATGTCATACAGCGCCGCCCGATCCAAGTTTGCAGGATATCTCTCGAAGGCATGACTGGAGCACAAGGGTTATACCCTCCACAGCCTTCGCCACACATTTGCCACCGAACTTCTCAATGCGGGGATGCGCCTGGAGTGCCTCCAGGTGCTTCTTGGTCACCACAATATCGAGGAGACCAGGCGCTACGCGCGGCTGAGCGACAGGACGCGCGAGGAGGAGTACTTCAGGGCGATGGACATTATCGAGAAGGGAGTGAACAGTGGAGCTGACCGATGCGATCCTCAACTGGAGGCGGTTTTTGAAGAGGCGCAACTGCGCACCCAATACCGTTAAGAACTATCTGAGCCTGATCCGGCATTTTATAATCTGGGTGGATATCCCCGTGGAAGAAGTAACCGCAGCAACCGTCTCGCGCTACATCGACCACCTCATGAAGAAGCGGATGGCGCCCAAGACGGTGAACTGCCACCTGGACGGCATCCGCCAATTCTATCATTACCTCAGGGAAGAGGAAGGGCTGGCGCTTGCCAACCCTGTGAAAAAGAATCATCATCAAAAGATGTCCAGGCCCCTTCCCCGGTACTTGAGAGACGAGCAGGTCAAAATCCTCTTCAGTCAGTTGAAGGAGCTGCGCGACCGGGCCATCTTCATGCTGATGCTCCGTTGCGGTCTCAGGGTGGAAGAGGTGGCTCATCTCACCCTGGGTGCTATCGATGTCAAGCGCAGGATCATCCTGGTGGAGGACGGCAAGGGCGGAAAGGATCGCGTGGTCTACCTGAGCCACGATGCGCTGGAGGCCCTCTCCGCTTATCTGCGTGTGAGGCCCGCCGTGAGAGCCAGAAGAGTCTTCCTGGTGCGCAAGGGTCTCTGTACGGGGCAGCCTATCTCCATCCGGGGCATCCAGAAGAGGATGGAGCACTACGCAAAGAAAGCGAGGCTCAGGGCCTCCTGTCATCAGCTACGGCACACGATGGCCACGCAGCTTCTCAATGCGGATGCGGATCTGTGCACCATCCAGGACCTCCTGGGGCACGCCAATGTGAAGACCACTCAGAGATACTGCCGAATATCGAATCTCAAAGTACAGAGAGACTACTTCAATGCGATGGAGGTGATCAGATTGCGGGCGATCGGCGATCCGGTTAATCCTTGACACAAACAGAAGGCCGTAAGTAGTTAAGAAGCCTCAACCCATTAACATCAACAAGAAAATCAGATTATCTTACGTATAGCAAATACTAATGTTCATGGTAGTCGATTAAGGTCAGCAAATTAATGCGGAATGAAAGGCGCAATTTAAAGTTGGGAGATCATTGTCTCCAGGTAGGGGCGGATGACTGAGGGCCTGACGGGTTCGGATAACCCCTCCTTGGTTGCGGATGATTTCGATAGCTTTGCGCCTTGCAGTATCCATCGGTAGGATTGGTACAAAAACGTCGGCAAAATCTCATTCTTGCCGACGATTATTGACCATCAATCTTCTTGATATCGGATGATCTGTCCCTAACTTTCCATCCACATTATCTGCTGGTTGGATACAAGCTCAAATGCTTATCGTTATGAGGTCAAGCAACATACTTGCTTGTCATGAAATACGAACGAATAGCCCAATTGTGACTGCATAGTCCCAAAACTGCTCGACTTGTTGCGCAATTTCACCATGAACTAAAACCCCAAGTTCTAATTGACTAGATAATCCTGGGCTGGTTAGATTTGCGCTTCCAATGTAAGCAGATTCTCCGTCTACGACACAAAATTTGGCATGTGACCCAAGTTTGTGCTCATCGGACAAATTCGCAGATGGTCGGTATAACTGTAGGTTGCCGGAAACTTCTTTAAGTAACCCATCTTGTTCAATGACCTGTAGGCTTGAGCCCGTACTGAGGACCTCTATGTTTGCGCTACGCCGTAATGCAGCCTGAAGAGAGCCCGCTAAAACACCGCCAGTAATACCATAACTCGACTGAATGAATGGGGCTCCGATTATGACGCGGTGCTTTGCCCGTGATAGGAGTTGAACGAGAACACCTATGGTCGTTCGGCACTGTGTATGGTAGGCGAGGTACGGTCCATAGGGTTCAGGGACCGTCATTACTAACTCAGCATTTTTCTTGTCCATAACGAACTCGATATCTTTCATGATAGCGAGGGGTCAAAATATCCTGTACGAATTTCACCCAATTCTGCGTCATACCCACCGAAGAGAAATGCACGACTCAGATTTAGATTAAAAAAGCGGCAACTCGTTTCTGCCAAATGAGAACATGCGTGGCAGTTCCCGCTGTGGTCCCGACAAACCGGATCATAAACACAGCGTCTTGCCTCTCTGATTGCATTGAGCCACTCGGCAAGCGATTGCTCATATAGTGTTGTGAGTGCACCAATGGTTGCACCAAAGCGATGATTGCAGTAAAGCGCAAAAGTGAGTGTACGAGGCAAAAGATATTCTGCCAGACTCGTCCGATCTAACCCGCATAATAGGGCGGCTTGACGTACTGCAAGATGACTGAGTGTGTGCAGCAAACCAATGACCATGCGTTCTTCACGGTGATCTGCCAGCAATGTCTCTCGCAAGGGAGTATCGTTCAAAAGTTGAATAAAGTATGCTTGACGGGAAAGTTGCGAGTCGCTCCCGTTAGGAATCGTTGGCTGACATCCATTCCGTTCAAGCCAGGTTATAACGCGCTCAGGGTCTAGGCTGAGCAAAAGCGCATCGGCTTGAACTTGGTCGACAAAGATTGGAAACTTTCCGCCGTAATCAGCATGTGCTGGGAAGGGATTGAGTCGGCACTGATTAGGCTGATATTCAGCCCGGCTAAAGCCATAAGTTGCGGTGATAATCGGATAATCAGATACCAGAACAATACGTGAGAGCCCCATTTGCCTTCCAAGTTGGACACTCCTTGTGCCCGAATTCGTAAGGTCAATTTCTCTTGGGCGCCCAGTTTCTATGGGCAATATTGATTCAAGCATTTCCTGCCCTACATGTTGCCATATGGCCCATGAAACTCCTGTGCGTTGGACAAGATTTTGAACGATACCACTCGGCGAGGAGGCATCGTTTTCCTTTTGCCTCTGTTCTCGAAGTCTCTGCATCTCATGGACAAGATCTTCTGGCTTAAGCTCGCCATTCGCCTGGCGGCGCATAAGGTCATCTAAATCATCGCCCGTTAGGCCAATGTTCTTAGAATTTTGATGAGCTTGAGCATTGGAACCATAATCAGTCAAATCTTGATTTATTACTTCCGGCATTCTAAGAAATTTAGCAGCAGCAATAGCTGGCCACTCTGTAAGACCGAAGAATCCATCCAGCCTACGGTGAGGGATATTGAGTAGAACAGTTGTATGCGCATAGAATGTGCGTCCTGCTCGGTGTACTTCTATATCCATTCCGCGTAGCGCTTGATCTGGCCATTGACATTCAGAACAGTATCCACCAAAAAGATTCATAGCAGTGTTACATTGACGGCAAACCCAGCGAAAGTTGGAAATCCGTTCACTACCTCTGGTATCTAACGCCATGTGGCCGGCCGTGTGACAATGCTGGCATGACGGTGGCAAGAGTGGTTGCAAAGCTCCACAGCGGTGTATTTTCACGAACCTCAATTGCTGCAATTGTCCTTGATGACATGAAGGGCACTGGTTTGGAAGATGATCGCGATTGCGGAAATCAAAGATACGGCCGCACAAATGATTTTGACACCAAAGGACCTTAGGAAACAGATCTGCCTGTACCGTTCTCGGGTCCAGTAAAACAAAGCGGTCAGGCTGCCGAAGTACATCGTTACGTAAGGCAGGTCTGAATTCTTCTTGCCACGCCTGTGCCTCTTCGGCAATCCTCCGCAGAAGAAACAGTGCATTCATATCGGTTCTTGCATCGCCACGAATGCTCACTACGCGAGCAATTGCCGCAACACGTTCAAAATCAAAGGTTCTGTTGGGTAAATAATTAAAAAGGATCTGCTGTTTTCCCCGAGACATCGTTCTTGCCATAATTATCCTCCGCTACCGTCCACCAGTACGGGCTGTCCATTGTGATCCCAGTGTGTCTAATTCAATGGGGATTGCTTCATCCACATCTCGAAGACTTCTCATTGGTTTCGGAATCAGTACATCTGAGACAAAACTTAGACCAGCCGTTGGGCTCAGGATCCAGTCCAAGTATTGGCGTACGCGAAGATGGATTTCATCTCGAAAAGCCATTTCACCCGGGGAAGATGGATTCTGTACACCATAGGCCCTTTCCAATAATGGCAGAAATTGTTCAGGGCTGAGGCTCCCGTCACTAATCTTCCCTTTTATGAAGTCAATCATGTAGTACCTGTTAGGATTGCCTTCTTCAGAACGATTGGCTAAGAGTTGAAGAAGCACGCCCATGAACAATCCTGGCAACGTCCTAGTGATGCTAAATTTCGACCACCGATTAATGGCCACAGGTTCAACTAACTGCCCAAGATATTCATGGTATTTCAAGAAGTACGAATAATGACTTTGATCCCGTTCACGTACGGGATGATGACATGTGAGCACTATTCCTGTATGGCTTCGCCCAACGCGGCTTGATGCTTGAATGTATTCCGCGTTTTGCCGAGGCATCCCATAGAAGATCATTGCATTCAATCGATCAACATCAACTCCATGGCTAACCATACTTGTAGCAAGTACAGTCGCTGGCAAACTGCCTTGTACGGCAGGTTTCTCAAGCTTTTCCAGAATTTGGGAAACATCATCAGTTGACGTGCTTCCAGTCAATTCCGAAACATCTAAGGCCATTAGCCCATCCCGCTGTAGGTGAGGAATAACGTCTCCTTCAATATCTGTTCTAATGGAGTTTAATTCACGATTTGCCGAGAAATATGTAAGCGATGTGGTATAAAAATCTATTAGTTCAAACCATTCCTTTGTGCCTGGTATTAGCATTCCTCCAAATGGATTAGGCACACCTGCAGCTAATTTTTGTAGAGACTGTATTTCTCGATGATAGAGATCTATAAGCTCTAATATAGTGTTGAATATGGTTTTGTTATGAGGGATTATCCCAACGTACAGACGTTGAGGATAGGGCAGTGTTTCGGCGTAGAATGATTGCCCTAGTGTGGGACCGAGCCCAGGGAATACTTGAGCTTGATCGGGACTTCGTCCATAGAGGTGATTAATCTGCCGAGCAAAAGCTTCTATTGTCGCAGAAGAGGCTATTATTTTAAGGGGTGTGTATTGTCCAAATTCACGTAATAATTGTTGAGTAAAAGTCTCGTAATGTGCATCGAAGGTACCTAAACCTTCCTTTAACAGGTGAAGTTCATCCTGAACGAACAGTGTTGGGCCTGAGAGTCCTTGTGGTATCCTATGATCAAGCAATCGTGAATTGGTGCAATCTTTTTGGCAGCACCGTCCCTTATAATATCCATGCGTCGCACATCGTCCGTCAACCCGTCCCAAAAGCAGGGTAAACTTTCGCTGATTTCCAATCCCTGCCAGCTTATCGATAGTGCCTACTAGCACGCATGGCAGATAACGGTAGATCTCATTGTCTACGATGTAAACGGGGATTTCCCCATTTGGGAAACGACAATCAGGCTGGTTACAGCGGTGCACTAATCGAGTTGATGGAACATCGAAATCGATGTTTACTGTCGCTGTTTGACATGATGGACAGCGTACCACTCTTTTCCAGTCTTGACGCGCTTGTGGATCATTTACCTTGGTCCATGTGAATTGATCTTCCGCGGTGGCGTATTGCTGAACGGTCGGATTTACTATCTCGTTTGGAGAGCCCCCTTGGCCGACAAAGTAACCTACAGCAAATCCATCAACACCTTCTCCAATAAATCGAGGATCAACTTGCTCGCGCCGCACTAGTTCTGCCATTCCAATTATATCCGCGACTCTCTGGGTTTGTTGCAATGTTAAGAGACGCAGAGGGAAGCGCGTCCACGCGGTGACCCCAGCAGTTTTACCGCGCAGCCTGTCAAAGAAGCAGTGAAAAACGATAGTTGCTAAATACGCCTCCGTTTTACCACCGCCAGTGGGGAAAAAGATGATATCCACCCTGGCCCGATCGGAAATATCGAGGCTGTCCAGATCTAATAATGCCGCAATACCCGGAATCTGACTAACCAGAAAAACGATCTGAAAAAGCCTCCATTCCTTTTTAGTACCTCGGCGAAATGTCTCATTTGTTAATTGGAAAGCTCTAAAGACATCCTGATTTTCCCTTATTAGGTTACAGCCTGTTCTGAATTGAGTTATTTCTTTATCAAATTCTTGCCGGTCCCGATCAAACTCCTGCCCATACTCCGATTCCCAACTAGGATCCTTCTCCACATAGTGCATCCGTTCATCATCCCAAACCTTTTGATAACCTTCCATGGCTTTGAGAATGTTCTGAAGAACTGGCAAGGGGTCATTCGCCAAATCATCAAATCGTGCCGCCGGCACCGTCCGTGTTATAAACCTCATTTGATGATAAATTGGCATATGTGTAGTCTTCAATCTGAAGGGATGTGCGTTTCCTTCTTCTCTTATTACGGCGCAGTTAATCCCTCGTCCCCATATATGTCTGTCATACCGAAAACCACGCGGTGCTAGCTCAATATCAAATGCACACACATCGTTCCCGATAAAATTGAATGAGGCCTCGGTATCGAACAAAAAAGCTTCGATGTTCGGTAATTCCTCATGCATTGGTGACGTGTTGATAAATTCTATCGACAATACATGATCATTGGAAACATTTATTCCATTAGGCCATAAATCACAGCGTACTTCCCAACGCCATTCCGGTATTATCTCAACTTGTAACGATTGGAGAAAGTTCCGATAAGTAGCTTCTGAAGCTAATGCCAGATCCGGAACACGTATTTTGTCGTTAGCGTTATCAAGGGCTTTTACACGGTCAATATCGGTGATGGCTAGCTGCTGAGCTCTCGCTGTCTCCTGATTAAGGGCACCCTGTAGATCAGAATAATCCACGATTATGGTGCCCTGTTCATTGTGTCGCAGGATTACCTTCCCAGACGCCTGGCAAGGCACTTTACGGAAACGTATAAATAGGGAATCCTGAGGAGTACGAGCACGACGGCGGTCCCGGCCATTATCTTCAAGTTCCGGTGAATCTACCTCCGGCCTGTCACTTTGGGATGGTCGTCCGTTATCCGCATCCTCAGTTCCATCATCATTATTTAGCCTAGTGTCGCTGGGCGCTTGATCTGATCTTCTTGCATCATCAGCATGTTCGTCTGCGGCCGTTGCGGTCTGGTGTACATGGTGTTGGTGTTCACACTGTTGAGAATAGTTTGGAAAAATTCTATAATAACAAGACCAACGTACTATTATAGCAACCTCGATAATGCTGTTTTCGGTTCTCAATCGATATTCGGCTCCAAACGCCATGGGTGCGAGCTTACTGAGCAGCTCACGTAAATGCCCAAGTTGCGGTGCGGTATCCTGTTCTTCCCCTCTCCAAGGGCGCAGATTCCCGACAAAATAAACGTCTCTCGGATAATTGCGAACACATTCCTGGTCGAACCTGCCGCTTGCCTTATCCTGTATGCGTGAAACTAAATATTCCGATAGTTTCGCTTCCTCTTGATAATTCCAGCTTCCATTGCTCATACTACACCGTCCTTTCAATCCGCCCCAAGGTGCTCATTAAGAAAGGTCCTGTTACAGTTTCTATATTTTTTACACGAAGTATCAGCAACGAACTTCTAACATCACCAAAAGTCAACCCTAATTCGACATCAATTATGTCATCATCGGTTTGTTGCATTGCCCCGGTCACTTGGTTCTGTATCCAATTGTTTAATTTGATAGAGAGTCCCCGATGAAGTCCCCTTAATCTGATCGCGGCTTGAGCGATACGTGTATAGTGCTTTTGAGCGAATTCCATATTGAGTATTTCTGCTACCCTTCGTAAATCTTCTGGCTGTTGTGGACACAGAACGAGCCCTTGTAGCCAGAAGTTTAGGGCAAGTGAGGTCATTAGAGTACTACCGCTTGAATGCATCCTTCGCAGCAATCCATTCAAATCACGTTTCCCAAAAGTTTGGAGTTCATCTGGATCAGCATCACATAAGCACCAATGTGCAAAGGCTGAACGGATATTTTCTTGCCAACGTCGTATCATAGCAAGATGGAGTTCAATTGATGGATGTTTGTGAACACGCGAGATGATAAGGTCATACAAACTTTGCCGTTTCTGCCCATGAATAATGAGCACTTGCTCGTCTATTCGTAATGAGCGAACATACCGTGAATCAAGGCTTCCTTGGCGAATAACATTTACAGTATCAGTAGGTGCGAAGTATGCGCACCACCCTTGATCAAATTGAATTCTAATGGCTTCTGAGCTCCACACCTCTTCATGAGGTTCCCTGGGTTTAATGTCTTCTGTATCCATCTGATCGTTAAATTGTAGTTCTTCACCTTCAAATTCGCTACGATTGCCATGAAAAAGTCGTTCGACTTCGGTTATGGTATCATTCGGCTTCCAATATGGACCGGCCAACGAGGTTCTTGTTTTTCTTGTTGTCTCAACATCAATTTCTATTGGCGGCACTATATTTATTCGTTGGTTATAAACGGACGTTGTTGAAGGCTTCGAAATATTGGACAGGTTAGAGAGTGTATTCAAACTTCGTATAATGTTTCCACTCATACATACTGACCACTCAGCTTGTTGGCGCATGAATGAAGATCGCTGATGTGGATATAAAATTATATCAACTTTAGAATAGCGTAATGCATATAAAATTCGTGGTGTTATCGCATGGCTGGGTAGCCCAACCAGGAGTGGATGCCACTCTGTATTTGTTGGAAGTGTTTGATGAGCTTCCCTTCGCAATTCAGTAAGACTTTTTACAGATATGCCCATTTCGGCCAAGTCTTCATCAGTAGTGTTATGCCGTGCAAGCATTGCAAAAAGGAAAAGCTGCTTTCTATTATTATTGGGGAATACTAGTAGTCGCTTTGAATCACTCTCAGGATCTTCTAAGCAAATATTGATGAGAGCTTCCCATAATGCGCAGCCCATTGTCTCAATATTATTCTTTGCCTGCTGCATAAGAAGAGAGGCTGTTTCCAATTCTTGGTATACATCATAAGCATTTTGCATGCAGCCGCTTCGGAAACGACTGCACACAGCTTCGAGGGTTTTAAATGATTGCAGGCCCCAAAATTTTTGTGCCTCAGCCTCATAGAACTCGATTGGCACTGCAAGTGACTCTAATGAGCGAAGATATTTCCAGTGAACGGTAACCGTGTCTGTAACCATGCGTCCACCAGAGGTTGCAAGTTGTGTTGCACGACTAAGCAGATTTTCTGCTTCAGCCAGCGAAGCGCTTAGGGCACGACTTGATTTGCCACATATAACAAAAGGTCCCATATGTATTGGGTCTTTTGACTGCAATAGTGAATCCATTTCACCGCGTAAAACGCTTGGGGAATT
>ERZ795032.2491-NODE-2491-length-10446-cov-5.423058_pt1 | contig 10446 bp, 8 predicted proteins | sample MGYA00375124_ERZ795032 | MGnify/ENA primary metagenome ERZ795032 (study PRJEB30167, sample SAMN05720154) | activated sludge metagenome | isolation source: Anaerobic digester | place: China | collected 2015-12-16 ...
GTATGTTCCACAGACTGGCATGCTGACAGAAGATAGACTGTCAGAATAACTAACGTAAATAAAACTGCCTTAATTCGATATTTAGCCATAATATGAAAGTTCCTCCTTATATACACAGATTCACACCTGCGTTGTTCCATTCAATTTAGCTCTGCTCCATCGGCTTAATCAAAAAACATCTAACCTGACCACTCACCAACGCTGACATCCAACTCGACCACTCGCGGGTTATGTTCGGTGCTGAAGACACTTAATTCCCCTCCGCTTTTACGCTGGCGGTAAAACGAACACCTGGGGTCTCGCCGATAAAAACAACTTTTCCGTTTTCGGGAAGTATTACCGACCGGTTACCCTTAACCACTGAAAAATAAACGCAGGCATCGGTATCATATACGGCAAACGACCCATTTTCGGGTATATCAACCGTTATGGTTTTACCGGCGTCGTCGGGGTTTACCGTAAACCAGCGGGCATATCCGTCATCTTCGATAGTTATGAAGGTATTTCCCCCGGACGGCAAATCGGTCATGGCTTTTTCGCTGATATATACCATATCTTTCATAATCAGATATTCCGCTCCGCCGATTTCGGCTATTTCAATAGTCGCCAAATCCCTGCCCGCCAAGCAGGGTATCTGAACATCCTGCGTCCCGTTATTTTTGTCTACGATTCTGAAATAAGTGGCATAACCCGGCATTTGTTCATTTGTGACTATTTCAAAATACGAACTTGCGGGCATATAATACTGCTGAGCGTGAGGATTTTCATTCACAATATAGTACCTTGTGCCGTTCCGACTGTCCCAGGCATTTTGTGTTTCGGCATCAATACTATTTGGCTGCACCCTCTCATAATCATATGTGCTCATTGATGTCTGTCCTAGTTCGGGTATATTTAACAGCCATTTTACCCATATGTAGGTTTTGCCGTTTGTTTCTACGACAAATGTTAGCTTTTTGCTGCCGTCTTCGCTTACAAACCACCCTTCTGCCGTATACAAATATATTTCGTCTGGTATTTGTGTATTTGAAAGCGATGATATGGTCATTTTACCTTCATCGGTAATAACAACGTTCTTTACTGATTCGCAGCTTGCATAAACGCCCGAATAGGCAGTTTTCTCAGCAGGCATTGCGGATAATTCGGGAACTGTGACCAAATCCGGCGGGATGATTTTATTTATATTGCCTTCCGCCAACAATGTCTCGAGAATCAGCTCCTGCCCCAATATTTGTCCGAAAAAACTAGACCCGCCCGATAACACAACAGCAAAGGTTATATTATGTTCAGGAATAACTATCAAACTGCTATGGTATAATTGCGTATCGCCGCCTTTTATTAATGATTGAAGGTTATAACCGCTGTATGGATACGCGTCAACTGAATCCCAACCCAGGCCATAACCGAAAACTCCGTCCTTCTGGTCGGGTCCAAAGCCTTTTTTATACTCTTTTTGCTTTGTTGCAGTTTTTGCATTCTCCGACAACATGTTTTGCGCAATCTTGTTTGTAGGGTTTGACATGAAAATTTGTCCGAATTTACACAAATCCTCCGCGGTTGAATATAATCCGCCTGTCCCGATTATGTTTATGGTATCGACGGGCGTTTCTTCGTTATATACAAAGGTTCTTGCAAGGCGGTTTCTGTCGAAATCGCTCTGAGGTGTAAATGTATTTGACATTTTAAGCGGTTCGGTAATATTCAGCTTTATGTAATCAGTAAACCTCATTCCGCTTACCCTTTCGACAATAATCTCCGCAAGAGTAAAGCCATCGTTGCAGTAAACGGAAAATTCTCCCGGCGTTGCTTTTAGTTTTTGAGTTTCTAGATTCGATAACAGATTATCATGGGATAGAGCGGATGGATAATCGAATAAAAAACCGTCAAGAAACGTGCTGCCGAGGATGCCGGATGAATGGTTCAAAAGCATTCTCACTGTTATTTGTTTATAACGCTCGTCGGCCATTTTGAATTCCGGAATATAGGTTAAAATGGGTTCGTCGAGGTCAACCGCTCCTTCGTCCGAAAGCATCAAAATAGCTGTGGTGGTAAACATTTTGCTTGTAGAGCCTATACCGAACAGTGAGTTTTTGTTCAAAACACGGGTATTGTTTTTATCAAAAACCCCCGCCGTGTCCGATACAACAATTTTCCCTTCGGATATCAAGGTGTACTGAAGTCCCGATACGCCGCATTTGTTTACGATAACGTCAGCTAATTCCTCCGCCTTGTTTCTTACACCAGCATAAATATCGGTCTTCTTGAATATTACAATTGAAAGGACCAGCGCAATTACTACTGTTAACAACAGTATTGACTTGAAATATTTGACTTGTGGTTTCATTTTCATTCTCCTTGTCTTTCTTTTTGCGACATACAGTATAAAGTCTTTTTTATATCATCAGTTTTTAGCAACATCCAACCTGACCACACAACGTGGCTCGTCCAAGGGAACATATCAAATTTAATACTTCTGAAAAAGTGCACCCACCTTCATAAATATGTAATGTCTTCGTATGTTGTATCCGTTGTATTTTCAGCCAGGCTGCGTACTAGATATTAAGATATTAATTTATTGCTTTTAAATCTACTTCAACCTCAACAACGGCGTACATTCCACAAGTGGTCGTTGTCCGCATAATCTTCATTGACATATTTAAGGAATTCATCTTTTTCGGGTATATAGCGAGGTTTGTCCGCTTGATATCATTCCTTTAACTCAGGTACTCCAGCCTTTTTACAAGTCGAATCAAGTACCCATTATTCAATGCATCTATGAATTTGTCTTCATAAGTTACACTTCCTACCAGGTATAACAAAAGAGAAACAATTATCCCAAAATCCTGCGTTTCTACATCAATATCAAAGACCTTTTCAAGTCTAATTTGATTATTATGTAAAATATCAAGCCATTTGTAATCATATTGGAACTTATCGGCAATAGCCATGCATAAATCATCACACTCATAAGATACAATAAGATTATTACCTTCTTTTTCATCGTCATATATATAGCATTCTTCGGAATACGGAATTCCGTAATACATATACAGGTGACCGTGATCCTCAAGACTCGGGATGTGTTTTACTATTTCACTATATTTACTTTTCATGGTAACCTACCTTTCTTCGTTATAATCTTTGGAATTAGTCGACACCGGACAAATGTAGAATCTATAAATGACTCTTTACAATCATTTACTACATTATATATTATTTTAAGACTTTCTCCAAACAATTCTTTTAACAATCCCTATATATTTCTGTATAATTTTTACTACCTTTGTGCCCACATTATTTTCCTCCGACAAAGTTTTCCCGCTTGAAAGGTATGTTCAGCGGAATTTCATCATCATCAAAGTCCTCAACATATGCATCTTCAAAGTCCTCATCTAAATCAACTCCAACCCATCGCTCCAACGAGTATACGTCTCTTTCAGAAATCAGAGAGTACGATTTGTCTTCTTTCAGTTCATCCAAAACCTCTTTGAAAGGCCTATGAAGCTGACACTCCATATAGTCCAGTCCAGCAATTATTTCCATTACTTTTCCATCTGCAACAGCCTTCCTTATGTCATCCTCCAGACCTTTAGGGTGTATCAAAGAACATATTCGAGGAAGCGAGTCCCATACCGAACCATAATCCACCTCAAGTTTTCCATTGAACAGCTCTTTAAAATAAAAAACAAGTTGCTCTCTTGAGATCACATCATTATTCAAGAGGATCAGGAGGGAGTCAAGAGCTTGATCTCTCACATATTCATCCAGTGAAGAATCCTCAATAATCCGTTTTATTGGCTCAATATTTCCGTCACAGACTGAAGCAAATATTCTTCCGAAATCTTCCGTAATCGTGTCTCCCAGTAAGTCATAAGCTTGTACATCCGGCAGGGATGCAATTCTTATAATATAGTCAAATGCTCTTGTTTCACGAAAATAAGCAAGCATATATATGGCTGGAAAATGGATGTTGAGAACAAAAAAGAAGTTGAATCAAAAAGAATGAAGTAGAGAATGACATGGTTTATAATATGGAGATAGCAATACGTGGCAAAATGAAGGAAATGGAACTTAAAGGAAAAGGAGGGTCGTATCCCGGCCTAAATGCGGCAACAAAATTAAAATTATTTCATTTATTGAGGATGATGCCACAATAAAGAAGATACTAATGCATCTGGAACTCTGGATGCCTTTTATGCTGCAAAAATCTCTTGATTTTTAAAGATATTACCAGTTTTTAACTGCACTACGAAAAGTAAATTCCTATCTCTATCTCTTCTCTCTATCTCTAAGGTAGCTTATATCACAATCTCTCAGTGTTATTGAGGGGATTACAACTTGATATTAACACAATATAAACAAGCAATTATTGTGAATTACACAATTTTTATTGATATTCTATACAATCTGTGTTACAATATTTACCGGAGGCGGATTTTATGAAGTTTTTTGAACGCATAAAACAAGCAAGAACGGATGCTGACTTAACACAGACAGATGTTTCAGAATACTTTTCAAAGTTAGGATATTCAGTTAAGCCTTATGCCATATCCAGTTGGGAAACTGGAAAGCATAAACCTGACCTTGAGCAGTTTGCTGTCCTGTGTAATGTATATAAAGCAGATGCGATGTATCTTCTGACCGGAAAGAACAGTCAGAATCATGAGTCGCTTTTTTATGGTCTAAATCAAAAAGGCCGTACTCATGCTTTAAACTATTTGAATTTGTTAAAATCCGATCCGGTTTTCACAGAAGAGGAAAGAATCAGAGAAGTCAGAGCATTCCGTCTGTATGATATATCGGTATCTGCGGGGACAGGAATGTATTTAGATAGTGACAATTATGAAGAAATGACCGCTGATGATTTAATTCCGGATGGTACGGATTATGCCGTCCGTGTCAGCGGAGACAGTATGGAACCCAAGTTTTATGACGGTCAGATTTTATTTATCAAAGAACAAGGAACGCTTAACGACGGTGAAATTGGCATATTTACACTTAACGGCGAAGCTTATGTCAAAAAGCTGCTCGGGGACACATTGGTTTCATTAAACCCTAAATATGAGCCAATTAAATTGCGGGAGTCTGATGCTTTTCATGTTTTCGGAAAAGTAATAGGAGCAAATTAACAGAGAAATCGAAAAAGTCTTGATGTGTATCCTCTTTAAATATATATTGTTGTTAATGGAGAGATGATTAGATGAGTGAACCGAAAAACTATGAGCCATATAAAATACCACCCAGAAATTCGATTCAAGGGAACGAGTTCGATTTCATTTCATCTAAAACCGACCCGGCTATTTTTTTTAAAGACCAGCTGTTTACCGAGATTGAAATTGACAGCGGCATAAATACCACATATGAACCTGCACCCATACCCCAATCAATTGAACCGGTAATGGATGAAAAGCGAAAAATTTTTAATTCAATGAGGGAAATTTCACGATACAACCATTCCTCGTATTTTTTAAATTCAAAGTTCTATCATAAACAAGCACAATATGAAAATTCAAAAATCTTTTATAAGCAAGCAGTATTTATGAAAGATTTTGAGGATGATTACACTGAGAAAGTCCCTTTTTCGGCCTACTTCCCTTATTATCAATTGATGGGCTACGAACAACTCAGAACATATTTTACTTGGAGGACAAAAGTAAGAAGCGGCAAAATTGAGAACACTTCTCTTTCATATGCGTTTATCTATATTTATGAATTGCTTAATAATGTCGGAGTAAACGATCCAGTTGATGGACTTGATAAGCTAATGTCTTTCTGGACTGCTTTTAAGGTTTTTGATTCAACTATTGAGAAATATCTGTTAAAATGGGTAAAGGACTATCATATCTATTATGAGCTGCCCAAACCATTTAAAGAGTTCCTTTGTGAGAATAAATTACAAAACCACTATCCTGATATAGTTGGGTATCTGCCGGAAATGAATTTTAATTTTGAACAGTTATGCGGTATTTCAAAATATAATATCAAGCAATCCACTTTTTACGGCGATAAAACAAATGAATTAATTACCGATTGTTTTGATTTTACAATCAATAAATTAAAAAACATATTTGCAGACGTGGGTATGGAATTAAATGATTTGATTTTTAAATCTTCTAAGAGTAAATCTATCTGGAAGCCTTTCAATGGGGCACTGTTTTATCCAAACTTAAAACAACCGGACAGACAGGTAATACTTTGCGAAAATGAAGTATATATTTGCAGTCAGAATAATTGGGTGCTCAGCACGGTAATTACGCTAGAAAGTGGCAGGCAGCTGATCGGTTATATTTTAAAACAGATGGAAGCCGTTTTAAGAAAAGTCACAAAATATAAATATAATCTTTCCGCTAATTTAAATGTAGTCAACGGCGAAATCCTCCAAAAACTCGGTGCAGCGGGTATTTCCCTTGAAAAAGCAGTCACTGATGCGGTTTTGGAATTTTACAGAGAGAAGAATAAAATTGTTGTATCGGTGAATAAATTCGTTTTAAACAAAATAAGGCTGGAAGCGCTGGACACACAGGAAAAGCTGATTGTACCAGAGAATGATTTTCAGATGGCTTCGCTTTCCTTTTTGGAAGTCTCGCCTGCAGACAAAGAGAAGGAAAACACTTTATTGCCGCCTGCCGATGAATTGGTTTTACCTGACAGATGGACAAGCCTTAAAAATGCATTAAATAAAACTGAAATAGATGCACTTTCAGCAGTGTTACAGGGTGACCCGAATATAAAGCAATTTGCCGATGAAAACGGCATCATGCTGGAGGTGCTGGCAGACAGCATCAACGAAAAAGCGTTTGACCATATAGGTGACAATATCTTAGAACTGGATGACAATATGATGATATACGACGAATACAGAGAAAAAATAATGATGATGGTGGGATGAATATGGAAAATCAAGTGCCCCTGCGAATAGCGAATATTTTGATTAACGCACTGAAAGGTGGTGTTGTGCCGCGTATAGGCCTGGAGTATATTACCGTGGGGCGCACTCAGGAAATTGCGGCAATTTTACATGACATTGAAATGATAGCAGACGGCAGTGCATCTTTCCGTTTTATTGTGGGTAAATACGGCAGCGGTAAAAGCTTTTTACTGCAAACCATCCGCAATTATGCCACTGCTAAAGGCTTTGCGGTGATGGATGCTGACCTTTCCCCCGAACGGAGGTTTGCAGGAACCAAAGGGCAGGGACTCGCCACATACAAAGAGTTAATTCAAAACCTTTCCACAAAATCAAAGCCGGATGGTGGTGCGTTGCCGCTCATTTTGGAGAAGTGGATTTCCGGTATTAAGGCATCGGTCAAAACACAATCCGAAGCAGAGGGCGATGAATTTGACCTTTTGGTGGAAAAGCAGATCTATACAGTCGCAGGTTCCCTTGAAGGCATGGTCAACGGTTTCGAATTTGCCAAAGCCATCGTTACTTACTGGCGTGCTTACCGCCAGGATGATACCATCAAGAAATCCAATGTGTTAAAGTGGTTTCGGGGCGAATACGCTTCCCGCAAAGAAGCCAAAGAGGACTTGGACATCAACTTTATCGTCACCGACGAAACATGGTACGACTTTTTAAAAATCTTTGCGGTTTTTCTGGTAAGCGCCGGATATAAAGGAATGCTGGTCATCATTGACGAACTGGTAAATATATTTAAAATTTCCAATTCAATCACTCGACAGAACAATTATGAAAAGATTCTTACTATGTATAATGATGTATTACAAGGAAAAGCAAAACATATCGGCTTTTTAATGGGCGGTACACCGCAGTGCATAGAGGATAAATATAAAGGTGTTTTTAGTTATGAAGCTCTGCGTTCCAGACTCGCGGAAGGTCATTTCTCTACCGGCGATTTGAAGGATTTATCCGCTCCGATCATACGATTGCAAATGCTCATGCAGGAAGAGATGTACGTTCTCGTAGAAAAATTGCGGGATATACATGCGCAGCTTTATAATTATATACCATCATTCGGTCACGATGAACTGGTGTATTTCCTTACGGTGGAATATAACCGGGTCGGTGCCGAAACGCATATTACCCCACGGGAGATTATCCGCGACTTTATTGAATTGGCGAACATCCTGCACCAAAATCCACAGAAAAGCATGTCGGAAATTTTAGGCAGCAACAATTTCCAGATGGCGAAAGGCGGAATAACAGAAGAAGAAATACATGCCGATTTCCAAGAATTTGAGGTTTAAATTTTATGAATGTTTTTAATAGACTCGCTCCTTTTATACAGGATTTTATTTATCAGAGCAAGTGGGAAGAACTGCGGGGGATACAAGTGGCTGCCTGTGAAGTGATTTTCGACAGTGACGACAACCTTTTGCTTTCCTCCGGCACAGCATCGGGCAAGACTGAAGCAGCTTTCTTACCAGTGCTTACAGAACTGTATCAAAAGCCTTCCAGATCGGTGGGCGTGATGTATATTTCGCCGTTGAAAGCACTTATCAACGACCAGTTCAAACGGTTGGAACTGTTACTTACGGATTCCAATATGACCGTATGCAAATGGCACGGGGATGCATCAACAACCAAAAAGAACGAACTCATAAAGCATCCGGAAGGGATTATACAAATCACCCCGGAATCTTTAGAGAGTCTCCTCACCAACAAACGCGGCGCCTGTCTGCAAATGTTTTCCGACTTGCGTTTTATTATTATCGACGAGGTGCATCAATTTATGCGTGATGTACGGGGTGTGCAGCTGCTGTGCCTGTTGGAACGGCTGCAAATGCTTACCGGCGTGATTCCCAGGCGTATAGGACTTTCAGCTACTCTTGGGGATGTATCATTAGCACAAACATGGTTGAACACAGGCACCGGCCGTGCTTGTGCCGCTCCTATAACCGAAGAAGGGAAAAAGCGCATCAAACTGCATGTTGAACGTTTTGTCAATCTCCATGATCAGCGCGATGTGGCTAACAGCGACAGCAGCGATAACACCATCAGCACAGGTGGAGATATGGGCAACCGGGAACATTATAAATACCTTTTTAAGATGACGCTGGACAAGAAAACCATCATCTTTACCAATAGCCGTGAAGAAACCGAACTTGTCATAGCAAATCTGAAAGAAATTGCCTTACAAAATAAAGCGCCTGATGTGTACCGTGTACATCACGGTAATGTTTCCGCATTAATCCGGGAAACCACAGAAGATGAGATGAAATCCGCCGGCGAAAAAATCGTCACCGGAGCTACGGTGACGCTGGAGCTTGGGATTGATATCGGATCGCTGGATCAGGCTGTTCAAATCGGGGCACCCTTGTCGGTTTCCAGCTTTGCCCAGCGATTGGGACGTTGCGGCCGACGTGGACAGGTACCACAGCTTTTGTTTACGTTTGTGGAAGATATCAGGATTAATTCTGCAGATACATTAGGCCCGATAAATTGGGATTTTATTCGAACCATTGCAATCATTGAGCTGTATACGAAAGATCATTGGCTGGAACCGATTTATCCGCATAACCATGCATATAATTTGTTATATCATCAAACCATGAGCCATCTAAAAAGCAGCGGAGAACTTTCCCCAGCGAGACTCGCTCAGACTATTCTATCCTTGGGATGTTTTAAGCAAATATCGCAGAATGAATATAAACATTTATTGACTCATTTAATAAATATTGAGCAGTTACAACGTACCGAACGCGGAGGCCTTATCATCGGCCGGGAAGGTGAGAAAATTGTAAACAACCATCATTTCTTAACAGTTTTTTTAGCCCCGGAATATTTACTTGTTAAAGATGAAAACCGCGTAATCGGCACGGTAGATAAAGTATATCCGGTGGGCATTCGCTTTGCGCTGGCGGGGTTGACATGGGAAACGGTAGATGTCAATGTAAAATCAAAGGTGATCTTTGTAAAAAGAGTACCGGGAATTTCGGTAGTTGACTGGAATGTGGATTTTGAGGCCGAGTTGCATACCACTCTTGTCCGTAAAATCCGCAGCATTCTTCAAACCGATATGCAATATCCTTATTTAAGCGAACGTTGCCGTGAGAGGCTTACCGAAATCCAATATATTGCACGAAACAGCGGTATTTTAGAGTATTTAATTACGCCGCTTTCCGATACAAAATACGCCGTATTCCCCTGGGTAGGCACACGGCAGCTTCTTACCCTTCATTATGCGCTGATGAAAAGAAATATCAAAAACAAACTGCCATGGATAACCTGTGTATATCTGGAAGTAAATTATAACGGAACAGCGGACGAACTTAGAAGTATTATTGGCGATATATTACGGTCAAATTTAAATTTATATGATCTGCCATTACCGGATAAGGTGCAGATTAACGGTAAATACAACGAATTTATTCCGCTGGATTTATTACGTAAACAATTTATTGAGGATTACTTGGATTTCGAGGGATTACGGGAGGGAATCAGACTATCATCAGGTAACATATAAACGTGTTATTGATGATCTA
>ERZ795032.2492-NODE-2492-length-10443-cov-13.357720_pt1 | contig 10443 bp, 5 predicted proteins | sample MGYA00375124_ERZ795032 | MGnify/ENA primary metagenome ERZ795032 (study PRJEB30167, sample SAMN05720154) | activated sludge metagenome | isolation source: Anaerobic digester | place: China | collected 2015-12-16 ...
GTTCCATTTGCAGCCATTCCTGTAACATCGACGTTGTTGTCACGGGTCCATGCGTAAGTGGTCCCTGCGAGGTTATTGCTGGTAGAAAGCACGATCGTTGTAATGAGTACATCAGAACACACAGTCTGATTCGCGGGTGTGGCGATGCCAAGCGGTTCAGGTCTGACATTGACAACCGCTGTAAAGGGAGCGCCAACACATCCGTCCGGACTGGTTGGTATAACGGTGAAAGTGACGGTTTGTACGATGCCTGTCACATTATTGAAGATGCCACTGATATTTCCGCTTCCACTGGCAGGAATACCGGTAGCATTGGCAGTATTGTCACGGGTCCAGGCAAAGGTAGTACCGGTCACATTATTGGTTGTTCCCAGCACGATTGTGGTTATAGCCACATCAGAACAAACGGTTTGCACCGGTGGCGTGGCCGATCCGATGGGGGTTGGATAGGCGATCACGGTGGCGGATCCATTCATCTCCAGGGGGCAGCCGCTTGATAACAGTGTTCCAACCACAGTGTAAAGGCCTCCGGTTTGCTGCAACCCAAAGGAAATAGGACTACCCGTTCCGCTCACAATCTGTCCGGTGGCCAGGCCGTCAAGGTACAGTTCATAATCGACGCCGGTCTCTGAATTATCAAGTCCTACTGCAATACCGGCGCCCGGTGCACAGTAAGAACCACCTCCGGTAACATTGAATGCCAGCGGAATGGGAAGAACTGTGAGGTTCAGAGATGCAGATCCGCTGCAGCCGATGGCATCCGTGATGGTGACGCTATAAACATGCACCCCCACAGTAGCTGGATTGGCCATTGGGTTCTGTATAAAGGGATTGTCAAGCCCGGCAACAGGGCTCCAGATATAAGTATAAGGTGCGCTGCCACCGCTTGGGATTACCTGTAGCATTATGGCTGTGCCAAGACATGTTGTGTCATCGGTAACCGTAGCAACAGGGTCATTGACCGTGATGGTGATATCGTCTGTATTCTGGCAACCATTGGCATCGCTGATGGTAATGGTGTAGGTGGTGGTTACAATGGGCGATGCTATGGGATTCCGGATGGCTGGGTTGCTCAGGGATGCACCGTTATTCCATGCATAGCTGTAGGGAGGTGTGCCGCCGCCCGGAATGGCATTAAGCTGTGCGACATTGCCCAGACAAATGGTCTGATCAGGTCCGGCATTGATGGTTGGTACAGGATGAACGGTAACAAAAAGACTGTAATAATTGGTACATCCGGCCGGACTGGTATAAGTATAACGAATCTCATGCTTATTCAGGAATGCGAAATATGTCAGGGCAACTGCCGGGTCGAAGATGGCTGTTCCATTACCAAGGTCGGTAATTCCATGTCCTGTAAAGGTCCCGAAGGGAGCCTGATTCCCGGTTAAGGTCACCGGAGCCGCATTGCCGCAATAACTCAGGGCGAGACCTGAGAAAGTGACATTGGGAGCAGGATGAACGGTGATGTTCTGACTTACGGAATTTGTGCAGCCATTCACATCTGTGTAGGTGTATGTGATGGTCTTTGTGCCCAACCCGGCTGGGATAGGATTAAACAAAGCCACGCCACTACCCAGATTCGTGATGCCTGGGCCGCTGAAACTGCCACCCGGTGCAGCACTGCCAACAATGTTAACCGGGAGATCTGTGATACAGATGGTGGTTGGCAGGTTAATGATGGAGATCACCGGCAGCTCATAGACGGTTACGTTTTGAGTGCTTGCATTTGTGCAGCCATTACCATCTGTGTATGTGTAGGTGATGATATGGATGCCAGCTCCGGCCAGGGCTGGGTCAAAGATATTTCCTGAGATGCCACTGCCACTGAAGGTGCCGCCAGACGGGCTGCCTGTCAGGATCACGGGTGCATTGTTCACGCAGTAGGTGGCTGCCAGTCCCGAGAAGGAAACCACCGGCAACGGGTTCACCATGATGGTCTGAGTGGCACTGTTAGTACAACCCAGCAAATCAGTATAGGTATAGGTCAGGGTTTTCAGGCCTGCACCGGCAATCGCCGGGATGAACATACCTGAGGAAACCCCCGGCCCGCTGTATATCCCGCCGGCAGGACTACCACCGGTCAATACGAAGGGCGATGCACTGACGCATACCCCTGCAAGCGGTGCGAAAGTGACCACAGGCAAAGGATGCACCGTGACGGTTGTGGTATCATAAGCGATACCACAGGCGCTGGTCACTTTTACGATGTACTGCGTTGTAACCAACGGATAAACGAAAGGACTAGCCTGAGTGGAATTGAATCCTGCCGGTATCGAGCTCCACTGGTAGGTAGTGCCACCGGTGGCCGTCAGACGGATAATGTCGCCGGCGCATATCTCAGGATTGACGGGATAAATATTGGCTGATGCCGTTGCTACCACATCAACCTGGACAGAAGCACTGGCCTGACAACCCTGCACATCCGTAATGGTCACATCGTACACCGTTGGTACAGAAGGGAATACAAATGGACTTGCACTGGCCGGATCTGAAATGCTGCCCGGATTGCTCCACTGATAGGTATAGGGTGCCGTCCCACCTGTGGCTGTTGCATACAGCTGTGTAAGGTTGTTATAGCATACTGTCGTATTGTAAAAGGCAGAAGCATTTAATACCGGGTTGACATTGACGGTAGCAGAAGCAAAAGCAGTGCTGCCCAATGCATCCGTCACAACCACGTTATAGGTGGTGGTTGATGCAGGTGCTGCTGAAGTGATGGCCGCACTAGGCTGCCCCAGCCCGGTAGCAGGCGTCCAGGAATAGACATACGGTTTTTGCCCACCTCTGGCAACAGCTTCCAGTGTGCCGGTTTCTCCAAAACACAGGTTGATGGACTCAGCGGTAACGCTCAGGAAAGGATCGAATTCAACCATCACCTGATCCAGGAAGAGGTTGTTGCCATTACCAGAAGTGCCACTGAAGCGGATCTGTATTGTTTTTCCGGTGTAAGCGACCGGGATTGAGATAGTTTCCTGCTTATAAGTGCCAGGCATCAGGCTGGTCGCGCCATCATTGGAGTTCAGGTCATTGCCTGACTTCTCCCAGAGCACGCTCCACACGCCGGAGCCGCTCTCGGTGATCGCTACCTCTAATTTATCATTTGCAGACGGGAAGGGGAGATGGCTCCATTTGAACTTAAGCATGCCATCGGTGCTCAGGTCCAGCATGGGTGTTGTCATCACGGCGGTGCCGCTGGGCCAGTTCCAGAAATTGCAATAGGCTGCTGTTCCACCATAAGGTGCCCAGTTCCGTGCCCCGCCACTCAGATCCCAACCGGCAGGAGGCCAGATACTGAATTCTTCCGTCCATGGGAAAGCATGGATCACAGGATCCGCGCCGGTTGTAAACGACCATACGGCACAAGTGGCCGCTCCGATAGCATTGTAGGGCTCAACCCGCCAATAATAGGTCGTGCTGTAGTTTAGGACAGGGGCGTGGCTGAGGGCCGTTCCCATATCGACACCATTCAGGATATTATCCGGAGGATTGTTGGTGCCCAGGTACACACGGTATCCTGCAGCCTCCAGCGCTGCATTCCAGCCAAGCACGGCCGTTACAGGCGCGTTGACCGCTCCGTTGGCCGGGGAGCTCAGGGTGGCACAATCCGGTAGTCCATAGACTTTAACATCATCAAGCAGGATGCCGTAATCGAAGATGGCGCCGGCACCAGTCTGCCCTATAAAGGCGATATAAACTACCTGCCCTGTATAAGCCGCAAGGGGAACCTCCACCAGGGTATAGGCATAATTCGTATTGTTGCTGATGCGGTATAGCGTATCCGTCAAAAGCGCCGGATTGGTGCCGATAAGGACATCCAGGTTCTGTGGATGCGCGGGAGATTCGGCCCGGTACCAGAAACTGAGTATGTCTAATGGGTTTACCAGCGCAGGCTTGGTGATAAGGTAGGATCCTGCTCCGTTACAATAGGCCGAAAAACCACCCGTGTTCGAAGGGTAACCGCTGGCCGCACTGACACGCATCCAGGAACCACTTCCTGTTTCTGTCCACCCTGATGGAGGGAAAACAGCATCTTCAAAACTTTCTCTGATGTCAACCTGGGCATTTGCCTGGCCCAGGGCGAGAATTAACACCATGAAGAGACTCAGGGACAGGCGCATTGCCCCAAATGGTACAGAAGTCTTCATACGCGTGGTTTTTTGTGTATGTGATTGATTTTTAATTGAATACAGATTATTGAACAAGGAGTCGTTCTTCCTCATATGCCGTTGAATTACAGTGACTAAACTCAAACCATTGCTGGTCCGGAAGTCGTGAAATTTCCTCAAAAACTCCACAAACAAAGGTAAAACTTAAAAGGGCCTATCACAAACAATATCAGTGAATGCACCCAAAGTAATTAACACCAAATCCCGGCCCGTCAATTAATAACTTTATTCTAACCACATTCCATGTTGATAAAAAACCGCATTATCCAATAAAAATAAATGCGGCCATCAATCAGGCTCTATAGCTTAATACCAAAATCATGGAAAAAGTAACCCTCTCTGATCAGTTTTTTTTTTGAAAGACCTCCGGAGAGGCTCCCGGAAACAGCGCGGGCTTTTTTTGTACTTTTGCACCCTCGGATATATGGCATACCCGGAAGTTGATCTACCCAGATATCATTGATTATGTTTGAGAATTTAAGCGAAAGGTTTGAAAGAGCGTTCAAATTATTAAAGGGCCAGGGATATATCACTGAAGTCAATGTTGCTGAAACATTGAAAGATATACGCAAAGCGCTGTTGGATGCGGATGTGAATTACAAGATTGCCAAACAGTTTACCGAAGATGTAAAAGTAAAGGCCTTAGGACAGAATGTATTGACAGCCATCTCACCCAGCCAGTTGATGGTCAAAATTGTACGGGATGAACTGGCTGAATTGATGGGCGGCGGTAAGTCAGATATCAATATCCAGGGAAATCCTGCGGTGATCCTCATTGCTGGTCTTCAGGGATCCGGAAAAACAACGTTTTCAGCCAAACTTGCCAGCCTCCTGAAAAGAAAACAAGGCCGGCACCCACTGCTGGTCGCCTGTGACGTATACCGACCCGCAGCCATCGAACAGCTTAAAGTCCTTGGCCAACAGGTTGAAGTGCCTGTTTTTACAATGGATGACCAGAAAGATCCGGTGCGGATCGCACGCACGGCCATTCAGCATGCCAGAGAAAATAACCATAATGTTGTCATTATCGATACAGCCGGACGTCTCGCCATCGATGAGCAGATGATGGACGAAATATCATCCATAAAAAAAGCGGTTGCACCTCAGGAAACGCTTTTTGTCGTGGATTCCATGACAGGCCAGGATGCTGTGAATACTGCCAAGGCCTTTAATGATCGACTCGATTATGACGGCGTTGTGCTGACGAAACTTGATGGTGACACACGCGGCGGAGCGGCCCTGACCATACGCTCGGTTGTTGAAAAACCCATCAAATTCGTGGGCTTGGGAGAGAAAATGGACGCCCTCGATGTGTTTTACCCACAACGTATGGCCGACCGCATCCTGGGCATGGGTGATATTGTAACGCTTGTTGAAAAAGCCCAGGAACAATATGATGTCGATCAGGCAAGACAGCTCCAGCGCAAGATTGCGAAGAATGAATTCAATTTTGAAGATTTCCTTTCCCAGATAAAACAGATCAAAAAAATGGGCAATATCAAGGACCTTGTTGGCATGATTCCCGGTATGGGCAAGGCCATCAAAGACCTTGATCTCGACGATGATGCCTTTAAGGGAATTGAAGCGATTATCCATTCGATGACACCAGAGGAACGACACAATCCTTTGGTGCTCAATGGATCCAGAAAGAAACGCATCGCTAGTGGCAGCGGCACAACTGTGCAGGAAGTCAATCAGCTCGTCAAACAGTTTGAAGACACCAGGAAGATGATGAGAATGATGACCGGTGGGGGTAAACCAAATGTGCTGAATGCCATGCGCGGCATGAAACAAATGCGGAGAAAATGACAAAGCTACTGGACGGCAAGAAGATTGCCAACGAGATCAAGGAAGGTATCGCCAAAGAAGTACGGGCTATTCTTGAACGGGAGGAGCGCCCCCCGCACCTGGCCGCCATCCTGGTCGGCGAAGAAGGCGCCTCGCAAACCTATGTCGCCGCCAAGGAGAAAGACTGTCATGAGGTTGGCTTCACTTCTTCTGTATATCGTCTCCCTGAACAGGTCAAAGAAAGAGAATTGCTGGACGTGGTCAGGTTTCTGAACGAGGATCCCGAAATCGATGGCTTTATCGTACAGTTGCCGCTACCTGCACATATTAAGGTAAGTCGCATCGTCGATGCCATCGACCCCGCCAAGGATGTGGATGGTTTCCATCCTGCCAACCTCGGTCGCATGTTGCTGAATGAACCAGCCTACCTTCCCGCTACCCCCTTTGGTATCATGCAGCTGATCGAGAAAGCAGATATTGATATTTCCGGTAAACACTGCGTTGTGCTCGGAAGGAGCAATATCGTCGGTACCCCGCTTTCGCTCCTGCTCAGCCGGAAAGCAAAGCCTGGCAATGCGACGGTTACATTATGCCATAGCTATACGCGAAACCTGGAAGAAATAACACGAACTGCAGATGTCCTGGTTGCGGCCATTGGCGTGCCGCAATTCGTTAAGGCCAATATGGTAAAAAATGGTGCGGTCGTGATAGATGTCGGTATTCACCGGATTCCGGATACTACCAGAACAAGTGGATATGCATTGCGCGGAGATGTGGATTTTGAAGAAGTGGCACCCCTTACTTCACTGATCACGCCCGTTCCGGGTGGCGTCGGCCCAATGACACGGGTTGGATTGCTAATCAATACCCTGCGGGCCTATAGAAAAGAGGTATACCCTAATCCCCACACTTCATGAGGGCGCATCCGGTTTCCTTCTCAGGAACTCATAGAATCAATAGAGGACTGGGACTTGGAATTCTTATGCTCTTTGCAGGTGGCATCGTCATTGCCCAGGGCATTCAGCCTGACACCCTCAGGTATATTCAGTACGGACCTGCGCTGCCGGCCATCGTCAAGGAAACATCCGGATTGGCGTTTACCGATGGAATCGTCTGGACGATCAACGACAGCCAGAATAAACCAATACTCTACGGTATGGAACCCGGAACCTGGAAAATCAAATCCAGGATCAGGGTAAAGGGTGTCGCCAACAACGACTGGGAAGAGGTTACCATGGGGCCTGATGGTTTCATTATTGGTGATTTTGGCGATAACCGGGGGGTGAGAGATACACGTGATCTTCTCTTCATTCCGAAGGCAAAGAAAATCAAAAGGATACTTACGCTGACCCCGAAAACCCTGACTTTTCGCTTCCATGGAGAGATGTTCATGGATCCACCCGGAAACCTTCATAACCGTGACATAGAAGCCATGACCTGGATCGGAGACCGGCTGATGTTGTTTACCAAGAATCGCAAAGACCATCTGACCTATGTGCTGGAAATTAAAGATTTATCTACAGATACCCTTCTGAAACCTATTGGTGTTCTGCAGGCAGGCGGTTTAGTCACAGGAGCGGCATACCATGCAGAAAATGACTGGCTTGTCCTGTGTGGATATGCCCGGGCACGGTCTTTCCTATATATTGTGCCCGGTTTTTTAAAGAGCAACATGGACAGTGATCTGGGCAAAAGGGTCATTCTGCAAGGTATCGATGGCAGCCAGGTGGAAGGCGTCACCTGGATAGGGAATGACTCGCTGCTGATATCGACAGAGAAGACAGGTGTGATGCCGGCTTCAGCTTTCCTGATTCCCATAAATCACCTTGCACGCAATCCCAGGCTGGATACAGAACTCATGCGTGCTTCCGGCATCCGTATTGAGGATGCGGCATGGACCGGTGAGAACAACTTCGGCTGTAGTATTATATCAGAGGACAATACGCTGGCCCTGCTTGAAGTTATTACCTTCAGAGGTGATATTTTATACAAAGAATCATTGACACTGAACAAAGGTATTAACCCATTTGCAGCCCGTCTGGATACCAAACCCACCCGTGACATGGTGTTCGTTCGTATCTCACATCCATCTTCCACCTGGTCTGCGCTGATCCAGGAAAAACAATGAATATAAGCCTCTCCAATACTGTTGTTGCTGGCCTGCTATGTGCCTTATTGTGCATAGGGCTTTCATCGCAGGCCCAGGAGACCCTCAGTACCACCGATAGCCGCGCTGCCCGTTCCTACAGAAAGGCGGTGGAACTCTATGGCCAACGGCAGTTCCAGCAGGCCCGGACTGCCCTGGAAGATGCGGTGCAGAAAGACGAGCGTTTCACAGAAGCCTGGATGCTGTTGGGAGATCTCAGTCTGGATATGAAGGACAAGGACGGCGCGCTCCAGGCCTACGAGAAAGGTATTTCCCTGAATCCCGATTTTTACCCCAGGGCGATATTGGTAGCGGCAGATCTGCATCGCACCGCTGCAAGATATGACAGGGCCGCTGACTATTACGAGATGTTTCTGCTAAGGCAGCAGCTCAAACCTGCAGACCGGAATGCTGCTGAACTGGGGCTGAAATCCAGCCTTTTTGCCATCCAGGCCATGGCCAACCCTGTGCCTTTTGAACCATTCAACCTCGGTAGCCTGGTGAATAGCCAATATGATGAATATGTGAATGCCATCACAACCGATAATAACCTCCTGCTATTCACCAGAAAACACCCATCCGGGCAAAGGTTTCCTGATGGACGGCCTCTCCTGGTCGAAGATTTCTTCCGTGCCGAGGTCGAAGGGGATCTCTTTCTTCAGGCTCGCCCGCTAGGCCCTCCTATCAATACGGAAGGCAATGAAGGGGCGCTCACTATTTCGGCCGATAAGCGCTACCTTTTCTTTTCCGCATGCAACCGCCGGGATGGCCTTGGTAGTTGTGATATATATTATGCGGTTCGTGAAGACAATGGCTGGTCAAGGCCCCGGAATCCCCGGACACCCTTGAATTCCGCACGCTGGGACTCGCATCCGAGTTTGTCGGCCGATAACCGCACCCTGGTTTTTGCGAGCAGCCGTGAAGGTGGAAAAGGAAAGTCCGATCTGTGGGTCGCAGTCGTTGGGGAAGACGGAAAATGGGGCACACCGGTGAACATGGGTGATTCCCTCAATACGCCGGGCCAGGAAATGTCGCCCCTGATCCATCCCGATGGTCAAACCCTGTATTTTGCATCCGATGGGCATCCCGGTATGGGCGGGATGGACCTCTTTATGACACGCAAAGGTCCGGATGGCAAATGGTCGCAGCCCGTGAATCTGGGGTATCCCATCAATACCGTTTCCGATGAACTGGCCCTGGTCGTGGATGCAAAAGGTGAATGGGCCTATTTTTCATCAGATAAACTAGGTGGAGAAGGTGGCTATGATATGTACCGCTTCCGTCTGAATGAGGCATTTCGCCCTGTCCCGGTCAGTTATATGAAAGGCTTCGTCTTCGATGCGCTCACACGTCTGCCCCTAAGAGCTGTGTTTGAAGTCGTGGACCTTAGCAATGGCAACCAGGTAGTCAGCGCAGGGTCAGACCCGGCGACAGGCGAGTTCCTGGTGACCATACCCTCCGGCCGGTCCTATGCATTGCATGTCACAGCACCAGGATACCTCTTCTATTCAGATCATTTTCAATTGGATGAAGCGACCGAGATCGCACATCCCTACCTCAAGGATGTGGCGCTTCAGCCCATCCAGGTTGGTCAGGAGGTGGTGATGCGCAACGTCTTCTTCGAGACAGCATCCTATGCATTGTTGCCTGAATCCAGGGCCGAGCTGGATCGCCTGGTAAAACTTCTGAGAGAAAATCCTGGCATTCAAATAGAGATAGGAGGCCATACGGATAATGTCGGAAGCGTTGCTTACAATCAGAAGCTATCTGAAGACCGTGCCCAGTCCGTTCTTCAATACCTTGTCGATCATGGCATACCTGTCGCCAGACTGAAGGCTGTGGGTTATGGACTATCGCGCCCCATTGCGACCAACGACACCGATGAAGGACGCGCTTTGAACCGCAGAACAGCGTTTGTTGTGACAAAACCAGAGTGAGGCAATTAGGAATCAGGAATTAGGAGTTAGGAATTAATAATCAGGCAATTACGAATTACGAATTACGAATTACGAATTGATAATCAGGTAATTACGAATTACGAATTACGAATGATCGTTGATCGCTGATACTTTTAACTTCTTATGATCTATCTCTATCTCCCTCCAACATTGGATTCTGTCTTTAATGATATTTTTTTTCTTGTCTGTATATGTGTTAGGCATTATTAATCACGTAATTGTTTCTATATCAATTCATAATCCCTAATTCCTAATTCCTAATTTCATTTGCTGACCGCTGCCAACTGATCGCTGCCAACTGATCACTGGTGCACCCAACCCCGTAGGGGTGGTATATTGGTAGCCCGGCGGAATAACCACAGAATCATTCCCCCTCCCATGT
>ERZ795032.2499-NODE-2499-length-10434-cov-4.005781_pt1 | contig 10434 bp, 9 predicted proteins | sample MGYA00375124_ERZ795032 | MGnify/ENA primary metagenome ERZ795032 (study PRJEB30167, sample SAMN05720154) | activated sludge metagenome | isolation source: Anaerobic digester | place: China | collected 2015-12-16 ...
CCTTGACTACGCGGTAACGCCGTTCGGCGACATCGGCAAGGCGCAGCGCATAAGCCTGGGGGCGGGATTCCGATGAACAAAAAGATCGTTTCGCCGTTTTTTTTGCTCGCCGCCGCGCTGCCTTTGTGCGCGCAACAGCAGCTTCCCGTACTGGATACTGAGTTCGGTATTAAACCGTTCAGTATGGACGTGCCGGGGCAAGAGGCCGATGCCCTGGTGGCGGTGGCTCAGTCGGCCGACGGGGCTTTTTATGCGGCCGGCGGAAATACGCTTACCCGGCTGGATTCCGCGGGCAACAGGCTTTGGAGCCGGTACTATCTTCCCTATGACGATCCATATGCTTTTGCGCAGGGGAGTATCTCCACGGATGACGGGAACAATGTCTATGTCGGGCTGGTAGCGTTATCCGAAGGGTACGCGCATATCCTGAAATACGGCCCGGACGGCACCTTGCTGAAAGATTATACCTGGCCGGCGCAGGGCGCGGCCGTTTACGGGACGGCGCTTAACAAGGATACCGGCAGATTGTACGCGGTATTCCTGGACGATTCGTTGCGTATCGCGATGCTGGATACGGACCTGAACCTTCTGGACAGCGTGTCTCATGACGCCTCCGCCATTGTCCCCGCGCCGGGCGTGGGGATGGATAAAGAGGGGAACATCTATGCCGGCGGCTGGGTATATCCCGGTCAGAATGAATATTTCGCGGTTAAATATAGTCCCGACCTGGACCAGCTATTTGAGTTCTTCGAGCCGGTCGGTCCCGACGGGAGCGAATTCGGAATACTGGACGCATATGGGACAGGCGTTTATCCGGGCGGGTTCTACCTTAGCGCCTGGGAATATGAAGCCGGCGGCGGGGGTGGCTCCGGTTATACGGGGATAGTGAATATTTCGAGTTACGGGGCTAAGAACTGGGAGAGCGTTTTCGCCGCGCCGTTCATGGAGTACTCCCCGTCCGGTACGGATAATGCCGGCAATTTCTATGGCGCCGGCTATACGGAGGACTGGACGCCGCAGTTCACGAAGCTAGACTCCGATACCGGGGGCGCGGAATGGAGCGTGCCGGAGTCCCATTCCTGCTGGATAGGGGGCGTAATAGCCGGCGGCGGGAACGCGCTGTACACGGCAGGGGAACTGATGGAAAGTTCCGGGACTGAGTACTATTATATTACCCGTTATACGCTGGGAGGGGATGGAGCCGCCCCCGCCGCTATCGCGGACCTGACGGCGGCGACCGTTTCCAGCGGTAGCGTGACGCTCGCCTGGACCGCCCCCGGCGATGACGGGACGGCGGGCACGGCCGCGGCCTATGACCTGCGTTATACCACCGCGGGGCCGATAATTGAGGACGCCGCTTTCGGTTCCGCTACGCCGGTTCCGGGCGTTCCCGCGCCGCAGGCCGCCGGCACGCCGGAAACCTTCACGGTGACGGGCCTGCTGGCCGGCACCACTTATTTCTTCGGAATCAAAACAGCCGATGAAGCCGGGAATGTGAGCGGATTGTCGAACCCGGCGGAAGGCGTGACCGCAGCGGTTCCGGCGGTGAAGTATTCATTGTCCAAGTCCGCCGGGGACGACCAGATAATCGCCATAAACGCCTGGAGCGGGCCTTTAGTCGGCCTTGTGAATATTTTCGGGACCACGATCCCGGCCAACGGCATAGGTGTCGACTTCAGCATCTCCACCTTCCCCGCGGGTGCGGAAGGCTTCGCGCTGTCGAAGTCCAGCGAGAGCACAAACCCGCAGGGCCACGCCGACGTGCTGCTGCGGCTGGGCAATATCCCCGCCGAATACGGCGTAACGGCCACCTGCAACACTTGCGAGCCCTCCGCAAGTTCTGTAACCTTTACCTGCTGCGGCAAACTGCCGAACAACGACTTTAAACAGTTTGACGATAGATGGAAGGACACCCATTACGACAATATCTGTTCCACCGTTCCGGCTGGCAGAACAGGCCGTCCCGTATATAGTTGCGATGCCGCCATCTTCAATAATCCGCAGTATCAAAAACACGAATTCACTATAAGTGCCAAAGGCTGCGGTTTGAGCGCACTGGCAACCTTAATAAACCATTATAAGGATGCGTATAGCCTGCCTATATCTTCCGCGACCCCAGCCATATTAAATAGCTACATGAATGAGAACTCGGGATATGATAAGGGCGGCAGCGTGTTCTTTAACAAAGTCGCTGATTGGAGTAATAATCGCATAGTATATGTGCGACCTAAGATTGATATTGGCCAACTTGTTAACGGCGCACGAACCACCCGTGATGATTTAATGCGCCTTGTAAAAACGGAAGTTATGGCGAAGAGGCCAGTTATTGTGCGTATTTCTTCAGGACATTTTCTGCTCGTGGTTGGGCTTTGCGGAGATGATTATATTGTATCCGACCCTGGAAGCGGATGGAGATATCGATACAACCCTATTGGGGCACTTAAACTAATTGGGGTAAGGCGATTTGAAAAACTCTAATCGTATAGAGGCTTTATGAAAATTCTTATAACATTGCTTTTACTTATTGTCCCGGCTAAAAATAGTCTTTCTGCAGATTTCAGTTCACTTGATGTTAGATTGTACTCATATGATTCAAATGGGGCGTTTAGTATGACGACAAATGCTCACTTTATGATTACAGACTCTTTGGGTCGGGAAACCGGTCAGAATCCATTTACAAGTGAGGATAAGGGAGAAATCCCGGATTCTGGTTATTCTATTGAATCCTTAGGGGAACTTAAGGAGGGGGGAGACTCCGCAACTGAAGGAGATGTTTTTTCGGGCCCGGAAAGCACATCTTTTGAAATGGGGCCGGTGCAGGCGGTTGGAGTATATAATGTGCGGATTTATGGAATACGTGACACGAAGTACGCTTTAGAAATTCTGATTACTGACCGCGACAATAAATCTAGGTTGCTTAAATTTGAAAGCTATTTAAGTTCAGGGGCTATCAATAGTCTTGATGTAAACATTGATCCAACCCCCGGCGTGCCTGCGCCGGTTATAACTAAAACCGTCACCTTCGACACGCTGCGCAATGATGTCGCCGTGGCGCGGCAGCTTAACCAGCTCGGCGACGACAAGTTTGCCAGGAGCCTTGTTAAGAATATAGACCTGGCCGAAATGCTCGCCGGCGTCTGCGGTAAGCGCAGGCATGGTAAAGACAGACCCTGCCAGCCCGCCATCGCCGTATTGAAGCTGTTCGTCAAGCGCCTGGAACTGGCCAACCGCAAGTGCGACAACCCCGCCGACTGCGACGAAGAGCGCGAATGGGCCGCCTTCCGCAAAGAGCACGGCCGCGACGACAACTATAAAGACTTCTTCCGGGAATGGGACCGCGACGACTGGCATAAGCACAAGAAAAAGTGCCGGCGTTTCGTTACCGACGAGGCCCTGAAAATAATCAGGGACGACACAGGCTGGCTGATAAAGTCGCTCGGCGGAAAGACCGGGGACGAGCATGACAAGCCCGGTCACGGCGGGCATGGTCGCGGTAAAGGCGGAAAGGATTAACGCTATTTGACAATTTCCGCCTCCTGCCGCAGGTCCTATAAGTCCCGCGAGGCAAGGATCGTGTAAATCACTACACTAGCCAGCCTTGTGAATATTTTCAGGGCAAAAACCCCAACCACTTTCGGTTTCGCGTTCTCAAATCCAAGGCGTGACCGAGGCCTGCAATAATTGCTAGTCTACAGTTGGCACGGTCACCTCCACCTGCTACGGCAAAAGACTCAATGATGGTTTTATGTGAACACGTAAGCCCTCCAGGGTCGTAATGGGAATAATAATGAAGACCGGTAAGTTCCATTTTCTCCATGTCGACCGCCTGCTGGACAAGATCTCCTCCTCCGGCATGGAGTCGCTCAGCCGCCGCGAGCGGGAGGCCCTGGAGCGGCTCTCGCGCGAGAGGGGAGGCCGGGCGTGAAACTGTCGCCGAAAAACGTCAAAGCCTTCGCCGCGCTGCGCCGCCGCAGGCTGCTTGTGGGCCTGACCGGGCCCATCGGCGCGGGCAAGAGCGCGGCGCTGGAGGAGTTCGCCAGGGCCGGGGCTTTCACGGTCTCGGCCGACGCCCTGGCCCGGTCCGTATTGACTTCACCCGCCTGCTATAGTAGAATTTCCAAGCAGTTCGGCCCACGCGTATTCCTACCGGACGGTTCCCTGGACAGAAAAAAGCTCGCGGCGAAGGTTTTCCGCGACAGGACCGCCAGGAAGAAGCTCGAGTCGCTGCTCCATCCACTGATAATCGAAGAAACGATAGCCTTAATCTCAAGATCCCCCAAAAAGACCGCCATAGTAGACGCGCCTTTACTGTTCGAGACCGGACTGGAGAGGTATTTACACCTGAGCATCTGCGTCACGGCCCCGGGGGAGACAAGGAAAAAGCGCTGTTCGGAGAGGGGATGGCCCAGGGGGGAGTTCGAGGCCAGGGAAAGGGCCCAGCTGCCCGCGGAGGAGAAAGCGGAAAGAGCGGATATAACGCTGGATAATTCCGGTTCCAGGGCGGACCTGAGGGCCCGCGTGAAAGCGCTGTACGGTTTCCTTAAAATAACTTCGGAGAGGTAAAATGAATTCGACGAACAACCAGGAAGGCAGGCCCCAGGCCTACAATGACAGGCGCGGGGGGCGCCAGGACCATCGCCAGGACCAGGGTCATAACGGCCATAATGGCAACAACGGCCAGCCCCAGGTCCAGGGCAACGGCCGCGAGGTCCCCAAGCTGGACATCTCCGAGCTGACCAAGATGACCGTCTCCGACATCCTCAAGATGGCCGAGAAGTTCAACCTGGAAGGCGTGGCCGGCCTGCGCAAGCAGGAACTCATCGGCAAGATCATGGAGGCGCAGGCCAAGCAGAACGGCCTGGTCGCCGGCGACGGCGTGCTCGAGATACTGCCCGACGGCTTCGGCTTCCTGCGCTCCGAGGAGTACAACTACCTCTCCAGCCACGAGGACATCTACGTCAGCCCCTCGCAGATCAAGAAACTCGGCCTGCGCAAGGGCGACACCATCTCCGGCCTGATCCGCCCGCCCAAGGACGGCGAGCGCTTCTTCGCGCTGCTGCAGGTCAAGACCGTCAACGGCGTGGAGATAGAGAAGATAGCCCGCCGCCCGCTGTTCGACAACCTGACCCCGCTGCATCCCAACGCGCGCTTCACGCTGGAGACCGTCAAGACCGACCTGACCGGCCGCACGATAGACCTGATGGTGCCGGTCGGCCAGGGCCAGCGCCAGCTCATCGTGGCCGCCCCCAAGACCGGCAAGACGATGATACTGCAGCGCATCGCCAATTCGCTGACCACCAACCACCCCGAGATAGAACTCATCGTGCTGCTCATAGACGAGCGCCCGGAGGAAGTCACGGACATGAAGCGCTCGGTGCGCGGCGAGGTCATCGCCTCCACCTTCGACGAGCCGGCCGACCGCCACGTGCAGGTCGCCGAGATCGTGCTGGAGAAGGCCAAGCGCATGACCGAGCTGGGCAAGAACGTAGTCGTGCTGCTCGACTCCATCACCCGCCTGGCCCGCGCCTACAACACGGTGACCCCGTCGTCCGGCCGCGTGCTCTCCGGCGGCCTCGAGTCCACCTCGCTGCAGCGGCCCAAGCGCTTCTTCGGCGCCGCCCGCAACATAGAGGAAGGCGGCTCGCTGACCATCATCGCCACGGCGCTGATCGAAACCGGCAGCCGCATGGACGAGGTGATCTTCGAGGAGTTCAAGGGCACGGGCAACTCGGAAATTTACCTCGACCGCAAGCTGGCCGACCGCCGCATCTTCCCCGCCATAGACATCAACCGCACCTCCACCCGCAAGGAGGAGCTGCTGATGAGCGAGGACGAGCTCAACAAGGTCTGGATACTGCGCAAGGTGCTGGCCCCGCTCTCCCCGGTGGACGCGATGGAGCTGCTGCTGACCAAGCTGGGCGCCACCAAGTCCAACAAGGACTTCCTCAAGTCCATGGAGATGGGCGGCCGGTGAAGCTCAGGCGCGGGATACTGCCGGCCGCCGCGGCCGGGCTGCTGGCCACCGGGGTGATCGCGGTGGCCAGCGTTCCCAGACAGGCCCCGCCCGACCACGCCCGCTTCTCCGTGCTGACCCCCGCGGGGCCGGAGTCCCCGGACCCGGAGGCCTTCAGGGCCCTGGACCGTCTCGTCCACGCGCGGCACCGCATAGGGCCCTCCGATACCATTGGCGGCATCGCCGGAACGTACGGCGCCGACGCGCGCGCGCTCAAGAGCACCAATCACAACGAGTTCATCTTCATGCGCCGCGGCGGCTATATCCGCGTGCACAACGGCGACGGCTATCTCTACGAGGTCTCGCAGGACGGCGAGACGCTTAACGGCGTTACTTCCCGCCACCGCCGCAAGGGTACGGACCTGAAGGAATTCCGCGCCGAAGTGGTGCGGGCCAACCGCCTGCCTCCTTCTTCGCTGGTCTCGAACCATGTCTTCAAAAAGGGCGACCGCGTGCTGTTGCCCGGGGTCTACCTGGACCTGGACACCTACCGCGTGCCGTTGCCTTACCTGCCGCGCATCAGCTCCCGCTACGGCAACCGCTACCATCCGATACACAAGAAGATGATGTTCCACAACGGCATAGATATCCCGATGAAGGTAGGCACCCCGGTCTACCCGTCGCGCTCCGGCACAGTGGTCTTCGCCGGCTGGCTGGGCGGCTACGGCTATGTGGTGGACGTGAAACATTCGGACGGTTATATCACCCGGTACGGGCATCTCTCCAAAATAGGCGTCGAAAAGGGCGCGAAGGTGCAGAAGGGGCGCAGCCTGCTGGGCCGGGTCGGCTCGACCGGTACTTCCACCGGTCCGCATCTCCATTTCGAGATACTCACCAATACGGGCCGTTCCGTCAACCCGACCGCCAAATTCGGCAGGAAATAAGGGGGACGTTGTTTAGTTCTTTAGTTTTTGCGTAGCATGTTCCCCGGGAATGCCGGAGCCGGGGCGAAAAACTAAAGAACTAAACAACGTCCCCCAATATGCTAAAATATCCATATATCCGCTAGTTTAATTCAGGACGGAACAATGAAAACCGACATACACCCCAAGTATTCCCTCTGCGAGGTGACCTGCGCCTGCGGCAACGCTTTCACGACCAGGTCCACCAGGGCCCCGATCAAGGTCGAGATCTGCTACGCCTGTCACCCCTTCTATACCGGCAAGCACAAGTTCCTCGACACCGCCGGCCGCGTGGAGAAGTTCCAGAAAAAATTCGCCGCCACCGGCGGCAAGACCGTCGAGCGCAAGCCCAAGAAGGTCGCGACAGTCAAGACCTCGCTGGCGCCCAAGCACGGCAAGAAAGTCCTTTCCTCCGCCCCCAAGAAGGCCGCCGACGCCAAGCCGGCCAAGGTCGCCAAGGCGGGGAAGAAAGCTCCCGAGAGCAAGTAGCCTAAGCGGGGCAGGGCAGGGCGCGCCTTCACGGGCCGCCCTGCCCTTTCATTATAGGGGGGCCGCCACAGGCCTGATATGAGCCCGGAAAAAGCCGCGGATATCGCCAAGGTACGCGAAGAACTGGCCGAGACCGAAAGGCGGCTGGCAGAGCCCGGTCTCGCTCCCGCCGAGATAGAGTCCCTTTCCCGCAAGCACGCCTCCCTCAAGTCCATAACTTTACTTTCCGATTCGCTGGCCGCCCTGGAGAAAGAGGCCGCCGGCCTGCGCGCGCTCGCCTCCGGCAACGACCCCGAGATGGCGGAGATGGCCTCCGCGGAACTGCCGCTGGTGGAGGCCAGGCTCGCCGAAACCGGCCAGGCGCTCAAGCTCGCCCTGCTGCCGCCGGACCCGCTGGACGCCAAGGACGTCTTCCTGGAGGTCCGCGCCGGCGTGGGCGGCGACGAATCCGCGCTCTTCGCGGCCGACATCTTCCGCATGTACCTGAAATTCGCCCAGTCCATGGGCTGGACCGCCGAAGTTCACGAACTCGGCTCCACGGGGCTCAAGGGCCTCAAGAGCGGAGTCATGAACGTCAAAGGGACGAACGTTTATTCCTGGCTGAAGTACGAGGGCGGCGTCCACAGGGTGCAGCGGGTGCCGCAGACCGAGGCCTCGGGCCGCATACACACCTCCACCGTGACCGTGGCCGTCCTTCCCGAGCCCGACGAGGCCGAGGAGATAAAGATAGACCCGAAGGACCTCAAAGTGGATACCTACCGCGCGGGCGGCGCGGGCGGCCAGAACGTCAACAAGGTGGAGACGGCCGTGCGCATCACGCACCTGCCGACGGGCATAGTGGTGGCCTGTCAGCAGGAGCGCTCTCAGGGGGAGAACAAGCAGAAGGCGATGGCGCAGCTTTACGCGCGCCTGAGTTCGGCCGCGGACGAGAGCCGCACCGAGTCGCTGGCCGGCGAGCGCCGCCGCCAGGTCGGTTCCGGCGACCGCTCCGAGAAGATACGCACTTACAATTTCCCGCAGAGCCGCGTCACCGATCACAGGGCGCAGCGGTCCTGGCATAACATAGACGCGGTCATGGAGGGGGAGATAAAGCCGATGCTGGAAGAACTGCGGCTCTTCTTCTCCTCGGAGAAAGATGGCGAGCAGGGCTGAACTGCTGGCCCGGGGGCGGGAGCTCCTGGAGCGCGCCGGCTCGCAGGAACCGGAGGCCTGCGTCCAATGGCTGCTGGCCGAGGCGCTGGGCACGGGCAGGCTGGAGCCGCTGACCGAGCCGGGGGCGGCGGTACCGCCGGCCGCCGAGCGGAAATTCCTGCGCCTGGCCCTGAAGAAGGCTTCGGGGATGCCGCTCTCCTACGCGCTGGGCTGGCACGATTTCATGGGCCTGCGGTTGAAAGTGGGGTCGGGTGTGCTGGTGCCGCGGCCCGAGACCGAGGAGCTGACGGAGTTCTGCGCCCGTCTGCTGAAAGAGCGGAGCGGAGTCGGTCCGGCCGAAGTCCTCGATTTCTGCGCCGGTTCCGGCTGCGTGGCCGTCGGTCTGGCTGTCCGGCTGCCGCTGGCGCGAGTGACGGCGGTGGAAAAATCGGCCCGCGCGGTCCGTTACGCCGAGGCCAATGCGCGGGAGCACGGCGGCGGCAGGGTGCGCGTTCTGCGCGGCGACAATTTCAGGGGTCTCGGCCCCTTCGACGCCATAGCGGCGAACCCGCCCTATATCCCGGCCGGCGCCATTGCGGGCCTGGACCCGGAAGTGCTCAGGGAGCCGCGCGTGGCGCTCGACGGCGGCGGCGACGGGCTGAAGGTCGTCCGCATGATAGCGGCCGACGCACCGGCGGCGCTCCGGCCCGGAGGCTTTCTGGTGATGGAGGTCTGCGACGGGCAGGCCCCGGCGGCGCTGGAGTTGCTCTCCGGCCCGGACTGGGCGGAGCGGGCGTCTTACAGGGATTTCAGCGGAAAGGAACGGTTCGTTTACGGCCGCGTTGTAGAGCATAGCTCTTGTTCGCGGCACCTACGCAGGTAATGGGAGAATGAATGGATAATTTCGTCATACACGGCGGCAAAAAACTCGGCGGGGAGGTGCGGATAAGCGGTTCCAAGAACGCCGCCCTGCCCATACTGGCGGCCGCGCTGCTTACCAAAGAGAAATGCGTGATCCGCAATGTCCCCGACCTGCGGGACATCAAGTCCACTTTCGACCTGCTCAACCACCTGGGCAAGAAATGCTTTTTCGAGGCCGGGGCCTTCACCGTGACCGAGCCCGGCCGCCTTAAGCATGACGCGCCTTATGAACTGGTACGCCGCATGCGCGCCTCGGTGCTGGCCGCCGGTCCGTTGCTGGCCCGACTCAAAAAGGTGCGCGTGTCGATGCCGGGCGGCTGCTCTATAGGCGTGCGCCCCATCGACATACACATAGAGGCTTTCAAGAAGCTGGGCGCCGAGGCCTGCTACGAAAAGGGCGATATCGTCCTGACCGGCGCGAAGCTCAAGCCCGGGCGCTTGCGCTTCCGTTTCCCCAGCGTCGGCGCCACCGAGAACCTGATGATGTGCGCGGCCCTGCTCGACGGGAAGACCACGCTGGAGAACTGCGCCCGCGAGCCCGAGATAGAGGACCTCGCCGCCGCGCTGCGTTCCATGGGCGCGGAGGTGGAGGGCGCCGGCGGGCCCCGCGTCGTGATACGCGGGCAGCCGAAGCTCAAGGCTCTGCGCCATACCGTCATCCCCGACCGCATCGAGACCGGCACCTACATGCTCGCCGCGGCCGCCGCCGGCGGCAAGGTGAAGCTCACGGCCGCCGACCCGAAACCGCTGGGCGCGCTCATAAAGGCTATGGAGCGCTCCGGCGCGAAGGTGACCTGCGGCCGCGATTTTATCACGGTGGAATCCTCGGGCGGCCGGCCGAAGCCGGTCAATGTCAGCACCGCGCCGCACCCGGGCTTCCCCACCGACCTGCAGGCGCCCTGGATGTCGTACATGGCGCGCTGCCGCGGCAACGCCTCGGTGCAGGAGAACATCTTCGAGAACAGGTTCATGCACGCC
>ERZ795032.2502-NODE-2502-length-10431-cov-3.881939_pt1 | contig 10431 bp, 9 predicted proteins | sample MGYA00375124_ERZ795032 | MGnify/ENA primary metagenome ERZ795032 (study PRJEB30167, sample SAMN05720154) | activated sludge metagenome | isolation source: Anaerobic digester | place: China | collected 2015-12-16 ...
AGTGTCTTGCGAAGGTTTGTGCAGAAGAATCAGCAGGCGCGTCAGCCGGCAGGTGAGGTAGGACAAGACACTTTCGGCCTCGCTCTTGGAATCGAGCGGGCCGATGCACAAATAGGTTTCGGAACAGATGCTGCCTGGCTCACCAATGAAGGGCGTACTGAGGATGCGATGCGGGTAGGTGTCGCGATTGCCGGTGCCGGGCGCAGCGCGGCCAATATATATCTTCCACTTGTCAATGAGTTCAGTGCCAGACGGCACAGAGTTTCTAGCGACGTACCCTGTCCCGCCGTTTTGGTAGATGAGCACATCACCAGCGCGCTTTGTTGCCTTGCCCTTGAAAGTTGTTTCAAGGGCGAACGGCTTTCTGGAACTGACGAGCCGATCAAATCGCTTACTTTCTGGCAGCAAGAGAGACTCAGATTGCCCTGTTTCGACAAAAACGACTTTCTTGAGAATCGACAGCCCTTCATTGAAACGAATGAACACATCCGCGCCCTGTTCAAGCAACCGTCGCGTAGCGGTCGAAACAGGCCAATCTTTAAAGCGGGTGGTCACGCGGCAGAGGCCGGGGTTGTCCCGTTCCCAGAGGAAGTAACACACGCCACCTTTGAGACCCACGCCCGGAAATACATCCGCCGCGCTGAGGTAGTCATCAATGGAGCGCAAACGATTATCGGCAAGCATAGCCTCTCTGAATTCATCGAGACCTTTGCCGCCAGCGAACCAGCGCGATGGAATCACCAGAGACAGATAACGCGGTTCTAGCTTCTTGGCCTGCTCCACGAACAACTGATAAATCGGCGCGGCACTCTTGCCAAAGCCGCCGTCATCCAACTGATAGGGCGGATTTCCAATGATGACATCGAACTGCATATCGCCTCCAAACAACTCGGTCATTCGAGTCTTGATGTTGTTTGCGTGAATGAACGCGTAAGCATGGGTCTCCAGCGCCTCGCCACGGTCCAGCGTCGCTTGGCCCGCACCACAAAACGCGCATTTGCCATTGACCCAGGTATGTTCGATGCGCTCGAACCAGATGTTGCCTGCATCATTCCTGAATGATCTGGCAATTGAGTGCGGGCCATCGGCGTGCTTGGAGCAATACACGCTGCGCCGCGCCAGCAGGCTGGTGAGATGCGTGATGCCGATGCCAAACACTTGCTTCGTCAGGATGTGACCGACGCGCTCGTCGAGATCCGGGATTTCGTCCGCCAGCCCCTGGGTGAGGCGGCTGGTGATCTCGCGTAGGAACACGCCCGACTTAGTGCAGGGGTCGAGGAACTTCACCGTCTTGTCCGCCCAGAGGTTTGCCCCGTCGTGGCTGGCGGCCCAGGCATCGGCCAGGGTATCCAGCATGCGGTTGGCGAACTCGGGCGGGGTGAATACTTCGTCGTTCGAGAGGTTCGCGATGCAGGTCAGCACGTCCGGATTGCGGCCGCGCAGGGTGAAGCTGGCTTGCTCCATCATGCGTGCGCTCCCAGAACGAAGCGGGCCTGTTCGATGCGCAGCATCTGGTAGGGCGTCATGAACCGCACACCCAAACCCACACAGGCATTCGGTATCTTGATGCGTCCCGGCGAGTTGGCATGGTGCTCGTGGGTCACCACCACATGATTGTTGGCCAGTGCATGCGCAACCAGATAGAAGTCGGCAGCTTGTAGAAACGTGTTGATGGCGGCTGGGGTGTATTGCTGCCCGGTGGCCCATGTGCTGACCTGGGTGAACTGCGGTGCCAACGTCGGCGGCGTGCGCCGGAAGAGCGCATGGCCGCGTTGCCTGGCCCACTCCGACAACTCGTCCTGACCGGCCTCGATCTCATCGGCCACCTTGTCGATACTGACCACCGCGCCCGTGTTGCCCTTGTGCACCAGCCAGTCCCAGAAGGCAGGGCAGAAGTCCAGACCGTAGTGCAGGTTCTTTGCGGACATGAACACGTTAGCATCCAGCAAATAACTCATGCAGTCACCCCCAGTTCGCGCGCCGCTTCGTAGAAGGTGGCTGCCTTGCGCATGCCCAGCATGCGAAAGGCGTCCGGGAACGAGGTCAATCCTTCCAGCGTGCTGGCGAGGATGGCGCGGGAAAAGCGTTTGCTGGTGCGCGCACCCAAGGATCGGTAGAAATCGCCACCACCGCTACTGCGCTCCCGCAGCGAGCGCAGCCGATCCTGTTCTGCCCGGTAGTGTTGCCACAACGCTGCCTGCGAGATGAAACCCGCATCGAACAGGCGACGCAAAGCGACCAGTGTGCTGACCTTGAACGCACGCGCCAACCGCTGGATTTCTTCCGGAATCGGCGCATGGGGTTGGTGCGCTGCCCGTAGTTCACTAATTGGCATCAACAGTTCCGCCGCCACCTGGTTGCACCAGCGCTCGGTGTGCTGCTCGGGCACTTGCCCCGCCTGCGCGTCCGACACGCCCGAGGCGCCCAGCCACAGATGCGCCAGTTCGTGCGCCAGCGTGAACATCTGCGCGGCCTTGCTGTCGGCGCCGTTCAAAAAGATCAGTGGCGCAAGATCGTCAGCCAGCGCGAAGCCCCGGAACTCCCCCACGTCCAGCCTGCGATGGCTATTGCTGCCGACCACAGAACTGACCATCACCATCACACCGGCGTCGTCAGCTCTGGCGATCAACTGGCGCAGTGCATCCGTCCAGGTAGGCAACTGGCGACGCTCTTCGGCGGACAGGCCCAGCGCCTCGCGCAGGCGTTGCGCCACGGCCTCGGGTGCTTCCTGCACATTGGCGCTGCCAACGAACGGCAAGGCTGGCAAGCCGTGCATGTGGGCATGGTCGCGATACCAGTCCTGCCGCTGCTGGCACAGGTAAAGCGTATCCAGCAGGCCGCTGCTGGGTTCTGCGAGCGACTCATCGCGCAAGGTGCGGAAGTCAGGCACCGGCAGTGCCAGTGCGGGCGGCTCGGGCAGAAAGAAGTAGCCGACGGCCGTGTGCGAGAGGCGCGCGAAGTCTTCCAGTTGCTTGAGAGTGGGCTGCGCTTCGCCGCTGAGCCACAGGGGCCATTTGCGAAAACGTGTAGCCAGATCGTCGTCGTGCAAGCGCGCGCGTTGCGCGGCCCACCGCAGCACTGGGACGGATGCGGCAATTGTTGTCATGCCTGCTCAACAGGCAAAGGTACCGGCGAGCCTTGCACGAATCCGGCTGCCAGTTCGCGTACCGTTATCGGCTGGTAGGTTTTAGTCGGCGTGAATATCTCGTGCTTGGCAAACAGCGAACCCTGTTCAGTATGGCTAGACATGCCAGTGAGGGTGTCAAAGCGGAAGTCACGACGCTGAAATCTACCCCTGCCAAGGTAGCCCCATTCGGCAAAGGTGATTGGCTCGCCACTGCTGATGTGCATCGTCAAAGCGTCACCGTGGACAAGATTTTCGGAAAGCACAAATCCGGCAGCCCGATAGAGATCCTCGCCATCTTGCAAATTGAGGTATCTAGCGAAGATTTCTAGCATGCTCTCCCGGCACTCGGCGATATTGTCGGCCAGAAGCTCGATTCCGTAAATGCACATCAAAGCCAGTAGCGCGTAGTGTTGCTTTTCGAAATCCGATTTGCCGAACTTGCGCTCGACGGCCACCAGCTTACGCTGCAGAACCTTTACAAGGAAATTTCCGCTTCCGCATGCAGGCTCAAGAAAGCGCGAGTCTATGCGCTCGGACTCGTCCTTGACGAGGTCGAGCATGGCATCAACCATCCACGCAGGTGTGAATACCTCCCCGTGGTCTGCGACGCGTTGTTTCGATTTGACCAAGGTCATGGAGCAAACACTTGTAAAGAAATAAGGCAGGTAGGGTCGGTCACCCCACCTGCCTGATGTGCTGCACCGCATGCGGTGAATATGTAACTGTTCATAAAAATCTAAAACTCGGTGCTAGACGTTAGGTCAGCACCAAAAAACAGCCGCATCGTGGCCAGTCGGCAGGTGTTGACAGTGCATTTCGCGCCAACCCAACTGGGGATTTTCATATGACAATGACCCCTAGAATGTTTTCAGACATTCTTGGACGGAGGACGTTAAGGTGTCCAGAATCGCAGATCGTAGCGGCTGTTGGCCGGGAACACTCGACCGGCTGGACCTCGCGTGTCCGCGTTGGAGGTGCAGAGTCGCAGGTTCCGAGGGCATGCGATGCGAACCATCGTTCTGATGTCCTGCGTCATTCAGAAGCTCTCCCATGCAGCGAAGGCGAGGGACCTATAGGTGAGTAGTCTCTTCAAGCTGGGGCTTCGCTATGCGACGGCCCTGGGGCCGAATGAGATCTACGTGCTGTCAGCCATGCATGGCCTTGTCGGTCTCGATCCCTGCGCGTCCAGCAGAATCATCCCAGCTTCTGCGCCAGCTTTTCCGCCTCGATGTGGGTGTAGCGCTTGAGCATGCTCAGGCTCTTGTGGCCGGTCATGCTGGCGACTTCCATGATGCCAAGGCCCTTCTCAAACAAGCGCGACGTAGCTTCATGGCGCAGGTCGTGAAAGCGAAGATCGGTCAGGAATGCGGGGTCTGGCCGTGCCCCTTGCGCGGCGCAATCGGCCTCATACTGCTTGCGTGCGCGGGCCAGCGTTCGCAACCAAACCTGGTGCAGCGTACCGGATGCGCGCCAGCCGAATACACGTCCATCAATGCGGCGCGGCAGTCCTTGCAGGGCTTGCACGGCGGCGCTGGAGAGGGCCACGGTGCGGCTCTCGCCGTTCTTGGTTCGGGGCAGATGGGCCGTGCGCCGCTGCAGATCGATCCGATTCCATTCCAGTCCGAGCAGTTCGCCCATACGCATACTCGACTCCACGGCCAACACCACGCACTCACGCATGCCTGGAGTGCGTCCCTGCGCCGGTTGCGCAGCGGCAAGCAGATAGCGCAACTCGTCTTCCGTAACCCTGCGATCTCGCGCCTTGGGCAAGGATGGCTTGCGCACGGCCCGGCAGGGATTGCCGGAGGGAAGGTCGATGCTCAAGTCCTGTTGCGCGAAGGTGAACAGAGCTGACAGTGCGTTGAGGTGATGAATCACGGTCTGCGGCGAAAGCCCCGAGCGCAGCAATTCATCACGCCATTTGCCAACATCGATCCCGCGCACATTGGCCAGGAACAGCAGGCCGAACTTCTCCCTTGCGCGCGAGAGGCGCTGCGCGGCGTCTTTCGCGGTGCGCATTGCTTGCACAGGCCCGGCGACGTAAGCATCCATCACCTCGGCTATGGTGATGCGCCCGGCGTCATTACGCAGCGCGGCGACATTGCCGCGCTGATGCTCGCGTTCAATCTCCCTTGACCATGCTTCAGCGTCGGCCTTTAGATCGAAAGTGCGACTGATCGTCGGCGCGCCCTTGCGTCTGACCTTCGCCTGCCAGCCGTCGCCCCTCTGTAGAATAGAAGCCATGCAGCACCTTTCAGCTTTTGCGCGTTGTCCCTGTAGTGTCCCAAACCCCGCGTAAAAAGCTTCGAAAGCAAGCAATGGCGCGGGTTGCATGGAATTGTAATTTGGGCCTGCAAAGCCGTCTATGCCGGTTCGATTCCGACCCCCGCCTCCAAATATCTGTAAAAACAACAGCTTACAGGATTGCCCACACTAACACTGTGGGCTTTTTTTCGTCTTTCGGACATCAATTTGTCCCTGCAATGACCCTGTAGTGACCAAGAATTCCCATTTTCCGGGAGTGCACCAAGGGCCGCGTCCCATCTGCTCGACGTTACGCCTCCGCAGGTCTGCTTGGGCTTTCTTGCAGCACCATCCGGCACTGGATCAGCGTCGCTCAGTTGGGGGAGTGCAAGGCAACATTTGAGTGCAAAAATAGATACCGACTGAAATCGCAAAAGGGAGCGCAGCTTGATCAAATCGTACGCAGACTACCAAAGGTATCTCGAGGCGGACCGCATCGCTTTGGGAGTGAATTCGCGCTGGGCCTGGCTGTTTGACGAAATTTTTCAATTTCAGCGCCTGCTTAGAAAAGTCGAATTTCTCACAAACTGTGAGAAAAATTCTTTTCGGCGCCGCCTTGCGGTATATCGTTTTCGTAAGCTTTCGATCAAGCTAGGGTTCTCGATACCGATCAATGTTTTTGGCCCAGGCCTTGCAATTTTGCACTACGGCACGATCGTCGTGAATTCCGGGGCAAGAATTGGTTCTAATTGCAGAATTCATACAGGCGTGAATATCGGAGCGCAGCTTGGCAGAGGAAACGAAGTGCCAAGAATAGGACACAATTGTTATATTGCACCAGGGGCAAAAATTTTTGGTGCGATAGAGATTGGGGACAATACAGCGGTGGGCGCCAATGCGGTAGTCAATAAAAGCTTTCCAGAGGGTAATGCAACTATCGGCGGAATTCCTGCGAAGGTCATTTCACAAAAATCGACTAAAGGACTTTTTGTTCATGGAGATTCTCGATTTTGAGAGGCGGGCAGGGTCGCGTCATTAAGTATCTTGTTTTAAGTTTATGCAGTTTATCTAAATTGGCATTTCATTCAATATGCATGCCCCAATACGTATATTAATGGTGGTTGACGGACGATATCCTGCAACGGGTGGTGCAGAGATGCAGGCCCGGCTACTTAGTCGGTCATTCGCCTCTGCCGGTCACGAGGTGCGCGTTCTGGTGCCGCACCTAGGCCGCTCGCTCCCGTTTGCCGATCAGGTCGATGGTATTCCGGTACTAAGATTGGGGTATCCGAAAATAAAGGGACTTGGTGCGATATTGCTCAATCTAAATTTTGCGCTCTGGTTGTTGAGGCATCAAGGCGAATTTGATGCTATTCACATTCATATGATGCATAATCTTGCCGGGGCGGCGGGTTGGATCAATCGATGGCTGAAGCCAACTCTTATAGTCAAAGTTTCGGGCGCCGCGGAGTTTCAGGGGGGCATTCTCGACCCAAAATTAATGACAAAGCCTGTTCACTGGATTCTGCGGAAAGGCGCCCAGCGTCTCGATGCCTATCAATGCATCAGCAAGAAGACGGTGAAGATCATGCTGGAAGCTGGCTTCGCCAAGGAGCGCCTGCATCTTCTGCCGAACGCAGTGGATTTGGTGCGCTTTGCATACAAAGGGACTAGAGATCAGTCTTCACTGCGTGCTGTGTTTGTCGGGCGCCATGTCCCGGTAAAAGGGCTGGATGTCTTGCTAGAGTCCTGGGTGAGGGTATCCTTGCAATCACCTGATGCACACTTGACTCTTGCCGGTGATGGACCCGAGAGAGAAAGGCTGATGACGCTTTCCCGGCAGTTGGGCATTGAGAACAGTGTTTCTTTCCCTGGTTTGGTGCAGGATGTGCCGGCACTTTTGTCCACGCACAATTTGTACGTGCAGGCCTCGCATCAGGAGGGTCTGCCCAATGCGGTTCTCGAGGCGATGGCAAATGGACTGCCAACGGTTGCCACCCAGATCAGTGGTCATGAAGATGTGATCGCTCATTCCGAGACGGGATTGCTTGTTCCGCCAAATCATGCCGATGAGTTGGCGGCGGCGATTAGTCATTTGGCTGAGAACCCAAACTTAAGGCAAGAGATGGGAGCAACTGCCCGGCGATTTGTAGAGCAATACTTTTCTACTGAAGCTGTCATGCAATCGCTTTTAGCTGTCTACACTCAGCCAAGTGCTCCACTGAGCCATCCAATGACTAAGGCAAAAATCAATGCAAATCGGTGAGGATGCCGTGGTTAGGGCAAAGGGTGAAAGGCGTGGAGTACTTGCACGCCTTTTTCAGCATACTTCAAATTATTCGATTGGTAGTGTGCTGGTTATGATGGCCAGCATCATCTCTTTTCCAATTCTCACTCGGATTTTTTCGGTTGCCGAATATGGAACAATGGCATTGGTTACCTCTACGATCCTATTTTTAGTAGGAATAGGAAAACTTGGCCTGCAACACTCGGTAGTACGTTATTACAGCGAGGTTGAGGCGGGGACGAGGAAAAATACGGCGACGCAGTTTTTTTCTACCGTATTATTTGGAATGATTGTCGTGGGGTTGGCTGTGACCTTGCTCAGTATTTTGGGGATCCGTTTTGTGCCCACGGCCTGGTTGTCAAATGAGCAAACAAAATACTTAATTATATTGGCGTCGCCACTGATTTTTATCCGTGTGGTGGATAGTGCAATGTACAACATGCTCCGCGCCCAACAGAAAAGTGGAATTTACAGCACCTATTTCACGGTTAGAAAATATCTTGGGCTGGGTTTGATATTTTTTGTGCTTTTTTATGTTTCACGCACTTTGGAAGGGTTTTTTATTTCCACTATGGTGGGTGAATTTATTGCTGTAGCAGTGATAATTTTTTACTATGCGAGGCAGCACGTTTTTGATGTGCGGCAGTTTGACAAGCCGCTCTTCATATCGATGTTGGTGTTTGGATTGCCTTTGCTTGCTAGCGAGCTTTCTATGCTGCTGCTGAATATGGGTGGGCGCTACATCATAAATTATCAACTCGGGCCAGAGCCTTTAGGGGCATTTTCCGCTGCGTTTAATTTTAGTGATTATTTGCAAGGGGTGTTGACTGCTTCCTTTGCTCAGGCGGTTGTGCCGATGTACTTCAGGATGTGGGAGCAACAGGGACGCGAGAAAACTATTGAATTTATTCAACAAGCCCTCAAATATTATATTGCGCTAGCACTCCCTGTATTGGGTGGCATGGCTGCTGTAGGTCCTGAATTACTCCGGCTTCTGGCCTCTTCAAAATATGACGTAAGTGCAACATTGATTGTATTTATCGTTGGGGGCATGCTTGTTTCTGGTGGGACTCCAATTTTTAGTGCCGGAATCTACATCAATAAACTAACTAAAGTCGTCATGTATTCGGTATTGACGGCCGCTGCCGTAAATATTGTATTGACAGTTGTGCTTGTTCGCCCATTCGGTATTGAGGGGGCTGCTTTTGCTGCCCTGGTCAGCTACATCTTGTACACTGTCATGGCGGCTTATTATGGCCGTAAAGTTGTAAAAATAAGCATCCCGTGGTTTGATGTATTAAAATATGGGTCATTCACTCTAATAATGTATGGTGTGGTGGTTTATATTGATCCGCCGGATCTGGTTTTTCGAATTTTTTCTCAAATTATTGTCGGCGCGGTTGTTTATGGTGCTTTGATTGTTATTTTTGACCGACAGGTGAGAAATCTACTGCGACAAGGTGTCGCAAAGTTGATGAGGGCGCAATAAGTTTTTGTATGTGCTGGATGTGCGATTTTAATATTCATCTCGATGTTATTATTTTTTCTGTTCTTTTTCTGAATTTTCTCACTGATGCTTTCAGCGCTTTCCATTGCCCCGATGCTCGATTGGACGGATCGACATTGCCGCTATTTTCATCGCCTGATTACACAGCGAGCTTTGCTTTACACGGAAATGGTGACGACTGGGGCGTTGCTATATGGAGACGTGGCGCGGCATCTTGATTACAGTTCGCATGAGCACCCTGTTGCGCTGCAGTTAGGCGGTAGTGAGCCAGTTGATCTGGCCCGTTGCGCCAAACTGGCACTCGAATGGGGTTATGACGAAATCAATTTGAACTGTGGGTGCCCCAGTCCTCGGGTGCAGCGCGGGGCATTTGGGGCTTGTTTGATGGCTGAACCCTCGCGGGTGCGCGATTCGGTTGCTGCCATGGTGGAGGCGGTTTCAGGCACGATCCCGGTTACGGTCAAGCACCGCATTGGTGTCGACCATGAGGATAGTTACGGTTTTGTGCGCGATTTTGTGGGAACGGTGTCGCAAGGCGGTTGTGAGACGTTTATCGTGCATGCCCGTTCCGCATGGCTTGATGGCCTCAGCCCGAAGGAAAACCGCGATATTCCACCGCTGCGGCCAGAGTTCATTCTGCAGTTGCGGCGCGACTTTCCAGCACTTGCCTTTGTGCTCAATGGGGGCATCAAGACGGAGCAGCAGATTCGCGAGTGGTTGCCGCAGGTCTCTGGCGTGATGGTGGGGCGGGCGGCTTATCAAGACCCGTGGAGTCTGTCGACTTGGGATCGAGAATTTCTGGGGAGTGCCGATTCGGCTGCACCTGAGCGCGAAATCGTCGAAGAGCAAATGGGCGCTTACATCGCGGCGTGGAAGGTAAAGGGCTTGCATCCGCAGGCGATCACCCGGCATATGCTCAATTTGTGGAAGGGGCAACCCGGTGGGCGTCGCTGGCGACAAGTGTTGAGCGATTCGAGTTTGTTGTCCACGCTGTCGGTGCCTGAGCTATTCGCGACGGCCAGACGCGCCCGCCTGTCGGCCGAAGGCGACGAAGCGATGGAGTCAAATCAACCCAGCCAACTCGGTCAACCGTTGATGGCTTCCGCTTGCATCTGAACGCTCGTCTTGGCGCGCGATTGTGAATGGATTTCTGTGGTTGACAACGCCACGACCTTCAGCGCGGCGTCGCGGAAAGACTCTCCGTCAATGCCCTTGAGCGCGACGACAGGCGCGGCGTCGAACGCCCGAAAATGGTTGGACATCGAC
>ERZ795032.2510-NODE-2510-length-10400-cov-130.490865_pt1 | contig 10400 bp, 2 predicted proteins | sample MGYA00375124_ERZ795032 | MGnify/ENA primary metagenome ERZ795032 (study PRJEB30167, sample SAMN05720154) | activated sludge metagenome | isolation source: Anaerobic digester | place: China | collected 2015-12-16 ...
CTCGACGGTCAGCGTGATGGGCTCAAAGACCGGCCAGGTTACCTGTTTGCTGAAGATGTAGTCGGGAGCCTGCCCGACGAGCGGAAGGAGATCATACACGACCGCTGGGTGGGTCGCACTCTTCAGGGTGGCCTGAGCCTTGCTCTGCCCGTCAACCATCCCGCCGACATCGTAGATGGTGCCGGCGATGTTGAACGTGGATGAGACCGGTGACTTCGTGGTGATGTTAATTACCGGTTTTACTTCATCCTTGGTTTTGAAGGTACCGTTGATGATGGTCACCGGTACCGCATCACCCTTCTGTGAGACCTCATTGAAAAACAGGACCTCTATCCCGAGTTCCGAGACGCTGCCGTCATTTTTCAATGCCGTAAATGAGACATTAGCAAAGCAGAGATTACCATTGCGGAATCCTTCGTCAGAGTCAGTGTATCCACTTAGGTCAACATAAGTTGGAAAGACATTAAACTGGAAAGGTAGATCATACATCTTATATACCATACTTCTATTGGTGCTGATGATCCTAGGATCGAAATTCAGGAAGAAGTTATAGCTTCCAAGTTTCGGGTCATAATTGTTTGTTAGACAGATACTGACGTTTTCTGATGTTCCCAACGTAACGTTCGTTGCATTGGTTACACTAAGCACTCCAGATCCTGCTGCAGTTGCTGCAGGGACCAAAAAAAACGCCAGCAAGAGGGCAAAGGGTAGCATCCCCAAGCGACAATTCTTTACCATACATAACCTCCAATATGATTTAATCATTCTTTCTTCTTATAAATAATTTGGAATAGAATTATCGAGACAAGAAGTGAGCATATGACAAAGGGAAAACTTTGAGGAGATCTCACCGGCTCTGTCGTTTGGGCAGGGCTCACCTCCGGATCCTGAGTCGCGACAGTCCCTGCGCCCTGCCCTGCCGTGGTCTGGACTGGTGCATCTGTCAAGGTCGGAGTCTTTTCTTGTTCTGTGGAACCTAAGAGATGTGGTTCTGTCTGACTGATAGGTTGGTCATCATTCTGCAACTTCGTCTGCACCGGACTTTGAGTTACGACTGTAGTTACAACGGGTGCTGGCGTAACCTCACCTGGAGCAGGCCCCGGTGCATCCACACCGTATGGCCGATTCACTATCTCAATCGGATCTCCCATCGCATTGCAGAACTCATCGACATAGATCGTTGCTGTGCCAGAACCATTCACCTTAAGTCGAATTAAGGAAACATCACCGATTTGAGCTCCCGTAGATGTTGTTAAGCCCCCAATGCGTGTAACCCCATCCCGGTTCTGAATGTTGATGGCCCCTGAGTACGGCTGTACCCATTCCCCCATCGCGAAGGAGACATCAGAGCCATATACAAGGACGATACTGAAGGCCCCAAGACCATGTTCCTCATTCAGACCTTCTGCAACGAGTACACCGTCCCGAAGAACAACCTCAGTAGCGCCAGTTGATACGACAACAAGCGCAGAAAGTAGAATGACAGTCATTACTGAAAAAAATGAGGTTTTCATCTCTGAATCACCCAATCCAGTTATAGTCACTATCCCTCAGGCCGACACCCTTCTGAGCGGCAAACATCGCATCCTTCGGGGAGATTGTGCCGTCACGGTCCGTATCCGGATAATCATAGGTGGGTAAAGATGTGCGAAGGCCCACAGAGTATTGAGCAATGTACATTGCATCGTTCGCTGTAACATATTTGTTACTATACTTCTTCCCGTCGGCATCTCCCCATGCATAACCCTCAAACGAGATCGTGATCTCGTTCATGCCGCTCAGTGCGCTGTGGATGACCAGAGTTGCATTTGTGATAGAGTACTCCTTCGTTTTGAGGTCGAACGCATATGTCCCATTGATGAGCCCATATCCCGTCTCTACATCGTTCACCTTCACCTTCGGAGGCCCGTTCACCAGGTACCTCATCGGGAACTCAAGCGCAATGCCGATCTCGCCGCCATCCCCGAGGACCGTCACGTTGTAGGTGGTGTTTTCCACACTGTCCGCGGAGAGTACGGGCGGCACCTGCGCCACGCCGGCGATGCTCCCCGCCCCTCCCTCCGAGAAGACCAGGGTCGGGGAGAGCAGGGACGACGGGAGCGTCACGTTGCAGAGCGCCGTCGCGTCCGGCGTGACCCGGACCGCGGTGCGGATCGAGGGGTGGTCGTTGGTTCCATTTACGACAAGCGTGTAGGTGCCGTTGAGGACGTTGGTGAAGGTGTGGGTCGACTTCTCCGAAGCAGGGAGAACAGGGCCTTCTCCAATGAGGGTGATGCTCTTGGCATCAACGGGCGCGCCGTACTCATCGACGACGTTGATGGAGACATTCCCCCTGCCCAGGACCGTGAAGGTCTTGTTAGTAAGGTACACATTAGTATCATTGTAGAGCGGCCGGATACGGAGGTCCAGATCCAACGCCCCGTGGTCTTCGGGGGTTATGTTGAACTTGTAAGTCATCTCCATGTCCTTCTCCCACGCACGGGACTCGATGAAGAGCGATTTGTGCTCGTTGCCCGTCGTACCGTTCACGACTTCGTACGCACATCTGGTACCGTTCTCGGTGATCTGCGACAGGTTATCGAAAGTAAACCCGGCGATCGGGATCTCAATCATCGGGGAGTAGACGCCCTTCACGCTCGGATCTGTCGTGTGGAACCTGGTCGTGATCGTCACCTCTGCCTCTTCACGGGCAACCATCCGGGTTGAATCAATTTCAACATTATACCTGGAGTCCTCATCTCCAGCCAGGTCGTCACTTAGGACTCCGATATCGGTCGAGACATGCAGGGGTCCAGCCTCTTCCTCGTAGCCGAACGACTGGATCATCCGACTCTCCCGAATCGTTGCGTCGATCTCGTTGATCGGGGCCGATTGCGAGTGGTCGACGCTGACCAGGATCGGGCCGCTGGCGTCGGCGGACGTGGCGGTGAGCACGTGCGATCTCACCGTGGAGAACCCGTTGCCGAAGATATCACGTTTCGGGGTTCCTCCCGCCATCAGGGCGTTCATCTGGTCTTTGGTCAGTGGGTGCTCGACCCGCGGGTTTGCCTCATTCACGCTGAAGGTCCCGATAGACTCGCCGTCGATGGCAACATCGACCTTGCCGACAGTGATAATGTTCGGCTGGCACTGGATCAACGCATCGATGGCTACCTGGGAGGCCCAGGTGTATCCCCATCCTCCGCCGCTTTCATACTGGTTGATGAGCCAGTTGACCCCGCCCTGGATCGTCTCGTTATCGGCGGTGAGCCCGGTCGCGTTCAGGGCAAGGACGGCGTACGCGGTCGCTTCGGTCTTTCTTCCGCCGTCATACCAGCCGTAGGAATAGCCGGCAGGCCAGGAACCGTCCTTCTGCTTCTGGATCAGCCACTCGGCCGCAGCCGCCTTTGCACCATCGATATCCTCGTCGGTGACATTATCAGATGTTATCGCGAAGGCCTCAAGACCCCAGAGGGCGAGCGCAGTTGCCATCGCCTGGTCGTCACCTTCTGACCAGTAGCCCTCCGGCTTCTTCTGGGTGCTGACGAAGTACCGCGTGGCGTTCCTCATGTTGTCTTCCATGTAGCCGCGGTGCGTATCGTCCAGTTCCACCGTCTGGTTGATCATGTCGTGGATGAGCATGACGAACGCGGTGTTCGACTCGGGAGTCCACGAGTGACAGACGTCTGCGCTCCACGTCCAGGTGCCGCTGCTCCTGTTGTCCGGGTTATCGTGGAACCACTTGATCAGACTCTCGAAGTTCACTTTGTCTTTTTCGAACGTGCTGCCGTTCGTGATCTTATCCTTAAGGAGCCGGTTTAAGTCCTCCCCCGGCATGTTGATCCGGGCGAGGGCGTAACTCGCGTAGGAACTCGACGACGACTCCGAGGGCTCACCGCCCCAGAGGCTCCAGCCGCCCGCACTACCTTCATCATATCTTCCGGTGTTCTGGCCCACCTCGCCGTCCACAAGGAGTTTCTTAACACCGCCCTCAACCGAATCGTTCACGTTCTTCCGGATGCGGCCCCAATCATCGGGCTGGGCGCGATCGAGGTAATAGTTCTTCACGTTCAGCGACGCCAGCATCTTGCTCGTCGTCTGCTCGACACACCCGTAGGGGTAACCCACGAGGTATTCGAGACCGGAGAGGGTGCGACCCTGGGCGCCGGACTGGACGATGATCTTTGTTACGTTGTCGTAGGTGTGGTTGGTGTGGAGGGTGTTGAAGGTCAGTTCACCAGAGTGTGTGCTGTTTACGGACGTGATGTTGGTGGACGAGACCCGGATCGAGGGGATCCAGATGAGCACTTCCGGACTGCCCCGTGTTGCCGTCATTCCATTCGCGGCGACCTCAAACGTTATGTCGCCTGGAGCGATCTTGCCGGGCGTATCCGACCAGAATGTGGCACTCACATAGTTCCAGTCGCTCGCATACATGTACCGGGTCTGGTTCTTCGCACCGTAGACTTTCACGTGATCCGGGGTGGTTACGTTGAACCAGACGTAGCCCGACTGGCTTGCGTTCACGTAGGCGTACATGGAGAACCATGAGCCGGCGCTTGCCCTGCCATCCCAGGGGCCGGAGATCTCGCGGGTGAAGTTGAGAGTGTACACCTTTGCGGTGATGATCTTCGAATCGTTCGTCGTTCCGGTCAGGGGTTTGTCGCTCGTCACGTTGATGACGGCGGTGTAGGTTCCCTCCTTATCCGGAGTCCATGCAATATCCTGCTGGAACCTGCCCCATTTGGGGATGGTTACATCCGGGGTGGTGTTCAAGAATACGACATCGTTTTCGTCGTCGATGACGCTGACGTTGATCTCAAGCGAGGATGTATCAACACCTCTCCTGTTCACGACGGAGGCGGTGATCGGATTCGTCTGGTTGACGAACACCCGGCTCGAGGCTGCAGCAATCCGGGCATCGACGGTGCTCGGCGCACGTGTCGTGATCGTGGCGTTGGTCACCGCCGCTACCGTAATGTTCTCGCCGGATGTGGAGTTCAGGAACCCGTAGTTGTTCACCCTGACCGATACCGGCGTCGAAGCGCCGTCGAGGCCTGGATTGTCGACCGCCTTCAGGCGCACCGTGAAGAGGTCGGCACTGCCCGAGACGCCCTGAAGGGTGGCGTTCACCCCGGCAACGCGGATCCGCCCGCTCTGGGGGTTGACGGCGCTGTGGTTCACGTGGGCCGAGAAGAGCGGGCCGATCGTGACGTTTCCAGGTTCAGTGTCAAGGGTGACCACCGAGGATTTCCAGGTCACGTCGATATCGAACCCGCCCAGGTTGCTGACATCCTGCACCCCGACGGTCAGGTCCACAGTCTCCCCATAGGAGCGGGTGCTCTCTGCCGGGTCCACCGAGAGCGTGGCAGCAGAGCAGACGCCGCAGAGGAGGGTGAGGAGCAGGATGCTCCATACCATATGTCTCATTTCTTTTTCCTCCTTTGTTCCTCACTTGATCCTGAAATTTCCATCCCTCAGCCCGGCGCAGTACTGGGCGATGAACATCGCATCACCGACGTCGATGACCCCGTTCCGGGTGACATCGGTCACGAGGAACTTCGTCCGATCATCGGGCTTCGACTCAAGGCCGACGACTTCCCGGAGAACCATCAGGGTGTCGGCCTGGTTGACCCATCCATCAGAGTTCGCGTCACCGTAGAGCAGGAGATACACATCGCCGCTCGCGACATCAGCGGGGATAACAAGGCCATTTTCATCCCAGAGCTCTGCGGCCAGGTTCAGGGCAGTCTCGTCACCGGTCGTGCCGGTGACCTTGAACCGGACGGTCGCGACGGTGACGTTCCCGCTGATGCCGGAGGTATCGGCACCGTTGAAGACGGCCCTCCCTGAGGTGATGTTCAGCGCCGTCAGGGGAAGTGCTCCGGGGATGACATCCTGCACCGCAAGGACAGTTCCGTTGAAGGTGAGGTCCATCTGGTAGGCCGCAAGATCGGAGGCCTGCGTGACGGTTATCGGGAGGTCGTAGGTCGTCCCGGGCACCAGCACGAGATCTTTTGGCAGCTCGATCTTGACCGCCGGGTTGGCGTACGACTCGACCGTGGCGTTTGCGCGGTTGTTTGCAAACGTCGTCTCGTAGTCGGTCAAGCCTGCACGGTTGACCTCGGCATTGACCGTGTACTTGCCGCGATCGAATGTCCGGTTCTCCCAGATCATGAACGACTCGTTTGCTCCGAGCGCCGGGATGTCGATCGTTGCATCCCGTTCGCCGGTGATGCTGTAGTGGAGGGTTGCCGCGTTGCTCCCGACCTCACCGAGGTTCGTCACCCGGATGCTGATCGCGGTTTCGCTCTCCGGTGTGGTGTACCTTGGCGCAATGACCTTCACGGCCAGGTCCGGTGCGGTGATCCGGACAGGATACGCGAGATAGTTGTTCAGGTAGTTCAGCTCCTCGACCGTCCTGTTTGAGTTGACCTCTACCTGGACGTTGACGTCGAGGGGCAGCCGGTAGTCGCTTGTGTTGATACCGAAATCACTTGCTTTAGCCTTGACTGTTGTTGTTAAGACATCTGTCGTCTCCCCCACGGCGAGATCCTTTGTAAAGTAGATAGGCTCACTGTAGGATCCAACCCCAACAGTGCAGAGTGCCTTGTTAACTCCATCGTAAATGTAATCCGCCGTCCCGATGTTGCTGATAAGGAGGGCGACATCGGTGATCCGAATGCTGTTATCCCGCTCCAGCTTCACGATGTGCGGTGCGGATACATCCGGCACGAAGTCGGGAAGGAGTGCAGTGGTCACCGCCAGGTAGCCACCGTCTTCCTGCACGAGTTCGCCGTCGTGGTAGCAGGCCACCAGGTAGGGGATGTCCGATGCGTGAGCAAGGCTCTCCCGGAGTGCCTGCTGCCCGGCGGTCGGTGCGGTGAACGTCAGGGTCACCTTACCGCTGGCGTCCGTGTAACCGGTCGCGATCACCGTGTAGGGGTCGGGGTAGTAGTCTGCCGCGAGGAGGATGTTGGCATCCCTCGGATCGTCGTAGTATGAAGACCATTCCCAGTCCCCTGCCGCTCCCAGTGCAAGCACGACGCGTGCATTGGAGATCGGGGTTCCGTCATCGGCCGATGCGTTGAAGACGACCGGAACCGACGCCCCGGCAAGGACTGAGTCCGGCATCTCGTAGGAAACCGACCTCTCCGGGTTGCGGAACGTGGTGTAGATGTACTTGTCAATGCTCTGGGTATTCGGGTTCAGGAGACCATAGTAAGCCTCGTAGTTCCCGTCCGTTGCAGGGGTTACCCGCTGGGTTCCCGTGCCGGTGAACTCCACAACGGCAGCCGCTTCGGTCCCGGCATATTCCCAGATCGACGTTTCGGAGAATTTGTTGACGGTGAAGGCGCCCACCTCATGGATGGATTCGTCGGCAGGGCCGTAGCTCCTGGCGATAACGTCGTAGGCATCGCCGTCCCGGGTAACACTGGCACTGCGCGTCTCAGTATCAGGGTAAAGCGTCCCGATATACGCCGGTGCAGAGAGAGTGTTTCCTATCATACCGGGGTTGACGGGGCCATCTGTGTACATGTCAAGCGGGTTGTACCCCTCCCACACGTCCACGTACCCGGAGATTCCCGGGGTGAGAACGAGGTAGTCCAGCCGCGTTTTTCCGGCCGTCTCGACAGTGAAGGTGCAGATCCCGTCCGCATTGGTCACGCCGCTCTGAACACCGTTCTCCGTGTAGAGGTAGACGGTCTGTCCGGGCGTCAAAACGGATACTCCCATGATGGGGTCATAGGTGTAGACGTATGCGGTGATGGTCGCCTCATCGCCGGGGACCGACGCGTAGGTGTCCGGGTCCCAGGTCGCCGGCCAGTCATAGAAGCCATAGATGGAGGTCAGGTTCCCGTCGTAGACGTCCTCGTATACCGGGGGAGTGCTCCGGTGCATGAACCAGGGCTCAAGCGTCCCGTAGACGAGAACCGGGGTCTCCTCCATGTAGTAATCATAGTCGGTAGCGAACCGGACGACTGCAATGTAGCCCTCCTCCGGCATCGTGAAGTTGTAGGTCCCGAGGCCGTTCGTGAGACTGGCGGTACCCGAGTAGGTCCCCGGCTTCATCCCGTCGATCTCGGCGAGGAACGCCTGCATGTCGCCCTGTTCCGGGGCAGAGAGCGCCCGGGCGCCTGCCGACGAGAGCGAGAGGATCTCGGTCTCGGTCAGCGTGGTGACATAGATGTCAAACTCCTGACTTATGGTCTTCGCTCCATGGTGCGGGAAGGCCATGATACCGAGGTTGACATTCTCTCCCGGCGGGCAGATGGCGCGCTCCGGGAGCGGGATGACCTCCTGGTACATATACCCCTCTTCGCCAACGTAGATGCTTCCCGCGTCCCTGTCGTTGATCTTCATGTAGTAGTAAGTCTCATCGGCAGGTTGAGTGGCAAGGTCAAGCGAGCAGGATATGACACCGCCCACCGGGACAAGCACCGTGTCGACGACACGAATTCCACTAGAATTCCTGACCACGAAGGTGACGCTCTCGTCATAGGCCGAGCCGTCGGCGGTGAGAAGCGGATACTTGATCTCGACGGTCGCGTTGTAACCCACCGAGTAGTATGCCGACTCAAAGATGGGGATGACCGGCGGCGTCGGGGTCGGTGAGACCGCATTCTTGTACGCATAGTCCTGTAACTGGAGGTTGCCGTAGGTAATCCGGGCGTACACGTACTTGTTGACGGGGACATCAGAGATGTCGACCATCTGGCGGACATATCCGTTCGGATCGGTTATGAGCGTCATATTTTCGATGTACGTGGGGTTGTTGTCGTTATAGGAACCAAACCATGCACTGAATTCAAGTTCTTCTCCCGCAAGGGGCTCTCCCGCGGTGGTGTTCCAGAGGACCGCCATCACCGGGAGCGTATCGCCCGTTATGTAGCGCGGGCTGAGTGTTCCGCCGATGAGCTCGTGCTGGATCCCGTCCCACGGCTCGGCCCCGTTAAGGCCGCCGGTGGTGTTCACCGCTTCGTAGGCGTTGATCCTGCCTGCACCGTAGGCGTTGTTTGGCTGCATCACCGGCAGGATGGCCCCGTCTTCACCGATGTGAACCGCGGTCTCCATCAGGGTGGCCTTGACGTCGGCAGGCGTAAGCGAGTTGTTGCCCGAGAGCATCAGCGCCGCCGCCCCGGCTACGGCCGGGCAGGCCATGGACGTGCCCTGCATGGAGGCGTACTGGTTGCCGGGGTATGCCGAGATGACACCGACACCGGGTGCCATGACGTCAGGCTTGATATACGGCGCTGCCCGGTTGACCGGCCCCATGCTGCTGAAGGATGCACGGTAGTCCATCAGGTAGTCGGTAGCACCGACGGTGATGGCATCTTCTGCGGTTCCCGGCAAACCGATGGTGGCGGTGCCGTAGTCACCGTTGTTCCCGGCGGAGACTACGACGACGGTGCCTCCGGCGACCATGGTGTTGACGGTGGTATCAAGGATGGTCTCACCGTTGGACTGATAGTACTCAGCGAGCCCGGCCTCCTGGATCCAGACACTGGTCTCTCCCGTGTTGGTCACGTTGAGTACCCAGTCGCCGTTCCATCCAGCAGCGTTCGAGGCATGAGGTGCCTTGAAGTAGTAGCAGTTCGTCTCCTGGTCGAAACCGAGCCAGTCGATCTCGGCGCCGGTCGCGACGTTGCCGTTAGCATCCGTGATGGCGATGGTGAGGTTCTCCAGGGGGTCAGCGAAGTAAGAGCTGGTCGCAGTGGCGTAGTAATACGGCTCCTCGACCCTGACCGATCCGATCACGAACTGGGGCTCATAGAGGACATCGGAACTCCCGTACATCTCCGACGAGACACCGAGCCAGACATTCCAGCTCTCGCCCGGCATGAGGTAGAAGTCGGTATCAGCCACGCCGCGGGAGGGATAGGCCCCAAGGCTCATCGAGACGACATCGGCGTCGTTATCGATCGCCCACTGGACACCGTCGAAGATGGTGCTGAACGAACCGGAACCTGCTTCGTTGAGGACTTTCGCCCCGATCAGGTTCGCCCCGGGCGCGACACCCAGGGCCACTTCGTATTCATCGCCGCTGTAGTAGCCGTCGACCGTGACCGTGCCGCCTGCTGCCGTACCGGCGCAGTGGGTGCCGTGGCCGTAGTCGTCGTAGGGAGTCTCATTGTGCCATTCAACGAAGTCGGCAAATGCAACAACACGATCACCGAACGCCGGGTGGCTACCATCGATACCGGTATCGATGACGGCTATCGTCACGCCTTCACCGGTGTTCCCGCTCTTCCAGACAGACGGGGCCTCGATATAGTCCACGCTCCAGACGGTGGCATACCCGGTCTCCGGCTGCGATATCTCGTCGGGGCTGATCGTCGATGAGACCTCAGCGACAGGGTCGCTTAGCGTGACGGTCAGGTCCGGCTCGATGTGGTCGACCCCCGGAATCGCAGCAAGCT
>ERZ795032.2513-NODE-2513-length-10390-cov-241.396710_pt1 | contig 10390 bp, 9 predicted proteins | sample MGYA00375124_ERZ795032 | MGnify/ENA primary metagenome ERZ795032 (study PRJEB30167, sample SAMN05720154) | activated sludge metagenome | isolation source: Anaerobic digester | place: China | collected 2015-12-16 ...
CGATCCCGTACATGATCAGGCCATGGATGACCTTGCCCATCGCAAAGAGGCAGTACTCCCGCTCCAGCAGGGCCGTGGAGAGGACCCGCATACCGTGGAGCAGTTCGAGGTCGCCGTCCTCCACGGCGAGCACGGCCGCCTGGTCCACGATGCCCCCCATCGCCTCCGCCCGTGTCTGCTGGTCCACGATCTCGCAGGTGAGCCCGGTCGCATGCCGGAGGAGATCCCGATCTTTCCGGGCGACGCCGATACGCGCCATCTCGACGGATATGGTCGATATCGCCTGTTCGCGGAGAGCCTGCTCGCCGATCTGGCTCACCAGGTCCACGAGGGCCGACGGATCTCTCTCCCGGATGAACCCCCGCTCGATCAGGATGGTGTTGCACTCGATGAGCAGGTGGTCCTGTGTCCTGTGCGAGCTCACGAGTTCCTTTACGGCCGGTATGTGCCTGACGACCTCATCGAAGTCATACTCCTTGCAGAAGTCGGTCACCGCCTGGTGCACCAGCGATTCGGCAATATCGATGTCCAGTGTGGCGAGGATATTCTCGCGGACGAGGTCGACCTCGCCGCGCCGGATACCCTCCTTGATCAGGCGGACACTGGTATCGAAAAATTGAGCGTTGATCCTCTGGGCGCTGGTGCTGGCTTTCTTCATGACCTCGATCGCGTGGTAGAAATCGCCCATCCGGGAGAGGGCGTCGGTGATCTGCCGGTAGAGCTGGGCCGCCTTCGTTGCGTCACAGGACTCATCGATCAGCGGCATGATGTCGAGGAGGATGGTCGAGTTGCCGCTCTTCTCGACGACCGCAATCCCGGAGAGGACGATCTCCTCGATGGGGAGTTTGGCCTCCACCGTGCTCCGGGTGTTGAACTCGAACGCCTTCTCAAGGTACCAGCGTTCTCCGCTCCGCTCCGCTTTCTTCAGGAGCTCGAGTATGAGGGTCTGGCCCGCCCACGGCCTCTCGTCGTCGATCCTGATCAGCCTGGCGTAGACCTGTTTCTTGTCCCGCTGACGGTCGAGGAGTTGCTCGGTCAGGATCGCGAGGACCTCGGTGAGCCGTTCCTCCGGGACATCCGGGAGGGCATCTATGATCTGCTCGATATCAGCGATCTCCTTCTTTTGCGACGACTTCCACGTGGCATCCACGATGTCGGCGATGGAGTTGGTGCGCCGGATCTTCTGGTTGATCTCGGTGGCGCTCGATAGTCCGCTGATCACGAGGGCGATGTTGCCGGACTCGATGCCGGAACCGGCAATCGCCCGGGCCACGTCGGCATGGAGCTGTGACTGTCTTGATATATCGCCGATCTCGGAGAGCATGAGGAGGGCATGTCGCATGATATCGATATTCTGGTATTTCTGTCCGTATTGGATGAGGAGCGGTATGATCTCGGAGAGGATTGCCGAGCGATATTTACGGATGCTGATCTTATCGAACGCTTCTCCTCCCTTCTCGATATAGTGGATATCTCCGGTATCGACTCCGGTCTGGACGAGGCTGCGGGAGATCTCGGCGAGTATGTCGGACTGGTGGCTCTTGCGGTCGAGCTTATTGACCAGGGAGAAGATGGCACCAAACCAGATGTCGTCTTTATTCTGGCTATAAAGCCCTGCGGCACGTCTTACGAGGTCAAATATTTCTTCTTTCGTCGGTTCGACGAGCTGGCTCAAGAGTTCGGGCTGTCCCCCCTCGAAGGCTGCCGTTACCAGGGCGGCATTCATCTGCTCATAGAGCGATTTCTTCTCTTTCCGTGTCTGGGTCTCCGATATGTCCAGCACTACCTTTTCAAGCTCACGCGGATCCCCGGAAGAGATTGCGGAGGTGATCTTCTGTTTCATCTGGGGTTTTCCATCCATTTTGATCAGCGCTCTCCAGTGGGTTCTGCATCATGCATGTCCATTATCAGATATATAGATTGCCCCCCACCCACAAGAATGTTTTTCAAGGGGAATCGGGGAGATCCTGAAAAATGTCGGAGATATGGCGGACGATACAGGCCCGCCGTGTCACCGTGAATGGAACACTTAATGTGTGATGGTTTCATCTGTTCCCGGGGGTCACGCGGGCGGGTGATCACACCCGCCCGACGACCTGCACGATCTCCCGGTACATGGCGTCCGCGATATCCGGATCCCTTGACTCGATCATGACCCTGATCATCGGCTCCGTGCCCGATGCCCGCACAAGCGCCCAGGCGTCGTCCCTGACGATCTTGATGCCGTCGATCTTCTCGATGGCCTCCCCCGCGAACGCTTCCTCGATGGCACGGACCAGTGCGGCCGGGTCGTGGGTGTGGTGCTTCTCCTTGACCAGGTGGTAGAGGGGGAGGTCACCCTGGATATCCGAGAGCCTCCTGCCGTTATGGCTTGCAAGGACCGCCACCATCATGGCGGCGGTCATGCCCCCGTCCCGGCAGAACTGGTGGTCGGAGTATATCAGCCCGCCGTTTCCTTCTCCCCCGAACGAGACCTTTTTTCCCCCGCCGATGAGCTCGATCATCCTCCTTGCGACGTAGATGCTTCCCACGGGGGTGTAGTCGACGGTGCACCCGTGTTTCTCCGCGATATCCCGGATCAGCCGGGATGTGGCGACAGGGGTGACGACGAGCCCGCCGCCGTTCCTGGCGCAGACGTAATCTTCGATCAGCCCGAACTCGTAGTTCTCTTCTATATAGCATCCTTTGTTATCAACGAAGACCGCCCGGTCGGCGTCGCCGTCGTGCGCCACTCCAAAGTCGGCGCCCGTCGCGACGACCATCTCTGAGAGGGGCCGCAGGCCTTCGGGGGTCGGCTCGGGCATCCGGCCCGGGAAGGTGCCGTCGAGACGGGCGTTGATGGTGTGGACCCGGCAGCCCATCCTCGAGAGGATGATCGGGGTGGTGAGCGCCGCGGGCCCGGAGCCGGGATCGACGACGACGGTCATCCCCTCCCCGATGCCCGCCGGGAAGTGCCGTACGACGGCCTCGATGTACTCCTCGAGCCGGTCGGGAGCGGCGGTCTCCGCGCCGACGCCTTCCCAGGAGGCCGCCTCGAACTCGCCGGCAAAGAACCGGTCCTCGAGCCGGATGATCTCTTCGTCGGACATCTCGGTGCCGTCGGCCTCGATGACCTTCACGCCGTTGTACTCGGGCGGGTTGTGGGATGCGGTGATCATAGCGCCGCCGCTAAACCGGCCGGTCTTGATGATGTACTGCAGGGCCGGCGTGGGGAGGATGCCCATGTCCACCACGTCGCACCCGGTCATGAGGAGCCCGGCCTTGAGGGCGTGAGCCAGGGCCTCGCCGGACGTCCGTGTATCTCTCCCGACGGCTATCGTGCCCTTTCTCATCGATCCGAGCGCTGCGCCTATCTTGAGGACGAGGGCCGGCGTCATGGTCTCTCCGACGACGCCCCGCACGCCGTTCGTCCCGAACATCTGTTTCTTCTTCTGCATTCCGTCACTTCTCCACGTCGTGTAGTTCCCGTTTCAGCCGATCGATCGCCCTGATAGCGGCGGCGAACGCCTCCTCGCGGTGTTCTGCCAGGAGAGCGATATAGGTTATATCTTCTCCCGCATAGAGTCGCCCTTTCCGGTGGTAAAACCGTGCGCCGATGATCCCCGGGACCGCTTCCATCTCCCTCCTGAGGCTCTCGACCAGGGCGTCGACGGTGTCGTCGAAGTCCATGTGATCGGTGCGTTCGGTGCCGGTCCACTCCCTGACGATCCCGTTGAACGTGAGGATGGCCCCGGCTCGCGAGACACCGCACTCGCGTTTCAGTTCCCTGACCAGCCCTTCGATGGTGTAGTGGTCTTCGAACTTCGGAAGCGCGGCGATCACCTCGTCGACGGTGGGGTTCCGGAGCACGACGTTCTCACTTGCAAGGTCGCCTATCACGACTCGCGGGAAGAGCCGGGACTTGAACCCTTCGAGTATGGCATACTCGACCCCGGCGTTGCAGAGGAGGTCCAGCGTGGAGTCAAGGTCGTTCTCGCGCCTGACGACGACCGACTTCGTCTCGTCGACACCGCCGGATAGAGCAGCATGCGATTCATGGAACAGGGTGGTGTCCTTCTCGGGCTCAAGCTGAAAGCCGTGGTGTCCCAGGTGCTTGATGGCCCCGACGGTCCCGCGTGCGGAGAGCGCCGGGATGAGGTTCCTGATGAACGTGGTCTTCCCGGAGTTCGACCGGCCGACAATCTGGATGATCTTCATGGTTCTTCTTCTCCTGTTGGGTTCTCTTTCTCATCTTCCTGGCCGGGGCGGGACTTCAGGATGACCGATGCCGCCTCGGCCACGCCCCGCATCACACCGGTGATCCGGTCCTCGACGTCGATCTCGTCGTCGATGTTCAGGCTTGTCCCCTCCACCTCGAGCAGGAACCGGGCGACCTCGCTTGCCTCAAAGAGGATCTCGTCGAGTTCCTCTGCGGTGAAGAACCCGCACATGGCTCCGTAGAAGAACGTGGCCCCCGCTTTCTTCACCTTCTTCTTGAACGAGCTCCGCGCCTGGTTGACCGCCTGCGGCGTGTAGGAGTCGACCATGAACGGGCAGAGGTCGGGGAGGTTCTCGCCGATGAACGTCATCTCCGAGCCGCTGGTGGTCTTGAAGTCTGCGCAGAGCCGTGCGATCGCCCATTCCCGGGCGGTGATGTGGGTGTGTTTGCGCAGGAACTGGTTGACCCGCTGGTAGGTGGCGCCGTCCACTTTCTTGAACTTTCTGTATTTGTTTGGGTCTTTGCGGTTGTCAGGCTCTTCCATTTCTTATCCTCTTGTCGGTTTTGCTATTTCAATAGGGCTGGTCGAACGCCGGCGCACCCCGGCCGCCCGCCGCGTCAAGAGAGCGGGGTCGCCACGGCGATCCGGCGGGCGCTATGCCCGATGGGCCCTGCCCCTTCAATGTATAGCATCATGCGGTTTATACCTGCCTCTTTGATCCCGGGGTGCGGATGGATCTTCGGCCTCTCCGGAGGAGCTCTCTCCCGATCGAGGCCTGTTCTGCGGTCTATCCTTCCCCCTGGAGATTGCCGGGATTACCGGCGAGGCCGCCCTGCGCAGGGGCTCGTGACCCCCAGGGTTCCTTCCTCCCCACGTCGGGAATCCGCTCCGTTTTGCTCCGGGGAGTTCCGGTCGCAGGTGCGCCTTCGTTCGGAGAAAAGGTTTGCGGGGCCAAAGAGCCGTCTCCCGGCGGGACCGGCGTCATGGGCGTACCGGGCTATCCGATCTTTCCGGGTATGCGAGGGAGAGATTGCCGGCGACCTATGGTAACCGCGAGCCTCGATCCGTGGCAGGAGGCCGGAGCGTATGCGGGAAGGATATGTGAGATCCGTGGATTTCAGGTGGCATGAAGCGGTATCTGTTCCGGTTTTCGGAACCTTCGTATCGTGGTTATAAGCCCGGATCGTGAGCCCCGGCATGGGTAAGGTCGTCTCCCTGGACGTTCGGGCGTTTAAAAGCATCTATGCGGATCGTTTATATGTGGGCGGGTTCTGCCGGCTCCGTGGCACCGGTGGCGTTCCCGCATCGTTCACTTTCACCCCGCACGGTATGGGGTTCATATACCCTGGAGACGATGTATTCATCAGGGTCTGCCTCCCGGCCCACCCGGGGAGCAGCCCCATACCTCCTAACTCCGATACCTCCTGTATCACCCGAAATATCTTTTTTGTGGCCTGAAGCACCATGAACCGCCTTTACCGTTTGCCGGACGGCGGAGCGCCTTTCATCCAGGAACGGGGTTTCCCGGTGCCGGCAGGACCGGCACCGGGTTGTCCCGACGACCACTGCTGAGGCGCCGGTTGTTGCCCGGTTCCGGGCCCCGTTCGGCGTTGTACGGGTCGGGTCCCCCTCTCCGGGGGTGGTGCACACCCCTATCGATCCCCTGCGATCGTGGCCGGCCATCCCCGGACCGGGGCCGGGCAGGGGTTTTTGAGGTGAGATCTCTATTGCGGGGAATAGTGATTTACCGCAATCTTGATATTCTTCGATATCTAACCCATTATCCGATGGAAAAAACGCCCTTCTCGGAATGGCTGGATCGTTTCAGCAACTACCTCCGGATGCGGAACTACTCGCCCCGGACCATCCGGAAATACGAGCAGACCATCGAGCGTTTTGCCCGGTATGCCTGGTTCCGGGAGCATTCGGGTCCGGGCCCGTTCGATGAGACGGCGTGCGGGGATGCCCCCCTGGATGCGGACGTCAACGTCTCTGCGGCCCTCGTCACCGATTTCTTCTCCGCCCTCTCGGAAGAACGTGACTATAAGCCGAAGACTCTCCACCGGATGATATCGACGCTCTCCTCGTTCTACCGCTATCTCTACGCACAGGGGGCCGTTGTCGCAAACCCCATGCCCGGTGTGGAGCGGCCCCGGGTCAAGAACCAGGAACTGAAGTACCTCAAGCACAGCCAGGTGGTCCGCCTGCTCAACACCATCCCGGCCGGGCGGGACCGGCTGATCGTCCGCCTCATATACGCCACCGGCGTCCGTGTTTCAGAACTCTGCGCGATAAACGTCGAGGATATCGACTTTGAGGAGCAGACGATCCGGGTGAAGGGGAAGGGCGACAAGTTCCGGACGGTCTTCGTCGACGAGGAGACGCTCGGCGAGATCGAGCGGTTCGTCGGGAACTCAATCGAGGGCCCGCTCTTTTTGGGCCAGCAGGGCAACCACATCTCCCCGCGAACCGTCCAGCACCTCTTCCGGCAGTATGCTCCGCCGGGGATTACGCCGCACAAGATCCGCCATTCCTACGCAAGCGAACTCTACCGGCGCTCAAAGAACCTCCGCGTCGTGCAGGAGAACCTGGGCCACTCTTCCATCAAAACGACCGAGATCTACCTGCATACCGACATCGAAGAGCGGAGAAGCGTCTACCGGCAGTATTTCCCGCTCTCGAACGGGAAGAAGATAGACGAGTAGCCGGCGGTCGATAAACCGCGTGATGCTATATGGGTTGGAGGTGGCGGGGGATCCATCCGGCCCGGTTCTTCGGGAGAGCTCACCGGAGGCTCTCCTCCTCCCACGGCCCCGGGAAATGGGTGCAGTCGCCCGGCACGAGAGGCTTTCTCCCCCCGTTGCCGGCGGAAGTTTGAGCGCCAGACGGATTACGGCTGCAGGTACCCGGCTGCCGAACTTCGGGTCCTTCGCGGCTTCGCGCCCGGGTATACGAGCGATAAAGGTAGCCTCTTTGCATGGAGTGCGAGATGCGATTAGAAGGATCAGGGCCCATCGTCTTTCGCCCTCCCGACCGGCAACGCTCAAATTGCAGGAGCACCTACCGTATTCGTATGCGCTACATCGTCACAGGCGGAGCGGGATTCATCGGTTCGAACCTTGCGGAGCACCTGGCACGCGACCACGACGTCGTGATCATCGATAACCTCAGCTCCGGGCGGCGGGAGAATATCGAGCACCTCATCGGTCATCCCCGGGTGACGTTCATAGAGGGGAGCGTCACCGACCTTGCCCTGCTCACCGGTGCCTTTGCCGGCGCGGACGGCATATTCCATCAGGGGGCCATCGCCTCGGTCCCCCGCTCCGTGGAAAAGCCCCTGGAGACGAACGCGGTGAATGTGGGCGGAACCGTGAACGTCCTCTGGGCCGCAAAGGAGTGCGGCGTCCCGGCGGTTGTGGCGGCCTCTACATCGGCGATCTACGGCGACGACCCGGTCTTTCCCAAACACGAGACGATGGCGCCGACGCCGCTCTCCCCGTACGCGGTCTCAAAGCTCGCGGGCGAGTACTACGGGAAGGTCTTCTCCGACCTCTACGGCATCAGGACGGTATTCTTACGCTACTTCAACGTCTTTGGCCCCCGGCAGGACCCGAACTCGGAGTACGCGGCGGTGATTCCGAAGTTCATCACCCGCCTGCTCGCCGGAAAACCGCCGATCATCTACGGCGACGGGGAACAGACCCGCGACTTCATCTTTGTCGCCGACGTGGTGCGGGCGAACGTCCAGGCGATGGAGGGCAACGCCACCGGCGTCTTCAACATAGCCGGGGGCCGCCGGATCAGCCTCAACGAGCTCGCTGCCCGCCTCTCGGGGATCGCCGGCATGCACGCCAGGCCGCTCTACGGACCGGTGCGGCCGGGGGACGTGCGTGACTCGCTTGCCGACATATCGCGGGCCAGGGATGCTTTTGGCTTTTCTCCCCGGAGCACGGTCGACGAAGGGCTCCGCGAGACCGTGGCGTGGTTCCGGGACCGGGGTTCTCTATAACCCTTCTTCTCCGGCGGTCGGCCCCCCCGTTCCCGGCATGGTGGGTGCAGGTATCTATATATCTTCGCTCCACCGTATGCGTGCGAGGTGCCAATGTATGCCCCGGCTGATTACACCGGAGACCCCCCGCAAGGGTGACGACAGATATGCTTCACGGGCGTACAGCGATATGACAGCAACGGATCTGCACGATCCCGCGGTCCTGAACAACAGGGGCGTGGCGCTCGAGCGGCAGGGCCGTTACGAGGAGGCCCTGGCCGCGTTCAGTGCGGCCCTCCTCTGCGACGACGACGACGTCTACGCCTGGAACAACCGGGCAGTGATCCTCACCCGCCTCGGCCGCCCCCAGGAAGCCCTGCTTGCATGCAAAGAGGCGCTCGCGGTCGACCGGTCATGCATCTTCGCCTGGGTCACCTACGGCACGGTCCTCGGCAGGATTGGAAGATACGTGGAGGCCGAGTCGGCCTTTGCGGTCGCAGAGGACCTCGACCCGCAGGCGAGAGCGCTCTACCCCGGGAACTCGACGATGACCCGGGCGTGAGGGATCGCGTCGCCCTGCCCGCGATACACCGCCCGGTGCGATACGGAGGGGTGCCGGCAGATCCGATCGATCGCTCTCCCGAACTGCTCGCACGACATCGCCGGGCCTCCACCGAAAAAACCCTACGCTTTTATCCTCCATACCGCAATAGAGTAATCACAATCGCGTGCCCCGGCACCGGAGTCGATCCTGATGAAGACGCTCATTCTTGCAGGCGGAAGCGGCACCCGCCTCTTCCCGCTCTCAAGGGAACACTACCCAAAACAGTTCATCCCGCTCTTCGACAACGAATCGCTCTTCCAGAAGACGATAAAGAGGGCGCTCCTCTTCTCCTCCCCGCAGGACATCGCCATCGTCACCAATAAGGAGCACCGGTTCCTGGTCCGGGACCAGCTTGCCGCGATCGGGTGCAACTCAAAGGTCATCGAGGAGCCGGTGGGCAGGAACACCCTGCCGGCGATCTACTACGGCGTCCGGGAGGTCGCCCGGGGCGAACCGGAGACGATCGCGGTGCTGCCCTCGGACCACCTGATCACCGCAACCGGATCGTTTCTTGCGGCCTTCCGCCGGGCGGAGCACCTCACGAAAGACTACCTGGTGGTCTTTGGAGTGCGGCCGACGTCGCCCCACACCGGCTACGGCTACATCCGCCCGGGCGACTCCCTCGGGGACGGTTCGCTCGTGGATGCCTTCGTGGAGAAACCCGACCTTGCGACCGCCGGGAGGTACGTCGCCGACGGCTACCTCTGGAACTCCGGCATGTTCTGTTTCGATGCCGGCCTCTTCCTTGCCGAGTGCGAGACGTGCGCGCCGGACGTGGTCCGGGCGTTCGAGCGGCCCGCCGATGAGGCATACCATGCCGTCCCCTCCCTCTCCATCGACTACGGTATCATGGAGAAGACCCGGCGGGCGGCTGTCGTGCCGCTTGAGTGCGACTGGAACGACGTGGGGAACTTCGACGCGCTTTACGCCGCCCTGCCAAAGAACGGAGACAAAAACGCCGTCAGGGGCGAACATATCGGTATCGACTCCTCCGAGAACCTGATCATAGCCGACCGCCTGGTCGCCACCGTCGGCGTCCGCGACCTTGCCATCGTCGAGACGAAGGATGCGATCCTCGTCGCCGCCCGAAACGAGGCGCAGCGGGTGGGCGAGATAGCAAAAACCCTCCGCGAGAAGGGCGACTCCCGTGCGCTCTTCCACACGCAGGTCCACCGGCCCTGGGGTTCGTACACGAACCTCGAGGAGGGGCGGTCCTATAAGATCAAGCGGGTCACCGTCCCCCCGAAGCGTCGCCTCTCGCTGCAGATGCACCACCACCGCTCCGAGCACTGGGTGGTCGTCACCGGGTGCGCCGAGGTGACGATCGCCGATAAGACCTACCTCCTCCGGAACGGCGAGTCCACCTTCGTCCCGGCGGGGACGGTCCACCGCCTCGCGAACCCCGGTCTCCTGCCGCTCGAACTGATCGAGGTGCAGATCGGGGAGTACACCGGTGAGGACGACATCGTCAGGTTCGAAGACGACTTCGAGCGGGCGTGAGCGGTGGATATTCCACCCCCCTGCCCGCGACCAAATCGATATAATCCCGGGATGCATAGTACATAAGGGCCGGTACCCCAGGTATCAGCGATTGGATTC
>ERZ795032.2514-NODE-2514-length-10389-cov-4.328914_pt1 | contig 10389 bp, 7 predicted proteins | sample MGYA00375124_ERZ795032 | MGnify/ENA primary metagenome ERZ795032 (study PRJEB30167, sample SAMN05720154) | activated sludge metagenome | isolation source: Anaerobic digester | place: China | collected 2015-12-16 ...
TGGGGAGAAATAAGAGCTGCATTGCATGAATACGAAGTGGAATTATATCTTCCGAAATTCAAAACCAAATACAGCAAGAAACTGAATGAAGTTCTTACAAATATGGGGATGGGATTGGCTTTTAGCGATGCTGCCGATTTTAGCCGGATGTCGGCTTTTCCGGCCCGGATTGCTTTTGTAAAACAAGATACCTACATCAGCACAGACGAGCAAGGAACGGAAGCTGCTGCTGTTACGACCGTAGGTATGGAACTAACCTCCATGCCCGCAATTCCGCAAAAAGTAGTTTTCAATGCAGACAAACCTTTTATTTATCTTATCCAAGAAAACTCTACCGGTGCCGTTTTGTTTATGGGAGCGGTGAAAGATATTTAATAAACCGGTATCCGATTTATTCATATTTCAATAATTTTTTATTCAATTGTCAAAACACTCAGCGATTTACAGCCGCTGGGTGTTTTTTTAGTTTAAGTTTGGACGGAAAGTTGAACTCTGAAAAATTATTAATGTAAACGATTGATTAACTTATGAGTTGAACAAAATAGAAAACTTTTCTTGCTTCTTGAAAACTTAAAATGCTTTAAATAAGATAACTAAAAATTTATTTGGAAAACTTTACACTTTGTTGAAAACTTTTTATTGATTCGTTTTGTTAACTTTGAAACATTTCTTAAACTTGTAATCCCAAATAACCATACTGTGGGAAACGTTGTGTTTTGTTATTTGGGAAATAGTTGAATTAATCGGTCAAAAAAAAATTAATTGATGAAAAAAGAAATTTATACTTTCGACGAGGCTTACAACGCATCGTTGGAGTATTTTAGAGGCGATGAACTGGCTGCAAAGGTTTGGGTCAGCAAGTACGCTTTGAAGGACAGTGAAGGCAATATCTACGAGAAGACGCCTGAAGATATGCATTGGAGGCTGGCAAACGAAGTGGGAAGAATAGAGAAAAAATACGCCAATCCGTTGAGCGAAAAAGAATTGTTCGATTTGTTTGACCAGTTTAAATACATCATTCCGCAGGGAAGCCCGATGACGGGGATCGGAAACGATTTTCAGGTTGCATCGTTGTCCAACTGTTTTGTGATCGGGATGGGTGGCAGCGCCGACTCTTACGGGGCGATCATCCGTATCGATGAAGAACAGGTGCAGCTGATGAAGCGTCGTGGCGGAGTGGGGCACGACCTGTCGCACATCCGTCCCAAGGGATCGCCCGTTAAGAATTCCGCACTCACGTCTACGGGGCTGGTTCCGTTTATGGAAAGGTATTCCAATTCCACGCGCGAAGTGGCGCAGGACGGACGTCGGGGCGCGCTGATGCTGAGCGTTTCCATCAAACATCCGGATGCCGAGGATTTTATCGACGCCAAACTGGAGCAGGGAAAAGTTACCGGAGCCAATATTTCGGTGAAAATCGATGATGATTTCATGAAGGCTGCATCCGAAGGAAAACCGTACGTTCAAAAGTATCCCATTGATTCGGACACGCCGAAATACGAAAAAACGATAAACGCGCAGGAGCTTTGGGAAAAAATTGTGCATAATGCATGGCGTTCGGCCGAGCCGGGAGTGTTGTTCTGGGACACGATTATCCGTGAATCGGTTCCCGATTGTTATGCCGACCTGGGTTTCCAGACGGTTTCAACCAATCCTTGCGGTGAAATTCCGTTGTGCCCTTACGACAGCTGCCGCCTGCTGGCAATTAACCTCTACTCTTACGTGATGAACCCGTTCAAGGAAAACGCTTATTTCGATTTTGAGCTTTTCGGAAAACACGTTCGTCTGGCTCAGCGCATCATGGACGATATTATTGATCTGGAGTCGGAAAAGATTGATAAGATCCTCGACAAGATCAACAGCGATCCCGAATCGGAAGAAGTGAAATCATCGGAACGTAACTTGTGGGAGAAAATCCGCCGGAAAACACTCGAAGGCCGTCGCACAGGGGTAGGCATAACTGCCGAAGGCGATATGCTCGCCGCTTTGGGGGTCCGCTACGGTTCGGAAGAAGGAAACGATTTCTCGGAGAGGGTGCACAAGATGGTGGCGCTCAACGCTTATGCTTCCTCGGTGGAGATGGCGAAAGAACGCGGAGCATTTGAAATATATGATACCGAAAGGGAGAAGAACAACCCGTTTGTGAACAGGCTTAAGAAAGAAGACCCCCAGCTTTACAAGGACATGGTGAAGCATGGCCGTCGAAACATTGCCTGCCTGACCATTGCTCCTACGGGGACAACCAGTTTGATGTCGCAGACCACATCGGGAATAGAACCCGTTTTTATGCCGGTTTACAAGCGTCGCCGCAAGGTCAATCCGAGCGATAAGGACGTGAAAATCGATTTTGTGGATGAAAACGGAGATTCGTGGGAGGAATACGTGGTCTTCCACCACAAATTTGTGAACTGGATGGAAGCAAACGGTTATCCTACCGCAAAAAAGTATTCGAACGAAGAGATTGACGAGCTGGTGGCAAAATCGCCATACTACAAAGCTACTTCCAATGACGTGGACTGGCTCATGAAGGTGCGTATGCAGGGGCGCGTGCAAAAATGGGTGGACCACAGCATCAGCGTAACCATCAACCTACCCGGTGATGTGACCGAAGAACTCGTGGGTGAGCTTTATATGGAAGCCTGGAGAAGCGGGTGTAAGGGTTGTACGGTGTATCGCGACGGATCACGCTCGGGTGTGCTTATTACAAACGACAACAAGGAGGAAGAAAAGACAAGTGCGGATTGTTACGAACTGCCGCAGGTAGTCACTTCCCGTCCTACCGAACTGGATGCCGATGTGATTAAATTCCAGAACAACAAAGAGAAGTGGATTGCTTTTATCGGGTTGCTCAACGGAAGGCCTTACGAGATCTTTACGGGTATTAACGATGAGGACGATGGTATCATGGTGCCTAAAAACGTTACCTCCGGGAAGATCATCAAAGCATACGATAACGACGGTCGCAAACATTACGACTTCCAGTTCCAGAACAGGAGGGGGTACAAGGTGACTATTGAAGGGTTGGACGGGAAGTTTAATCCGGAGTTCTGGAACTACGCGAAACTGATTTCGGGAGTGTTGCGTTACGGCATGCCTATCGATCAGGTGATTAAGCTGGTATCGGGATTGGAATTGGACAGCGAAACCATCAACACGTGGAAGAACGGCGTTGAACGGGCGTTGAAGCGCTATCTACCTAACGAAACCGAAGCGAAAGGCCAGAAATGCCCCGTATGCGGCTTCGAATCGCTGGTCTTTGAAGAGGGATGCCTCAAATGCCGCAACTGCGGAGCTTCGAAGTGCGGATAATCCGGTATATGTCCGGCGTTTTACAAAACCAAAAAGGCGATACCAACCGGTATCGCTTTTTTGATGGTAATTTACTACTTTTGTCCTATGCAAGACACCTATAAGACTATCGAACAAGCGGCCGAAGGTTATATCATCGAAAAAAAAAGCAAATTCCTTTCGTTTGTTTTTCACGTGGAATCGCCCGAGGAAGTAAAAGGAATTGTGGATGAGCACCGCAAAAAATATTACGATGCACGACACGTTTGTTGGGCGTATATGCTGGGGCCGGAAAGGGAGGAGTACCGTTCAAACGACGATGGCGAGCCTTCCGGAACAGCAGGAAGGCCCATACTGGGACAAATAAATTCGTACGGACTTACCAACGTCTTAATTATTGTTATCCGGTATTTCGGCGGAACACTCCTGGGTACAAGCGGACTGATCAAAGCTTATAAAGAAGCGGCGGAAGATGCCGTTAAAAATGCTGAAATTGTTGAGAAGACGGTTGACCGGGCCCTTACCGTTCGTTTCGAATATGTGTTGCTTAACGACGTGATGCGTACCCTGAAGCAATTTGAAGAGGTTTCTTGGGAACAGAACTTCAAAGAGAGCTGTACGATGAAGCTCTGCATCCGGAAGTCGGAATTCCAACGGTTACACGATAGCCTTTCACAAATTTATGGCGTAAAAATTGAAAAAGAGTGAAAAATTCTTTTTGCTAATACAAAATTACTACTTTTGCTACCGAAAATGAAGTGAAATATCCCGACGGGAATATAAAACAAGATGAATGGCAAAGAATTTGGTTATCGTTGAGTCGCCTGCAAAGGCAAAAACTATTGAGAAATTCCTGGGCAGCGATTTTAAAGTGATGTCGAGTTACGGACACATCCGTGATCTCAAGAAAAAAGATTTTAGCATTGATATAGACAATAATTTCGAACCCATTTACGAGATCCCGGCAGATAAGAAAAAGGTTGTGACGGAGTTGAAAGCTTCCGCTAAAAACGCAGAAACTGTCTGGCTCGCATCTGATGAAGACCGTGAAGGAGAAGCCATATCCTGGCATTTATACGATGTGTTGGATTTGAAAAATAAAGACACTAAACGGATTGTTTTTCACGAAATAACCAAGCCTGCCATCCAGGAAGCCGTAAAAAATCCCCGGGAGATAAACCGAAATTTAGTCGATGCCCAGCAGGCACGACGCGTATTGGACAGGATTGTCGGGTTTGAACTTTCACCCGTTTTATGGCGAAAAATAAAACCCGCACTTTCTGCGGGAAGGGTCCAGTCGGTGGCTGTAAGGCTTATTGTTGAACGTGAGCGCGAAATCCAGAACTTCAAGACAGAGGCTGCCTACCGTGTTGTGGCCTTGTTTATCAAGGAAGAAAACGGACAACAATACGAGATAAAAGCCGAATACAACAAACGGTTGAAAACAAAGGAGGAGGCATTGGCCTTGCTGGAAAAACTAAAAACTTCGGTTTTCAGCGTGGGAGATGTTACTACCAAGCCGGCCAGGAAATCGCCTGCGCCACCGTTCACCACATCTACCCTTCAACAGGAAGCATCCCGAAAACTTGGTTTTTCCGTGGCACAGACGATGATGGTGGCACAACGCTTATACGAATCGGGAAGGATAACCTATATGAGGACGGACTCCTTTAATTTGTCGGCCCTTGCCATAAACACCGCCAAGGCCGAGATCATCGGGCAGTACGGGGAGAATTACCTGAAAATCAGAAAATATACAACGAAATCCAAAGGTGCACAGGAAGCACACGAAGCGATCCGCCCAACTTACATCAACGAGCATGAAGCGGGGGGGACTGCCCAGGAAAAGCGTTTGTACGATTTGATCTGGAAACGCACCATCGCTTCGCAGATGGCAGATGCCGAGTTTGAAAGGACGGTGGCCACCATAGATATATCCAATGCCGAAGGAAAATTTGTTGCCACGGGAGAAGTAATCAAATTTGATGGGTTCTTGCGTGTTTACCTGGAAGGTACCGACGAGGAAAACGGTGAAAATGAAGAAGGGTTGCTCCCCCCGATGAAGGTGAAAGAGGTGTTGCCTATGCAGGAAACGATTGCCACGGAACGCTTTACCCAACGTCCACCAAGGTATACCGAAGCTTCGCTGGTACGCAAAATGGAAGAATTGGGGATAGGCCGTCCATCAACATACGCACCCACCATTTCAACCATTCAGAATCGTGAGTATGTTGAAAAGAAAACCGTGGACGGTGTAGAAAGGTTGTACAACATCCTTACCCTGAAAAACGGAAAAATAAAGGATGCCGATAAAAAGGAAACGGCAGGAACCGATAAAAATAAATTGGTGCCCACCGATATAGGCACGGTGGTGAATGACTTCCTGGTGGAGTTTTTTCCGAAAATTGTGGATTACCATTTCACCGCGAACGTTGAAAAAGATTTTGACACAATTGCTGAAGGTAAACGTCAGTGGAACAGCGCTATAAAAGATTTCTATAAAGTGTTTCATCCGATTGTGGAAGAGACCATGGAGATGAGGATGGAGCACAAGGCCGGCGAACGGGTGCTGGGACAAGACCCTAAAACGGGGCGTCAGGTATCGGTTAAAATAGGCAGGTATGGCCCGTTGGTGCAGGTCGGTACTCCTGATGAAGAAGAAAAACCGTTGTTCGCTTCTTTGCAAAAGACGCAGTCGATAGAAACCATAACGCTGGAGGAGGCACTCCGGTTGTTTGACTTGCCCCGTTCGCTCGGTGAGTTTCGTGAAAAAGAGATGACCGTTGGTGTAGGCCGCTTCGGACCCTATATCCGTCACAATAATAAATTTGTTTCATTGCCTAAAGGTGTTGATCCCTTGAAGATTACCGCCCAAGAAGCGGTTGAGCTGATTGAAGCCAAGGAGAAAAAGGACAGGGAGAAAATCATTAAAACGTTTACGGAAGATCCGGAATTACAGGTTCTAAACGGTAGATACGGCCCCTATATTGCTTACAACAAGAAAAATTTTAAAATTCCGAAATCGCAAAAACCCGAAGAATTGACATTTGAACAATGCAAAGGGATTATTGACGACGGGACGCAAAAAACCGATTCTACCAAAGAGGCTCCCCAAAAAAAATCTAAAACGGCTAAAACTCCGGCAAAAAAAACGAAGAAATAAACGGGTCGCTTATGCTCATAAGAATCCACCCCTCACAACCGGCCGATTTGCCACAACTAATGCAAATCTATGAGACCGCACGCCGTTTTATGCAACAAACCGGTAATGCAGGACAATGGGTGGACGGTTATCCGAAAAAAGAACTTCTCGTTGAGGATATAGGTCGGGAACACAGTTACGTTTGTCTGGACGAAGATAACGGGATTGCAGGAACATTTTATTTTAGGGTGGGTGAGGAGCCCACTTATCTTAATATCTTTGAAGGATCGTGGCTGAACGACGATCCTTACGGGGTTATTCACCGCATTGCCTCTTCCGGAAAACACAAGGGTGTTGCAGCAACCTGCATCTCCTGGTGCCTGGAAAAATGCGGTAACATCCGTATTGATACACACCGAGACAATAAAGTGATGCAAAACATACTGCAAAAGCTCGGATTTTCCTATTGCGGAATCATCTACCTGGAGAATGGCGCTGAAAGACTGGCCTATCAGTATACGATCAATCCTGCCACACCCGATAAGAAGATCAACAAAATCGGATCTACTTTTTTAAAGGAAGCCAGGAATACCCCTCCAAAAATGATCCAACTCTTGTAATCGATGAAATTGTAATTGTTCATCAACATCAGTGCAGCTGCCGCAATCAATCCGATGACAGCCGGTTTCAGAACCGACAGGGAGGCGCGCATCCAAGGATTGTTGTTTAGTCTGGCGAAGAAGGCGCAGACAACCGTCATAATAACCAGCGAGGGAATGCTGACAGCCAGTGTGCATACAGCCGATCCGATAATGCCGTGAAAAGTGCTGAATCCCATGTCGGTAACAGCGGAATAACCGATGTATGTGGCCGAATTAAAGGCAATAGGCCCGGGGGTGGTTTGAGAAATAGCGACAATATCCGTAAAATCGGCTACCGATATCCACTTGTGCGTATCCACTACTTCCTGTTGAATAAGAGGGAGCATAGCATACCCTCCACCGAAACCGAAAAGGCCTATCTTGAGGAAAGCGGCAAACAACGATACATATACATCCAAAAGTTCCATCCGTCAGCTTTTGATCTTTCGTTTGACATGAGCGAAATGCAATATCCCCAGCAAAATAGCTGCCAAGACAATATAAACTGGTGAAACCCCGGCCAGTGATACCGAAAGAGCTACCGCCACCGGAATCCATACGTTCTTCAGCGATATTCTTGCCGATCTTCCCAGGCCCAGCAACGGTGCGGCAATCAATGCTACTACAGCCGGCCGGATACCCTTGAAAATTCGTTCCACAACCGGATTATCCTTGAACTGTACAAAGAAAATGGCAATGAGCAGAATAACCAGAAACGAAGGCAGGATAATTCCCAATCCTGAAAACAGACTTCCCTTAAATCCCATCCTTTTGTTTCCTACAAACAGGGAAGTGTTCAGTGCAATCGGCCCGGGCATGGATTGAGCAATGGCAAGCATATCCATAAATTCTTCATCATCGAGCCAGTTCTTCTTTTTGACAACTTCATTCCGGATTAACGGAACCATGGCGTAGCCGCCACCAAAGGTGAAGGCTCCGATTTTAAAAAAAACCAGAAACAATTCCCAGTATTGTTTAAAGATAGGTTTCATAGTTAATTTAGCGGCTTACCGGCCGGACAGCAAAGGAGATAAAATTGAAAAAGCAGACTGCAAATTGATGTAATCGCTTGCTAATCTGCTTTCTATAAGAAGCCGCATCGGTGGAATAAGTCGAAACTCCTTATGACAGGATTTGAGTGTCCCGGTATCTTTGTAATCCGCCGTTCCGATAAATCGGAATACCCGAAGGCGCGGCCCGCCATTAATACCCAAAACGAGTCTCGGTTTATAAAATGTAATTGATGAGTTTCCCAATCGACCAATGCGGCAATAACTCATTCATCTTTCTAATGTCAAAGATACAAAGCAGAAGTGAAACAGACAAATATTTTTCTGTTTTTTTTCACCTGAAATGCCTGCTTATGTTGTATAACAGTTTCTTAATCCTGTAAATATTTTTCGATCTCAAGGGTTGAGATCTCGTAATTTTTTAAATCGCCTGCCAGGTATTGATCGTACGCGCTCATATCCACCAGTCCGTGTCCCGAAAGATTGAAGAGGATTACTTTTTGGATACCTTCTTCCTTGGCCATCTTAGCTTCACGAATGGCAGACGCGATGGCATGAGTGGATTCGGGAGCTGGGATAATACCCTCTGTCTGGGCAAAAAGAACGCCGGCTTCGAATGTTTCCAGCTGCGGGATATCTATTGCTTCGATGAAGTTGTCTTTCTTCAGTTGGCTTACGATGCTTCCAGCACCGTGATAACGCAATCCGCCTGCGTGGATGTTGGCGGGAGAAAAGTTATGTCCGAGCGTGTACATCGGGATAAGGGGGGTAAACCCTGCTTCATCACCGAAATCGTATTTAAAAGTTCCGCGGGTGAGTTTCGGGCACGAAGCCGGTTCTGCAGCAATAAACCGTGTCTTTTTGTCCCCTTTTATAACGTGGCGCAGGAAAGGGAACGAAATCCCCGAGAAATTGGAACCTCCTCCAAAACAACCGATAACAATATCGGGATATTCACCGGCCATCTCCATTTGTTTTTCGGCTTCCAAGCCAATAATCGTCTGGTGCAATGAAACGTGGTTCAATACGCTGCCTAGCGCGTATTTGCAGTTGGGCGTCTGCATCGCCAGCTCGATCGCCTCTGAAATGGCTGTTCCCAGGCTCCCCTGATAAGTGGGGCGTTCTGTCAATACTTTTCTTCCCGATTTGGTGGACATGCTGGGCGATGCAATTACCTGCGCACCCCATGTCTGCATCAGCGAACGTCGGTAGGGTTTCTGTTCGTAACTGATCTTCACCATATAAACCGCAATCTCCAATCCGAAAGCCTTTCCGGCAAATGCCAAAGCGGTTCCCCATTGTCCAGCACCGGTTTCGGTAGTGAGGTTGGTTGTACCGTCTATTTTGTTGTAATATACCTGTGGAAGAGCCGAATTTAATTTATGCGACCCCACGGGGCTGACACTTTCATTTTTGAAGTAAATGTGGGCCGGAGTATCCAGCGCTTTTTCCAGGCTGTAAGCCCTCACCAGCGGGGAAGGACGGTATATTTTGTATTTGTCGCGTACTTCTTCGGGTATTTCAATCCACCGGTCAGTTTCATTGAATTCCTGACGGGAAAGTTCTTCTGCAAACAACGGAAACAGGTCTTCCGGTTTCAACGGTTCTTTCGTTCCCGGATTTATCATCCGCTGCGGCTTGTTTTGCATGTCTGCCACTACATTGTACCAATGCGTGGGAATCTCCCTCTCGGGTAATAAAAATTTCTTTGTTTTCATCAGCTGTATTTTTTTATTTTCGTTTCTTTGGATGCTAATAAAAAAGCCTGAAGCTGAGAACATCAGGCAGTAATGTCATCTCGACCTGTAAAAGTCGGTTTTGATGTACAAAAGTATAATTTATTTTTTATAAAGCAAATAAAACGACAGCTTTAAACCGCAAAAAAGATGCCTGCTGCCTCGTAGCAACAAATTTTCCCGATTATTCCCATTTTGTTCGCAAATCGTTTCGTTTCTTAAAAACTTTGTGTTATTTTTGCACAAACATATCATAATTGTGCATTTATGACTGTCGCAACACCCAAAACAAAACGAAACCTCATCGAAGTAGCCCGGCAACTTTTTGCAAAAAAAGGCGTTGACAGCACGACAATGAACGAGATTGCAGAAGCATCGGGATATGGACGCAGAACGCTTTATACCTATTTTAAAAACAAGAAAGATGTTTATAAAGCGGTTATCGGGTCGGAACTCCAAAAGCTGTATGCTGCCCTGGAGGATGTGATTAAACGTGACCTGCCAGCCGATGATAAGTTGATGATGTTTACCTTTTCCCGGCTCAGCATAATCAAAGAGGTTGTCACACGCAA
>ERZ795032.2520-NODE-2520-length-10376-cov-4.364984_pt1 | contig 10376 bp, 7 predicted proteins | sample MGYA00375124_ERZ795032 | MGnify/ENA primary metagenome ERZ795032 (study PRJEB30167, sample SAMN05720154) | activated sludge metagenome | isolation source: Anaerobic digester | place: China | collected 2015-12-16 ...
ACAGGGCGGCCGCGTCGATCAGCAGATCCAAACCCTGGTACACGGACAGGCCGCCGACGAAGCCCACCAGCACCGCATCGGCCGGAAGGTCGAGCTTGCGGCGCGCCGCCGCCTGGTCGCCGGGCGCGAAGCCGCCGACCTCCGCCCCGTTGTGAATCGCCACGACACGCTCCGGCCGGTTGCCGCGGCGGATCATCTCCTGGCGCAGCCCCTCGGTCACACAGAGGAACGCCGATGCCCAGCGGAGGTTCACCCGGTCGGCCAGCCGCACCAGACTCAGCGTCGCGCGCGACAGGCCGCGCATTTCCATCTCATAGTGCGCCATGCTGTCGATCCCGGCGACGTAGACGCAACGGAACAGCCGGCAGATGAGGAAGATCAGGAACGAATGGAAGAGCCCTCGCGTGAACACCACCGCCGGACGATACCGCAGCAGGAACCACGGCATGGCCGCCACGAGCAGAAGATGAAACAAGGCAAACGAGGCCGTGCTCCGGCGGAACGTCGGCACATACGACACCGGCACGCCCAGATCCTCGGTGGTCTTCGGCGGATAGCCCGGCGCGACGATGCGAACCGCGTGACCGCGCGCAGCCAACTCCCGGGCCAGGTTGACAAAATGCGTCTTCCCGCCACCGGGCTTGTTCAGGTTCTCCGACCAGATCATGACAATACGCATGGCAATTCAGCCCCTGGTTGGACATTGCAGTGCCACATGGCCGTTTCATCGGGGCACGGGGTCCCGCGCATACGCCCAGGGCAACGATGCATGTGCCACGAGGCAGCGTCGTAGCATTGGGATCCTCAACCGCCCGGCTCTCGTCACAGGCATCCGCTGTTCTCGCCTGACGACGGCAGAGGGGAATACCCCGTTTGCGCTCGACGCCTTACGGGCGCTCAGACCATCCGGTTATTCGTCGGTATTCGTTGATCAGGCTGCCAACCTGATTCTCCCAGCAGTAGCTCTTGCACCCCTCCAGCGCGTTGCGTCGATACTCCTCCGCCAGGGAAGGATTCTCCAGAATCCTCATCACGGCCTGCGCAATCTGCTGGGGATCCTCCGGGTCGACCAACTCCCCAAACTTCACATCTCCCACCACTCGCGAAATCTCCGGGAAGTTGCTGGCGACAACCGGAACCCCAGCCATCATGTACTCGAAGATTTTGGTCGGCACGCCCAGGTAATAGCTCAAATTCGTGTTCTGGATCAGCGATAGCCCGATGTCCACCGAACTCACCACCGGCACAATGTCGGCATATGGAACCGGTGGCAAAACATGCACCCGATTCCCCTGGTCGCCCGAACTCCTGAAGTCACGAATGGCGTCATGTCTGCCCTGCCCAAGAAAAACCAGGTGAACATACTCGGGCAAATACGCAAGTGCTTGAAGCGTGGATTCCACGCCACGGCCCGGAAGCATCCAACCGACGTACAGCATGATCTTCTTCTCCGGCCCGATCCCTGCCATCTCTCTTAGGCGATTCGTGCGCGCACATTGCTGATACGTCGGACAGTTGCTCAGTGTCTTGGGCTGAGGAAGGCCGTAGAAGGTTGAGAAGAACTCCGCGCGCGCGGTATCGGCCTGAAAATTGGCGTCCGTTCGTCTTGCGCAGAAGCGCTCCGCCTTGCGAACTAGCCACCGTGTGAGCCTCCCTCTGCACATGAGAGCCTGGCCTTGACTCCACAACTCATGCGAGTCGTAGACAAGTCCCGCACCGGTCAGCCTCGATGCGATGAGACCCGCTGGAAGGGGATCCAGATCATTTACATGGATAAGATGCGGCCTGTGGCGAAGGCACCAGCCAATACAACCCAGATACCACATGCTCCACGACAAGGGGCCGAACTTGTGCTCCTTGCCCAGGCGGCGAACCGTGAATCCCTCGCGGCGTTCTGTCGCGGGCAGGCCCTCTCCGGCGGCGCACAACACCGTAACATCGAATCCGGCCTGGGCGGCCGAAGACGCCTCTTTCTGGACTCTGCTGTCGAACTCAAACACGGCGCGCAGAAACATCACCAGACGCGGCCCTGCTGCCTCGGCCTTCGTTTCAGCCATGCGGTTGGCACTCCCTATCCGACCGCAACGCCCGCCGCCGGCATCCCCGGCCGGGACGCCAGAGGACCACCTGCGTGTCGGGAGAAGACGATCGTCCCGCCCTGCTGGATGGCCGCCGACGCCGGGCACGAACCGGCACCGCAACGGCTCGCTACGGTTAAGCGGCGCATCGCAGCCGTCGCACATCCACTTGGTTCTCATCCGGCGCGGCAGCCTCAGCCGGAACATGCTCCCTTTATCGGTTACCGACGTGCACTGGCATAAGCCCACCTTTCCCACTTTGCCGCGCCCGCCATCACCCTGTCGGGAGCCGGGACAGTGCCGTTCGCCGACGGGAAGGAAGTCGCATTACGGGAATTCAGCCGCGCAGACGCGCGCGATGCCGTAGGCCGTATCCAGCGCCTCGATCCGGTCCAGCAATGCGGGCCGCCAGCGGGCCATCCCGACCATCCTGGCCCACCGCCGCGCGCCCAACCGGAGCGCCGCCGCCACCCCAGGAAGCATCTCCAACCGCAGCGGGCAGTATACTCTGCGGTAGCCCATCGTCTCTATGAAACCCTGTATGTTGGTTTGGTGTTGCAGCACACGCGCGCCATCGGCGACCCAGGCGATCCCACGCTCGCGAAGGTAGTGCCTTGTCAGTTCAAACCACACCGCTTCGTTGGGATTCGACTTGAACCGACTCGGGTCTGCCTTTGCGGCTGAGACAAGCACGAAGTCGTCGATAACAATGCAAGTCGCGTACGCGGCGAGTGCCCCCCCGATGAATGCTCCCCAGGTTTCACGCCCGACGTACTCTGCATTACGACGGACGTCTGCAATATAAGCGTCGCATGACACCGGGACCACGCCGGTGCCGTATCTGGCAAATGCCGCCTTGTAGACGCCGTAGCCGATGGTCACCAACTCGTCCACACCGATACGGCGAACCTCGCACAACCTCAGTCCCTTGCGCACGGAACTGCGACGGCTGCTGCGAAGGCTGGCATAATCATATTGCGGATCGTCGCAGCAGACCCACCACCACGGCCCCGGCGACGTGTCCCAGGCGTCGGTCCACAGGGCGGCAATCGCGCCGCTCTGGCGCAACGCGCGGCGGACCTCCGCCCGGTCCACCGGCCCCATTCGATGCGGCGGAACCGCCGGTGTCAACCGGCGGTTGGCCAGCATCCACGGCTCGCCGCCCACCCGGACCAGTCGGCCCCGGCTCTCAAGATGCGCAGCGTAGGTTTCCACCGATGGAACGGATTGCGACATGGCTCAGTAACCTTCACTGAAAGGGGCAAAACATCAGTCGGATCGCTCGGCCGAGGCGACATCGCAGTCGGAGCCGCGGGGATTCTGGGCAGACGCGCCCAGCGGTTCAACCACGACACGACCGTCCGGAGTCGTGCCCAGGACGGCATCCTGACTCACGATTCGGTGGCGGCAGCCCCAGTCCATGGGGCCTTGCCGTATCTCGAACACGCCAAGCTTGGCGAATCCGGCCTTCTCAATCCCCCTCACGCTCGCCTTGTTCTCAGGATCAACCACAATAATCAGGGGAATACGGTTGCGATTGTCGCACGCGGCGATGCTGTGGGCCAGGAGCCGCCCATAGAGACCCTGGCCGCGGTACGGCGGCAGCGTCTTGTAGAACCCCAGCATCATAGCGTCACGAACCAGCCAATTGAAGCGTCTGCGAAACGGTTTCCAGCCCTGCACCCAGCCATATGCGGCAATCTTCCCATCCTGCACAAGGCACAGCAACTTGCCGTCATGGCGCCACATCCTCTGTCGCATGAACCAGTAGCCGCTGAGGCCGGCCAACGTCACCATCTGCCTGGCTATGGGACGCGGAATCCGCTCGTGCGCAGAATACTCCTGAATAGCCGGATCGCGCCTGCCCTCCCCCTGCCTGCGGAAGTCGTATGCGTATATCCCCCACAGCCTTCGAACACCTACCAGTTTCCTCAGAATCTTGCGCAGAAACCGCCGAAGTGTGTGCACAGTCACGTTCCTGTCATGGAGCAGGCGATGCTGCCGGCAACCGCTTCGGCCCAGCGTTCCGCCGTCGACACCGTGTCCAGGCGCACGAAGCCCGTCCGGCCGTGAAGACAGCCGGATCGTATCGAAAAGGGCCCTTTGTTCTTCGGTCCTGGCGCTTGGCGGGCTTGAGCAATTCACCCTATCCGATTGTGGCAGGCCGAGCGCCCCGGCGGCGATACAGCATTCCTCCCCGCCCTGCGGTCTGCGCGAGCCACCTGTCGCGCCCCACGCACAACGTGGCAGCGCCTTCCTGCCTAACTGCTTTCGTGGGCCCGCCCCGCCAGCGATCCCTCGTCGTCGGGTTGCGAACACCCATCGTCCCGAGCCCCTGCCAGGAGTTTGCCAACCGCTGGTGAAACCTGGGCGAAGACGCGCAGCAGTTTTTCCTTCCACACGTCCAACGAGAAACGATCGCAAGCGATTCGCCTGGCCGTTTGCCCGAGCCGCGCACGCTCGTCCGGCGCGTCAACCAGGGCAACCACCGCCGAGGCCAGCTTCTGGCTGTCCAAGGGATCGATCAGAATGCCGCCCCCCTCGCTGAGAATCTCCTTGGGGCCCCCGCGCGGCGACGCAATCGTCGCCTTGCCGGCGGCCATCGACTCGACAACCACAAGGCCGAAACCCTCCGAAACGGTAGAAGTGAGGCAGAAGATATCGGTCGCGCCGAGTAGCTCGTCCATGGAAACCCAACCCGAAAAGAACACCCTTGCGGTCAGCCCGAGCCTCTCGGCCTGCACGTGGAGACTCTGCTTGTAAGCGTGGTCGGCCTCCTTTGACGGCTCGCCGGCGATGATGAAACGAACATCAGGCCGCTGCCGAGACACAAGGTATGCCATGTCAAGAAAATGATGGAGGCCTTTTCCGCTGGTGATGCGACCGGCAGAGGCCACGACAACCGCGTTGGCGTCAATGCCCAGCTTTCCACGCAGATCTCCCACCGGCACGACGCACGACGGGTCCACTGGATTGTGTATCACGGTCCAGGGCGTCCGCAGCCTCCCGGCCGACGCCTCGATGGCGGAATGGCTGACTGCCACGACATGCGACGCGAAGCGGTTCAACCTGTGAACATCGAATACGCCCCGCAGTCCTCCATGGGCCAGGGTCTTGTGCAGGTAGGACACCAGCGGAATCCCTTGCTCCCGGCATGCAGGCGCCACCCAACCAAGATTCTCGACCTGGTGACAGACAACCAGCACGGGCCTGATCTGTGGAAGCAACTCTCTCAGAAAACCATTCGACTGTGCCGCGTGTCGGACGTTCTTCAACATCGCCGACAGATTGGGAATCGGAGCCCCCTTGCACCTCCACAGGACAGGGCGGTATTCGGTCGCGCCGGTCCTCCATGCAGTGGCCCCACGTTGCTCGATCCGGACAAGGCTTGGCGAGAGAGGCCCCTGGCGACAGACGAGCAGGCCCGATGCGAGGCCGCTCTGTCGGAGCGCCACATCAACGTATCCGGCCATGACGCCAACGCCGCCCCCTTCCTTCCCGATGAGAAACTGAAGCACAAGCGGTCGCACGGCAGAGGACCCCAAGGGCAATTCCTCCAGACAAAAACACAGGCTCGTGGCACGCCACTCAACCGGCCCAGTGGCGGCAAGCCCCCCCCCGACGGCTCATCCCTGTCGCGGCGGCTCGACGTTGGGCAACGGGTCGGGGTCGCAGACCCCCGAGTCCCCGGCCTCTCGCGGTCGGGGCGGCCGGAAAAACAGATGCGTGGTGATCACCAGCGTCATCAGCCCTCGCACACCCGTGGAGACCCCAAGGGCCCACGCAGCCCCCAGGACGCCATAGCGAGGCAGCAGCACGATGTTCAAGCCCACGTTGACGACCAACGGAATCGCCTGCATGCCGAAGATTGTCCACTCGCTGCAAAACTTGAGAATGAAGTTGCGGGCAAAGATGGTGAACACATCAAGCGAGATGCCGACCATGATGTAGAACAGTAAATCCTGGCTGCGCGCCAGCGAATCCTTGCCGTAAAGAATCATCATGGGCCTAGCGACGACCCAGCCACCCAGGAATACCACGGGGACCAGGATGAGACATACCATGTAGTAGTATTGGAGCGTCTTGCGGCTGAAGTCGGTCAGTTTTCTGCGGGCACAGATGAGCGGGAAGATCACCATGCTCACGTGGCTCAGCGGCATGGTGACGAAAAGGCCGAATGCGGAGGCGACGTAGTAGTAGGTGACGTCTTCGGGCTGGCAGTAGTAGCCGACGAACCAGCGACCTGCCATGATGTTGGCCGTTGCGGCCAGCCCGGACAGAGCGAAGAGCGGACCGGTCTTCAGGAAACTCCTGGCCTCGTCCCAGGACACAAGAGTCCACCTGGAGATGATGCGCAGCCGGGAGAGCACCCAGACGATAATTGCCAGGGTCCATGCCATGCCCACGCCCATCCCGACGGAAACGCCCACGTCGCCGCAAAGCCAGATGGCCAGAAACATGACAGCGCTGAGCAGGGGAAACATGTTCTGCAGGGATGCCGAGAGAAGGATATGGAGCTGCGCCCGCAACACCATGGCCAGGTAGGACACGGCCGCGCCGGCCACCACAAAGCAGACAAGGATGCCGGAGAATACAGCAACGTCTGCGTTGTATGCCTGGTACAGGATCGGGGTGGCAGCCAGAAGTCCCGCCCCAAGGATCGCGGCAGTAAACACAGTGACCCATAGCCCCGTCACATACAGAAACGGCTTTCTCTCTGGGGTCCGCAGTGAATGGAGGCGGAACATGACTCCACTCGGGCCAGCGGCAGCGATCATCATCGCCAACGTGGCGAATGAGAAGGCTAGAAGAAACGAGCCGAAGACCCTTGGGCCAAGATAGTGCTTTGCCAGAGGGAACAAGACCAGACGCTGCACGCCCAGCCCGAGAACCTGGAAGAGGCCGAAAGAGATGATAAGGTAGCCAACATGAGCGAAACGGCCGACCAGTGGAATCCGTCGCAGAAGGGCTTCCACCGGGTTCGCGCCTGGCACACTCTGGGACGACCGTTCTTCCAAGCCAACACCTCGAAAACGCGTCGTGTTCGGGCCACGGCCATGGCCGACCGAGACCAGGAGGAGCCCGTATCCGTGGGCACTCGGATGCCGCTTGCTAGCCGTGTGCCTGCTGGTGTTCATCCTCCGGCGGGCGACCGCGACCATCCCTCCGGGCCGGCGGACTCGGAACCGAGGTGAGCCATGGTCTCCCGGAAAACGACAGGCGGAGTGCGCGGGGCCAGAGTATCAGACTCCCCGCCACGTGCCCGCCGCCCCGGCAGGGACCATGGCAGAATCGTCCGGGTACAGTTCCTGGGCGGATTCCACCACCCCCTCGGGAATGGTGGCGTGCGGGTAGATACGGTCCAGCCCCACCATCATGCCCAGGCCGAACCACAAGGCGTACTGTTGAGGCATGTCGCCGCTGAACTGAGCATTGACCATGCCGAATACGGCGACGGAGATGGCCCAGTCGGCCGCAGGACCAATGACGGGGCGAAGCCTGTAACAGCGGATGAGGTACTTCGTGAAGAAGAAAACCAGGAGAATGCTGGCCGCCAGTCCCCACACGCCGTGTTCGACACAGAGCTCGATGAAGAGGTTGTGAGGATAGAAGGCCGCATCGAAACCGGCCGGGGCATAGCCCCCGGTCCCCTTGCCGAGAAGCGGGTTCGCGGCCGCTTGCTCCAGCCCATGCACCCACAGCTGGGTCCGCCCGGACATCGTCGGGTCGTCGCCGCCGACGGTTCTCCGGATGAGGCGATCATACGTTGCCGGGGGTGCGTACTCGGTCAATACGACATACCCGATGGCAAAGACCAGGACCAGGGCCAGCGAACCGACCAGCAGCTTTCGGGTCCGCAGGCCGTAGGCAGCGATCATGGCCGCAATAAGCGACAGGAAGGGCCCGCGGGATGCCGTCAGGACCATGATCATGACGCCGGCGGCAATTCCAGCCAGCCAGACAGGCAGGCCCACCCTCAAGCGCCGATCGGCCAGCAGAAAGATGAAGGTCAGGATGCCGAGACCCACGCTTCGTGCGATCGCGATCGGGCTGCCCAGTTCGCCGTACCGTGTGATGCCCATGAAACGGGTGACGTTGCCCCCGATGAAGATGAAGTGCGTGACATAGGTGGCCAGCGAGATGACGGCAATGGTAAGTGCCAGTTGCCTGACCCCCTTGTCGGAGTCCATGACCAGTTGCCCCGACATCGTCAGCATCACGGCCAGGGCGAGAAACCGCTGGATCTTGTTGAAACCGTAGCCGGGGGCATGCGTGTACACCAATCCGAAGATCATTATCAGCGCAATGAGAAGCACGATCCCCACAGACGGCGACCACAGCCGGTTCCATGCCGGGCGGCTCAGCCAGGCAACCATCACGCCGTACATGAGGAAGAAGCCCTCAAAGTAGACCACCCACCGTTGAAGGCCGGCGTAGTACTGGGCCACCAGCAGCAGCGAGAACCCCGCCAGAACGAAGGAGGCGGGAATCGAGTGACGCCGGATGGTGATCAGCGCCGCCGCCAGGATCGCCAGAACAAGAACGAGTCGGAACATCATGGTCGCTATCGCCCGTGAGGAACTGAGTATATTCTCGCAACGCTGGATTCTACATTGCCGCCCATACCGGGTCAAATCCTAACTCGCGGCGGCGGACACAGGCCCGCGCAGGCCATCCGGCCTGGACACCCTCGCCCGTGTCATGGTCCGGCCAAGACACTGACAATCCGCTCGGCCGCGCGGCCGTCGCCGTACGGGGCCGCGGTGCGGCCCGGGGCCGCTCGCGACACCGCCTCCAGAATCCGATCCGTCTCCGTCCCCGCCACCTGGTTCCATCCCGTCTGCACCAGTTCGACCCACTCGGTCTCGTCCCGCAGCGTCACGCACGGCACGCCACAGAAGAACGCCTCTTTCTGCACGCCGCCCGAGTCTGTCAGCACCAGCCACGCATGCGACTCCAGCGCCAGCATGTCCAGATACGACACGGGGTCGATCACCCGCAGCCGCCCCGCGTCGGCGCCCGGCGCGTCGCCCAGAGCCCGACGCGTCCGCGGATGCAGCGGCCACACCACCGGCCGATCAATCTGCCGCAGCGCCGCCAGAATCGACCCCAGCCGTCGCGGATCGTCCGTGTTCTCCGCCCGGTGGACCGTCGCCAGGCAATAACCGCCCGGCGTCAGGCCGAGCCGCCGAAGAACGTCGCTGCGGCGGCAGGCCACCTCGCGGCTGGCAAGCACCGAATCGTACATTACGTCGCCCACCTGGTGAACGTCCGCCGTGATGCCCTCCCGGCGCAGGTTCTCCACGGCCGCCGACGTCGGACAGAACAGCCACCGCGACACGTGGTCGGCCACCACGCGGTTGATCTCCTCGGGCATCCGCCGGTTGTAACTGCGAAGCCCCGCCTCCACGTGCGCCACGGGCACGTGCAACTTCGATGCCGCCAGAGCCCCGGCCAGCGTCGAGTTCGTGTCCCCGTACACCAGCACCGCGTCCGGCGACTGCTCCAGCAGCACCGCCTCGATCCCCGACAACATCTGGCCCGTCTGCTCGCCGTGCCGCGACGAACGAACCCCCAGGTTCACCAGCGGCCGCGGTATCGCCAACTCCCCGAAAAACACCTCCGACATGTTCTCGTCGTAGTGCTGCCCGGTGTGAACGATCAGTTCCTCAATGCCGCACGACGCGCCGCCCGCGCAAGAGGCATTCCAGCGGGCAATCGCGCGGCTCACGGTGGCCGCCTTGATGAACTGGGGCCGGGCCCCGACAATGGTCACGATCCTGGCCAACTGGCCCCCTTCCGACCGCCCACGGCACAGCCTGGCAGGCTGCTGAAGAAGTCAGAGTCCGTGTGGCACGCCCGCCCTCGGGCGTGGCAGCAAGCCGGAAACGGCCGTCTCTACTACATCCTCACAGCCGAGGGCGGCTGTGCCACCCTTCGTCAACGACCTGCTAGTGTGTATCGGCATCCCGACAGAGGGACAGGAGCCTATTTCCTGTCCGCAACTGCCCCGCCTGTGCTGATATGGCCCTTTGCGATGTGTCCCGGAACTGCCGCCCGCGGGCCCGTCACGTCACGACCGATGACTGGCCACAATCGCCTCCAGGGAAGCCTCCAGCGAAACATGCGGCCAGGCCGACCCCAGCACCGCCCGGGCGCGGGCAAGCGACGGACAGCGACGCTCCATGTCGTCAATCGCCTCGCCGTAGGCCGCCTCGTAGCTCACCTGACGCACGGCACTCGACGACCCCGCCAGCCGGATCACCCGCGCCGCCAAATCCGCGATCGCGATCTCCC
>ERZ795032.2521-NODE-2521-length-10373-cov-36.816437_pt1 | contig 10373 bp, 8 predicted proteins | sample MGYA00375124_ERZ795032 | MGnify/ENA primary metagenome ERZ795032 (study PRJEB30167, sample SAMN05720154) | activated sludge metagenome | isolation source: Anaerobic digester | place: China | collected 2015-12-16 ...
CGACACCCGCGAAGCATGAAAACAGACTCCCGAGGGAATCTATTTTCCAGGTAAAATGGTATGAGAAGAGGTGGGAAGAAGGGAACGTTGCTTCGCATTTAATTTGCCAACATACGACTTCCTGCTGGAAACTTTGAACAGAACCATCCCTTGATAGAATTGTATTTCCAGAGATGCTGATAAACGTTTCCAAGACACTGGCGAATCCGAAACGTTCGATTATCATTTGCGACAATACCGCACATGTCCAGAAGGTCGCCTATGGGCACTCGATGTCAAGCCATGAAACCGTCGGGCCAAGTGTTGCCGGAGGGGAAGTTGGGGAAGCTGCGTCGACTTAACTACGCGACGATATCCGAAGAACGTGTGATTGCCCTGCGGGGACTTGGGGGCATCACGCGGATTCAAGGCAAGCAAACCCAAAGGGGTGGTGTGGCCGACACTGCCCCAAGAAGGACCACCTCCAGCCAAGACGCCTCCGTTTCGACTCTTGTCCCGCTCTCCTCTCTGAGGTGGAGTACATTCTGTGCCGCATTGGCCAGTACGGTCAAGGGAGCGTGCCAATGGGGCTTGCTTATTGCCCTTGCAAAGATCGGGCACCCCGAAATGCTCGGCCAGTACGCTTTCGGTCTGGCTATCTGCATTCCGGTTTTCATGATTACGGACCTCCAACTTCGCCTGGTGCAGGCCACTGATGCACGAGATGATTATAGATTTGGTCACTATCTGGCACTCCGTGCACTCACGACACCCCTAGCAGTTCTTGTGGTCACTGGATACAGTTGGGGCCTTGGCTATCGGGGAGACGCGACCCTGATCATCGCTGCCATTGCCCTGAGTAGGGCGACTGAATCAATGTCGGACTGCATTCACGGCGCACTGCAGAAGGACGAACGATTAGACCTCGTCTCCTTCTCCATCATCATTCGAAACTTATGCTCCCTAGTCATCTTTGTCTGCGTTTTGCTGCTGTCTGGGCTGCTCCTGCCGGCGGTCCTCAGCCAAGTAGCGATAGGGCTCGTGATATTCTTCGCCTGCGATTGGCCATGGGCATCCAAAATACGAGGTCGAGGAGCCATAGATCTGGCCCCATCCTTTGAGTGGGAGAAGCTGTGGAAGTTGATTGTCTTAGCGCTGCCACTGGGATTGGTCGTGATGTTCATTTCCCTTAATGCTAATGTGCCCCGCTATTTTTTGGCACATCATTTCGGCAACGTTCCCGTTGGCATTTTCGCCGCCCTCATCCAGCCTACTTTGGCAGGCGGAATGGCTATGGCCGCCATCGGGCACGCCACCATGCCGCGCATGGCCAGGAGCTTCGCAACTCGAAATACGAGTTATCTCATTCGCATGGTCTTACGCCTGTCTCTGCTCGGAGCCTTCCTTGGTGCAGTCATGCTTGTCATAACAACGATGTGGGGAAAGCAGATTTTAGTTTGGTTTTACAGGCCGGGATATGCCGAGTATCAAGATACCTTTTTCTGGCTTATGGTGGCCGGAGCCATCAGCTATGTTTCCAGTGCACTGGGCTATGGACTGAACGCCACCCGAGCTTACCATGGCTACATGATTTTTTATGCTAGCTCAGCGATATTAGGGGGCATCCTTGGGATTTACTTGATTCCATCATTTGGACTCAAAGGGGCCGCCTGGACAGTATGCAGCACAAATCTAGTCAGCGCTCTTTTCCTTGGCGGACTCTTATTCACTCTTATCCAGAAAGTAAAGGCTGATGACCAAACATAATGAATCGTTTGTAGAGAGTTTTCTATCTTATTACCAGCGATTAGATGTCTTATTAGCTCACTGTGGATTATTGATGCGAAAACTAGCTGTTCTTAAGTTACATACCGCTCAGCAGTGTCCCTTTTTCTTCTGGTCCTGCACCAGTTCTGCGGCAACCCGCTGGAGCGTCCTTTTCACAAGACCATAACCTACGTGAGCTTCAACCAAAACTAAGATCCATAGCAGGCGAAAATTTGGAGACAAAGATATTGAATTTTACACAACAAGAAACTAAGCAAAACTTTTCTGTATGGGATAAAGCGTGTCCCGTTTCCAAGTCGTCAGGTCGGCCTCAATGGCGCAGGATAAGAATTCTTCATGTGATCATGCAATTAGGTATCGGCGGCATTGAGACTTGGCTGATGCAAGTGCTGCGTCATCTTGACCGCAGTCGTTTCCAAATCGACATTATGGTCCATTGGAGCGGCAAGCAACACTACACCGATGAAGCGGTAGCTTTAGGTGCCCAAATACATGTGTGCCCTGATTCGTCACGGCTATGGATTTATGCGGCCAGATTCTTCAACATACTCCGGAAAGAGGGCGGATTCGATGTTATTCATGACCATATGCCCCTTGGCGGCTATCATATCCTTCTCGCACGATTGGCAGGCATCCCGGTGAGAATTTATCATTGCCACAACGACGAAACCACACGCAAAACTTCGAATCATTGGCGGCGGCGTTTTTCTTTGGCTATTTCTCACGGCTTGGCCAAGCGCTACGCTACTCACTTGCTGCCGGTGAGTCGGCTTGCCGGAGTAGCAGCTCTGGGCGCGAGTTGCGAATCCGATGACCGGTGGCAATTGTTTCCAGCAGTCAACGACCTTTTCGCGTTTACGAGTTCAGTTAACCGCCAAGAGGTTCGTTCAGGTCTGGGTCTGCCCGACTCGGCCTTTGTCATAGGCCATGTAGGGCGCTTTCAACCCCCGAAGAACCACGATTTCCTCATTGATGTGGTATCGGAGGTATGCCGGAAACACACTGACGCGTATCTTCTCTTGGTGGGGGATGGGCCGTTGCGCTCCGTTATAGAAGACAAAGTGGCCCGAATGCAATTGGCCGACCGGGTAATCTTTGCTGGAACCCGTCGTGATATTCCTGCTCTGATGCAGGGTGCAATGGATGTCTTCCTGTTCCCCTCAACCTCCGAGGGCATGGGCATGGCTATCCTCGAGGCTCAGGCGGCGGGTTTGCCTTGTATCATTTCGGATGTTATCCCCAAAGAAATAGAAATCATACCCGAATTGGTCCGTAGGATTTCTCTGGCTGACTCGCCGGAGCGTTGGGCTGAAGGTGTCCTCACTGCCAGAAGAGCTACAGCAGTGTTCTGCTCGGCCACGGCCGCAGAACAGGTGCGTGGGACCTTGCTTGATATCGAGACCAATGTGCGTCACCTGGAGGCACTCTATCAAGCCGGCATGGACATGCCACCAGTCTAGCATTCCAGAAGTTTATCGAGGTCTTCCGGCAAATGAGTACTTGTAAGTTTGCGAAAAAAGAATGGACATGGCAAGAACCCCGTTGTTTGACGCCAATCGAACAACGAAGGGGGTTTCTCAGCCATGTCCACGTCCATACTCTACCATGCTCACGGCCTGAAAGGTATCCGGTACAAAGCCGTGCACTTTCTCGGAGACAGCCTTCTTTTCAACGCCCGGAGGACCGACCGGTACGTGAAATGTCCGCAATGTGGCGCCTGCAGAGCCACTCACAAAGGGCAGAAAAGGCGCCTCTTCAGGATGTCGAATTCTACCACCGGAGCGCACCATCGTGAACCTTTCTGAGGCAAGCATCGTTCATGTTTGTGCTTGGCCATATGCACTTTGGCACTTTCGACTGCCCCTTCTTCGTCTCCAGAGCCGCTTGTTCAAAAGAATGGTCATTTGTGTACCTGAACGGGAGTATGTTGGTCAGAGCGGACACTTCGACGGGTTGAAGCGCGAAGGGTTTACCATCAGAGTCACGGAAATCGGCCGCAACCCAAGCTTCTCCACTCCCGCGGACATTCTGCACCTTGCGAGGTATTTTGCGCAGGATCATTTCGATCTCGTGATGGCACACCAGCCCATGGGCGCTCTCGTGGGCCTCACGGCAGCCACACTCGTTGGTATACCGCTGAGGATTTATTCCACGGGCGGTTTACGTTACATGCCGGATGTCAACGGTGTGAAGAATCGGTTTCTCCAAATGGGGGAGGCCGGCCTCATTGCCATGGCCGATGCTGTCTTCTCCGTCAATCAAGCGGATGCCGACTACATCGAGGCCTGCCCTTTCGGAAAAGGCAAAGCTCACGTCGTGGGTCCGAGAGGCGGGTGCGGTTATGCGTCTGAACGCTTCAATAACGAGCTGCGTACACTTTCCCGTGAAAAGGCCAGAAGCGAGCTTGGCGTCGCAAGGGAATCGTTTCTCATCGGGTTTGTGGGCAGGTGTATCTGGGAGAAGGGCATCGGTGAACTCGTGGAGGCCGCTTCAATTCTCCGGGATGCGCTACCGGCAAGACACCTCGTCTTTGTGATTCTCGGCTCGGGAAACGACATGGAAGATTTCAAAGCGCTGGTTCATCGTCATGCCCTGGATGACTCATTCATGTTTCTGGGTTTCCGGCACAACATCGAATACTGGTTGGCGGCGCTGGATGCTTTTGCATTGCCCTCCTACCGGGAGGGGCTTCCGACATCCCTGCTGGAGGCATTGGCGATGGGAATCCCATGTGTGGCAACAGACATCAGAGGATGCCGAGAGCTCGTTCTGGACGGCTACACCGGCCTCCTCATACCGGTCAAGGATGCGAGAGCGCTTGCCGGTGCCCTGCACAGATTGGCTGACGATCCCGCCGCAGGCAAGCGACTTGGTGCGGCAGGCAGTGAACTGGCTTTTTCCAGGCACGCCTCCGACACACTTTTGCCAAGGACCATGAAGCTGATCGAGGAACTCATCGCAAGACTCTAATCCTTCGGTGACGATAAGAATGACCGAAAACGGATCGTAACGTCAAAAACATGAATCAACCAATGAAAGATTCCAACGGCAGTCGGCTGGTAGTTCTTTCGGCAGGCTGCCGGGCATCCAGGTGGATTGGATGCACCCTTCTGGCACTCACTCTGTTGATGCCCTCACCATCCCTCCTGTCAGCCTGTGCAGTCTCCATCGACGATTTTGACTCGATAGGAATGAAAAACTGGACAGCAGGCAGAGGTGCCGTGTCACGGATTGTCCCACGGGATTGGAACGGCCGGGACATGTGTCTTTCGGTGACGGGCAAAGTGAAGTGGCTCACGGCGGAGTTCAGGCTTGAACACCCGGTGAGCCTGAGTGAACCCGTATATATCGTGGCTGAGGTGCGATCGGTTGGGCGAGCAGGAGAAGTGCAGTTGATGGTGGGCAATACGACGGGATATTCATCCTTCCGAAAAGGGCCCTCTGCGTATGACGCCGGAAAGGGATGGGTTCGTGCCATTTGGAAAGTAAACGGTTTCTTTCCTGGTGATGGAAAAACCCTTTTTGATCGGTTTCGGTTCTGTCAAAGAGTTACGGGGGATGGCGAATATGGCCCCTCCGGGATCGCTTCCCACGTACTGCTCTTGGATAATGTGTACATGTATACGGGAAAAGAAAGTGAGACAATACAAAAGGAGTGCGAACTTCGCGCCGCTCAAACAGGCTACGAAGGGCCGCTGAATTTTCGTTTGAGTGAGAACCGCGGACTGACGCTATGGCACTCGCCTTCAGCCAACAAAGTATTTGCCCAACAGTGTCCTCCCACGGATACACACCACGAGATAAGCATTTCCCTTGCTCGCAATGAGTCCGAATCATTTCAGCTATGCTTGAGAGCCGCGCACGATCGACAAGACCTCAGCCTGCGGGTTTCGAATCTCAATCCAACATCGGATGGAAACGCTACGCACCCGACCTCATACTGGCACCCGGTCAGAATGGTCCCTATCGGTTCCAGATACTTTGGGATACCCATCGATCAATGGTGGCCCGAACCGCTTTCCTGGGATCGAACCTTTTCGCTGCATGGCGGTGAAACGCAGTCGGTATGGGTCACCGTCTTCGCGCCTGCCGACTGCAAGGGAGGAACCTACAGCGGAACGATAGAATTGCTTGAAAGCTCCCAGATTCTGTCCCGCGTGGCTTTAACGGTAAACGTGTGGGACTTCACACTGCCCTTGCGCCCAACCTTCCGAACCAACGAACAACTATGGATTCTCCCAAACGGGCGCGAAAGTGGCGGTTCACAGACATCGGTGTTGTGGGAAGCTTTGGAAACACTTGCCGGTTACAAACAATTTGATGCGCAATCGTTTCACAATCTTCCTCCTGCGATGAAGGAAAAGGCCGTCAAGAAATGGGGGCAGAACAACTTTAAACTCCCATATTGCGGAGGTCACAGGGGCGGCCGGCAAAGACGGCCAACCCGCCTCGCCGGAATGGATATCTTCACCCCCGCGTATGAATGGGCCTTGGCAGAAAAGATAAAGGAGATGACAGCCTACTATCGCATGCACGATTTGATGCAATATTCCTTCATTTACCTCTGGGATGAGCCCTTTGCGGACCCTGAAGTTTATAGAATGATCAAATGGTTGGGTACGGTAGTGAAGTCAACGTGTCCGGGTCTGAAGAGGTTGGCTGCTGCCCCTTACAACTCCGAACTCAGAGAACAAGTGGATATTTTTCTGTCCGGCTACACATCTGAAGAGACAACAAGAATCGGTTTGGAGGAAGGAGCCGAATTCTGGTGGACTGGGGTACTCGCATTTTATGTTGATCTTTCCGGAATAGACCAACGGATGAGATTCGGATTCGAAAGCATTCAAAATGGACTGACTGGGGCCTATTCTTGGGCGATAGCCCACTGGAAGACAGAAAATCCCGAGACCGGCAAAATGGAAGACTTAAATCCATGGGATAAGCCTGACATGTGGAACAAGAATGCAACTGTCCTCTATCCGGGAAGTCATCCAAGGTCCAAGTCTGAGAAGCTATGTCCGTCTGTCTCACTTGAGCTGACTCGGGATGGTATCGAAGACTATGAGTACGTGACAATGTTAAGAAAATGCCTGGATCGGCTTCGACAAGAAGGAAATGATGCAGACGCCAAGGAAGTCCGGGAGCTCATCAGGAAAAGTGAAGAGCTCTACGTCGCACCGCAGGAAACACGCCGGGACTTCAAGATCCTGGATAACCTGTATTCACTCCGTTCGGAGATTGGCAAAGTGTTGGAACGGCACAGAGTGCTTCTGAGCATTCCCTTGTCGCCCCGTGCACACGACCGGCACTGAGAGGTAGACCGACCGTCTCGACGCGATTCCGTCGAGTCACATTCAACGTTACGGCAATGAGGAGAATTTGATGGCGCTGACTAGCAGATGCCTTGTTACGGGGGGAGCGGGATTCATCGGTGCAAATTTGATCCGTTGCCTTGTGCCTTCCTGTGGACGGGTGCGAGTCTTGGACAACTTGAGCTCCGGTCGGCGTGAAGACCTTGAAGGGCTCGATGTTGAGTTCGTTCAGGGCGATATTCGGGACGCCGATATCGTGGACCGGGCGGTTGCCGGAATGGAAAAAGTCGTTCACCTGGCCGCCGATACCGAAGTAATACAATCCGTCGAAGATCCGAAGCGCAATCTGGATGTCAATGTCGTTGGGACATTCAATCTGCTTCGGTCCAGTCTGAAACACGGAGTGGAGCGTTTTGTCTTCGCCTCGACCGGCGGAGCCATCGTGGGGGATGTTGTGCCCCCGGTGACCGAAGAAATGGTCCCCAACCCCATTTCTCCCTATGGCGCAAGCAAGCTGGCGGGAGAAGGGTACTGCTCGGCTTTTTGGGGAGCTTACGGTCTGAGAACTATCAGCCTCAGGTTTTCAAACGTGTACGGTCCGTTTTCCTATCATAAGGGAAGCGTCATTGCGAAATTCTTCCGGCAAATTCGTTCGGGAAGCCCGCTCACCATCTACGGGGACGGAGAGCAGACCCGGGATTTCGTCTTTGCCGAAGACCTGTCCAAGGCAATCGCCGACGCACTGGAAGCGCCCCTTCCATTCGGCGGTTCAATCCAGCTGGGCACCGGAACGGAAATAAGCATCAATCATCTGGTGGCAAAATTGCGCTCGCTCGTCGGGACTGGCGAGTTCCCGCCGGTTCAATTCGCACCGCCGCGTCCGGGCGAGGTGTCCCGCAACTTCGTATCCATTGCCCGCGCCAGGGACTATCTTGGTTTTTCGCCGGTTGTCGATCTTGAAACCGGCCTGCAAAAGACCTGGGACTGGTTTTCCCGGGATGCGCGGGTTTTCTCGGCAACTGTGGGATGATTTCTTGACCGGCACCGGATTGACTCGGGCCACGCCACGATATTTCCGCGATGGCTCCTGCCGCCGGGAAGACGTCTCCTGTTCAGCAAAGCGGGCCAAGGCTCTGCGTGGCTGCAAACGCGTACAGCCTGGGCCTGCGACAAAGTCAACAAGGCCTTCTTGAAAGCTCGGGACATTCCCGAATGCTTCCCTCGCGCGCAGGTCCTCAGCACGAGTTGCCTCCGCCGTCAGTCACTCTGACACGTTATCGAGCCACCGTACATCGTATATCACCATCACCAGCCAAAACCGCCTCCTTTTGTCCGTTCCCTTTTCAACCGATGACCATGGCCTGAATCCATCGTACCATTTTGTGTGCAAGCCCTGGAAAGGGCGGTGCTCCCTTCCGCATCGAGACCGACAAGGTGACGACAACCAAACCTCCCGTGATTTAGCGTGTCGCAGTCATTTTCCCTCTTTTGTCCGCAGCGGAGCCGTCCTCTGCTCAAATCATGAGACCGCTGCCATACACGGACCCACCACCTTAGGGAGGGGTTCAATGCCACGACCTTGCAACGCCAGTCAAAAACGTATTCTGTTCTACGTCGATTGTCTCCTCATCTCCCTCTCCTATTGGGTACCGGTCGCATTACGTTTCGGAGGCACCGTAGCCTTGAGAGATTTTGCCGGCGAATCAGCCGTTGCTCTTAGCCTGTGTTTGATCATTCTGTATCTTTTCGACATGTACAACCTCCAGAACAACTTCAGCTCATTTACATGCCTGGTCAAATTCAGTTATGCGATGCTCCTGTGGGCATTCTCGACGGCAAGTGTTATCGGCGTTGTCCCTTCCTGGAAAATCGACACCGAACTTTTTGTAATTCAAATCGCTTTTAACTTCCTGCTTCTTTGTCTCTGGCGGTTGATTTTCAACTTCGCCCTCGTCCGGGTGCGCCATCCGAAGGTCGTTGTGATCGCCGGGTCAGGCTTGACTGGACAGAGAATCTGCGCGGAACTGTCCAAGAATAAACAGTATCTCGTTAGAGGCTTCATCGAAGATGATCCGAGAAAACAGGGACTGGTGGTGAACGGCTACCGTGTGATCGGCGGCAGCAATCTTCTTGTGGAAATGGCAAGGAAGAAGGAAGCCGAAGCAGTGGTCGTGGCGACCCGGCCCGAGCGCAGACCCGCGCTTGAGAACAGTCTTATCGAAAGCACGATGAAAGGGCTGACTGTCTATGACATGCCTTCTTTCTACGAACATCTGACAGGCAAGCTTCCGGTGCACCATTTGAGGAGGAGTTGGATACTGAGTCATCCCATCAAGGGCGTACGATCCACAATATACGTCAAGAAGGTCAAGCGTCTGTTCGATATCGGCTTCGCGCTTGTGGGGCTGATTTTGTCCGCGCCGATTGCACTGCTTGCTGCCTGCGCAATAACATTGGACTCGCGGGGGCCGATTTTTTACAGACAGAAACGGGTGGGTCTCAATGGAGACGTTTTCGAGATCCTGAAATTTCGATCCATGAAAGTGAATGCGGAGACCAACGGGGCAGTCTGGGCGACGGTCAACGATTCGAGGGTCACCTCCGTCGGCAGGATCATCCGCAAGACGAGAATCGATGAAATACCTCAGATGTTGAATGTCCTACGGGGAGAGATGAGTTTTATCGGGCCGCGTCCCGAGCGGCCTGAATTCGTGGGGAATCTGGAGAAGGAAATCCCCTTTTACAATCTGCGCCACTCCGTCAAGCCCGGAATCACGGGCTGGGCCCAGATTCATTACCATTACGGGGCTTCCACGGAAGATGCACTGGAAAAGCTGGAATACGACCTTTACTACATGAAGAACCTGTCGCCCGCCCTCGACCTGTCGATATTGCTCAGGACGATCAGGGTGATTCTCTTCCTGGAAGGTTCAAGGTAGTAGTCAATGCGCCTCTGATCCCTGAAGTGCACCCTGCAATGTGCTCGAATTCGCCCTGAGGAGCCCGTGATCGATAGCGGCCTTCGTCAGTGGGGTCACGGCACCGGTGAGTTCCGAGCCTCTTCGTCACCATTTCTTTGAAAGTCACCTGCCATGAAACGCCCCGGGCTTGGTGAACCTTTTCCGATTCCAACAACACTCCGGTTTTATCGACTCTTTTCTTAGGGAGGCAACATGCGTATTCTGATTCTGGGAGCCGACGGTTACCTGGGCTGGCCCCTGTGCATGTATTGCTCGCAGCAGGGGCATGAGGTCATCGGAGTCGACAACTACCTGCGGCGCAACATGTGCCGCG
>ERZ795032.2524-NODE-2524-length-10364-cov-4.075177_pt1 | contig 10364 bp, 9 predicted proteins | sample MGYA00375124_ERZ795032 | MGnify/ENA primary metagenome ERZ795032 (study PRJEB30167, sample SAMN05720154) | activated sludge metagenome | isolation source: Anaerobic digester | place: China | collected 2015-12-16 ...
GTCCACCGCGGCGGTGGGCGGAATGAATCGTGCCACCGTCCAGCCCAGCAGCGCCACGGCCACGCAGGCTAGCCCGGCGATCAGCGGGCCGCGCTCAAAGGTCATCACCAGGCCACCGGCCAGATTGCCCAGCAGAATCGCCACGAAGGTGCCCATCTCGGTCATGCCATTGGCGCCGGTGAGTTCGGCGCTGTTCACATGCTGCGGCAGATAGGCGTATTTGGCCGGGCCGAACAGGGTGGAATGCAGCCCCATGCCAAAGGCGCAGGCCAGCAACGCGGGCACGTTGGCGGTGACAAAACCCCACAGCGCCAGCGCCATGATGGCGATTTCCAGCGTCTTCACGCGGCGCATCAGCACCGCCTTGTCGTACTTGTCGGCCAGTTGCCCGCTGGTGGCGGAAAACAGCACGAACGGCAGGATATAGAGCGCCGCGATGAGGTTGACCATCAGCCCGGTGGACAAGGCTGATGCGGCCTCGGCCCGGTAAGCCACCATCACCGTGAAGGCGAACTTGAACAGGTTGTCGTTGCCCGCACCGCCGAACTGCGTCCAGAAAAACGGCGCGAAACGGCGCTGGCCGAGCAGGGCGAATTGGTTGGGGCGGGCGGATTGGGGCATGGTGGGCGGGTCGGGTTGCAGGGCGGATGATGGCACAGCCGGATAATTCCTCACCATGATGACATCACCTCCTTGCGCCACGCCCGCCGTGGTCAACATCTCCTGCTACAAGTTCGTCGGCCTCGACGACCTGCCCGCGCTGCAGGCGCGACTGGCGGCGCAATGCGAGGCGCTGCAGATCAAGGGCACCATCCTGCTCGCGACCGAGGGCATCAACCTGTTTCTCGCCGGATCGCGCGGCGCCATCGACGCCATCATGGCCACCTTACGCGCCGACGCCCGGCTGGCCGACCTCTGCCCGAAGGAATCGCTCTCTGCAACTCAGCCCTTCAAGCGCCTGAAGGTGAAAATCAAGCGCGAGATCATCACCCTGAACCGCCCGCAGATCCGCCCCGAAGCCGGGCGCGCCCCCGCGGTGACGCCCGAGCGCCTGCGGGCCTGGCTCGACGCCGGATGCGATGACGAAGGCCGCCCGGTCGTGCTGCTCGACACCCGCAATGCTTTCGAGCGCGATCTCGGCAGCTTTGCCGGCTGCGTGGACTTTCGCATCGGCAAATTCAGCGAATTCGCCCCCGCTGTCGAAGAGCACGCTGCCGACTTCGCCGGGCAGACCGTGGTGACCTTCTGCACTGGCGGCATTCGTTGCGAAAAAGCCGCGTTGCTGATGCAGGACTGCGGCATCGAGCACGTCTATCAGCTCGAAGGCGGCATCCTCAAATACTTCGAGCAAGTTGGCGCCGCGCACTACCAGGGCGGCTGCTTCGTGTTCGACGAACGCGAAGTGCTCGGCTCCGATCTGCGGCCCAGCGAGGGCGCCATCGCCCCGCCCGCTGCGCCGCCGCATCGTTAAAAGTTACAACCCTTACATCTCTTGCGCTGAATCAAAAAGATAAAGGGACGCCGCATTAAGCTACCTCCATAACTGCTGCATTGCACAAAATGCGGGATATATGGAGGTGGTCACATGAAAGTCACAAATAAAAAATCCAGATTTTATTATGTATCTGGGTTTCTATTGATATTCGGCGCAGTCGGCTTGGCGCAGGCCGCTCCTCAGTTTTCACAGCAGGAAATCGAACGGGGCGCTTATGTGGCCAAGGTAGGAGACTGTATCGCCTGTCACGCGGTGCAGGGCGGAAAGCCGTTTGCGGGCGGTTTTCCCATGCCGCTGCCGGTGGGCACGATTTATTCGAGCAATATCACCCCCGATCCGACTTATGGCATCGGCAAATACTCTTTTGAGGATTTTGATCGTGCAGTGCGTCATGGGGTTGCGCCCGGCGGGAAATATCTTTATCCGGCCATGCCCTATCCGTCATATGCCAAAGTCACGCCCGAAGACATGAAGGCGCTTTACGCCTATTTCATGCAGGGCGTCAAGCCTGTGGCGCAGCCCAACAAGCCGCCCACCATGATCTGGCCTTTGACCATACGCTGGCCGCTGGCGATCTGGAACTGGATGTACGTCTCTGAGGATCACGTCTATCGGCCCGACCCGAAACAAGGCGCGCAATGGAATCGCGGCGCTTATTTGACGGAAGGTCTGGGTCACTGCGGCGCCTGCCACACCCCGCGCGGCATCGGCATGCAGGAAAAGGCCTTGAGCGCCAGCGGTGCAAGCGGCTCGCTATTTCTCTCGGGCGCCAAGATTGAAAGCTGGTACGCCAGGAATCTGCGCGGCAATGACGTGGGCGGTCTGGGGAATTGGAGCGTGGCCGACATCGTGCAACTGCTCAAGACCGGGCGCAACAGCAGCGGCGCGGCGGTGGGCAGCATGACCGAGGTCATCCACCACAGCTCGCAGTACTGGACCGACGCCGATCTGCAGGCAGTGGCGATTTATCTCAAATCATTGCCTGCCGACCCGAACAAGCCCAAGGCGCCGCCGCCGGTCGCACCCGTGCCGCAACCCGACCTGCATTCCGCGGGCTCTCTGGCCTATGCGCAGTATTGCGCGGTTTGCCACCAGAACGATGGAGAAGGTGCCGCAGGCGTGTTTCCGGCCATGGCGGGCAACCCTACGGTGGAGTCGCGTGATGCACTCAACTTGATCCATGTGATTCTGGCGGGGGGAAAGACCGCTGAGGTCAAAGGCGTTCATCCGTTCACCATGCCAGCCTTCGCGGGTGTGCTTAGCGACCAGCAAGTGGCCGACATCGCCACCTTCGTGCGCAGCGGCTGGGGTAATAGCGGGGCGGCGGTCAGCGCCAGCGAAGTGGCGAAAGTCCGCGCAGACATCGCCAAAACCCATTGAGGGAGACCATCATGCAAAACAGCAAAACCCATCCACGCGCCAACCTCTCGATGCGCACCCTGCTGGCAGCGAGCATGCTGGCGGGCCTTGCCTTCCAGCCAACAATGGCCCAAACCGCCTTGGCCCAGACGGCCTCCTCACCCGCAGCCGCCGCACCGGCCTTGGTCGCCAAACCCAAGCCGACGCACGAAGTGCCCTTCAAGGCACCCGATCTCGCTTCGTTGGCGCATGAACCCAACGGCGCGGAAATCCTCTACGGCTATCGCCTGATGACGCAGACCAAGAAGCTGCTGCCCAATAATGTCGGCGCGGCGATGAATTGCACGAGCTGCCACCTCGGCGGCGGCTTCGTGCCCCACTCCTCGGCCTTTGTGGGTCAGAACGCGCTCTACCCCATGTACAACCCTCGGGCTGCCCGGGTGGTGAGCATGGCGGACCGCATCAACGGTTGCATGATGCGGTCGATGAACGGCAAGCCCATCCCCAAAAATTCCCCAGAAATGAAGGCCATGCTCGCCTTCATGGCCTGGATGGCCAAAGACGTTCCTGCCGACGCCAAGGTCAAGGGCGCCGCCCTGTACAAAATCAGCACTTCGATCAAGCCTGACCCCGTGCGCGGCAAGGCGATCTACGCCGAGCGCTGCGCCGCCTGTCATGGCATTGACGGCGAGGGGAGCAAGAACGCCAAAGGCGAGTATGTCTTCCCGCCGCTGTGGGGGCCGGATTCGTTCAACATCGGCGCGGGCATGGCGCGTACCTACACCGCAGCCGGTTTCGTCAAAGGCGCCATGCCGGTGGCCGACAGTCTGCATCTGCCAACGGGTGTCGGTCGCATGAGCGATCAGGATGCGGTGGACGTTGCGGATTACTTCTCGCACCAGCCCCGGCCTGATTTCCCGGCAGCCATCTACGACTGGCCCAAGGGCGGCGCGCCCAAGGACGTGCGGTATTGCCTCGTGTCGCTGGGCAACTGCACGCCTGCCGAAATCGCCAAAGCGCCCAAGCCGCCAGGCGGGAAATAAGGGTTTGCGAGGGGATGGCGGGCGCTCAAATCCCCTTGCGCGCCAAACAAATCCCGCACAACACCAGACACGCGCCGAGCCGATGCGCCAGAACAACTGGTAATATGTCCAGCTGCTTTGAGGCGAACGATATGCTGACATCTTTGGAAATTTGCGCTGGCGCCGGTGGGCAGGCGCTTGGACTGGAGACCGCAGGCTTCGATCATGTTTCACTGGTTGAAATCGAATCGGCAGCTTGTCAAACCCTGCGACTCAATCGTCCGCAGTGGCGCGTGACCGAGGGTGATCTGAAAGACTTTTCCGCGCTTGATCTCCTGGGCATTGATCTGCTGGCCGGCGGCGTGCCTTGCCCGCCCTTTTCCAAGGCTGGCCGACAGTTGGGCGAGCAGGACGAGCGCGACTTGTTTCCAGAGGCCATTCGATTGGTTGACGAGTGTCGCCCGAAGGCTGTTATGCTGGAAAACGTGCGCGGACTGCTCGACTCGGTCTTTGATGATTACCGCGCCAAGATCATTCTCGATCTCAAGAAGCTGGGCTATGCCGCGCAGTGGCGTTTGCTCAATGCCAGCGAATATGGAGTGTCCCAGCTGCGCCCACGCGTCATTTTCGTGGCTTTGCGAAATGATCTCGCGGGCGATTTTTCCTGGCCTGAACCATATCCTCACAGCCCCTTGACGGTGGGAGAGCTCCTGCATGATCTAATGGCCGAAAACGCCTGGAAGGGCGCCAACGCCTGGCGGGAACGAGCCTGCGACATAGCGCCTACTTTAGTCGGCGGCAGCAAGAAGCACGGCGGCCCTGACCTGGGGCCCACGCGTGCAAAACGGGCTTGGGCCAGCCTAGGCGTGGACGGTAAGGGCCTCGCGGACGAGGCCCCCGCCGCCGACTTCGTCGGGATGCCGCGGTTAACCGTGCGCATGACGGCCAGAGTTCAGGGCTTTCCTGATGTGTGGCAGTTCAGCGGCAAAAAAACGGCCGCTTATCGTCAGATCGGCAACGCCTTTCCTCCACCTGTTGCAGCGGCTGTGGGCGCACGCATCAAAACGGCCATCCTTGCTGCCTCCAAACGGCGGTTAAAGCGGGCTTGAGATGAAAACCAAGCTGCGTATGGGTGCGCGCGCCAAATTGCGAGCGCACTTTCTGAGCAACCTCGGCCGCGTCATGGAGTCGGGCGAGCTGCGCGAAGTCGCAGGCGGCATTTCTGAGTGGGCTCGGCGCGTGCGCGAACTGCGCACGGAAGAGGGCTATCTCATCCTCTCGCACAACGACCGCAGCGACCTCAAGCCCGGGCAATACCTGCTGGAAACGCCGAAGCCGACGCCCGCGTTCGAGCGCAGCGTTTCCAAGGAAACGCGCGCCTTCGTCCTTGATCGAAATGGCTTTACTTGCCAGATGTGCGGCGCGGTTGCTGGTGAGCCGCATCCCTTTGACCCAACGCGCAAAACGCGGCTACATATTGGGCACATCATCGATAAGAGCCAGGGCGGCACAGATGACCCCGCCAACCTCCGAGCGATTTGCTCTGTATGCAATGAAGGTGCGAGCAACGCCACATTGACTCGACCCGATTTGCTCAAGCTCCTGACGCAAATTCGGCGTGCGACTTCAAAGGATCAGTTAAGCGCGCTGGAGTGGTTGATCAAAAAATTTCCCAAGCAGGCGAAAGATTTGCTGTGAATCTGGGTATTAACGCTGACTCTCACATCCCCTTGCGCGCCAGATAAATCCCGCTCAGAACCAGTCCCGCGCCGAGTAGTTGCGGGGCGGTCAGCGCCTCGCCCAGCAGAATCCACGCATACACCACCGCCATGGCCGGTTGCACCAGCAGGCCCACGGATGAGAGCGCCGGGTTGAGCCGGCGTACCGCGTAGGCGATGACCACCTGGCCGCCGATCTGCACCAGCAGCGCCAGCCCGAGCACCCACACCCAGCCGATGGCCGCAGTCGGCCACATCCGCCCCTCGGCGAGGGCGAAAGGCCAGAGCACCACGGCGGCGAGCAGGGTGACGACGGCCATCAGCGGCGCGGTGGACAGACGCTGCCGCGCCTGCTGAATGCCCACCTGATACGCCGCGTAAAACACGGCGGACACCAGTCCGCTGGCATCGCCCAGCAGCGCGCGGCTGTGGCCGAAGTTGGGGCCGATCATCAGGGCCGCTCCGCCCAGTGCTGCGGCCAACCCGGTGAGAAACACCGGCTGCGGCGCGTTGCGGGTGATGATCCAGAAAGCCAGGGTGATGAGCACGGGAGCGAAGTTCGACTCCAGCGTGGCGTTGCCCACGGCAGTCCAGGTCACCGCGAGGTGGAAGAACACCAAATCGAGCGCGAACATGGCCGCGGCAAACAGCGCCAGTCCCCAGGTCGGCCAGTGCGCCAGCGGGGCGGGCGGTGCCGCGCGCTTGCTGAACCATTGCGGATTTTGCCCAGGCGCGGGGCTGGCCGAAACCGGGCGGGCCTTGCGCTGCAGTTGCCATTGCACCGTGGCCCAGACCAGCAAAAACGGCGCCGCCACGGCCATGCGCCAGAAGGCGCTGGCAAACGGGCCGAGATTGGCGGTGGTGTCGGCCAGACGCACGAACACGCCGGCGAGGCCGAGCACGGCACCGCCGAGAAGGAGAACGAGGAAATCCATGAAAAGTCTGCCGGGCTTGGGGCGTGAAGCGGAAAAAGGGCTGTGGGAATGTCTGGTGGCGGCGGAATTGCGGCCCCGCAGGCGAAGCGATGGGGCGAAAGCCGATGCGCAGAATGCCGCGCAGCTCCCTCATCGCCCCCTCATCGTCCTATTTCAGCTCGCGATCAGCACGTCCGGCGGTCGTCCGACAGCCTGTTGGCGCATTGTCGCTGGTCGATCAGGCCGTTGGTTCATGCCCGCAAACCGATCGGGGCTCACCCTGGGGAATTTTCCCGGGCCGCTTGGCGCAAGGAGATATCCTCCCTGAAACTTGCATGACATGCGTATTGAACGCACATACCATGTGATTTTCATGCCCATACAAACGGTTCAGCGTCTGCCGTTTTCCGCCTGCGTCACGGGCCGGATCATGAAACGAAACGCTGACTGACATCCGTCTGTGGCTCATCCCTTGCCGCCATCCATGCCCGAATCCCAAGAGTCAACACACCACGTCAGGCCCTTTGTCTACGACACTCTGCATTCCAAGGCTTTGCACTTCTCCATTTGCGAAGTGCAAAGCAGCATGCGACTTCGAGACCCCGATGCGTTGGACTTGGAGTACACGCGCATGATGATGGGATTTTTGCTGTTCATGGCAGAACCGCAAAACATCACCATGATTGGCCTGGGCGGGGGATCGCTGGCCAAATTCTGCTATCGCCACCTGCCGCAGACCCGCATCCTGGTGGTCGAGATCAATCCGCATGTCATTGCCCTGCGCGATGAGTTTCATATCCCCTCCGACGACGATCGGTTCAGCGTTGTGCGGGCCGATGGCGCGCAATATGTGCGCACCAGCGCGTCAGCCTGCGACATCCTGATGGTCGATGGCTACGACAGCGAGGGCCTGCCGCAGAGCCTGTGTTCCCAGCGTTTTTACGATGATGGATTCGCGCTGCTGCGCCCGGGCGGCATCATGGTGGTCAATTTGCAATACAGCCACGAGCACTACGCCATCCACCTGGACCGCATCCGGCGCAGCTTTGGCGACTCCGTGCTGGTGGTGGATGACAAAGACGGATGCAACAGCATCGTCTTTGCACGCAAGGGCCTGGGTTTTGAGCAGATACGGCAGAGTGCTATGCGCCTCCCCCAGCACCTGGACGCCGCTGCTGCCGCCGCTTTGCTGCCCGCGTTGACGCAAGTCGCCGCGGCGTCTAGGCTGTTCAAGCAGCAAGGCGAGAGTGCTGGCGGTTGATCCTCCTGGTCAATCGCATCGCAGGCTGAACCCCGGCGCGTGGCCAGACGCATCAAGCTAGGTGCGTCAATCCAGCAGGCTGGTTTGCTGGAATACAGCGGGAAGTTTTTGTGGGGCATGAATGCGCAACTGCTTGTTGACATTCATGCGCCCGAACACCACTTCGATGGCCGAGGTCGGCACGCCGAACTCCTTGGCAAGAAAGCGCACCATGTGATCGGTCGCGCGGCCAGCGCGTGGCGCTGCCGTCACGCTCACCTTGAGTTGCGGCCCCTTGGGCTTGCCGATGGCATCGACCCCTGCGCTGGGCTTTCCCAGAATGTTGACCACCAGCGTGTCGCCTTCCCACCAAAAGAACGACTCGCCTCGATTTTGCTGAGATTTCATGCGGGAGATCGTTGCGGCGGAGCAGCGCAGCCTATTGCGGTTTGTAGCGGCGGACGCTCAGCGCTTGAGCGCCTCGTCGATGGATTCGCCCGGCTGCCAGGGCCGCCCGAGCTTGAACTCGATGTAGTCGCGGATCAGGCGTCGGACCACTTGCGACGGCGTCTGGTCCTCGCGCGCGCACAGGCGCTCGAACAACTCCTTCTTCTGCGGGTCGATCAAGACAGTGAGGCGGCTGGTACGTTGTTCCATTTTTATGGAAATGAGATTAGCATTTAGCACACATCTTATGTGAATCTCATTTTCACGCAACTCCCGTATGAACGCGTCCGATCTTCTTCCCATTGCCCTGGGTGTGGTGGCGGCTTGGGTGTGCATGGGGTTGGCCGGTTTCATTTCGCCGCGTTCCACGCGCTGGGTGGCGCGGGTGATCTTTCCGCTGGGCGCGCTGGGCAGTCTGGTGATGGCCGCAGTCGGGCTGCTGGCGCTGTTCGCTGCGCCGCAATCGATGGTGTTGCCCATCGGCCTGCCGGGTCTGCCGCTGCATTTACGGCTGGACGCGCTGTCGGGGTTCTTCCTGTTCCTGCTGGGCGCATCGACCGTCGGCATTTCCACCTTCGCCTCGGGCTATTTTCGCGAGGGTGAGGGCACGGCGCCAGGGCTGCTGGGCATGCAGTACCACGTGTTCCTGGCGGCGATGTGCATGGTGATGCTCGCGGCCGATGCCTACAGCTTCATGCTGTCGTGGGAAGTCATGGCCATGGCGTCGTACTTCCTGGTGATTTCCCAGCACCGCATGGCGGAAATCCGCAGCGCCGGTTATGTGTATCTGCTGCTGGCGCATCTGGGGGCCATCGCCCTGCTGTTGTGTTTCGGGGTGATGATGCAAGGCGGCATTGCCAGCCTGACGTTCGAGGCGATGCGCCACGCGCACTTGAGCCCGGCCTGGGTCAGCGTGGCCTTCGGTCTGGCGGTCATCGGCTTTGGTGCCAAGGCTGGCCTGGTTCCCTTGCACATCTGGCTGCCCGAGGCGCACCCGGCTGCGCCTTCGCCGGTTTCGGCCTTGATGAGCGGGGTGATGCTCAAGACCGCGCTTTATGGCCTGCTGCGGGTGAGCTTCGATCTGCTGCATGCGCCGCTGTGGTGGTGGGGCGTGCCGCTGCTGGCGCTAGGGCTGTTCGGCGCCTTGTTCGGTGTGCTGTTCGCCGCGGTGCAGACCGATATGAAGCGGCTTTTGGCCTATTCGTCCATCGAGAATATCGGCATTGCCTTCGCCGCTCTTGGCCTGGCGCTAGTGTTTCACGGGGTCGGGCTGGCGGTGTTTGCGGCGCTGGCGCTCGCCGCCATGCTGTACCACCTGCTCAACCATGCCTTTTTCAAGAGCCTGCTGTTCCTGACCACCGGCTCAGTGCTCCACGCCACCCACCAGCGCAGTCTGGGAAAACTCGGCGGCTTGTTGCGCACCATGCCCTGGGTGGGCTGGACGGCCTTGATCGGCACGCTGGCGATTGCCGGGCTGCCGCCGCTCAACGGTTTTGTCGCTGAGTGGCTGTTGTTGCAGTCGTTTCTGTTCACGCCGCAGATTCCCGAGCCGTTTTTCAATTTGCTCATTCCGCTGGGTGCGGCCATGCTGGTGCTGACGGCGGCGCTGGCGGCGTATGTCATGGTGAAGTTCTATGGGGTGATTTTTCTCGGCCGCGCACGCGAGCCGCAACTCGAGCAAGCGCACGATGTCGGCTGGCTGGAGCGCATCGGGCTGCTGTGGTTGGCCGCGGGCTGTGTGCTGCTGGGCCTGATCCCGACCTGGGTGCTGCAGGCCATCGACCGGGTCAACCTGATGCTGCTGGGCAAGCCGTTGGCGCAAGCGGGTGATGCGTCTATGGGCAATTGGTTCTGGCTGGTGCCGCTGTCGCCGGATCGGGCGTCGTACAGCCCTGTGGCGATTCTGCTCGTCGGCCTGCTGGTCGTCGGCTTGACGGGCTTGTTGACCCACCGCGTCTATGCGGGGCGTGTGCGCCGCGCCGCGCCGTGGGATTGCGGCGCGCCGGGCTTGACCGGGCGCATGCAAGACAGCGCCGAGGGTTTCGGCCAGCCGATCCGCCGGGTGTTCAGCCCGTTCTTCCTGATGCGGGTGGAACTGCCGCGCCCGGACGACGCCGAGCCGCGCTACCGCGTGTCGGTGGAAGACCGCTTCTGGCCGCAGTTTTACAC
>ERZ795032.2526-NODE-2526-length-10357-cov-8.600660_pt1 | contig 10357 bp, 13 predicted proteins | sample MGYA00375124_ERZ795032 | MGnify/ENA primary metagenome ERZ795032 (study PRJEB30167, sample SAMN05720154) | activated sludge metagenome | isolation source: Anaerobic digester | place: China | collected 2015-12-16 ...
CCGCACCGCAAACGCCCTCTGGGCGGAGGAGACCCATTCGTTCCTCCCGGAGTATATTGAGACGGCCGCCCGCTGGTATGGGGCAAACGCAACGGGCCTTGATTTCATCGAGAACCCCGGGGGGTCGCGGGAGATGATCAACCACTGGGTGGAGGAAAAGACCGAAGATCGGATCCGCGACCTCCTGCCGCCGGGCTCAATCGGGCCGCTGACCCGTCTCGTGATCACGAACGCGATCTACTTCAAAGGAACCTGGGTCGAACAGTTCGACCCCGCCAAGACAACGGAGGAGGAGTTCCGTGTTTCACCAAACGAGACGGTGACCGTTCCGATGATGCACGGGAATGCCGTTTATCCATATACTGAGACCGGGACCCTCCAGGTGCTCGAGATGCCCTACGCGCACGGGAACGAGACCGAACTCGCGATGCTCGTCCTCCTGCCGAAGGACGATAACCTGACGGCTGCAGAGGAGGCTCTGGACACGGAGAGACTTGCCCGCCTGCGGGAATCCCTGGTCTCGCAGAACGTCCGGGTCTCCTTCCCGAAGTTCACGCTGGAGACGGAGTACAGCCTCCCCCCGACTCTTGCGGCGATGGGGATGCCAACGGCGTTTACCGACGGTGCCGACCTCTCGGGGATGGACGGCACGAGAGACCTCTTCATCACCGGAGTCTTCCATAAGGCGTTCGTCGAGGTGAACGAGGAGGGAACCGAGGCCGCGGCAGCGACCGGTGTTGTGGCGGGGGGAGGCGTCACACCCCGCTTCCAGGCAGACCACCCGTTTATCTTCCTCGTCATCGAGAAGGATCACGGCACGATCCTGTTTATGGGGCGGGTCGTAAACCCCGAAGGCCCGTGAGGGGGACTATTCTCCCCCCTTCTACCGGCAACGAATACCGGGGCGGCTGCCGGCCGCCGCACTCCCCCACCCGCATACCCCTGCGGGAGACCGGAGAAAAGAGCACGGGCGTGGCGCGGCCGAATGAAGAACCGAGTCGAGATCTACAAAGAACTGACGAGGAAGGCAAGAAGGGGATAGGAGGCCTCAGTAATTTCCATGGAACAGGAAGCCGCGCCCTGACGTTCAGGAGGAGCGGAGCCGGGCGAGCATCCGTTCCTTCTTTGCTATTGCCGCATCCGCCGCCCGCCTGACCCCGGCCTTCATCTCCTCGAAGTCCATTTTGTCCTCGTCCACGACCTTCTTGACCGGGGTGTAGGCCGACTCCCGGAACCGGGGCGAGAAGTCCCGGATCTCGCCCCCGACCGAGAGGACCGATTCAGGGGCTCCCTCCTCGGCGTAACCGATCTCTTTTATGGTGACACCGGCGGACTCCACAACCCGCCGGATCTCCGCCGCGTTCTCCGGCGGAGCGACTACCAGGAGGGCATCGAGGGAGACACCCAGATAATCGATCTCGAGGGCGTCGAGCATGGCAAGGACCTTCGGCCGGACAAGGCTGCGGAGTTCGTCCTCGATGACAACGATCCGGCAGTTCGCGGTCTCGGCCATCTCGTAGGCGTCACCCCTGAGCCCGCCGTTCGTAACGTCGGTCATGGCATGGATACCGGAGAGGGCGTCGCTTGCAAGCAGCGCCTCGCATGCCCTGAGGAAATGGAGGTTGATCGTCTCCTCGACGACGTCGGGGAACCCGGAGTAGATCGCGGCGGTGGCGATCGTCCCGCCGCCGGCACCCTCCGTCATGAGGAGGATGTCACCGGGCTCGATCTCTTTCCGGGCGGTGAGGTGCCGGGTGACCCCGACGGCGCCGACACACCCGGTCATCCGGGAGCCAAGGACCATGTCCCCGCCGATCCGGAGCGTTGAACCGGTGACCAGGGGGACGCCTATCGCCTCGCCGACGGCGGTGACCCCGGCGGTGTAGTCGAAGATCTTCGCCACATCGCCGTCGTCGGCGACGTGGATGTCGGAGAGGAGGGCGACGGGTTTTGCGCCCATGACATAGACGTCACGCAGCGTCGCCCGGGTGACGTGGAACCCGGCAAGGAATGGGAAGTCTGAGAGCCGGGAGTGCATACCGTCGACGGTGACGACGATGTAATCGCCGCCGGCGCTCACCGCCCCCGCATCGTCCATCTCCTCGACCCCGACGGCGGCATCGGATCGGCCGATGATCCGTGCAATCTGCCTGTGGGCGAAGAAGTCCCCGGCTCCGCGTGAACCGACACCGAACTCGCCCATCGTCGACCCGGAGGGCTCGAAGGTGAAGAGGTCGCCGGAGAGCCCGGTCGAGTTCCGGACCTCTGTGACGACCGCCCTGGCGAACGCTTCGGCGTATTCGGGGGTGACGCGGTTTCGCTTGATCGATATGACCTCCCGGGAGAGGAGGCGCACGATCTCGTCATCAGGGATGCCGGCGGCGAGGTGCCGGCGGGCGATCTCTTCTGCATCCATTGCAGATCTGGTCGGTTCGGATACGAGATAAATGAGATGGCGGGCAAAGATTCAAGCGTGTACCGGGCGACAACAGAGGTATGACGGCTGGAAGGATGGTCGCCGCCTGCACCATCGCCGGCTCCGACTCTGGGGGCGGGGCGGGTATCCAGGCGGACTTGAAGACGTTTGTGGAACTCGGGGTCTTCGGGCTGACGGTCGTCACGGCCGTGACCGCCCAGAACACGAGAGAGGTGCGGGCGGCCTGGCCGCTCCCGCCGGAGGCTGTTCGAACGCAGATTGAGACGGTCGCCGGGGGGTTCGCGATCGGCGCCTGGAAGACCGGGATGCTCGGGAACGCCGCAACCGTCCGGGCGGTCGCGGAGAGCCTGCCGGAGGGGGCAATCTCTGTGATAGACCCGGTGATGGTCTCGACATCGGGTCACAGGCTGCTCGAGGAGGATGCTATCAGCGACCTGGTGGAGGTCCTGATGCCGCGTGCAAGCGTCGTCACGCCGAACATCCCGGAGGCGGAGGTTCTTGCCGGGATGCGGATCGAGGGGGTGGAGGGTATGGCCGCGGCAGGCTGGCGGATCCTGGATCTCGGCGCCGGGGCGGTGGTGGTGAAGGGGGGGCACCTTCCCGGCGGTGAGGCGGTCGATATACTGGTCGAGCGTGAGGGGGAGATGAAGGTCTCGGGTGAGCGCTACCCCTACGCGGTGCACGGCTCGGGGTGCTGTTTCTCTGCGGCGCTGACGGCATGCCTGGCGAGGGGGATGGCTCTGCGGGAGAGTTTCTGCGCAGCACGGGAGTTCATAGATACGGCAATCCGGGAGGCGGTGGGTGACGCCGGTGAGGTCAGGGTGGTCAATCCCGGTGGGAGGTTTATCTACCGCCGATGAAAATCTTTTCCCAGATTTTCGCTGAAACAGAGAATCGTTTCCATAATACCCACGGAAAACCGGTCTCTTCCCGGCGGGGAAAATCGGTGGGAAAACCGTTTTTGGTCTTGATAATTCACCAAAAATGCGATATAAATCCTTCAACCCATCCAGACAAAACACAATTTTAATATTCAAAAACATTCAATCCATCTACAATGGATGAGATAGACGATGCGATTCTTCGCGAGCTCCAGAAAGACGGGCGGAAGTCCATGGCAGAACTTGGCTCAATGCTTGGAATCGCACCGTCGACGGTCTTTAAAAGGATCGAGAAACTCAAGAAAGCCGGCATCATCGAGCGGTTCACGATAGTCATCAACCAGAAGTGCTTTGAGAATACACTGATAGCCTTTCTGAACATCAGGGTCCAGCCGGAAGCGAAGTCGGACGTTGAGGAGTTCCTGCGGGAGATCCCGGACGTCCTTGACCTCTACGAGGTGCTTGAGCCAGGCGACTTCTTCGCCAGGGTGCGGGTGCAGAACATATCCGAGTTAAAGAGGGATATCCTGGTCCCGCTCTCCAGCCATCCCGGGGTGCGGGATATCCAGACGATAATCTCGGTGAGAAAGATAAAGGAGCAGGCATGAACATATTGCAGGTTGAGATAATTCAGCAGATGTTTGCGGTCGTGACACTCTGTCTTGGAGTGCTGCTTATCGGCGTCATCTACAACGCATACCGGATCGTGAAGCAGCCCACGCTGTTGCTCTTCATCTATGGGCTCTTTACGCTGGTGGTGGGGATCACCTTCGCCGATATTGTGAGCATCTTTACGCTTGATGAGTTCATCCTGGCCTGGTCGATGATCTTTTCACACGTGGTTGTGATCATCGGTCTCTGCGTGATGGCGTATGGTATCCTGAGAGGGTAAGATGCGGACCGGTACATCGTTTGCCCGGGACTGGCAGCTGATCAAGGTAGCACGGTCGCTGCGGCAACACGACGTCGCCGGGTCACTGTTGCGGCGGTTACTGAAGGACGCTCCGCCAGGGTTGACCGAGCGCGTTGCCGCCATCGCGGAGAGGCTCGGCGAGGAGGACGGGACGGCGCTCCTCTCCCACGCCGAGGAGCGGTTCGATCCGCCGACCCTGATGGAGGGGCTCCTCCTGACCTGGGGCGTCCCATCCGAGTCGACGGAGACGGCGGAGGGGGGGATTCTCCTCACCATCGACTGTACGGCGGCAGCGGTCAGGGATACATTCGCCGACGCACGGGTTGCCGGGCCATACCTGGCCGGGTATGCGAGGGCGCTTCAGCCCGACGCGATATTCGAGCGCGGGGGTCACGGCAGGGTGATGATCCGGTTCCCGCCACGGGAGAAGTGATTAGGGGGTGCTATCTCGACCGAGTCTTCGAGATGGGATAGATGGATAGAGCCGCCTGCAATAAGAAACCCGTAAATATCCGTTCCACGGAGGTATGTAAATGCTCCCCTCCGAGGTCGCCTCCAGGCTTATTGAGCAGATCTACCCGGTGCGACCGGGTCTAAAACTCCCGAAAACCGCTATCCACAAGATTCTATTCAAAGTGCTGGTAGCCCTCCCGGAGAAAGATCGCCAGAGAGAGCAACTCCCGTTCTACTGGTATAGATACGGCCCGTAATCCGGGGTTGTCGAATCCTCAGTTGACGCCCTGATGGTTCAGGGCATCCTCCGTGAAGAAAAGACGCAGACTGTAAAGAGCCTTCTTCTGCTCAACAACCGTCCCGCTGCATGGGGCAGCGTCTGTGAAGAGGCCTCCGCCGCCGGGCGCATTGAGAGAGAGATCGACCCCCCTATAACATCGAGGCCCTGGTCCACCGCATCTACCGGGAGGATGCACCTTACGCGTTCATGCCACGTTACAGGCTGGATTATCTTGCACCGCTGAAGAGTTGCCTCGCAAAGCACCCGAAGGACCAGCGCACGTTAAGCCCCTGCTGCCCCGAGGGGGATCTCGACCGCCTTGAAGATGCTCTCTACGGGTGTGAGGCCGTGCTCCTGGAGGAGGAACTCTTTGAGGGGTTTAACGAGGTGTTTACGGCATACGTATCGAACGTCGCGAAAGCGTTTGATCTCATCAAAAACGATGAGTCGGTTGCACACCAGGTTCTGGAAGCAACCCTGGCGACCGCGTGGGATACCTGGTATGTGTTTGCCGGCGGGGTGCGCATCCTGGAGAAGGGGCACGATGCCTACTACAACGGAAGGCTCGTGCGGTGGAAACAGGACTACGTGGAGAGCCTTGCAAGCCTGGCCCCGAAGGTGAGGGGCTATAACAGGTATGTTCGTGAATCTGCCGCCGGGATCCATCCCCGGCAACCGGAGGAGCGCGGAAAGCGGCTCCTCTCCTCGCTGGTTGATGGTTACCTGTCGGGCTGGTAACTCAATCATGGTCTCCAACCATTTTCTCGACACGAACATCATTATAGGCTCCATGGTCGAGCGGGACAGGCAGCACAGCCAATCCTGGCGCTGCATGCAGCAGGAGGGGGTCCGGCGGCACACCAGCAGGCGTGCCCGCGATGAATGTGACGATTGTAGCCAACCGGGGCCCTATCAGGGCGGGGACTTTTCGAAGGAGAGAACATTCCTGAGAGAGGCAAGGCGTACGTCCCCCCACCCCCCCATGCTTGCGATTCTCCAGTGAGACGGTGGCAGAAATGTGATTCAGATTCTCATCACCTGGCCCCAGGTTGCCCCAGGTTGCGAAAATGCCGCTGAAGAACCTGTTTCCCACGTGCACGGCCTTCCTCTGGCAAATCGCCACGCACTGCCCGCACCCTTGAGGGGGCGGGAGGAGGCCGCGGTAGCGTCCGGGAGGCGGGGGTGGTCTGCAAGTCATATACCGTTCCCGGTGATATGCAAGAGACAGGAGAGGGGGAACGTCCCGCTCCCCTCTCCCCGTCAGCCCCACCCCCAACGGGGCGATTCCCCATAGATACCGTGTCCGGGAGGAGACAAACTCCGGATCGTCTCGCTCACGCTCCCCCGTGCACGGCCATCCGGGTCTATCGCCATACACTGCCCGCACTCCGGTGGCGGTGCTGTCGAAGAAAGACGTTCACCGGGAGAAGGTGGTGAGTTTGCAGTCCCGATACCCGATCCGATCTCTTCAGCGGTAATGAATAATGACGTGATCGCCCTGCCTCCACCTCCTCCACCCAGAGGCCCCGCACCGCGCTGCAACCTTCGATCCCACGAAATCCCTCCACACCCATCCCCTGTCGGGTAAGTGGCCCCGGCCTCACCGCAGGATACGCACTTCGCCGCTGGAGGAGGCAGGGATCGGTCTTCCTAACACTCCCACCGCCAGATCGGAATGGGCAGGGATGGCATCAGGGATGCGATCTGATGATTGAGGCGCGGGCGTTAAACTACCGCGGATTGTTGATCCCGGGTGTTTAACTCGACAGTAGACACCACGATCGAGTGGTTGTTACCAAACCGGTGGGAGTGGTTCGCACCCCACCCCGCAGGAACGGCATCCGCCGGTCGCATATTTTGTTCACCATATCACCCTATAAAGGAAAGATTTTTTCATGCAACCCGGGCATGCCGGTGATAAATTATTCAGGAAAGAATCACTACGACATCGTTATATATCATCATAAATTAGTTTCTTTAGCGACTCCATGCCCGCGACGGGGCGTGGGGTCACGGAGGATGTATGATGAAATTCAGAGAGAATGAAGAAGCGGTATCGCCGGTCATCGGCGTTATCCTTATGGTCGCCATCACGGTGATCCTGGCCGCGGTTATCGCGGCGTTCGTGTTTGGGATGGCAGGAAACATACAGACCACGAAGACTGTTGCGGCTACTGCCACACAGCAGGGCAACGATATCATTGTTACCTACCAGGGAGGAGCGGACCATCAAAGTGTGAAGATTATCAATGTGTCTGTGACAAACTCTACTGATAATGCTGAAACATTCTATAAGAATTCGACTCCTTCTTCCCCAACAGTTGGGGAATCTTGGACCTTCGGGGGTTACGGCACTTCGGGGAGAGACCACGTAGTGGTGGTTGCAGAATTCACAGATGGAACTTCACAGGTAGTGCTTGACACCTTCATCTAACATTCACATTTTTTGACGGGAACACTACCACCGTGCTGTATCTGATCTGTATCAAAAAACTTGTTGACCGAAAGGGAGTATTTGTCGAAAATCTGGCCCATCTTTATCTTCGCTGTGGGAATTTAAAACGACTGACAATAAACTATCGGATTTTACCTTTCAAATTTAATTCAGATAAGTAATGGAGAGACAATGTTCCTTAAAGCACGACCATCCCTTCTATCACTCCTTCTTCTCGCCTTCCTCCTCCCGGTAAACATCTACGTCATCGGCGATTTACTCGGCGCAGGTATACAGTGTCCCCTCTTCCGCTACCAGGAGACTTACCTTGGAAACAACACCATAACCATACTCCGGGACCTCGATTACGTTACCTTCGGAATCATTGGCGGTCGCAGCGCTCTCTCCATACTCCTCCGGGTCAGCGGCAGCGCTCTCCTGATCGCCGCAGTTATTTACCTCATTTGGAGGTGGCGGGAGGATTATGAAACGTTCAGGAGACCCCTCGCTCTCCTCACCGCCGGCGCCGGAGTTGCCTACCTCCTCTCCTGCATCGCGCAGTACGGCCCTACCCTCCACGGCCCTTCAGGATTTTGCGTCCCGGTCGGCGTGCCGCTTATCGGTGTAATCGCGGTGTACATGCTTATGGTTGAGGATGACCTGGATCTGGACGATGAACCGGAGTATGAAGACGAAGTAGAGGAGTGAAAACTCCAGAGACCTCCCTTTTACCCCCTGTCTGTGCTCTCCCGGAGAACGTCCCCCCTATGCGCCGACATGCGCTACCTCTCGCCTGCCTACCTTCCCATGCTGGTCATCGGCGTCTACGCCCTGAAGTATGCCGGCCTCGATGCTGACGGCGTCCGGGAAGCGCTCAGAACCCTCTTCTGGCTCGTGGTCATCGACCTCCCGCTCATCTTCGTCGTCCTCCAGGTCATCGCCGGCAAAAACCCGGGCGGCCAGATCACGTTTATCACGACCCTCACCTGCATCTTCCTCGCCGGCGTTGCGATACTCTACATCGCCGTTCTTGCAAGACGCGCCTCCCCCCGCCTCCTCGCCTACACCGTCCCGGTGCTGATGCTCTTCCCCCTCGCCTGGGAGGTCATCGTCGACTTCCGGTTCGCCACTAACTGCTGGGAGGGCTACCACTTCTGGATACCCGTGGTGGAGTACATCTGGTACATCCAGTATACCGTCTTCCCGCTGTAGCGGGTGGTGTGCGCCGGAAGCCATGACGGTGACAGCAGTTTTCAGCAGACTGACAGCGTCCGGGAGGCGGGGGTGATATGCAAGAGACAGGGGCGGGGGAACGTCCCGCCCCCCTCCCCGGGGAGGATTCTCCATAGATACAGTGCCAGGGGTGAGTTCTCCGGGCTATCCTCTTTTACCCCCGTGCACCGCCTCCCCTGGCCTATCACCCGCACTGCCCGCCCCCGAGGAAGAGGATGATCAGTCAGGCTAAAGAGAAGTTTCAGTCTCCTGCTGGCATCCCTTGCCAGGTGGAGAGAGGACTCCGCAAAAGACCTGCCAGAGACGGTGTCACCCTCAGGTGTAGTCGCTCCTTCTCCGCGCTGCTGTCATCCAGGTGTGGAAACCCATGAATAGGGCGTAAAATCGGTAAATAACCCCAGGTACTTGTTCTACTCGATGACAGCAACTGCTGAAAACATGCTGTCACCCTGGCGTGAACCGCTCAAAGCCACAGCACCCATCCAGAGGTCAAGGATCCCGGCCGGAACCCGGACCGCGTGGCTCTATCAAACCACCTTATCGAAGAGGACCATCGAGTTGCCGTCAGGATACGTCCCCACGATCACGATCCGGGTCGGGTCGGGCACATGCCGGGTCTCGGAATACCCCACCTTAACCTCGAGCGGAACCTCCTCGTTCCCTGCTTCCGGGCCTCCTATCCAGCACGTGATGTTCATCACCCGCTCAAGGTCCATCCCGCCGTGAACCATGAACGTTATGTCCTCCCCCGAGCGGGTCGCCGTCGCCATCGTTATCGACGGCTCCGCCGGCGGCCATACCCCGAAGACCAGCGACCCAACAATCGCCGCAAGCAGGATCACAACCGCCACCATCAGGATTGTGCTCAACACCTCCGAGACCGCGTCCCCGCAATCCAGACCTGTCATTATGATATCTCAACCAATCACCCATAAAAGACTGCCTGTATCGAATCGGGCGGCAAAAGACCCCCCGGGATGGAGACAGAAAACCAGCCCCAAACAAGAGATCCCCTATCCGCATCCCCCGCTCCGATGCAGTAGAGACGCCCGCAGCACAAAACCGGAACCTATAACATCGCCATTCGCGGTATAACCACTCATACTCACAGGATGGTGCTACATTGCCAAACTTCTGTCCTGAATGCGGAAAAGAACTGATCAGCAAAAACGCGGAGATCTGCCCAAACTGCGGGGTCAGACTCAGGGGGGGCTCCGGGAAGAGCCCCGGTATCGCGGCGCTCTGCTCATTCCTCTTTGCGGGTCTCGGACAGGTCTACAACGGGGATTTCGGCCGGGGTTTTCTCATCCTCATCGGGACGATTGTAGGCTCCCTCTTCTTCCTCATACCCGGTCTGGCCGTCTTCATCTACGGCATCTACGACGCCTACGCAACAGCAAAACGTATGAACGCCGGGGAGATCCCCTATCGCGAGACAAACGCTCTGCACATGGTTCTCTTCGTGATACTGTGGTTCGTCGCTATCGCCGCGCTCTTCGTCATTGCCGCCATTGCGGCATTTACCGTCGGCGTGGCCGGGGTATACTGACAGCGGTGGAGGTCTCGTTAAGCGCGGTTCCAGACCGGTCACCTTCCCTGCGGGACGCCGGCGGTTCTCTCCCTCTGTTGCGCCGGAGTCGATCCCATGGCAGCGCTTGCCTTCTGCCTCTGGAGGTCCTCCCAGTAGCGGCGGTTGTTGACGCACCCCGGGTCAGGTGCATGGAGG
>ERZ795032.2535-NODE-2535-length-10326-cov-3.762341_pt1 | contig 10326 bp, 10 predicted proteins | sample MGYA00375124_ERZ795032 | MGnify/ENA primary metagenome ERZ795032 (study PRJEB30167, sample SAMN05720154) | activated sludge metagenome | isolation source: Anaerobic digester | place: China | collected 2015-12-16 ...
GTACGCGCTGCTGCCCGCTCTGTCGCTGCGGGCGGGGTACCTGGCCGGGCGCACCACGGCGGAGGACGACAACCGGGGCTTTTCGGCCGGGGCGGGCGTGAACCTGGCGGGCGCCTCGCTGGACTACGCTCTGACGCCCTACGGCGAGCTGGGCAGCGCGCAGAGGATAAGCCTGAAGAAGAAGTTTTGACCGTCGGATTTCGTGCCTGCCATATAATTTTATATAGTTGATTTTGTACGGGACCGCGAGGAAGCGCGCCGGATGGCCGGGCTCCTTCGGGCGGCCGGTTTTTGATGGGTCAAGGAGCGAACATGTCTGAACCTAAAGAAGCGCTGGGAATGATAGAGACGAAGGGCTTTATCGGCATGATAGAGGCCTCCGACGCCATGGCCAAGGCCGCCAAGGTGCGCCTGCTGGGCTACGAGAAGATAGGCTCCGGCTACGTGACCACGCTCTGCGTGGGCGAGGTCGGCGCGGTGCGCGCCGCCGTAGAGGCCGGTTCCGCCGCCGCCCAGAAGGTCGGCGAGCTGGTCGCCGTGCACGTGATACCGCGCCCCGCCGACGACCTGGACAAGTACCTGGCCAAGATCTCCGTAAAGGCCTGAGACCGCGGCTGAGGCCGCAATCTCATGCTGACACGGGGCGACATAGCCGACGCGCTGTACGGGCGCCTCTTCCGCGCTGCCGCGGAAGAGGCGCCCGCGCGGCCGGCGAAGAAAGCTCCGCCGGCGAAAAAGGTCTTCCTCAGCGACTGGGAGATACGGCGCATGATGAAGCCCGGCGGGAAGCGGCTCGTCGTGCCCCGCAACGCGATAGTCAGCCCGCTGTCCCTGGACTGGCTCGATTACAACGGGGTGGAGATCGTCCGCGAGTGAACACCGAACTCGGCATAATCGAAGGTTTTTACGGCGAGCCCTGGACTCACGCCGCGCGCCTGAGCCTCATAAATTTCCTCAAAGAACACGGGTTCTCCTTCTGCATATACGCCCCCAAGGGCGACCCTTACCTGCGCAAGAAGTGGCGCGAGCCCATGCCCGCCGCCCGCGAGCGCGAGCTGGCGGAACTGGCCGGCGCCTGCCGCCGCGCCGGCGTGAAGTTCGGCGTGGGGCTGAGCCCCTACGAGATGTATCTCTCGCCTTTCGACGCGGCCAATAAGGAGCTGCTGCAGGCCCGTATTGAACTCTTTAACCGCGTGGGCGTCGACAAGTTCTGCCTGCTGATGGACGACATGAAAGGCGACCTGCCCGGCCTGGCCGAACGGCAGATCGAGATAGTCAACTGGGCCGCCAGCCTCTCTACGGCGGAGCAGGTCGTTTTCTGTCCCACCTACTATTCATACGACCCGGTGCTGGAGAAGCTTTTTGGAAAAATGCCGGCGGGTTATCTCGAAGCGCTGGGGCGCGGTCTGGACGAAAAGGTCAGCGTCTTCTGGACCGGCGAGCTGGTCTGCTCGAAGTCGTATTCTGCGGAACACCTGGCAGGGGTGGCCGCTACGCTGGCCCGCAAGCCGTTCCTCTGGGACAATTACCCCGTCAACGACGGGCCCCGGATGTGCAAGTTCCTCCACCTGCGGCCTTTCACCGGCCGCCCCGCTTCCATCGGCGCGAGCCTGGCAGGGCATGCCGTCAATCCCATGAACCAGGTGACGCTTTCCAAAATATCGGCGCTGACGCTGAAAGCCTCCTACGAACTGGGCCCGGAGTACGACCCGGAGAAGGCCTTCCTCGGCGCCGCCGCCGCCGTCACCTGCGCGGATCTGGCCGCGCGGCTGGCCGCGGACACGCCGGTTTTTATGGACAGGGGCCTGGACGTCCTGAGCGAGGCCGAAAAGACCGTCCTTAAGACGGCCTACGCACCGTTCCTGGCATCGGAGGCCGGCGAGAGCGCGGCGGCCGCGCGCGAGGTCATCGACTGGCTCGACGGCAGATATACCGTGACCAGGGACCTTTTCCTCACCCAGTAGAAGGAGACACCATGTACAACACCAGGAAGAGCAGGTTCGTATTGGGAATAGCCGGCGGCTCCGGTTCGGGCAAGACCACGCTGGCTAAGCGGCTTATAAGCGAATGCCGGAAGATAGGCATAGAGGGGGAGCTCTTCTCGCTTGACAATTATTACCGCCCCCTCACGCATCTCAGCTTCGACGAGCGCAAGAGCTACAATTTCGACCACCCCGACGCTATAGACGCGTCGCTGGCCGCCAAGCAACTGGGCGAGCTCTGCGCCGGCAAGGCCATAGAGCAGCCGGTCTACGACTTCAAACTCCATACACGGGAGAAGGAGAGCGTGCCGCTCAAGTCCACGCCGCTGATCGTGGTGGAAGGACTCTACGCCCTCTATTTCCCCAAGATCGCCGCCATGTGCGACTATAAGATCTTCATCTCGACGGGCATGGTCACCGCCGTCCTGCGCCGCGTCCAGCGCGACATAAGCGAGCGCGGCCGCGACATAGAGGGGATACGGCACCAGATACTGGCCACCGTCATGCCGATGTACGAGACCTACGTAAAGCCGACGCAGCGGGAGGCCCACTTCTCCATCAACTGGGAGGGGGAGGAGATCCCCGGCAAGGCCACCGAAGGCCTGGTGCGCATGCTGCGCGATCACTTCCGGTAAACCGTGCAAAGGACCGTTTTCGTCACCGGCGCTTCGGCGGGCATAGGCTATGCCGCGGCGGAACTTTTCCTGGCGCGCGGGTACAGGGTCTACGCCGGGGCGCGGCGTTCCGAAAAAATGGCGCCCTTGCGCGATAAAGGCGCGGAGATCTTCCCGCTGGACGTGGCCGACGAGTCCTCCCTGCGCGCCGCCGCCTCCCGGATACTGGATAAAGAAGGCTCGCTCGACATCCTGGTAAATAACGCCGGTTACGGCGCCCACGGCGCGATAGAGGACGTTCCGCTGGACGAGGCCCGCCGCCAGTTCGAGGTGAACGTCTTCGCCCCGGCGCGGTTGGCGCAGCTTTTCCTGCCCGCAATGCGCGCCCGCCGCGGGGGGAGAATAATAAATATCTCCTCCATAGCCGGGCGCGTGACGCTGCCCGCCGCCGGCTGGTATCACGCCAGCAAGCACGCGCTGGAAGCCTGGTCCGACGCGCTGCGGCTGGAAGTGAAACCCTTCGGCATAAAGGTCGTCCTCATAGAGCCCGGTCCCGTGAGGACCGAGTGGGACGATACGGCGCTGGTAAATCTCAGAAAGTATTCCGGCTCCGGGCCCTACGCTCCGATGATAGAGCGCATGACCGGCAAGTTCCGCTCGGGCTACCGGGAGGGGGCCGCCGGTCCGGAGGTGGTCGCCGCCGCCATCGTAAAGGCCGCGGAAGCCGGTTCGCCTGCTCCCCGCTATGTCGTGCCCTTCAGGGCCTCGCTGATGACGGCGGCCCTGCGCCTGCTGCCCGGCCGGGTCTCCGACTTCGTCCTCGACCGTCTGCTCAACCCTCGCCAATAATTAGCAGTCCAAACCGGCTATTGACAGTTAAGGCCGCAAGGTGTATAATTTAGCAGTCAGATGTTGTGATTGCTAGTTTTACCCGAACGAGGGGTGCGACAGATGAGGGTGCTAAAGCCTGAAATAGCGCAGGACCGCAGGGACAAGATCCTTAACTGGGTGGTCTACAACTATGTCAGCACCGGCAAGCCGGTCAGTTCCGACCTCATCGCCTCCCACGGCGGCTTCAATGTTTCCAGCGCCACCATAAGGAACATATTAAAGGAACTGGAAGACACTGGTTTTCTCTATCAGGCCCACACTTCCGGCGGCAGGATCCCTTCGGACAAGGGCTACCGCGCCTATGTCGACCATATCCTGAGGCTCCAGCGCCTGGCGGCGGGGGAGAAGGAGCGGCTGGAGCAGGAATACGAGCGCCGCAACGAGCAGCTCGACGCTTTCCTGCGCCACACCTCCAGGACCATAGCCGACATGTCCAAGTGGGCCGGGTTCGTCATTCCGGCGGACATAGAGGACGACGCCGTCAAGCGGATGGACCTGGTCAGGCTCTCGGGTAAGAGCGTTCTGATGATAGTTTTCGTCCACTCCGGGATACTTAAGCACGTCCCTTTCGTCGCGGAGACGCCGTTGGACAAGGCCGCGCTCAAATCGCTCTCCGACAGGCTCAACAAGGCCTTGCGCGACGTCCCGGTCAGGGACGTCACCGGCATAATCTGGAAGGATTTTCTCAACAAGGGCGACGCGCCTAAGGCCCAAAAAGAGCTGCTGAAGAAGATCTACGACTATTTCTCCGCCATGGACAGGGAAGGGGATCCCTTCTACCTGGAGGGCGTCAGCCGCATCTTCGACAGCATGGAGGAGGCCGGCCTCGACGACATACGCGGCGTGGCCCGCCTGCTGGAGGAGAAGGAGCGCTTCTCCCACATGCTGCGCGAGCGCCTGCGCGACTGCGTCGAGAAGCGGCGCAAGCTGCCCGCGGCCGATGCCGGCAAGGGCCTGGCCCACAGCGTGGACATCACCATCGGTTCCGAGAACCATATCAAGGAATTCAACAACTTCAGCCTGGTCTCCTCGTCCTATTGTCTCAAGGACAAGGCCGTCGGGCTGGTCGGCATACTGGGCCACAAGCGCATGGAATACCCGAAGATGATAACCATAGTCGATTCGGTCAGCTCCATGGTCGAGGACATACTGTCCGAATGGGAAGCCCTGGCCGAAGAGGATTGAACGGATGAAGCACGGCAAGGAAAAGAAGCAGGAGGAGAAGAAGGAAGAGGGCGTCCCCGCGGCGGAGTGCGAGTGCTCCTGCGGCGAGGAGGCCGCGAAACCGGCGGCGGCGCCTGCCTCTAAAGAGCCGGCCTCGAAAGAAAAGGAGTATTACGACCAGCTCCTGCGCCTCAAGGCGGATTTCGAGAACTACCGCAAGCGGGTAGAGAAGGAGAAGCCGGAACTGATAAAGTGGGGCAAGGCCGAACTTCTGGCGAGGCTGCTGCCGCTCTACGATCTGCTGCTGCAGGCGCATCTGCACATAGCGAAGGTGCAGGAGAGCCCCGAGGGCCTTTCCCCGGCGCAGGCCGGCGAGCTGATGAAGGGTCTGGAGATGATCTTCAGGGAGTTCTCGAAGACCTTTGAGAACGAGGGGATCCGCCCGATGGAGACCGCCGGCAAGCCTTATGACCCGATGGCGGCGGAGATAATGGGGATGGTGGAGACGGGCGAAGACAAGGACGGTCTGGTGGTGGACGAACTTCAGAGGGGTTTTTACTACGGGGATAAGGTCCTGCGCCCCGCGAGAGTGAGGATAGGCAGGAAGAAAGCGGAAGAAAAGCCGGCGCCGGAAGCGTCCGGCGACGGAGCGCCCCCGCAGGGCGAAGGAAAGTAGGGTTTAAGTACGGAGGAAACTGATATGGCGAAAATAATAGGTATAGACCTCGGAACTTCCAACACCGCCGCGGCGGTAATGGAAGGCGGAAAAGTGACTATCATCCCTTCGGCGGAAGGCACCAGTCTCGGCGGAAAAGCGTTCCCGTCGTACGTGGCCTTCGCCAAGGACGGCCAGATGCTGGTCGGCGAGCCGGCCCGCAGGCAGGCCGTGGCCAATCCCGACGGTACCGTCAGCGCCTTCAAGCGCAAGATGGGCGGCGACCACAAGTACAAGGTCTCCGGCAAGGAATTCACCCCGCAGCAGCTCAGCGCCTTCCTGCTGCAGAAGGTCAAGCGCGACGCCGAGGCCTTCCTCGGCGACAAGGTGGAGAAGGCCGTCATCACCGTGCCGGCCTACTTCAACGACAACCAGCGCCAGGCCACCAAGGACGCCGGCACCATCGCGGGCCTCGAGGTCGTGCGCCTGGTCAACGAGCCCACCGCGGCCGCGCTGGCCTACGGCATCGACAAGGAAGGCCGCGACCAGAAGATCATGGTTTTCGACCTCGGCGGCGGCACGCTGGACGTCACCATCATGGAGCTCGGCAAGGAGGGGACCTTCGACGTGATCTCCACCTCGGGCGACACCCAGCTCGGCGGCACCGACATGGACGCCGCCCTCATCGAGTTCATCGCCGGCGAGTTCCGCAAGGACAACGGGATAGACCTGACCAAGGACCCGACGGCAATGCAGCGCATCAAGGAGGCCGCCGAAAAGGCCAAGATAGAGCTCTCCACCACCATGGAGACCGAGATCAACCTGCCGTTCATCTCGGCCGACGCCTCGGGCCCCAAGCACATGGCCCTCAAGCTGGGCCGCGCGCGCCTGGAGTCCCTCGTGGAGTCCATCGTAAAGCGCTGCCAGAAGTCCATAGACACGGCTCTCGCCGACGCCAAGCTCAAGAGCTCCGACATACACCGCATCATCCTCGTCGGCGGCCCCACCCGCATGCCGATAGTGCAGAAGTTCGTCGAGGACTACGTCGGCAAGAAGATAGAGCGCGGCATCGACCCGATGGAGTGCGTGGCCAGCGGCGCCGCCGTGCAGGCGGCCGTGCTGACCGGCGACGTCAAGGACGTCCTGCTGCTCGACGTGACCCCGCTGTCGCTGGGCATCGAGACGCTGGGCTCCGTCATGACCCGCCTCATCGACAAGAACACCACGATCCCGGTCAAGAAGACGCAGGTCTTCTCGACGGCCGCCGACAGCCAGCCCGCCGTCACCATACACGTGCTGCAGGGCGAGCGCGCCATGGCCGGGGACAACGTCTCGCTGGGCAAGTTCGACCTCGACGGCATCCCGCCGGCCCCGCGCGGCGTCCCCCAGATAGAAGTGACCTTCGACATCGACGCCAACGGCATACTGCACGTCTCCGCCAAGGACCTGGGCACCGGCAAGGCGCAGCACATCACGATAAGCGCCTCCAGCAAGCTCTCCAAGGAGGAGATCGACAAGTTCGTCAAGCAGGCCGAGGAGTTCGCCGAGAAGGACAAGGAGTACAAGGCGAAGATCGAGGCCAAGAACGAGGCCGACAGCGTCCTCTACATGACCGAGAAGGCGCTCAAGGACCACGGCGACAAGATCAGCCAGGAGGAGCGCCTGACCGTTGACCGCTCGATAAACGAGCTGAAGGACGCGCTCAAGAGCGACGACCTGGAGAAGATAAAGAAGGCCAAGGACGAGCTGGTCAAGAACTCGCAGAAGCTCGGCGAGGCCGTCTACAAGGCCTCCCAGGCCAAGGCCGGCCCCGGCGGGGCGGAACAGCCCCAGGGCGGCCCGCAGGCGGCGCCCGGCGGCAAGGACGACGTGGTCGACGCCGAAGTGGTGGATGAGAACAAGAAGTAAGGCGTCCGCAGGCGGGGGCGGCGCGGGGCTTCGACGCCCCCGCCGTCCCCTTCCCCTTTGAAGGATATCCGGGACTTTAGCCGCTCATTATGGCATCACAAGACTATTACCGCACGCTGGGCGTGGCGCGCAACGCCTCCGACGAGGAGATAAAGACCGCCTTCCGCAAGATGGCGCTCAAGTACCATCCGGACCGCAACCCCGACAACAAGGAGTCCGAGGCCAGGTTCAAGGAGATAGGCGAGGCCTACGAAGTGCTCTCCAAGCCGGAGAAACGGCGCATATACGACCAGTTCGGCGCCGAGGGGCTCAAAGGCGGCGGGGGACACGGTTTCGGCGGCTTCCAGAACGCCGACCTCGGGGACATCTTCGGCGACATCTTCGACAATTTCTTCCAGGGCGGCGGCGGAGGGGGGCGTCAGCGTTCACGGCGCGGCGCAGATCTTAAATACACCGCCGAGATGACGCTGGAGGAGGCCTTCAGCGGGGTCAAGATCCCGGTGAGCTTCGAGCGCAGCGAGGTCTGCGACACCTGCGGCGGCACCGGCGCCAAACCGAAAACGGGCACGAAGAAGTGTTCGACTTGCCGCGGCGCCGGACGCGTGCAGTACTCGCAGGGTTTCTTCTCTTTCAGCCAGACCTGTCCCGACTGCGGCGGGCAGGGGGAGGTCATCTCCTCCCCGTGCCGCGACTGCGACGGGTCCGGAAAGGTCCGCAAGAAGGTCACGCTTCACATAAAGGTGCCGGCGGGAGTGGGCGAAGGCGCCACGCTTCGTGTGGCCGGGGCCGGCGACGCGGGCAGCCGCGGCGGTCCCGGAGGGGACCTTTATGTCCAGATAACTTTCAAGCATCATCCCCATTTCGAACGCGACGGCGCGGACCTGATCTATACATGCGGCCTGAGCGTGGACCAGGCGGCCCTGGGTTCTTCCGTCGAGGTGCCGGTCATCGAGGGGGGGCGGACGCCACTGGAGGTCCCGCACGGCACACAGCACGGCAAACTGTTCCGGATAGCCGGCAAAGGGATGCCTGAGCCGGGGGGAAGGAAAAGAGGCGATCTGCTGGTCCGCGCCCGGATAGATATCCCTGTCGATCTCACACCCAGGCAGAAAGAGCTTTTCGAGGAGCTCGGCCGCAGTTTCCGCGAGGAAGGGCGCAGGCCTGACGAGCGGGAGCAGGAGAACGGTTTCTTCAAGAAAATATTCAAATGAGCCAGCATTACCTGCCGCCTGGTTCCGTGAAGGACGGCCGCTTCCTCCTTACCGGGGACGCGGCCGACCACATTTCGCGGGCGCTGCGCGCCCGTCCCGGGGATACGATAAAGGTATTCGACGGCGAGGGCGGCCGGTTCTCGGCGGAGCTGGACGAGGTCTCGCGTTCGGCGGTGGCGGGCCGGATCACCGGGACGCTGGATTGGTCCCCGCCGGCGTTCAGGACGGCGATATGCCACGCCCTGACCGCACGGGCGGCGCTGGAAGAGACCCTGCGGCGGGCCACCGAGGCCGGGGCCGCGGAGTTCAGGCCTTTTTTCTCCGACCGGGCGCAGGGCGGCCGGCTCGACGAGGAATGGGAGCGGCGCCGCGAGCGCTACGAGGGAATAATACTTTCCGCCGCCGAGCAGTGCGAGCGCGGCGACCTGCCCGGCGTGCTGCCGCCGGCGCATTTTCACGAGCTGCTGGAACTGTCCGGCCGCAAGCTGATCGGCGCTCCGGTAAAGGGCGCCAGGCCTCTGACCGTGCTGGCGGCCGGTCTCGAAAAAGGTTCGGAAGCGATGGTCTTTATAGGTCCGGAGGGCGGTTTCTCGCCCGACGAGCTGGAGCTGGCCGGGCGCAAGGGGGCGGAATTCTTCACGCTCGGCCCGACGGTGCTGCGCGCGGAGAACGCCGCCGCGGCCGCCGCGTCCGTCCTCGCCTGCGCCGGCGAAGCCCTGAAGTAAGGTATAACTATTGCGGGGGCATGTCGGGGCGGCAGCACGCAAAACACGGGCTCTCGCGCATAGCGCTCGGCCCTCCTCACTCGGCCTCCGCGCTTGCGATGCTCCGGCCTCCGTGAAGGTTTTGCTAAGCTGCCGCCCCGCCTCCCCCGACTGTTTCCCTATGAAGTTCCCCGCGTTTTAATCGGGAAACAATGGGGGTGGCGGCGGATTCGCGGAGAAAAACCGTCCGGAGCCGCGAGCTTGCATAAGCGCGAGCGGCGAGAGTCGGAAGGGCGAGCACGGTGTGCGAGCCCCTGTTTTTTCGGAGCGAACCGCCGACAGGACCCCGATAGTTATTCGATAAAGCGGGGACGGCCGTGGCGGAGCGAAGGTCCGGCGTGGGAGCCTCGAAGAAGTTATGAAAGTATATTTCAAGACGGTGGGGTGCAGGGTGAACCAGGTGGAGAGCGAGAGCCTCCGCGCCAAGTTCGCCGCCCTGGGGCATACCGCCGCGGTCTCGCCCGATGAGGCCGACCTCGTGGTGGTCAACACATGCTCGGTCACAGCGAAGGCGGACCGGGACTGCGTCGTGTTCCTGAAGAAGACGGCCGTCTCGAATCCGCGGGCCTCGATAGCGGTGACCGGCTGCCTCGCCACTCTTGAACCGGGGAAGATACTCTCCGCCGTGCCGCGGGCGTCCGTTTTCACCAACGCCGACAAGGAGAAGATACCGTCGCTGGTCTGCGGCGCCCCGTCGAAAACGGATTTTTTCGCCGTCGAAGGGTTTAAAGGCCGTTCCCGCGCTTTCGTGAAAGTGCAGGAGGGCTGCGACCTTAAGTGCGCCTACTGCCTGGTGAACATGGCCCGCAATAAGGTCTCCTCCAAATCTCTCAAGGCCGCCGTCGCCGAGATGAGGAAGCTCGTGTCCGCGGGCTTCGCCGAGATAGTGCTCTGCGGCACGCGGCTGGGCATCTACCGCTGCCCGGAAACTGGCGCTGACCTGGCGGCGCTGGTCTCGGAGCTCTTCGCCCTGCCCGGCTCTTTCCGGGTCCGTTTCTCGTCGATAGAGCCCGGAGAGATCGACGCGCCGCTCCTGCGCGCCCTGGCCGTTCCCGGCGGGCGCTTCTGCGATTACTTCCATGTGCCGCTGCAGTCCGGCTCCGACGCCGTGCTGCGAGCGATGGGCCGCAACTACTC
>ERZ795032.2538-NODE-2538-length-10304-cov-3.852083_pt1 | contig 10304 bp, 6 predicted proteins | sample MGYA00375124_ERZ795032 | MGnify/ENA primary metagenome ERZ795032 (study PRJEB30167, sample SAMN05720154) | activated sludge metagenome | isolation source: Anaerobic digester | place: China | collected 2015-12-16 ...
GAAGAAAAACAACGACGCGCTGTTTCTTATTGCCATGGAGGGCCTGACCGCACGGGATGGGCGTCCCCTTGCCGAGAAGGAAAGCTTCCGCGTGCTGACCCGTGCCTTCGGCAAGCCCGTCATTGGAATGAACGAGTTCAATATCCGGTTCGGACTGCTCTGCGCGGTGGTCAAGACCGGCCGGGAGCAGGGGCAAACCGCGGCGCGGATGCTTCTGAAGATTGTGCGGGGCACGCCGGTTTCGGCGGTTCCCATTGTAAGAAATCAACAGGGGAAGCGTGTCCTGAACGTGACGGTCATGAGAGCAATGGGAATCAGGCCGCGCCCCGTTCTGCTGGTGGGCACCGAACTGGTGCAAACGGAAGAATAGACGCGGAGATCGGGAGCAGGAATGGGAAAGGGCTCGGGCTTGTTCAAATTCGGAATGATCCGGAAGCTGGTGCTGATGAACATTCTGTTCTTCCTCGCCTTCAGCGGAATCGTGCTGACGGTGCTCCATGTGTTCCGCAACGTGGAGGGGGTGTCGAAGACCCTCATCGATGAAAACATCACCAGGGTTATCGCCAATGAGCAACTGGGAAGGGACCTCGGCAAGGTGTTGTCGGATACCGATCTTCTCGTCGACACCTTCCTCTACGGTATACAGGATGTGCGAAAGGAGGGGGAACGAATCACGGCTTCCGCCGCCGGCTTGGAGTCGCACGGCGGCAATCCCGTTCTGAAGAAGCACCTCCGGGAACTCACCGGGGTTCTCGGTTCGTTTTTCCAGATGTGCGCGGTCGTGAAGGAGCATTCGGAAAGGCTCGATGCACGGGAGCTGAAACTGAACAAGGAGCTGACAGCCCTGGAAGAAACCCTCTCCGAGAAACTCATCTCCCGCGTAATGGACGGAAAGGACGCGTCAATCCTGGAGCAGCTCAGCATCATCATACCGGGATTCCGGGAGACACTGCTGCAGATTTCCCTGGAGCACGTAAAACTCTGCCTGCGGCAACCGGGAGTGGAAGGAAGGGGGCAGGGCCATATTCTGCTGTCACTTCTCGACGATCTGCACATGAGGATGCGGACCATTACCGCCTCGGAACCAAGGATCGCCGGCTACGGCACGCGGTTGATGGGAGAGGTGACCGCGTACCGGAAAGATACGGTACTGCTGGTCCAGGCTCTTTCCGAGCTGGACAGGCGTCTCGCACGCGTTACTGAGGTGAAAAAGGACCTCGTTGAGGACATGAAGGCGGTTGACGCGGGAGTATCCCGGACATCCGGAGAAGCTTTGATGCAGGTAACCCAGGTTATGGGAGCGTCACGGGGCCTCATCGTTGTAACCTCCGTGGTGGTTATATCTCTGCTTGCCCTCTTTTCGGCATATTTCATCCTGACGAACATCCGTCGTCCCATGGGCCTGATTCGCCGTGGGATCGAGTCCATCAGGGAGGGGAATCTGGACACGAGGATCCGGCTCGAAAGGGACGACGAATGGGGTGTCATCGAGCAGGCGTTGAATGACATGGTCGCCAATCTGCAAACCTCCTACGTGAACCTGAGAGGGATGAACGATGAGCTGGAAAACGCACGCTTCGAGCTTCAGCGCAAGGTCGGAGAACTGGAGGATCAGATCGAGGAACGCGAGCGGACCGAATACGAACTGAAGACCACGGAGGAAAAGTGGCATTCCCTCTATGAAAACCTGCCCGGCGGCAGCTTCACCGTCAACGATCACTACATCATCGAGGATGTGAACGACGTCCTGTGCGCCGTGACAGGATTCCGGCGTGATGAACTTATCGGCCGGCCCTGCGGAATCATATGCCCGAAAGGTCCCCATCAATGCCCCATCTTCGACCTGGGCCAGGAGCGGATCGACAACAACGAAACAGCTGTCAAGGCAAAGGACGGCACGCTTGTTCCCATCATCAAGAGCGCACGCAGGATTCCGGTGGGGAGCAAGGATGTCATCGTGGAGAATTTCCAGGACATTACGGATCGCAAACACCTGGAAGAGCAGCTTCAGCATGCCCGGAAGATGGAAGCGGTGGGGCAGCTTGCCGGGGGGGTGGCCCATGATTTCAATAACATCCTTACGGCCATTATCGGTTATGGAACGCTGCTGCGGATGAAGTTCCCCGAGGGCGACCAATCCCATGCCAAGGTTGAACAGATTCTGGGAGCCGCGGAACGGGCGTCCAACCTGACCCGGAGTCTCCTCACCCTGAGCAGGAAGCGGGTTGTCCAGCTCGAGCCCCTGGGACTCAATGCCTGCGTCTCAGCCATGGAAGAGCTCCTGACGCGTCTCATCCGTGAGGACATCGAGTTCAGGACAGAGATTGCCGCGGAGGTCCTGACGGTAATGGGCGACAAGACTCAGGTGGAACAGATCCTCATCAACCTGGTCACCAATGCCCGAGACTCCATGCCTGACGGCGGATTGGTGACACTGCGCCTGGCGGCCATGGAGATGGACGAGGGTTTTGTTTCAAGCCGCGGATTCGGCCTTCCCGGAAAGTATGCCGTTCTCACGGTCGCGGATACCGGGGTCGGGATGGACCAGGAAACCCGGGAGAGGATCTTCGAGCCGTTCTTTACCACCAAAGGGATGGGGAAAGGGACGGGACTGGGGCTGGCGATAGTGTACGGTATTACGCAGCAGCACGGCGGGTGTATCGAAGTTCTCAGCGAGCCGGGGAAGGGATCTTCGTTCGTTGTCTACCTGCCGCTCATTGAGGCGGAACATTCGGAAAAGACGGATTGTGAAGAAGCGGAGATTATGCACGGCACGGAAACCGTTCTCCTGGCCGAAGATGAAGATACCGTGCGGGATCTTGTCCGATCGGTTCTGGAAGACTATGGATACAGGGTGTACGCGGTGTGCAACGGTATGGAAGCGGTGGAAACGTTCAGGGAACACCGTGCGAACATCGACTTGCTGCTGTTTGACGTGATAATGCCGAAAATGAACGGCAAGGATGCCTACGATGAAATACGGAAGACGGACCCTTCGACACGCGCGCTCTTCATGAGCGGATATACGGGGGATATTCTGAACAACAAGGGAATACTCGGAGAGGGGTTGAGTTTTCTCGCCAAGCCGGTTGCGCCTTCCACCCTGCTCAGGAAAATAAGGACCATCCTCGACGCATGAACCCGGATTCGGGAATCTCTTCTCCCCTCTGTCCCCCGCTACCCTGAGGGTCTGCGGGACTCGACGAATGCCCTGACCGCGGCGCTCGCATAATCGGGTATTTCTATGAATTCCACGCCGAATCCCGCTGGGAGAGAGGGCTTTTTTTTGTTGTTTTCGCTGTTGACCCAGGCGACCCTTCCCTTGGAGGCGATTGCCGTCTCTTCGGGGTCATGGAGTGTAAAGGCGATTGTCAGTTCCGCATTCTCAACGACACTCTGCTCCGCCGCCAGATACGCTCCCCCGATGCTCAGGTCGGCGCTTTCGGCGCGGAGCGCCTGCCCGTTCACCTTACAGGAAACCGTTGCTCGGTACGGTATGCGGACGCCTCTTCGTTCAATCGTATTCAGGTATGTATGGGCCTTCTCCAGGAAGAGTCTCCTGTCGACGGGTTTTGTCACGTAGCCGTCACAACCGGCCTTTCTGCACTGATCCAGATCTTCCTCTTTGCCGCAGGATGAAACCATTACGATCGGTATGGTTCGCAACTCCGGATCCGACTTCATCTCTCTGCAGCAGGCGACCCCCCCCATTCCCGGCATGTGGATGTCCATGAAGATCAGGTCGGGGCGTTCGTTCCGGGCGATTTCCAGGGCCTCTTCACCGCTTGACGCCGTGAAAATCCGTACCGGCGAAAGTTTGAGGAAGTTCTTCTCCAGTTCGAGGAAGAGTTTGGTGTCGTCCACCAGAAGTATCTTCTTCGTTGCCATTCCGCGCCTCCTCCCGAGAAGTTTGTCAGTTTCAATGTAATCACAAAAGAGGTGTTTGTCCACGCGAAAAACACCCATGGAGCAGGTTGGGCGCATTCCCTCGCGTGGTGAGCCGACATGCGGATTACCCGGAACCCGGTATCGGTCAGAGGCGAATCGCGCATCCGTTTTCCCCGAGGAAGCGGAGGATACGGGAGAGGGAGGGTATTCCGGCCCTGCCGCCGATACGGGTACATTTCAGGGCCGCTACCGCGGAGGCGAAGCGGATTGTATCGGCCGGATCCAACCCTCGGAGGATGCCGAAGATGTATCCTCCATGAAAGACATCACCGGCGCCCGTCGTGTCGACCGCATCAACGGGAAATGCCGGAACAGCGAGGATTTCGCCTCGACGAAACGTAACGCTCCCCCGTTTTCCAAGGGTAATGGTAACAACCGGAGATTTCAGCCGACTCGCCGTAGCGAGAAAACTTTCCGGACGGCCGTCCCATCCCAGGTCGAGGGCGAATTGCTCGGCCGCGACCAGGTAATCACATACTTCCGCTGTCTCGAGCATGCCGGGACGCACTCTCCCGGCATCGAGCATGACCGGGATGCCCCTGTCCCGCGCCTGCCGCGCCGCGAACAGGGAGACTTCAGGCATCAGTCCGTCGAGATGGAGAAAATCGCAGTCGTCCAGGAAGTCGACCGGGAGCTCCGCGGGAAGGAGCTGCCCCCCCGAAGGCCGTCGCCAGAAGATGGTTCGCGTGCCCTTTTCCTTCTCGATGGCGATGAATGCCGTCTGGGAGGATGCATTCCTTCTGGTGATCACGCCGCGTATCCCGATACCTTCCGCGAGGAGCGATTCGCGGATACGATCCCCTTCGCTATCATCTCCGGTAACTCCGAAGAATTCACAGGGGATGCCGAGCCGCGCCAGGGTGGCCAGCGCCGTTGCCACCGGTCCGCCGCCCTGCTCCTGCCAAACTTCCACCTCCTGTTTCGTATCGACACGCGGGAAGGCGTCGACGACCGCCAGGTAATCCCATGCGCACTGGCCGATTCCTACGACATGCATGCTGTTCTCGTCTTGTCACTCTTCCCTGTACCAGCCGGAAAGCTGCGGCTGGAAGACATTGTCGATGATATGGATAATCCCGTTGGAACACTCGATGTCGACGGTGACGAACTTGCCGTTGTCCACGACCGTTTCTCCCTCGTCCAGGGTCACGGTCAGGGATTTGCCGCTTTCAGTGCCGATGGTGTCCATCTCCCTGATGGCGTCCGAGGTGTATTTTCCCGCTGCCATGTGGTAGGTGAGGGTGTCGGTGAGGTTCTTCATGTCCGTGAGATACTCTGTGATGTTCATTCTTGCAAATGCCTCATCGTTGGGCGCGAACAGGGTGAAGGGACCGGTTCCCTTCAGTGTTTCGATGAGTCCCGATGTTTCCAGCGAGGCGAGAAGTGTCCCCAGAGATGCGTCGTTACGGATGGTTTCAACGATATCAGCCATCTGCGACCTCCTTTTGGTCTCCAACCATTCCATACAGTTCCGGGTTTTTTAGGGTGACTAAAATTCTCATTAATAGTATCGCGGCATCCCGGGCTGTCAATCGGACCGGCCCGAGGGGCGCCGACTATTTCTTCTCGTCCTTCTCGCCCGGACCGGAGAACTTCTTCATGCTCTCCAGCATTTCTCGAAGTCGCGCGTCAACCATCCGGTTTATGGTCCCTTCCGGGTAGGCGCCGTCCGGCTGTTTTTCGCCGGCGGGAATGCCGGTCAGGATCTCGATCCCCTGGTCGATGGTCTCCACGCTCCAGATGTGGAATTTTCCATCGCGGACCGCCTCCACCACTTCGTCCTTCAGCATCAAGTTGCGCACGTTGCTTGCGGGGATCATCACCCCCTGGTCCCCGGTCAGCCCCTTTGCCTTGCACACGGCGAAGAATCCTTCGATCTTGTAGTTCACTCCGCCTATGGGCTGCACCATCCCCAGTTGGTTGACGCTGCCGGTGACCGCAATTCCCTGCCGGATGGGCGCCCCGGACAGGGCGGACAGGAGGGCGTACAGTTCCGTTGAAGAAGCGCTGTCTCCCTCGATGCCCTCATAGGACTGCTCGAAACAGATGGAAGCGGAGAAGGAGAGCGGCTTGTCGTGGGCGAATTTGCCACCCAGATAACCGGTGAGTATCAGGACGCCCTTGTCGTGGATGGGGCCGGAAAGCTTTACCTCGCGCTCGATGTTCACCATGCCTCCGCGTCCGAGGTAGACGCGGGCGGTAACCCGTGAGGGCCTCCCGAAGGTATAGTCGCCCAGTGTCATGACCGACAGGCCGTTCACCTGACCGGCTTCGGCTCCGGTGGTGTCCACCAGCAGGGTTCCTTCCTCGAAAAGCTCCTGGAGGTGTTCCTCGATCCGGTTACCGCGGTACACCTTTTCTTCCACCGCCTGCTTCACGAATGCGGCGGTGACGGCCGTGCCGCCTCCCCGGCGCGCCCAGAAGTCGGCCTCGCGGATCAGGTCGGCAATCTCCATGAACTGCGTGGAGAATTTCTCCTGGTCCTCCACCATCCGGCACGAGTACTCGATGATGCCGGCCACGGCGCTCTTGTCGAAGGGGAGGAGGTTCTGTTCCTTGCAGTGCGAGGAGATGAACAGGGCATAGTCCTTCACCACCTCGGGAGTCCGGTTTACCTTGCTGTCGAAATCGGCCTTCACCTTGAAGAATTTGCGATAGTCCGGTTCCATGTAGTACAGAAGGTAGTAGATCCAGGGGGAGCCGATCATGATGATCTTGGCCTGCAGCGGTATGGGATCCGGCTTGATGGAGACCATGGTGATAATCCGGTACTGCTCCATGATGTCCTCGATCTTGATTTCGCTGTTGCGGATGCAGCGCTTCAGGGCATCCCAGGAAAAGGGGCTCAGGAGCACATCGCGGGCGTTGACCACCAGGTAGCCGCCGTTGGCCCGGTGCAGGGCGCCCGCCTTGATCAGGGTGAAGTTGGTGGTGGCCACCCCTCCCACCTGCATTACGTGGTCGACACGGCCGAACAGGTTGTTGTAGGTGGGGTTCGCCTCGAACACCACCGGCGCGCCGCACTGTTCGCAATTGTCCACAATCAGGTTTACCGTATATCGCTCGAAGGAGGGTGTCTGGACCGGGAGTTTCAGGCCGGGGAAGGGGGGCTGCTGCTGGCTTCCCTTGAAATCCTCCAGGTTCAGGAGAATGTCCTCCTGGACCTCCTCCAGGTAGGTGATGACATGGGGGAATTCGGCGAATTTCGTCTTCAGCGGTTCGATATGGTGTCCAACCGCGGAGAGCCCCAGGTTCCTGTCCAGGTTGGCAAGGGCCTCCTTCACCCCCTTCTCGTTTTCCCGGATCTGGCTGATGAGGTCGGTCAGCTTTTCCTTCAGATCGTTGCCGACCGCGTCGATCTTTTCCTGCTCATCGGGAGGAAGCGCGTCGTACTCCTCCTGGGTGAAATTGCGGCCTTCCTTCTGGGGGACCATGACCAGGCCGGAGACGGTCCTCTGGAGCGCGAACCCCCTTTGCTGCGCCTCTTCCTCCAGGGCCGAGAACATGGCGTTGTTCCGCTCCTGCTGTTCCTGGACGATGGCTGTCTTGTTGTTCTCGTACTCCTTGCTCTCCAGGGCCTTGGGGATGTCCGTGCGGACCCCGGCCAGCATTTCCCGCATGTCCTTTTCCAGCTCATTTCCCATACCGGCGGAAAGCGCCAGCGCAATCGGGTTGTCGGGAGACTTGAAATTATTGACGTAGCACCAGTCGCTGGGCGCGGGTTCCTCCTTGGCCCGCTTCTTCAGAAGGCTCATGATGCACGAGGTCCGGCCCGTTCCCGCTTCTCCGGAGATATAGAGGTTGAAGCCGCGTTCGGTCATGCCGAGGCTGAAATCGATGGATCGAAGCGCCCGTTCCTGGCCGATGGTCCCTTCCAGTTCTGGAAGGTCGTCGGTGCTGGCGAAATCGAGCTGTTCAGGGTCGCAGAACCATCTGAGGCTTTCGAGGGGAACCCTGCGGTCGTCAGTCATGTCATCCTCCTTGGCGTACTGGCTGTTGTTCCGTCAGATTACATATGCAGAGCCTTCTTCATGGTGTCCAGCGCGGACTCCTTCAGCGCCTCGGACAGGGTCGGGTGGGCGTGCAGCGTCAGGGCTATATCCTCGACGCTGCCGCCGTAGGCCATGACCGTAACCGCCTCGGCGATGAGTTCCGATGCGCGCGGTCCGATGACATGGATTCCGAGGACCGTGCCGGTTTCCTCGTGGGCGAGGATCTTGGCGAAGCCGTCCGTGTCGCCGAGGCATCGGGCCCTGCCGTTGGCGGAGAATGGGAATCTCCCCGCGGAATAGCGGATCTCCTGTTCCTTCAGACTTTCCTCCGTCTTCCCGACAGAGGCGACCTCGGGCCGGGTATAGGTCACGAAGGGAAGGAACTCGTATTCCACCACGGACGCCTGACCGGCCAGACGCTCCGCGAACACAGACCCCTCTTCCATGGCACGGTGGGCGAGGAGCGGGCCGGGAATCAGATCGCCGACGGCATGGATGCCGGGAGCGCTTGTCTGGTAGTTTTCATCAACGAGAATCCGGCCGTTGTCGTCCATGCGGATTCCCAGTTCCGAAAGCCCGAGGCCGTCCGTTGCCGGGGTTCTTCCCGCGGCCACGAGAACCCTGTCGCACGTCAGCTCCTCCGTGCTCTCGCCGGTGGCGACCTGTACCGTTGCCTTCCCTTCACCGGTCTCGGCGCCCGTCACCCGTGACTGAAGCAGGAACCGAAATCCCTGCTTCGTCAGCGTCTTCATGAGCGCATCCGCTACCTGCCGGTCCGCGTGGGGAAGGATCTCGGGGAGTTCTTCCACAACCGTGACTCGTGCTCCAAGCCGGTTCCAGACCGAACCCAGTTCCAGGCCGATATGCCCGCCGCCGACGACAACCAGGTGTGCAGGCACGGAAGGAAAGGCAAGGGCCGCCCGTGAACCGACAATCACCCTGTCGTCGCGTGGGAGGCCGGGAAGTTCGACGGGGCGGCTTCCGGTTGCCAGCAGGATTCGCCTGCCGTTGATGAGGCGGGGGATTGCCGGCGCGTCCGGGGAGGTAACCGTCACCACATGGAGGCCGTCCTTTCTGGGACCGGCCGGCTTGCCGCTTCCCTGGATGTAGCGGATCCTGTTCTTTTTCAGGAGAAAGGCAATGCCGTCGCCCAGTTTCTTCACGATTTCTTCCTTGCGGGACATCATCCGCGCCAGGTCGAGCGACAGGTTGTCCGCCAGGATGCCGTGGCCCGCGAACCCGTCCCGCGCAAGGGCGAACAGCTCGCTGGAGTCCAGGAGGGCCTTGCTGGGGATGCACCCCTCGTGCAGGCAGACCCCTCCCGGAGCGTCGCGCCTGTCGACCAGCGCCGTCTTCATGCCCAGCCGGGAGGCGCGAAGAGCAGCCGTATATCCGCCGGGACCGGCACCGATGACGATGAGGTCGAAGATATCATCGGGCATTCAAGAAACCTCCATAGCATTTCCTGCTGCATGAATTCCTTTCATCACCCCTCCAGCAGCACTTCCTCCGGCTCTTCCACGTACTCCCGCACCTTTTTCAGGAACAGCACCGCTTCCCGGCCGTCGATGACCCGGTGGTCGTAGGTGAGCGCCAGGTACATCATGGGGCGGACCACCACTTTGCCGAGCAGCGCCACCGGCCGTTCCTGGATGGCGTGCATGCCGAGAACCGCGCTCTGGGGCGGGTTGAGAAGGGGTGTGCCGAGGAGTGAGCCGAACACGCCGCCGTTGCTGATGGTGAAGGTGCCTCCTTCCAGATCCGCGATCTCCAGCCGGTTGGTCCGGATCCTCTCCACGAAACCGTCGATGGTCCGTTCAATCTCCGCGAAGTGGAGACGGTCGGCGTCCCGGAGCACCGGTACCACGAGCCCCTTTTCGCCGCTCACGGCAATGCCGATATCGTAGAAATGCTGCTGCACGATATCGTCGCCGTCGATGAGGGAATGTATGGAGGGAAACTCCTTCAATGCCTCAACGCACGCCTTGACGAAGAACGGCATCAAGCCGAGGGAGACGCCGTGCTTCTGCCGGAAATGATCCCGGTATTTACGTTGCAGCGCGATGATTCGGCCCATATCCGCTTCGTTGAAGGTGGTGGCCATGGCGGTTTCCCGGCGCGCTTCGGTAAGGCGTTCCGCGATTCGTCTGCGGATGGGGGTCATGGGGGTGCGAGTTGTACGCCGCTCCTGTTCCGTGTGATAGGGGGGAGGTTCTTCCGCTCGAACAGCCTGAGCCGGTTCGGATTCCCGTTCCTGTTCGGGTGGGAGTGGAACGGAAGGCCTCGGCGCCGGTGGAGCGGGCTCGGGTTCCTTCATGGTTTCCGTCGCGGGGGACGCCGCGAAAAGATCCCCGGCCAGGACGC
>ERZ795032.2544-NODE-2544-length-10283-cov-3.372018_pt1 | contig 10283 bp, 7 predicted proteins | sample MGYA00375124_ERZ795032 | MGnify/ENA primary metagenome ERZ795032 (study PRJEB30167, sample SAMN05720154) | activated sludge metagenome | isolation source: Anaerobic digester | place: China | collected 2015-12-16 ...
CTATAAGTTTATCGTGCACAAGAACATCGACCTGATGAAAAAGGAGAGGGAGCTTGGAGATGCGGTCAGGAAGCTTGGCGAAGCAAAACAGGAGCTGGAGCTGCTAAAGAGCAGACAGGAGGTGAGTGAAGCGCCGGTGCCGGAGGGCGCTTCCGACGATAAAACACGACCGGCACTGAGTGGAGACGAAAGAAAGAATCTGCTGCTGAAGCTGCACGAAGCACTGGTCAACGATAAACTGTACACGAAAGCCGATCTTACGGTGGAGAAGCTTGCCAAAAAGCTGTCCACCAACCGCACCTACCTGTCGCAACTGATAAATGAAGAGTTTCAGAAAGGATATTCCGACCTGATCAATGAATACCGAATCCGGGAGGCTATGTCGCTGCTGTCGGACCCGGTGTCGGGCCAGCGGTATTCCATCGATGCCATAGCCCGCGAATCGGGTTTCAACAACATCTCCAACTTCAATATGCTGTTTCGCAAACATGTGGGCACTACCCCCTCGGTATTTCGTAAAAACGCTCATTCACAGTAAATTATCTGCCCGATTATAGTTATAATTTTACCAATTCACAACTATAAAAGTTGTGCCTTCCGGCAGTGTGCCTTTATTTTGTTGTCCGGGCGTAGTACTACGCCGCTGCGATTCAATACAACTAAAAAAACGACATTTATGAACACTAAGGATTACCTCCTGAAATGGATTTTTGTGCTGCTGCTGTTTGCCGCCGGCACTACGGGTGCCCATGCACAATGGATTATAAACGAAAGTTTTGAAGGTGGAGCCATTCCGGCAGGCTGGACCACCTACGATGCCAACAACGACGCCTCAACCTTCAGGGCCTTCAATAAGCCAACCCATGCACATACGGGCGATTATATCTGTTTTGTTGACAGTTACGGCAACAATGGAAACGATTGGCTTGTAACGCCACAGGTGGCCATACAGGCGGGCGATGTGTTAAACTTCTTTGCCCGCTCGTGGTATGGTACGGAGGATATGGAGGTTAAACTCTCTACTACCGGAAACGCCATCTCCAACTTTACCGTTACACTGGGCTCCGTTACCGGATTGGGTACCTCATATCAGGAATTCAACTACGACCTTAGCGCCTATGCCGGCCAGAATGTATATCTTGCCATCCACTGGATGCAGGATACCTACGGCTTTATAGTTGACGACATAAAGGTGGGTCAGCCGCAGGCCAACGACGTGGGCACACTGAACGTTATCAGTCCGGGCAGTTTCATCATTATTGATACTCCGGTAGTGCCGACAGCCACCATAAAGAACTACGGTACCGGGGAAGTTACCGCAGATTTCCCCGTAGTCTGCAACATTACCGATGCCGAAGACAATGTAGTGCATACCTCGGAGGTTACCTTTACCGATCCGCTGGCCGCAGGAGCAACCGCTGCCGTACAGTTCACCGGATGGACGCCAACCGCGGAGGGCAGCTACAGTATTGAGGTATATACGGCCATGGCTGGCGATGCCGACTTAGCCAACGATACGGTGGTGTCGGCGTTCGATGTCGTGCAGCATTACGGAACCGGTGGCCCGGATGCAATGGGGTACCGCTGGATCGACAGCGGCGAAACCGGCGGTCCGGTTTACAATTGGATAGATATCAGTGCTACCGGCACCTCGACGGTAACGTATGGGGTAAATGCCTTCGCCGGCGATGACAACTTCTCGGAAGCCATTCCCATTGGATTCGATTTCCCCTATTATGGTATAAACCGCACTTTCTTCCATGCCGACATCAACGGCACCCTGCTGCTGGCCGCTAACAATTGGGTGAAACCTTACCCCGACAACGGCTGGGATAACGACGGCAACGTTTTTAATTATCATGAAACGATTCCCGGTTATTCCGGAATGCCGGCGCTGATCTCCGTTTTCTGGGATGACCTTATTGCCACCGAAGGAACTGGAAACGTTTATTTCCAGACTTTTGGCACAGCTCCCGACAGATATACGGTTGTGCAATGGAGCAACCTGGCTTTTGTGGCAGGTACCGGCGGAACGCCCACACTTAACTTTGAGGTGATACTCCACGAAAATGGAGATATCGTCATGCAATACCAGAATGTGGCCAACGGACAAACCGGCGGAGCCAATCCCCACGATTTCGGATTGAGTGCCACCGTGGGGACGCAGAACGACGACTGCACCACCGGCCTGGGTTACCTGAATGAGATTGTGGAAAGCAGCGGCTACGTAGGCCCCGATCCGGCAGGAAACCTGCTGAAGAACGAGATGGCCATAAAATTCTATCCCGGTGAAGACAACCAGGTGCCGATGATCACCACCATAAAGGCATGGAATACCTTCAATACATACGCACACCTGCAGGCTACCATCACCGATTTGTCGGGTCTGGCTTCCGACTCGCTCTACTACAACTACGGAAGCGGCTGGATGGCGGTTACCCACGACTCCATTAACCAGACCAACGTGTATCATTACAATCTGCACGACCTGCCTTTGGGCGTTACCGTGGAATATTACTTTGCCGCAACCGACAATTCGGCGGCAGCCAACAGGGGTGTGCTTGAAACGTTGAACGGCGAACCCCTGATGTTCAAGGTGCTGCCCACCAATGATGTGGAAGTGCTGATACTATCGCCCGGCAACATCCCCGGTTTCCAGGACTACCAGAACATTGAACTGCCCGTATACATGAATGCACTGGAAAATGCGGGCATCGCTTACGATGTATACAACTGGGCAGCCTTCAGTCAGTATACCATACCGGAGCAGTACAACATCGTCTTTGCCTATTCCAACTCAACGGGTTCCACCCCTGTTCACGATACGCTGTCGAAAGCCCTGATAGGTTTTCTGGATGGAGGCACACAGGCCATGCCGAGGAACATCTTTTTTGCCTCCGACAACCTGGCATCGGCCCAGCATGCTCTGCCCAACAGCAGTTATCTGAGGAAGTTCGCCACGGCTTACCTGCGTACCGGATTTGAAGTACAGCCCAATCCCCCGATCTATGGAGGAGGCGACGGCCTGGGCGGACCCGATTCCCCCGGTTACCACAACGGAAGCATCATCGGCACAGCCGGTTCACCAATAGGCACGCTGAACCAGGAGATACCGGTTTATGCCGACAGCCCGGATGTTATCTACCCGCGCACCTGTCCGGAAGTATATGCCCCCGAGGTTTCCAATCCGGATATCATCTCCCGCACAGCCTTCAGGTTCGAGGACGGACCCATATCGGGCAATGCCTACTCCAAAGGGAATCCGGCTGCCGTTTGGCTGGACAACATCGTTTATAAGTCGTTCTTCCTTAGCTTCGATCTGTCGCAATTTACCGCCACCAGCGACATACAGACCACCATCAACGAAGCACTGGAATGGTTTACCCCTGAATCCTTTGTTATAACAGTGGAAGCCATGCCCGGCGACGGCGGAACGGTAACGGGAGGCGGCACCTATACGTCGGGCTCTACCGCCACCGTAACGGCTACTGCCGGCGACATCTATGAATTCGTGAACTGGACAGAGAACGGCACGATTGTTTCCAGTGAGCCGGCCTACTCCTTCACCGTGACTTCCGACCGCGCCCTGGTGGCCAACTTTACGGTAGTAACCTACAACGTGACCGCTGTCGTAATGCCGGCAGAAGGAGGAACGGTTACCGGAGAAGGCTCCTATGTGTATGGTGCCATTGCCTCGCTGACGGCCACACCCGCAAGCGATTACGTCTTCCTCAACTGGACTTCCGGAGGCGCAGTGCTGTCAACAGAGCCTGAGATAGAGATAACAGTACTGTCGGACACTTCTCTGGTGGCAAACTTTGAGAGCCAGATTATGCAGTGGGAAGTCACGCTTTATGCGGATCCTGAAGTAGGAGGAACCGTTACCGGAGCTGGCATATATGCCTCAGGAACGGAAGTAACCGTAACAGCCGAAGCAGCAACCAACTTTATGTTTGACTTCTGGGAAGAGAACGGCGAAGTGGTCTCCACCGAAGAGAGCTACACCTTCAGTATAAACGGCGACAGAGTGCTCACGGCCCACTTCAAGGATATAACGTCAACCACGGAAGTTGACCTGAAGGAGTTTGGCATTAGTCCAAATCCCACCTCTGATTACATCACCATCCAGAACAGGACAGCCGGCAGACAAACCATACAAAGCCTGGAACTCTACAACATGAGCGGCAACCCCGTATCGGTGAACTACACAGCCATGGGCGATTCATACAACATCGACATGAAACCATTCGCCCCGGGACTCTACATACTAAAGATCACCCTGAAAGACGGTACCGTCAGGACCTGCAGAGTGATCCGAAAATAAAACCACTACTACGGAGTGCGCGCTGAGCCCTCCCCATCCTTTATGGATGCGGGAGGGTTTTTAGTAACATACGGATCGATCAACCCAATCAACCCCGATTAGCCCCCTGCTGCCGGGTTCTCATTCCACCTCATCCGATCCGTTCAGAGTTCAGAATTCAGCGTTTCCATCCAGGCTGTCCTTTTTATTTCCGGTTCATTGGTCGCAGGTAGTGACAATCGCCCGTGCAGGCGACCCATCCCCCAATGGACAAAAATCTAGAGTTGGCATATTTCCCGGGCTATAGAGGCACAGAAATCCTGAACCGGGATATGCGCCGCTTAACAGGATACATGCCGGCCAGGATCCGGATTACCCGATTGTAAAAGATGCCTTGCCGGGAATAGCCACGGCTCTGAGGGTGGAAATGGGGGGACAGGAGCATTCCGGCACGTTCGGCACCACCCCTTCCATAGCGTTCCTCTCCGCCTTCATATCCTACTCAAAACCAAGATGAAGCAAAAGAAAATAATCGCTCCGGAGTATTCAAAAGTGTGAAATTTACCGGAATAAGCCGTATATTTGAGAGGGTGTTTACCAATGGCCTTCATAAGCGAAAAGATTATTGGGAATAACGTGATGGCATGCGGGGTGCCTTTACGGATATAGTTCAGCTTCTATAAAATAACCTGAAAATGGAAAAACCATGAAAATGGAGTTGCTGATTTTCTTATTGCTTTTAAGTTCTTCTGCTTTCGCAGGAACGGGCAGTGCCAACGATGCAATTCTATTGTATCTTGTCGTTATTGCAGTATTGTCAATTATTGCTGCCGTGCTGCATTCCGTCGATTTTTTCAGAAGAATTATCCGGGAGCGGAGAGAAAGGAAATTGAACCGGCATGATGAACCGGCGTTCGGTGAGCACCAGGGTTAAGCGGTTTTTATAAAAACTTCCTGAAGATTAAAGCGGAAGGCAACAGGCCGAAGATGTTCAGGCCATCCGGTGGAAACATCGGCCACCACAATAGGAGGCCCGATTTGCGACGTATGTACCCTTTGCTTAAAGCGGAGCCCGGACGATAAGGGGATGAAGAATAGTGGCGGGTTTAAAAATAAAATCATGAATGATTATAAGGAATATGGGAAATGGACTTTGCACCATACATGGGTAATTCTTGTCAGTTATTCAATCAGCATGGTTGTGTTACTCATTATTCATGGCTTTTTTGGATTCTCAATGGCTGAAGACGGAACATATTTATCCAATGCCGTGATGCACATAGGGAGCGGTTTTGTTTTGGCCTTGGGAACTGGTACTTTACAAAGAGAATTATTAAGAAAACATATTCAGATGTCTTTTTTCTGGGTAGTGTCGTTAATAATCGGGTTTGTAGTAGCCGAACTAGTAGCCGGAATTGTTTTATGGAAACTGGAGATCTTTAGGGGACTGATTAATATTTTTAATACAGATGTTCATTACCCTGAATCTTTGATTTTTGCCTTAGCTGGATTAATTGCTGGAATTATTCAGTTCAGATTATTGAAACCGTACTACAAAAAAAGAATATTTTGGATATTGTCGAGCACAATCGGCTGGTCTTTGCTAATTTTAACAACATATCTTAGTCCCTTTGCTATTCCATTAGGCGCTTTTCTATATGGTGCAATAACCGGTATAGTCTTATACAGAATATTGAAATCAAAAACTATAAATGAAAACGTGACTTAATCGAGTATACGGCCGGTGTGCGATAAAGCCCACCGGTGCGCCACTCACGATTTATCCCGCTTTTCAGCCGGACCACCGTACGTATGGTTCTCCGTTTTCTGAGATGGTCTAATCCTTCAAGTCAAAATTCTGAACCAATAAATGGTTTTTGCCAACGAGAGGGGAAAATAGGGAGAGTCACTTCTCCACTGACAGCACGATTCGACAGCCAGCTCAGGGAGGAATCCGTTTTTTTTGGGATTTTGTTAAAAATAGTTTTGGAAAGTATAGAAAAGTGGTAAGTTTGTGTGGTATGCTGCCATTTGACTGCAAGGCAAAATAACGGTGCAATAACTTTAAATTGATTCTAACTTATAAAAATTATCTTGTATGAAATCAAAACTACTTCTGACTTTAATGTTGATTGGAACCATTCTTCTGAATTACAGCTGTTCCGCAACAAAGAAATTTGCAAAAACAAACCCCGATGTATCAACTTTTATTGGGAGTTGGGTTGGAGAAAGCAGGACGGATGGTACCTTAACTACATGGTTACAGAAGAGATTTGCAGATGGAACGTATACTATTTTATTCATTCAGATTAACGATAATGAAGTTGTAAGAAATATTGAATCGGGAAAATGGTGGATTGAAAATGGTAAGTTCTATGAGATTTCATCCAATGTTATGGAAAAACCAGATATTTTTGAATACAGGATTGTTTCAGGAGATCTGATTAGTTTTAAAAGCACAACCGTTGATTACCAATTCGTGGACAAGAGAATAGAAGAAAACTACTTTGATAAAATACCATTATACTAATCCGGCAGCCAATACAGGGAATACATCGGGCAGAATTTCGGTGCTGGTCGACATCTCCGGGTCCGCTGGCGGGTACGGCAACAGAGGATAAGGTGCCGGACACGGAGAACCTGCCCGCTGCATACTTTCAACGTTCTCAATCATAGAAACAACACATACTATGAAACGATTTGCAATTTTATTTTTCTTAGGTACCGTTTTCCTGAATGCGTTCTCGCAGGATGACGATTTGAAGTTTATACTTGATTCAATAGTAAACGAAGCGGATTTGCTGTATAGCTACGAAAAAGCTGTCTGGACTGCAAGCGATATACTGATGAGCAATAGTAAATTGAGAAAAAACTTTGGCGGCTATGTGGTTTCGCATTCCAACGACTCCATCTTTGCAACGTTCATCGACAAGACTCAAAAACAAAGAATTGCAAAATATTATTTTACAAAAGCCGATTTAAATATACCGTTTCATTCCGAAACAGGACTATCGCCTTTGACTGAAACGGAACAAGAGCTGGTGGATATTAAAATCAAAATTGCCGATCAACTGTCGAAAAAAAAATACGATGTAGTGTTTCCGCATAATTACAGTCCCAATTTAGTTTTAATCAAAGAAAAGAAGGAATTTAGACTCTACATTTTGATGGGGACATCGGAATCCGACATTATTCCTTTTGGAAATGATTATCTTTTTTGGGCGAATTCAAAAGGAAAAATTACGAATTGGAAGAAATTTCATTCCCGAATGATGTCTATGCCAACAAAAGGGCCAAATGGTGAAAAGGGAACTATGGCTGTTCACTCACATTTAAAGTCAACCCCATATATTACTGCAACGGATATTTGCACGTTTAGATTATACGGTGGTTTAAACGATATAGATGAATTGATGGTTATATGTACCGCGACGGATAAGTATTACAAGTACTCTATAAAAACAAATAGTGTAGTAGTAACGGATGAACCATAAACGCCTGCGGATGCACAATCCTAAATCATACCGGTTTCATTGGGTTCCCGGGCGTTTTGCCCCGCCTTACCGGTTTGTAACAAAAGATACAGATGCAAGCCCGGAGTCCACTACGGCATATGCCGTAAACCGTTATACGCAAGGCAAGGAAAATCAACCCGGCGTAGCGATACCGGCAAGAGAACCGCCGGGATTGGTTGAGTCGTAACAATAAAAGTTTTTATATATAAGGTGGAGGCCAGTGCCCACTTGTAAAAAACGGGGTGAAACCGAAAAACCTGAAGAGTAGGAAAACTAAAAGGCGTTAAAATGAAAAACTATTTAGCAATACTTTTATTTTCAATAATCGCATCTGTGTCGTTCGGACAAACTAATTATCAGGACGTTGTCTACCTGAAAAACGGAAGTATAATCCGGGGTTTAATTATTGAACAAGTCCCAAACGCATCCATCAAGATCGAGACGGCCGACAGAAATGTTTTTGTTTTTCAAATGGGGGAAATCGAAAAAATTACGAAAGAAGCTATGGAAGGTAAAAGGGCTGACCGTTTTAGCGATTCTGATAAAAGAAAGGGATACATCGGTTTATCCTTAGGTGTTTCGGTGCCCGTTGGCAGTTTTGCCGATAATTCGGATGGAATGGCTAACGCCGGCACCCACCTGAATCTGGTTAATTTCGGCTATCTGTTTTCGGAAAATTTTGGAATTGCAGGTTTTTGGTTTGGAGCAGCTAATCCCCTGGACGTGCCGGGATATGATCCCTGGTCTTATGGCGGAATAATGGCTGGTCCATTGTTGTCGTTCCCCCAATCGCAAAAAGTGGAATGGGACTTCAGACCAATGATAGGGTATGCTGCGACAACTCTTCCGGATGTAGGTTATGGTATAGAGCAGGATATGTCGCTTGCATTAAATTTAGGTGCATTGGTCAGGCTGAACGTGGGCAGGAAAATCGCCCTTTCATTAAGTGCAGATTATTTTTATACAAAACCGGAATTTGTAGATTATGGTTTTGAGCAAAGCATTGGCACCGTTTCGTTTGGATTTGGAGCTGCCTACCGGCTTAAATAACCACCCCGTCATTCGATCCGGAGGCTCCGCCGGTAATTAGCGGAGGAGGCAGTCTTTCTTTGCATACGACATACCGGCCATTGTTGCATCGAATTACCGGACTGTTTTGGCCAGAATCACTGACCGGGTTTGCCTGGAATTGAAATGGTTTAATCCCTCACTTCAGTATTTTGAACCAACAATTTTTTGCTTCTAACACAAGGGGAAAACAGGGAGTATCTATAATACTCCACTAACAGCAAAATCCGGCAGCCGGTCCCGGGAGAAATCCCGGGCTTTTTTTGGGTTTTGTTGAAAATAATTTTGGAAAGTATAGAAAAGTGGTAAGTTTGTGTGGATATCTAAGAGTTACAGGCAATAAGTAGTGACACCATACAATTAACAATCGGCAGACAGAATGAGCAAGACTTATAACACAATTGGTTCTCTGACGGCTTTAAAATCACATTTAGAAGAAAATAATATTTACGACTTTAAATCATTAAAGGAAGTTATTGATTTTCAAAGCTCATTTGCAATTTCCCGACAGCAATTAATCTCTCATCATAAAAACCTAATTGAAGAAGAACAAAGCTTGCTCAATGTAGAAATGAGAAACTTAGAAACAGTGATAGAAAATCAACGACAGCAGACTGAACAAATATTGAATGACGAAATTGACAAATTGAAGCAACAACTTAATAGTTCAATAAGCAATAATCCAACAAATTTATTTCAAAAATTAACCAAGGAATTAAGACATTGGAACTACAAAAGAAAAATCAAACACAAAGAAAAAGAATTTGATAGTAACGTAAAAGCAACAATTAGCCACCTTACTGACGATTACCAAAGAAAAAATAGTCGTTTCCAATTTATAACTTCAAATTTTGATGATGCTGTTAAGCAAAGTGTTCATCCTTCTTTATCAGAACTTGAAAGAAAAAAAGCTATTATAGACAATCTAAACAGTTTCATTTATGGTGCTTTAGGAGAACAAAAGGTAGTAAAGGCTTTAGAAAAGCTATCTGACGAATATTTTTTGATAAATGACTTTTCGGTTTCGTTTTCCCCAGCAATCTATAACAGACAAGATAATGATTACATAAAGTCCGTTCAAATTGACCATATACTTGTGGGGCCATCAGGAATATTTCTTATTGAGACCAAGAATTGGAGTGAAAAGTCATTGGAAAATATGAGTTTACGTTCACCCGTTCAACAAATAAGGAGAACAAGCTTTGTTTTGTTTAAATTACTTAACAATGAAATGAGTAATTATCACCTACGTTTAGACAGGCATCATTGGGGCGACAAAAAAATATCAATCAAAAATCTCATTGTAATGACGAATACCAAACCCCAAGAAGAGTTTCAGTTCGTGAAAATTTTAACTTTAAATGAGCTTCTTGGATATATTAATTATTTTAAACCAA
>ERZ795032.2552-NODE-2552-length-10262-cov-393.804840_pt1 | contig 10262 bp, 9 predicted proteins | sample MGYA00375124_ERZ795032 | MGnify/ENA primary metagenome ERZ795032 (study PRJEB30167, sample SAMN05720154) | activated sludge metagenome | isolation source: Anaerobic digester | place: China | collected 2015-12-16 ...
GAAATGTTCTGGAAGCGCTGAGACAGCCCCTGGAAGAAGGCACTGTAACAATTACACGCTCTCTGGTAACGGCGTCATTTCCCGCCCGATTCATGTTGATCGCCGCCATGAATCCCTGTCCCTGCGGATATTTCGGGGACAGAATCCGCACCTGCCGCTGCTCTCCCCAGCAGATCCGGCAGTATCAGGCGAAAATATCGGGGCCGTTGCTGGACCGGATTGATTTGCACATCGACGTTCCCTCGATTAAATACCGCGCCTTATCCAACAAGGAAGTGGGGGAATCATCCTCGACGATAAAAGAACGCGTCAATGAAGCGCGCAGCCGGCAGATTAAAAGGTATGAAGGCAGCGGAATCTTCTGCAACGCCCGGATGACCGAAAAGCAGATTAAAGCTTACTGCTCCATTGATGAGGAATCACACAGGCTTTTGGAAATGGCCATTGAAAAGCTGGGCTTGAGCGCCCGCGCCATCAACCGCATTTTAAAAGTATCCCGCACAATCGCCGACCTGGAAAACAAAGAGGCCATTGAAGCGGCTCATGTAGCCGAAGCAATTCAATATCGAAGCCTTGATCGCAGTTTAATTTAGTGATATGGATGACGACCTCGTAAAAAGGCCGGATGCTGCGTTGCGCTTCATCCCTCGTCACTGCGGCGTACGCCGGGTACGCCTCATTCCTCGGTATTCGCACGTCTTGCCTGCGACCTTTTTACGAGGTCGTCTGAGAAATTGTTAATTTCACGACTTTTTACAAGTCCATCATGGATGACATTATTATTTTAATAATTTAGATCAAACAGATTCTTCCGGGAGTAAAAACTCCATTCCGAAGAAGACTACTTGGAGGAAGAGAAAACTTATGGATATCAAAATCAAAAAAGCGTCACCCAAGAAAAGGAAAGTTAAACCCACTGATGAATCAAAGCTTGGCTTTGGCAAAATATTCACCGATCATTTTTTCAACATCAAGTATAAGGACGGAAAAGGCTGGCATGATCCGATTATTGAACCTTACCGTCCGCTGCAATTAGATCCGACGGCCATGTGCCTGCATTACGCCCAGGAAATTTTTGAGGGCCTGAAAGCATACCGCGGCCCGGACGGATCCATTTATCTTTTCCGCCCCCTGGAAAACATTAAAAGAATGAGTGTTTCCGCGGAAAAACTGTGCATGCCGCCCATGAATGAAGAAATATTTTACGAAGCCCTCAAAAAGCTGGTGATTCTGGAACAGGACTGGGTACCCCACGGCGAAGGCACATCCCTTTACATCCGCCCCACAATGATCGCCACAGAAGCCGCTCTGGGTGTACATCCGGCCAATGAGTATCTCTTTTTTATCGTCGTGGGACCGGTGGGAGCCTATTATCCGCAGGGATTTTCCCCGACCAAGATGTACGTGTCGGAAGAACATGTCCGGGCGACCAAGGGCGGGACGGGCAATATTAAAGCAGCCATAAATTATGCAGCCAGCCTCTACGCCAGCCAACTGGCCACTAAAATGGGTTATACCCAGGTCTTGTGGCTCGACGCCATTGAGAAGAAATATGTGGAAGAAGTCGGTACCAGCAACATCTTCTTTGTTATCGGCGATGAATTAATTACCCCGCCGCTGGCCGGAACCATCCTGCCGGGAATCACCCGCAATTCAGTTATTAAGCTGGCGGAATATTTGGGAATAAAAGTCGCCGAAAGACCTGTAACCATTCAGGAAGTCATATCAGCCTCCCTGGATGGAACACTCCGGGAAGCTTTTGCCTCCGGAACAGCCGCGGTTATCTCCCCGGTTGGACAGCTTTATTTCCGCGGCCGGGAATATTTAATCAACGGCGGCCAATCCGGCCCGCTGGCTGAAAAGTTTTACAACGAAATACTCCAGATTCAATACGGGATGAAAGAGGATCCGTTTGGCTGGCGCGTCAAAATATTGGACGGGAGAAAAAATAAAAAAAAGTAAATTTTGATTATTTTTCCTTGTATACAAGCACTTGGATTTGTATTCCACAACATTGTGGAGAAACTTGTGGATAACCTTGTGGATAGTATTCGCAAGTATGCAATTGTTAGTAGGTTACACCAAATTGCATAAGATTCAGGCAATAATATATTTTCAATATTATCATATACTTGCAAATATATTCTTTATTCATCGCCACTTAGGCAATATCGATCAAAAGATATAAACTTGATAAAAAAAACGATATATCGCGGAAAATGTTTTTCCGGATTTTTTTCTAAGGAAAAGTAATGAATTTTTTTTCTAAAAGAAATGAAAAGCTTGCTATCACCACGGCGATTATCCGGGTATTTTGTACGCTATTCATTATATTGGCGCCCAAAACCGCCATAACTTTGACGCCTGCGCCAATAGAAGAGGTGGTCGCCCGGCTGCAGCAGAAGTACGAAAAAACACGGGATTTTAAAGCCGGTTTTATTCAACAAACGACGATAATATCGATCAAGAAAACGGATACGGAAGAAGGAACGGTTTTTTTTAAAACCCCCCAAAACATGCTCTGGAACTATTCCCGGCCCAAAGCAAAAAAGCTGGTGATCAATTCCCGGAAAGCGTGGCTTTATCTTCCCCAGGAAAAAGTCGCCTATGTTCAGGAAGCAGATTACATTTTCAAATCAAAAACTTTAATAAAGTTTATATCGGGGCTGGGAAAATTAAAAGATGATTTCACCATTCAATATGCCAAACCCCAGACTCTGGATAAACAGGGCAATTATCTGCTGCTGCTGATTCCGCGGGAGAAAACGCCGGCTTTACAGCCTTTTCAGGTAACGGTCGACAAGAACACTTTTCTGATTTTACAGATCAGTTTTGCCGACGCCCTGGGCAACACCACATTGCTGAAATTTTCGAACATTTCCACCAATCTTGGACTGGCTGAAAAGATGTTCCAGTTTCAGCCCCCCAAGGGGGTCTCCATTTTTAACATGCCGTAGCCCTGATAGGGTAAGTTGTTGAAATATAAAGTTAATAACATTATTTGCGAGCTTGTCACGGGAGGTATGCAGTGCAACAGTATGTTCTTACACCGGCTGCCGGGAAACGTTTGATCGGAAAAGCATTGGCTTTTCATCCCGTGGTAACCTCGGCCCTGAAAACCGGCACCCTTGTTGTTATCGCCGGAACGACAAACGGCTATGTCGCCGAGGAGATATTGGCGTTGATCGGACAGAGGCAAGGGTTCTCCAAGAAGCGATTCTTCCGGGGATTCACATTTCCACCGCATCGACCGGCAAAAGAAACAGGGCTTTGGCCCGATGAAAACGAGTTTCCCGGTGATGTGGTCATCACCAACGGAATCTGGCAAAAAGGCAAAACGATTTTTGATGTTGTGGACGACCTGAAAGAGGGAGATCTCATCCTGAAAGGCGCCAACGCTCTGGATTTACGTCATCAGCGAGCGGCCATTCTGGTTGGACACCCCCGGGCCGGAACAATCGGCGCGGCGCTGCAGGCGGTGGTGGGAAGGCGCGTTCATCTCCTTCTTCCGGTCGGGCTGGAAAAACGCATTGACGGGGATTTAGATGCCATCGCCCGGCAGCTCAATGCTCCGGCAGCAAAAGGACCGCGTTTTTTCCCCGTTCCGGGCCGGGTTTTTACCGAAATCGACGCCATTGCCCTTTTGACGGGAGCTCAAGCGGAGCTTACTGCCAGCGGGGGAGTCTGCGGCGCAGAGGGGAGCATCTGGCTGACGGTCAGCGGCTCCACCCAGCAGATGAACGACGCCGACGCGCTCATGAAGACCGTTATTGCGGAACCACCATTCACGTTATAATCTTCTTGCTCTAACCAAACGGTTTGTCACTGGCGAAGTCAGGGGTTAAGGCATTGTTGCTGACTTCCTGAATAAAGAGATTTTCGAAACCCAGCTCGAGCGCGTAATCGAGAACCTGCTGGTATTCGGCGGCGGTAATCCGGCGTCCCAGGAGCGGATGGTTGCGCACCTTGTCAATGGGAGTGTATTGCGACATGAGGCTGATCTTCACCGCCGTTGATATCTCCTCTTTGATCAGGCGGAAGACTTCCTTCGAATTTTCCAGTTTGCCCGGAAGAACCAGGTGGCGGATGATAACTCCCCTTTTGGCCAGACCATCTTCTATTTCCAGTTTGTCGCCCACCTGGCGAACCATTTCCTTCAAAGAATCAAGGGCGTAGCGCGGATAGTCGAAGACGCCCGAAAACTCGGCGCCGTCTTCCGCGATGCCGTATTTGAAATCCGGCAGGTAAATATCCACCATTTTATCCAGCATTTTGATAATGCCGGGGCTTTCGTATCCGCCGCAATTATAGACAAAGGGAATTTTTAAGCCCTGTTCCCGCGCCAGCAGAAGCGCCTCCATAATCAACGGCGTCTGGGGCGTAGGCGTCACGGCGTCGATATTGTGGCAACCGCGCTTTTGCAGATCGAGCATCACCTGCGCCAGTTCCGGAGGATCAAGCTCCCGTCCTTCGGCCTGATGAGAAATCTGGTAATTCTGGCAGTAAATGCAGCGTAGATTGCAGGAAGAGAAGAAAATAGTGCCGGCTCCACCTGTGCCCGAAAGAGGCGGTTCCTCTCCATGATGAGGCAAGGCGCAATCTATAATAATTTTTGCCGGCAGCAGACAGAAGCCGATCTCTCCCTGTGTACGGTCAATGTGGCATCGCTGCGGGCAAAGCCAGCAATCTTTTAAAACTTTTTTCAGAAAAGCTATCTTTTCCGTCAGTTCCATGATGACTCCTTGGCAAAGTATGAAAGAAAAACCGGTTTTATAGTCTTTCGACTATATCCCTTATTTTACCACTGGCGGCAAGCTCTAAAAATTCCTCACCCAGGGGAGCGGCAAGCTCCACCGCCTTTAGCCAATTGCCGATTCGCGTCTCCTGGTCATCAATATAAGTGAGAAAATCCGTCCGGTCGGGAATTTTCCGTCCCGGCAGTTTTTCCACAAAATCCGGCGCCGGAAAGACCATCAGCACATTGCTCAAGTTTTCCGCATCCGGGGCGCGGCGCGCCAATTTCTTGTCCAGCCAGCCCGGAATGATTCTCTCCCCGTGATGAAAAAACAGCACAATGTCGTCTTCCCCGGCGGCGAATTGATGAGTCAAATGATAGTCAATCAGGCCGCCGTCGCGGTAGACTCCGTAAGGAGCGCCATAAATATCATGCACACCGGCCACAACGAGCGGGATGGCGCCGCTGGCCATAACGGCATGCTTGAAATTAATTTCATTTATGCGGACAAATGAACCGCAAAAGCGGGGACGAAAGCAAAAGGCCGGCGGCTTCGAACCCTGATAAAAAACAACGCGGTCGGCAAACCTGTAAATATTATTCCGGCTGAAAAAATTCAATAAAAAACCGGCCGCCAAACCTGTTTTCTGCAGCCAGGTATTTTCTGAAGCGACCAGATTGCGCGCGCGGGCGGTGATCACGGATAAACGGTATTTTTTATGAGCCAGAGCAAAGGGCAGCGCGTCATCCTCCACATACGCGTTGATGATCTGCGTCAGCTTCTCCAGAACTGCAGCGGGCGTATCCGCCCTGGTAAATTTGATGTTAATATAAGCAGCGAGAAGTTTTTGATAACATAAAGAAGCAGCCGGCTGAAGCCAGGCGGCGAAACGCCAGGCCCCGGCGGAAGAACCGATCAAATGGACAATCCGCCGGCGGCCTAAAACATTTTCGTTGATCAGCGCCAGGTCAAAACCGCTGGAAACGAGCCAGCGCGGGCCGACGGCCGGCCCGAAATAGGCAGAGATGGAATCATAATTAAATCCGCCGTCTTTAATAATTTCATAAGCCCGCTTACCGGCTTTAATTTTCAGTTGACTCATTTATGTTCCATCAGGCAAAGGCCTTGACATGAAAACTTTTGTCTTGTAAATATGCTAAGTTTTTTTGACTTGTGATGAAAATTGTTGGGTTTGCAAAAAGTCATATAAGTAACCATTCGTGGACGGCTTCGTAAAAAGGCCGCAGGCAAGGCGTGTGAATCATGAGGAACGAGGCGTACTTAGCGTACGCCGCAGTGACGATGGATGAAGCACAACGCAGCATCCGGCTTTTTTACGAAGCCGTCAAGGTTGCTGCTTTTTTTAATTAATCAACAACTTAGCAGCAGGAGCGGCTTTTACCAATAATTGTGAAAAAAGCAAGCAGTTTTATTTCCCGGCAGAGGATAATCAAATGGATATTAAAGATACCGTAAGGACCATAGCCCAAAATGCACAGGAGGCATCCCGGCGGCTCGCCCGTATTTCCTGCCCGGCGAAAAACAACGCCCTCCTGCAGATGGCTGCGGAGCTGATAAAAAACACCGATCACCTCATCGCCGAAAATGACCGCGATGTCGTGGATGCAAAAATACGTGGACTTTCCAAGGCAATGCTCGACCGTCTGACGCTGAAAAAAGAGACAATCGAAGGTATGGCCCAGGGCCTGCGGGAAGTCGCCGCCCTGCCCGATCCCCTGGGCAAAGTAACATCCATGTGGCGCCGACCCAACGGTCTTCTGGTCGGCCGGATGCGCATTCCTTTAGGCGTAATCGGCATCATCTATGAATCCCGGCCCAATGTAACGGCCGACGCGGCCGCGCTCTGCCTGAAATCGGGAAATGCGGTAATTTTAAGGGGCGGGTCGGAGGCGATAAATTCGAATCTGGCGATCTGCACGATCCTCCGGAGAGTTCTGCGCGACAATTCGCTGCCGGAAGAAGCAATTTCACTGATTCCGCTGGTCGACCGCGAAGCAGTCCATGAAATGCTGCAGCTGGAAGAATACATCGATTTGATCATTCCCCGCGGCGGAGAAGATTTAATCCGGGCGGTGGTTGCCCAGTCCAAAATACCGGTGATCAAGCATTACAAAGGCGTCTGCCATATTTTTGTCGACGCCTCCGCCGACATGGAAATGGCCGTAAATATCTGCTGCAACGCCAAAGCCCAGCGCCCCGGTGTTTGCAACGCCATGGAAACCCTGCTCGTGCATAAAGATATCGCCCCTGAATTTCTGCCGCTGGTTGCCGGGGCATTAAAAAAATTGAATGTCCAATTGATCGGCTGCGCCAGAACCAGAGAGATCTTAACAGATATTGAGGAAGCCGCCGAAGCGGACTGGTATGCGGAATATCTCGATTTGATCCTGGCGATACGCGTCGTTGACGGCATTGACGAGGCGATGGCGCATATTGAGAAATACGGCTCTTTACATACGGAATCCATCATAACGACCGATTATGCAAATTCACAGCGCTTCTTGAATGAGGTGAATTCATCAACGGTGCTGGTCAATGCCTCCACCCGCTTCAGCGATGGTTTCGAGCTGGGGCTGGGCGCGGAAATCGGCATTTCCACGACCAAGCTGCATGCTTTCGGCCCGATGGGGCTGGAAGAATTAACGACTTCAAAGTTTATCATTTACGGCAACGGACAGGTGCGCACATGAAATGGGGTTTGCTGGGCGGAACATTCGATCCGATTCATTTCGGACATTTGCGGGCAGCGGAAGAAATGCTGAAAATTTTCGATTTAAACCGGATTTTCTTCATCCCTTCCTCGCACCCGCCCCATAAGCTGGAAGCCCAAATCACCTCTTTCTATCATCGCGAACAGATGGTGCGGATGGCCATTGACGGCAATGTCGCTTTTTCCTTTTCCGACGTTGAGAATCAAAAGCCGGGCAAGTCTTATTCCGTCGAAACAGTCGAATATATATTGAACAAGTACATGGAAGACCTGGAACTTTATTTCATCCTCGGACAGGACGCTTTTCAGGCGATCACGACCTGGAAAGACTGGGAAAAACTTCTTTTACTCTGCAATTTTGCCGTGATGACCCGCCCGGGTTATCAGCAGGAAGGTCTGGAGAATATCCTTCCGCCGGATTTTTCGTCCCGCTTCACATTTGACCACGAAATCGACGGATATCGAGGACCAACCGGACATGTTATTTATTTCCGTCATGTGACTTTTCTGGACATCTCTTCTTCGCGCATCCGCGAAATGGCAAAACAGGATCAGTCCATCCGCTACCTTACCCCGGACAGCGTCCGCAACTACATCATTAAGAATTCTATCTATAAGAAGTAGAAGGCATTTTATCCTCCTGAAGTAAATAATAGATACCTCAATTTTTTTTTCAGCAACAGTCTTCAGCAATAAGGAGAAGATAAATGATTCAAACGGAAATATTTAATCTGTGGGATGCAGGTCTATCAGGGAAATCACTTATCTTTTTAATAATATGCGCAGTAACCGCTGGAGGTGCGGTACTAATTTTTCTGATCTATAAAACCGTCGATTATTACTTGGGGGAAAAAAAGGAAGGATATGCGATCATAATAGATAAATATGCCAAAGACGTAGAAAAAACTTCTCTTCAGCCTTGTGTACCTGTCGAGACAATCCCGGTTACCGATAAATTATTAGAATTAACATTAAAAGTTAAGAATGAAGACGGTATTTGCGAAGTCAGAATTGAAAATGATTATTTTGCCAAAGCTAAAATCGGTCAAAAAGTACTAATAACTTATACTATAGGTTCTATTTCAAAAAATCTATACATAAGCAATATTCAATAAAAGAACATTGCAAGGATTTTGCGTGAAATTATTTAACTAATTTAGAGTCCTCTTGGCGCCCGTAGATGCAGTCTGTTATTTTGTGAGACTCAGGTGAGCCGCTCTTAGAAAGATTGAAAAAGACAAATCGATTGCTGCTTCCTGTAATGTTTAGAATATTTCTAATCGAATATAAAAGCTTTTGAACAGTAATCCGTGAGTTGAAAGCCTTAACTGGTAATTTCTACCAAATCATTAGGGATATTATACTGATACTGATAATGTTCTGACGAAAAATATGAAAATTTGTTGATAATATAATCGCATCGCCTTATTGTACAGCAAATATGAATTATCTTGCATGGTGTTTTATGCCGACAGCAATGTCGGCGTTTGCAATATTCACACTGATCAATATAAACAATGTTAAGCGCAGGAGGGCATCAATGGTCAGCCTATTTCAAAGCTCATATTGTTTATGGAGACACTATCCTTATGTGGCGGCACTAACTGAGTTTCCATACCCGGGGTCGGTTTTCTATGTTGAAAAAGAAAGGCTTAAGTTACCAGGGATGAAAAGGGGTAAGCGTCACCAATGGCTCGTCATCCTTCTGTTCTTCTTGTTTCTAACAGCATGTGCAGCGCCGATGAAAATTATGATCGATGAGCAGGGAAGACAGGCAACATGCAATGCAGCTGGTACAGGAATATTAGGTGCCACAGCTGCAATTACCGCAGTTGAGTTATGCGCCAAGAAGTACAAGGAACAGGGGTATATAGAACTGGGGGAGTTTGAGAAGACTGAGCCCCCAAAGATTGAAGAAAGGGAGGGAATTAGCCCACCGAAGGCAGGTCCTCCTGCCTTGGAGGTTGGGTATCGGTGGACCTACCAACTCAGTGGCAGAGCCAAGAGCATGTACAGTCGCAAGATCGTAGGAACCGAGACCGTTGCGGGGGCCCTTGCATTTGTCATAGAGGAAGAGGATAGGCAGGTACTGTTAAACGAAGAGTTGAACCCGATTCAAATTCGGGAAAAAGGCGTCGTAACCACTACGCACAAGCCGTTCTATCTCCACTACGCGTGGCCCCTTGAAGTCGGAAAAGTGCATCGAGCCGGAACCGAATCACAGACACCACTGATGGGAAAGATCAAAACACTCAGACAGGTTGAGGTTAAGGGATATGGAATTGTTCGCGTTCCTGCAGGCGAATTTGAAGCATTCTATCTTCTTGTGACAGCACCTGAACCGGTCATCGCGTCCATGTATAAGTGGTGGCCAAGGGTCTTAGAGATCTGGTACGCACCAAGCGTCTGTCATTATGTCAAGTTGGTAGTCTATACAGAAAAAGGGCGGCTCATCTCTGAGTTGACTGATTACTCTCTCACAGGGGAAGACTATCTGCATAAGTAAGCTGTGCGATCAATTCTGTAGTTTGGGACCACGCGACCGGATTGCCGAGAAATCCAAGTCCCGGTGAGTTTCAGCTATGCGCTTTTTCAGTTGGAATTCGAGGAATTTCAGTAAAGCCGAATCTTCGGGGAAAGGAACGAAAGACGGTGGATCTTACAAAAGGGTAGTGTCAAGAATCTTTCGCACTTTTAGTTTTGGAAATCCATCAATCCGGTTATTCGGAAGCCATGTGCACAGGGAGTCTCCAAAACTCCCTGAGCTCATGGCGTTCATGCCATTTCCACGATGT